>Ga0116226_10003467_pt1 | contig 13920 bp, 9 predicted proteins | sample S1TSphfallax_FD_89692 | JGI IMG/M metagenome (GOLD analysis project Ga0116226, IMG submission 89692) | Host-associated microbial communities from peat moss isolated from Minnesota, USA - S1T2_Fa - Sphagnum fallax MG | ecosystem: Host-associated > Plants > Peat moss > Unclassified | place: USA...
AGGGAATAAAGAGCAAGGTTGGAGGAGAGTTGGAGTTCTCTCCAAGCATTGTTCACATACTTGTGTGATCTCTGGTTTTTTGAATGAGCAATCTCTCCTCTGATCCTATTGTTTTCAACAAAAAGAAGGAACCTCAAAGGAAAACAATGAAGGCGAATTTGAAAACACAGGAAAGTGAAAAAGTAAACCAAGTGAATTTGATAGGCCACCCCCATCATATGGCAACAACATAGAATCACAAACCAACTAGAAGTGTTCTATGTTCGACGAATTCCTACTCTCGAAAAAAATGAGGCCATGTTTGGTTTAGACTTGGCTATCAACCTTGCTGCTAATTCCAAGCTCTTTTGTTTCATGATTCAAGAAATAGAAACACAATAGAAAGCACAACAAAAGCAAAACACTTCAAGTTAAAAAAAACAAACAAACCAAAGCATAACAAAAAGATAAACATATTCTAAAAAGCTTTGCACAATGGTGTGTTACAGATATGAACAATGCATTCATTAAAAAAATCCAAAAAAACAAAGGTAAAATGAATATGTACCTTCATCAACCAAAACATTTTTACAACCTTGAATTGGAATTTGGGACCCCACCTTCAAAAAAGTGCACATCAATTCCATCAACTATCAAACGTTTGCCAACACTCACAATTTACAAGATGAAAACTCCATGTTCCAAACTCCAAAGTTTGACTTCGTGTTCAATCATTGCCACAATAGAAAGCTCCCAAGTTCCAACAACATTTGAAAATGTACACTAAAATTTAACCCCATGGCTACTACTATGCAACACCCACAAATCTTTGCCTTGAAGGCAAAGATTGATTTTTGTACTTGAGCTTAGAAGCAAGAAACATGGTGCTGACAATCCTTGATTGAGAGTTGTAGCAACAAACATAAATAGAGCAAGAGCAATTGCGACAACTTGATAATCAAACTAGACTAACTGGTGACTAACCCTAACCTAATCACTAAATTTGGTGGTGACTAACCCTAACCTAATTGCTTAACTTGGTGGTGACTCCAACCCTAAAAACATAGCCAAAAGTGGCCAAGTGGGTGGTCTCGATGGTGCCAATGGCTACATCATATATTACCTTTGGCGCGAAGTGGCAAGGTGAAGTGGAGGGCAGAGTCCTCATGCTGATGTACCTGCCAGACTATAAAGCAAAATGGCTCCACCTCTGGAAGTGGCTGAGGTGATCTGGCTACTAGACCCTCTTTTTCACTTTTTTTTTTTTTACATGTACCTATCACCCACCACTTTTTCCTATCGCTTTCTGGCTATATTTCGCCAGAAAAAAATGGGCTGATTTGGAGAGAATACCTACTCATTTCTTCTTGTGGTGTGATCAAACGGTTATTAATAAATCATTCCACCAGTCCACTTATAGACCATGTGTGGGACCTGATGATTATACGGTATACAACTAACCTACACCCACATACACACACACACTCATTCCTACATAGGCATGCAAGGACTGCAACAAACACACCATTGTCCACCAGTACCAATAAGAGTACATTGAGCACACGCACAAAGTGAGGGAATGCCACACCCAAGTAGAAACAATGAATGACCAACAAAAGAACTCAGTGCCTTCATGGGATCCATTGTCCCACAATGTTATTGGGTTGTTGCAACATCGCTTGAATGCTACACCTAACCAAATGAACAATGATATTTCATTAAAACTTGGAACCAAGTGTTACTTACACCCATCAACTAGATAATTGTTGTTATCAAAAGGGAGGGGGGGGGGGAAAAAAGTTAAAAACTTGCTACCAAGTTAGGCACACCCAATCACAAAAGGAGTTCACAAAAGTTCTTCTTTGCTTGCAAGTTGCATCCAATCTTACATCCAATCCTAGACAGACCATAATGATCCATGGATGAATGTACGAAGGATCATCATCATGATGTGAAGTGGAGGCACCTTGTGTGTGTAAAATAGGTGGAAGTGTAAATCAGCAAACATAATTTGGGCGATCACTATTAAATGCGCTGGCCACAATAGCCATGGCAGCTGCTGTCCCTTCCCCAATAGCCAGGCGACCAGGCGCGCAGACCAACAGTCAGGATTGTTTTGAGTTGTCCTATGTCTTTTAATATACAACATGGCTTGAGTTTCATTTATTTGTATTTACTGGAAACCTCAGTTCATAGTTATGGCAACTTGTGATTTTTACTGGGAACAATAAATAAGAAAATCAAGACTTAGAAAGAAAGAAAGGTATGAGCTGACCCCTCTCACATGATTCTCAGTTTTGTAACATGGGCAAAGAGAAAAATTAGGAAGTGGAGTTGTCAAATGCTGCCCAATCTTTGAAAAACCTGCCAGCGTGGCTCACGAAATCCAAATGAGACATGGTAAGTGTGAAAAAGATAATCTGGCCTGCCCCCTATACCATAGGGGTGTCAGTATTTAGCCTCCTCCATTGCAGGTAGGAGAAACAGTGAGGTGGCAGACCAAATTGGTCCGCTGTGACGTTTAAGGGTTTAACCCTAAGCTAGTAACTTTGACTTAAGCAATTTGCTTGAAACTCCATAATATATTTATGGGCTCAAAATGCTAAATAGTATCACCTACCCTTATAATCTAAACAAAATGGAAACAGGTGTAAGTAAAGCACTCTCAGAAAATCTGTAGTGTATTTGGAGTTCACCTTATATCTATTCATTTCCCTTCGAGAAAATGGGAGGGATATTATGCCTATCCTCAATAGTGGGAAGGTTCTTACACCTATAAGTAGGCATAATTTTCCTCCTATTATTGAGGGGTAGGCATAATACCCCTACCACTCTTACACCTTGCGATCTACGTAGGTTTGGTTCACGATAAATTTTGCCTAGTGCTTTATGATAGGTAAAGCCCATGAGTAGGTGGGGGACATTCCCAAAATGTGGGGCTGGACTGAGCTATCGCCACATCCTAGGCCCATTATTTTGAGAATGCCCCCATCCTAAGGCTTTACCCTCCACATAATTTCCTTTAAAAAAGATTTACTGGTATTTTGGTTTAAAGATATTTTGTTACCATAAACTAAGATACATAGCAACATTCAAATGCCCAAATAAGCCATTCATTAGCCATATAACAAGTTACAAAGAGTATGCAAGAAATAACAAAAGACGCACACACAACCTATAATTTGTTTTTATAGAAAAAGAAAGAGGAACGAAATATAAGGTCCTACTGTCACACATACACTAAAAATTTGCGACTCATTAATGAATGCACGCGATAGCCGGATTCCTCTGCTGTTGGTGGAAGCTGCAGATCATGATTTTATATTCAAATTTATTTTTTCTGTTGTTGTCAGGTGCATAGTACAGTAAACTCTCTCTAAACTAATACTGTCCAAATTAATATTCTCTCTAAATTAATATGTGGGCACAGGCCCATGGCGGGCCTCAGACTTAATCTAATAATTCTCCATAAACTGATATTCAATATTTTTTTCCGGTCCCACAGCATTTTATAAACTAATATATCATACACATGGCACCAAAAAAGCGATGAAATCAGAGCAAAGGAGGGCATTCTGAGAGTACCCAGAGTGCAGCTTTCCACAACCTCACTTTCTGCCAAGATTTCTACCACTCATGTCATATGATTTTCTACGTGCTTCTTTGATCCTCCACCAAGCTCCACAAGGAGCCGTTACCTTCCCCAATGATCCATGACCTTTTACTCTGCTTCTTTGATCCTCCACCAAGCTCCACAAGGTTCCGTTACCTTCCCCAATGATCCATGACCTTCTACTAACCTCCACGACCTTCCATGCTGCTCTGGCAGGTTCCGGAATGATTTTTGTTACCCCCATATAATTTGTGTAAACTAATATCCTTCATAAACTAATATCTTTCGGCCGGTCCCAAGGATATTAGTTTAGAGAGAGTTTACTGTAGTAGTAGTGGAGATTTGCAGTGAAGCTCCAGCAGCAGCTGAACAGAAGATGTTGGGTTTGTTGTTGAAGGAGCAGATGAAATTTATAGACGTAAAAGCAATGAGTGAAAAGGGGGAAGTGTGTTAAAATGGCAATATATAAATTTTCCCCTTCTTCTTGCGCTCCCATTGTGTGCCAATGTTGTTAAGTAGAGAAACATCTGACGAGGAATAGGACTTGACCATAATTCCAGAAAGAACTCCTGAGGAATAAAAACAACTACAGCAACCCCCTTTTTTCCCAGAAGCTCTATTGTTGGTGGGTGACTGCAACGAGGAGATCGTCGTCGTCGTCGTCGTCGTCATCTCTTTGCAAATCGAATTCTCTCGAAGTTGGAAGTTGAGAACCCTTTTCTAATAATAATAGTCGAGTCTTTGAACTTTTGGCCGCTCGCTCGAGGAGCAATGTCTCTAGTAGTAGTAGGAGACGGCAGGGAATTGTCGAACCCATGCTACTATTGTGATAAGCCCTCGTAGTAGTGGTAGTTAGTAGTTGCTGCTTTTTCAAGCAAGCTCTGGCTGAAATTCTTATCCCAAAAGGAGGGCGGAGGCGGCTGCTATGACAGGAATCTTTCAGATCTTTGGCCGTCACAAGGCTCGCAACAACGATGGCTCTAAGGAGAACAGAAACAACAGTATGCACAGTAGCTCCTCCACTTAGCTCCTTACTATGCCTGAAACCTTGCTTTGAAACTTGGCTTGAAGCTTGCTTGAACTTTGCTTGCAATGTGCTTGGAGCTTGCTTGAAGCTTGCTTTGCTCTTGTCTGTTGCTTGCAATTGTGCAATGTGGGGTTTTCTATTAAGCATCTTGGACTCTTTCTATGTCTTAGAATTTTTGTCTCCTTGAGTGTGCCATCCCATAAGGGTTCTTTGATTCTACAGCGAGGAGCTGCTGATTGATCAACGTGGAAATCTTCTGTAGCTCAATTTGCAGGTTGCAATGTAGGATTGCAGTCTGACATTGGTGTCTATGTTGCAGAGGAACCAGTATTGAAAACCAATGCTATCCTCCCCCCTTTTGATATGGTAAGAAATTCCTTCCCTTCCCACTTGTGCTTTGCCTTCTGTTTCTCTTGACTTGCTTCAAGGATCATCCATAGCGTGGTTAGCTATGGCAATAGTATAGAGAGCAGCAAGTGCTGGTTCACAATGCAAACATGAGAATTCTACCACCAGTCATCTTTTCTCTCATTTGCAGTGGTAGTTGCAAAGGATATTGTTGCAGTTGTGGTCACATTTTTTTGTTGTTGTGGTGGTGGTGGGTGCTTTGTTGTTGCTCCTCCTGAGCCTTTGCTCCAGTTTTTCTCCTCTAAACCAAGACACCTGTCATTTTTTTTCCTGATGCACAGGAGTTGCCATATGCAAGCAGCAAATTTGCAAAGGAAGAACAGTACCAGCAGTCGCATGATACAGCAAGTTATATTGAAACTCCCACATCTTCTAGAGCTTCTATGTATGCTACCAAATTATCCAGCAAAGAAGGATGGACCCTCCTTCCACCTAGGGACATGAGGGGCATCTCATGTGCACCAAAGCAGAAGGAAAAGATAAGGGTACAATTGAACAATCAAAGGGAGTTTTTTCCAGATTCAGTTGATCTGAAAGCTTTTGACCTTCTGAAAGCAACTGGGAAGTTGCAGAGTGAGACTGATTTCAGAGATCTTGCAAGATTAGCCCATCAATTGAGGAAGGGCACCCAGTCACCTATGAAGGAGGTTCCATGTAGTCCTAGTATGAGTAGTAGGGATATGCACCAGCCTTCTTCCATCTGGGAGATGGGTCAATTCTCGGCAAACAGTAGTCATGCAGCTACACTTCCTCAGGGCTCCAAGGAATCAATAAGGACAACTGATTTCAAGGACTCAATTACTCATCCCAGTTCTGAGAAGAGCTGGAAGGATTTGTCTCAAAGTTCCATTGAGGCAAGTCAGGGAAATCCAGCTGATATCAGAGAACTTGCCACATTTGCACAAGCATGGAGGAGTGAACCAAAATCAACTGTGCAGCATCATCCGTACCATGGTGGTATCAGAAAGGATCCACACTGGACTGCAAGGAGTATTGTGAAAGAATCAGGTACATACTCTTCAAAAACCAGGCATGCAATTTCACAAGCTCAGGACCTCCAGGAAGCAATAAGGGCCATTGATTTCATGGACTCTCAGAAAGCAGCTTCTGAGAAGGCCTGGAGGGATGTGTCCCTAAATTCAGTTGATAGGAGTCCATCACACAGTACAGCTGATATCAGAGCTCTTGCAACGTTGGAATGGCAACGGAGGAAAGAGCCACAGTTGTCTGTGAAAGAGGATTTATGTAATTCTGTCACAAGCCTGGATCCACATGGATCTTCGTCTGTCAAGAAGACACGACAATACTCTGTGGAGAGCAATCATGCAACTATAAAACCTCAGAATCTCAATCAAGCAAGGAGGGCTACTGGCTTAGGAGACTCTCAAATCTGGAGGGATGCATCTCAAAATTCTTTGGACACAAGAGACCAGCATTCTCTATCATCTATTACATCTCGACTATCTGTAGACAATAGGATGTATCAGTCCAGTACACCACAGCCTTCCTTTGATAGTAGAGATCAATCACAAGCTAGAAGTATTCACTCCCCGAGGGCCTTCACAGGCAACTCCTTCTCTCTTGAAGCAATCCCTGAAGTGAGAAGTGGCTCCTTGAAGAGTAATTTTTCTGTAGAAAGTAGGAGGCAAGAACAGAGTGTTGTGGCCTGCTTAATGGGCTTAGAACTGCTCCCTCCTGACTCTGACATTGTCCCTCCTTCAGCAGGGACTTCTTCTAGAATGGGAAAGTCCTTGCACAACTTGGTAATCTCAACTCCACAAGCAGAACAGGCAGCACCAGCCTCAGACCAGGCTAGGTTGCACAAGCATCTGAGTGAGACAGCCCAGTATCTGAAGGAAGTGTCTGAGAGATCTCACCAGATCACCCTGCCAAAAGCAATAGTGACAGTGTAAAGTCAAGGCCAAGATTGAGGCCAAGAATGAGGCCAAGATCAAGATCTTCTTCACCTGCTCCTGGGCAATATGAAGAAGATCTACACAGAATTGGATCTCAGCAGCTGCCACAGAAAGCTTCCAACTTTCAGCAGCAAGAGGAAAATGGTGGACAACAACTGCCATTCAAGCAGCCTATTTCCCCCAAGCATCTCCATGTGGAAGCAATGCCTTTTAGAAAGTTGAAGGAAGGGCATCATTGCCACCTGCAAGGACTTCATTCTGGTGAGATGGACCAAAAGCTACACCAACTGCATATCAAGAATGCCACCCAGGAATGCAAAACCCTGAGGCAAATCCTGGAGGCTATGTATCTCAAGGGGTTATTGAACCACAAGCCGGTCAATATCTCAGGGAAAAGTCTTCCAGAATGCAATCATCAAAACCAACATTCCAAGATACAAAGCACTTGTTATCTTCCATGGTGGCATCTGACACATGGAGACCAGGGTGCATGGATCTGGAACACCAAGATATCTCGGAGTTCCAAAATATGATGAAGGAGTACACTCAGGCTCACAAGAAAGCAACTCCAGAAGACCATTGTAGTAGGGAGGCTTCCATTGTGGTAATGAAGCCCCTCAGCCATCAAACCAACCCTGCACTTTCTTTTTCACCCTGGAACCAGACAAGTGAAGTGGAGAACATGTGTAGCAGGGAGTACAATGGCTCTCAGAGATCAACATTGACACCTCATGGTGGCAGTGAGATAGAGGACCTAAGCAAGAGCAGCATTGAGTATGTTTGTGATACATCTGATCACTACACACTGGAGGAGAGGGTGGATGGTTTCAGGACTTCAAAGAGAATAGGACACAAAAGCAAAGTTTCTTCTGAGCTTGGAGAATGTGACCAAGAGTGTGGCCTACAGACATGGCTGCCAGGGTCCCCTCTACATGGAAGAAAGTTTTATGCCTCATCAGTATCCAGGAGTACAGTCCTTCCAGATCCCAGGGTCACTTTTACAGGTATGAGCAGAACTCTTGAGAGGCAAAGTCTCCATGGTAAGAAAGATATCCCTGCTTCAGAAGACAAAACAAAGGTGAGAGCCACACTGATGACATCAAAGTCCCAATCCAGTTCTGAGTTGATGATGAGGAGGGCTAATGAAGACACAATTAAAGCTATTAGGGGCAGTAGACCTGAAGGAAATCCTGCTACTTCCTACCCCCAGACAGCTTTTCTTCAAGTGCCCTCGGCAAGCAGGACATATTTCAGCAAAGTCCCCACTGAGGTTGCTCTTCTTCAACCAAGGCGGAAACCTGGTAAACTGAGCCATTGTAGACAGACAACAAGGTTGCCACTTACACCAGATAAGAAAACAGTGGAATCTGCAACCACATCCCACACTCGCCATCTCCCTGCAGACTCATTGAACTCTGATCATCAATTAGTTCAGACTCAGAGGTCACATTTGATAGGAGAGGAAGCAATCCCACCTTTGGAAACCACTAAATCCATTGCTGCCTCCCCACTAGGTATCACTACCAGAAGCAGTGGAGCAAAGCCAACCAACATTACAGAAGAGATACAGGAGCCACTGTCAATTGAATGTCCCAAAACAACAATTCAAAGTTTCAGGTGTAAAGCTATTATCAATCAGGACAGAGAAGACAACCCTGCACTGATGTTCCAGATCAGTTCAGCATCAGGTCCCTCATTCAGCAGAAGCCAAGAGGCAGAGGTTAGTGACCAACCCAGCCCCCCAAAAAACTTGAAGACAGTTTTCTTCTACTTTGATTTACTTTCTGGGTCAGGGATGTCAGATTCTGGGACTCAAGAGAGCTTGCAGAACACTGGTGAAGTTCTCAACATTTAGGATAATTGGTTCTTATGTGTCGCAGGTTGAACTTCCAGAGGAGCTTATACCAGGAGTTTCATTGCTGAAACAAGAGTACATATCAGAGGAAGTTGGTCAATTAGATGATGGGAGTCACCATCCAAGCCCTGTGTCAGTGCTTGAGACTCACAGTTTTCAGCAAGAGGAATCTTCTTCAAGTCCCAAGTCCATGAAATCAAGTGCCCATGATGAAGGTAAGTATCTGCATTTCTGATCTATGGTTTGGTGCTCCTACAGACCTGTGATATCTGGATGTTGGAGGGCTGATGTGTGCTTTTGATCACCTGAGATCCAAGAGAGGGCACTACCATCAGTTCATCTTCACTGTGGACAAGAACTGAGTATTTTCCTGTTATTCTGTAGGGAATCTGCTCTCAACAGGGACTAAGAGGAGTTCCAATATTGTGGAAGGTATATGCACATCACCTGGAGCAGCAGAAAGCTCCACATTATTTGGAACCAATGCCTCTAAGGCAACCTGTGAACCTTGTTTTTCACAATTTGAAGTGGTTATGTCACATGACATCAATGATGACAAGGATTATCTCCACAGACATGATTTCAAATCACTTCCATTCCTTGGGAAGAGGGAGGGTGGAGTGCTGAATGCCACAAGCTCCCTGGAGAGCCAAGATGAGGAGTACACGAATGTGAAAGATCTACTGGTCATGTCTGGACTTACAGAAGAGGCCAGCTCTGGCATCATCAATGAGATGGGCATTGATGATGTCTGCACAGAAACAGAGGACCACTTTCAGCTGAAGGGATTAATGACATTGGAGAACAGAGAGCCAGGAAGTCGGCAAGAGAGGATTTACAAACTGGGTGTTGATCAACAACTCTTGTTTGATTGTGTGAATGGAATTTTGCAAAGACAGATAGAGCCAATTTTGAGCCCTCAGCCATGGGGCGCACGGGACTTGGGAAGGCCATGTGCTGGTCAGCCTTTGGTTCAACAGGTTTGGGATGAGTTACAAGACTTACAATGCCCTTTAGCAGATGCATACAATGCTCTGTACATCATTCTCCAGAAAGACTTCACACGAAAGGAGTTTCAGTGGCTGGATTTCAGTGTGGAGATTGGGGAGTTGGGCTTTCAATTAGCAGACCTGGTTTTCAAGGAGACATTGGAGGCAGCTATGCAGGATGTCACAGTAATGTGCACAGCACAAAAATGTTTTCCACCACAACCACCACTGCTACCACCACCACCTGCAGAAGGGGATGATGACACGGCTGAGAAAAGACGACAAGAGCTTGTGGAGAAAACTAGAAGGGATCTTCTTGCCTGGCATGTACAATATCAGAAAGTGTAGATCTTAGGAAAATGCATACTTAGTAAAGAAACAGAGGTTAAACTTTCCTTCAGTGTCCAGCACCCCAGCACCCACTGAAATTCTCCCAATCAATCAAACCCAACCATTGTTCGTCTGAACGTAGAATCAAACAGCAAACAAACACTTAATTCTGGGCTTGTAGCAATTTGAAGTTGCCTTTCTTTGAAGTTGCCTTTCTTTGGAGTTGCTATTTATACTTCATATTGATGGCAGATAAAGCCCACTGATTGCATAGCAATATTTGATATAGCAATAACAATTCTCAGGGATGAAATGAAAAGAAAGATTTGAGTATTGCATTCATTCAAAATGCTTGTATTAAAAGTTAGAGGACCAGACAGATACATGTAAAGAGATAAGAATTTACAGGTAAATGAAGAGGAGATTGTTTCCAAAATTCAAAATAAACGACTCCCTCAAAAATTTCAAGGTGCCTACTAACTGCTGCCCATAAGCCAGCAATGGTTCAACCACGAAAGAAAGATTGCACTCTTAAGTCCAGGCAGGAATAAACTGAAGCATAGCTCTGCAAGATGCTTGGTTGATCCCAGAAAAATCTGAACCAGTCCCAACATCACCAACAGCACATTCAAACAAGAACATAATCAATAAACTTGTTCTATACAAAATTGTCAGAGAATTGAAGTCAACATGTAACATGTGATGTTTCTAAAGCTTTCAGAGCCTGTCAGTGATGCTGTTGTTATTAGAGCATTCAAATCAATGAACTGTGATGAATTGTAGGAGGAACGATCCTCTTCTTTCAACTTCTAAGTCCCATCCAAGCAAGTAATCCTAATCAGGCACCTCAAAGAGAAATTCACAAGCACTAGGCCATTGTAAGGCCTTTCCACTACAGTTCCTAGATGTGTCTTCCCACTGTCAAGGTAAACAACAAGAAAATGATAGAGATCATCAAATATATAAAAGAGAAGATTGCAGTTGCCAAAATGAAAGCTAATAAACCTGCTGACAGGAGACCCCTTCAGTGTAGATATTGTTGCAGTATTAAATAGATCTTCACCTATTGTTCTGCAATTTCCTGTCACTGATGAGCTTCTAAACCAGAGTTTAATCAAGGAGAGGAGAATCAACTTTCACAAAAGCAGAAATAACTGATAACTCTACAATACAGATCCTCTTCCTTGCTGCCGGCTCCTCTGCCTTCGACTTGTTAACCCTGCTCCCCCGTCCACATTAGCACTCACTCCTAGGCCACTATTCCAACCCCCACTCCCACTGTTACCTTGCAGATTCTCCCCCCATAATGGCCCTCTCATCAAGCTGGTTCCAGAATGTCGGTACCGTCCTCTGACCCAAGATGGTAACCCCCTTGCCCCCACCATGGATGCTGGCCCAAACACCTGACACAACAAAAACACCGTCCACCAATTGCCCTCATCACCAGTAAAATCACTCCCATCTTCCTCATCTTCATGATCTTCATTGCCACCATCAACCACATAATCCCCAAGAACTGTGGCACCTGGCATGGCTGATAGTATGGTGCTCAGCACATCCCCTAGATCCCTTTGCCGCTCCAATCGCAGCCAGTCCTTCTGCCTTGCAGGGTCAACATCAGATGGACGAGCTGATGGATGAATGCCTCGCGCATGCTTACGCAGCTCCTCATAAGGTCCACTAAATCCACAAGCTTCCTGTGCACAGTTCCGTATCTTGCGATTGAGATGCTGCCGGGCTGCATCCACAACCTTCCACCCTTCCACTTTACCTCTGCAAAGAGGACAAAGCAAGTCCCCCATATCAACCTCAGCACCTGATGCAGCCCCTTGTGAGAGCTCCAATGACACACTTCCATCAGCACCATCTCTTGCCAAATCAATTTCCATTACGAATCCTCTGCTCATAAACTCAGAATCTCTTGCCTCAACACCTCGCATAGCCAACCCTAATGGTATTGCAGACATTTCTCCATCCACCTGCTCCTCCTCCAAAACCTCATTCCCTGCTCCTATTTCCCAAGTCCTTCCCACATCTCTTGGCACCTCTTCATGGGTTGAGAAGCTGGAAGCTCCACTTAATGTCCTGCCCTGGGTCTTGTATGAAGAGTCATGCGCTTTTCTGTATTGATCAAGGCAGTTTGAGTGTCGGTAACTGGTGTCACACATGTATGGATGACATCCGTTATCATGAGATGTGCAGATTAGCAGAACTGCATTGTGTGGATGCTCCATACAAATGGGGCAAGTGGCCTCCTCCCACTCTGCCTTCCATTCATTGTCTTCCACAAACTTTAAGGAGCTTGGCACTCCTCTGCCATAACTAGAATAAGGCTTGGACAGCACACCCTGTGACTTTGGTGACAATAAAGAGTGGCTGCTAGGATCTTTGGGCATCTTGCTTTGCCCTCCCTATTGTGCTCTGTGGTAAAAACATCATCAGTCATCACACAGAAACAAAGATATGCCACACGAACACAAGTACATACTAGTCTCAACAAATGCTTCAAAAAGACCCAAGTATAGACTCAATCATATGAACAAGCACAGAGCTAAGAGTAAAAAATTACACAAAAATTACAGAGAGTAATAACTGTTCAGTCATCCACAATAAGAACAATCAAATGATACATCAAAACATGCACACCAACCCTAACTCCTATTTAGGAGAGAGTGACAAACTTTCTGGACCAGTGGTAACTGTAACACTTAGCCCCTACACCCCAGGCCAAGCTTGCCTGGAGTGGTTCACGCAATGTGCAATGCATTACAAGGCAAGGTGGGGTCAAGGAGCAGGTCACATCATGGTGTCACACCTGCCCCAAACTCCAGGAGTTGGACTTATGATTTGACAACAGCTTATCAATACCTCTAGAAAATCCCTTCAATCCTCAAAGACAAAAGAACCAAAAGGAGGAAAGGCATTGCATGAGATGGACATAAGGGAATCATCTAAGAGAAAATGCCAGATTTCCTATGATAACAGCTCTCAGAAGCCAAACTGTCCTGGACTTAATCATCCAGGACAATCTAAGTAAAATCCTCTCACAAGCACAAAGCTGAACGCACCATCTTCCAAGGAGGCAAAGTATATCCTTATGACCCAGACAAGGTCTATGATGACCCATGAATCACAGTGGACAAGCTTGCACAACACTACTACAACACTGAGCCTCTACTGTATCACACAATTACCACACAAATCCACCTGAAAACAAAGCTGATGAGGCAGGGACCACCCGAGGATTGTCTGTCTGGGATAAATCTCAAGAAACGACCGCTCCTGTGGTGACTGAAAGGCGTGCCAGCTCCTAAACAAACACCACAATAGATCAAGTCAACAACTTTTTAAGATTCGTAATCCCTGACATCATCAGACTGTAAGCAGCCACAAAGTTTACAAGTATTGAATCCCTCACAACACGGAATTCCCCGAAATCTGCAGCCAGAAAAGATCACAAAAATCCCCCCTATACATAACACCAACATGCCCTAGCAGCCAGCCTAGGACGGACCCCGTCCTCCCCCTCCACCCCCACCCCGCCTTCCTTCATTCCTCCCTCCCTCCCTCCTAGGCGTAAGAAACAGAAAGAGTCTTTCCAAAACAGATGTTTGCGATAAAGAAGAAACAGCTACGACGGACATGCAACACAGATTACGAGAAAGACAAACAGAAGAAAAAAAGCGCCGAAGGAGAAAACCAAATCATGGGCAAGGTTCAAAAGCATGGAGAGAGAGAGATACCAGCAGATGATGAACCAAGCCGAAACAAAGAGGACGAGATGAGAGCTTTACACTATATTA
>Ga0116226_10003468_pt1 | contig 13919 bp, 12 predicted proteins | sample S1TSphfallax_FD_89692 | JGI IMG/M metagenome (GOLD analysis project Ga0116226, IMG submission 89692) | Host-associated microbial communities from peat moss isolated from Minnesota, USA - S1T2_Fa - Sphagnum fallax MG | ecosystem: Host-associated > Plants > Peat moss > Unclassified | place: USA...
GCATGTGAGCGAGCAAGCGTTCCTCGCGGCGCTCTCGAGCGTCACGCGTTACCACATCGCGGGCGCTATGTTGACGCTCGCGGACGGCGATCGAGCCGTGCTTCTGCTCGCACCGAGCACGTAAGAATAAGTGAGACCGACTCACCTCACATTCTGAGGTAAAGCCTTCGTAAACAAGGCCGGCCGCCGATGATGGTTCATAGCTGAACAAGGTGGTGCCCGAGTGTTGATGGCAATCGAGTCGTACCCCGTCTCCCAAGATCCGTGGCTGCTCGCCATCTCGATCGTGAGCGCCAGCTTCGTCGCGTACGTGGCACTGCGTCTCGGCGAGCGCGTGACGCAGAGTCATGGCCGCGCGCGAGGCGTGTGGCTCGTCGGCGCGTCGACCGCGCTCGGCACGGGCATCTGGTCGATGCACTTCACGGGCATGCTCGCATTCAGCTTGCCGGTTCCGATCGACTACGACGTTCCGACCGTCCTCTTCGCTCTATTCGTCGCGATCGTGCTCTCGGCGGTCGCGCTGTATACGATCACGCGGCCGTTCGGAGAGGGCGTCTGGCTCGCCGGCGGATTTGCGATCGGGCTCGAGATCGCGAGCATGGAGTATATCGGGATGCTCGCGATGCGCACGGCGGCGACGCCGGTGTGGGACGTGAGCCTCGTCTTGCTTTGCGGATTCATCGCCGTCGTTTCGTCGCTCTTCGCGCTGCAACTGATCTTCGATCCGCGCGCCACGACGGTCAACCGCACCGAGTGGCGGCGTCTCGCATCGGCTTCGGTGTTCGGCATCTCGGTCGGCGTGATGCACGAATCCGGCATGGCGGCCGCGACGTTTTATCCCGCGCCGTATCCGGCCGATGGTGGTCTCTCGATCGGCGCCGCGGCGCTCGGGAGCGGCGCGATCTCGCTCGCGACGGTCGTCGTGCTTGCGCTCGCGCTCGCGATCGCCGCGGTCGACCGTCGCCTCGGCGAGAATCGTTCGGCGCTCAAGGCGACGCGCGATCGACTGCAAGCCGTCATCGAGAGTTCGCCCGTCATCCTGTTCGCGCTCAGCGACAAAGGCATCGTGAAGATGGCCGAGGGCCGCGATCTCGATCGCCTCGGAGCGGTCGCGAACGACGCCGTCGGTCAGGGGTTCGAGGCTGCATTCGCGGGGATCCCGGAATGGATCGAGCAAGCGCGGCGCGCGCTCTCGGGTGAAGAGTTTACGGCGATCGCGAACGTCGGCGGCGCGTTCGTCGAGATGCATTGGACGTCGGGCAGCGCCGTCGAGGGTCGTTCGGGCGTCATCGCCGTCGGTACGGATATCACGGAGCGCCGCCGCGCGGAAGAGGCGCTACGCTACCAAGCGTTTCACGACTTCCTCACCGGGTTGCCCAATCGCGCCGCGTTCAGCGGACGCCTCGCGAGCGAACTCGAGGACACGGGCGGCGCGCGCGTTCCCCTCGCGCTCGCCGTGCTCGATCTCAACCGCTTCAAACTCGTCAACGATACGCTCGGCCACGAGGTGGGCGACTCGCTGCTCGTCGAGATGAGCGATCGTCTTCGCGCCACCGTGAGCGACAAGTATTTTTCGGCGCGTCTCGGTGGCGACGAGTTCGCCGTGATCATGCCGGGAGCGACGATGTCCGATGCCGAGGAACTCGCGCGTTCGATCGGCGAGGCGTTGAAGGTTCCCTTCGAAGTCGAGACCACGTCGCTCGAGATGAGCGCTGCGATCGGCATCGCGCTCTATCCGGATCACGCGCTCGATGCGACGACGCTCTTGCGGCACGCCGACGTCGCGATGTACGTCGCGAAGCGCGCCGATATCGGCTATGCCGTCTACGAAGTCTTCGCCGACGTCGAAAGCGAGCCGCGCGCGATGATGGAACACGCGCTCCGCAAAGCGATCGCGAACGACGAACTCGTCTTGCACTATCAGCCGACCGTCGACCTCGGGCTCCGCCGCGTGACCGAAGTCGAAGCGCTCGTGCGCTGGAATCACGCGACGATGGGGCGCCTCGCACCCGATCGTTTCATTCCGATCGCCGAAGAGACGGGCCTGATCTTACCGATGACGCGCTGGGTTCTCGATCGTGCGTTGCGCACGGTCGCCAAATGGGCGCGCGAAGGTTTGGACTTGCGAATCGCGGTCAACCTCTCCGCACACTCGCTGCGCGATTCGGCGCTCCCGCGCGTCTTGGAGCGATTGCTCGCGAAACATAGCGTCGCGGCGGACCGCTTGACGCTCGAGATTACGGAAACCGCGCTGATGGAGAATATGGACATCACGCGGCACATTCTCGCGAAGGTGCACGCGCTCGGCGTCATGATTTCCGTCGACGATTTCGGGACCGGCTATTCCAGTCTCGCCTATCTCGCGCAACTGCCGGTCGACGAGATCAAGATCGATCGGAGTTTCGTGATGAAGATGCAGACCGAGAAGAAGGACGCCGAGATCGTCCGCTGGATCAGCGGCCTCGGCCACGTGCTCGGGTTACGCGTCGTGGCCGAGGGCGTGGAAAACGAAGCCGCGCTCGCGACGGTCATCGATCTCGGCTGCGACGTGGCGCAGGGTTACTACTTCACGCGTCCGCTGCCGGCGGACGATCTCGTAGCGTGGCTCGCCACGTCGCCGTGGACGTCGGCCGTGCCGCTCGAGCCGCAGTTGCCGCTCGCGCTCACGTCGTAGGCGGTTAGGCCTTCGCTTCGGCCGCGATCTGCTTGCGCGCGAACTCCGTGCTCGTGCTCGGGTTCGGGCCGTTGCCCGTCGTGTACGCGTGCAGCGCCTTCGTGTAGAGTTTGTTCTGCTGGGCTTTGGTGAGCTGCGACCACGGAAGGTCGAGACGCGGTTTCGGCGGGGCGATTTTTCGTTTTGCGGCCATGATCCGGCTTTCGTGCGGCGGCCGAACGCGCGATTCCCGTCAGATTCGCGCTCGTGAAAGGTTCGTCGCTCGTATGAAGAAGCGCTGGCACTAGGTACCAACGCCACCAGCCGAAACGGTACGTCGATGGGATCGTCCACGAGCGCGCGGAAGCTTCGCGTCAATTTCGAGCCCGTGATCTTGCCCACGCCGCTGCGCACGCGCCGAGGGTGGATCTTTCTCGTCGGCGTCATCGGCATCGCATTCGCGTGCGCGCTGGGGCTGCAGGACCGGGCGTTTTGGCCGAGCCCGCAACCGACCGTCGCAATCTTCGCGCTCGCGATCGTGTTGGCCGTCGCGGACAACTTCGGAACGCATCGAACGGTCGACGGCTTCTCGGAGTACGCATCGCTCGCGATGCCGATCGGTTTCGCGATGCTGCTACTCCTCGATTGGCGCGCGTTCACGATCGCGCTCGCCCTTGCGGAATCTATCACGTTCGTCTCAGAATCGCTGCGGCACATCAATCCGACGTTCTGGTACATTCGCATCTTCAACGTGTCGTCGCAGGTCGTCGCCGGCGCCGCGGCGTCCACGGTGCTCCACGTGTTGCGACCGCTTCAGGTCGCTTCGGCGGGCATCGACGTCCTCTCCATGGGGCCGGCGATCGCGTTGCTCCTCGCGGCGGTGGTGTGGAAAGTGTTCGATAACGTGATCGATTCCACGTTCATGACGCTCGCGCTCGATCGGCCGCTATTTTCGACTCGCGTCCCCGCGCGCGTCTTTCTCTCTCAGTTCGCGCTCTTTTTGATCGGTATTCCGTTCGCGTACGTGTGGGCGCACAGCGTTTGGATATCCCTCTTCGCGCTCGCACCGCTCGGCGTTGCGTATCGTCTGCTCGGACTTCCCGAACTCGAATATCGCGTTCGCACCGACGAACGGACGGGGCTCACGAATGCCGGCTCGTTCGAGCGTGCCGTGAAGTCCGCGATCGACGTTGCGGCGGAGCGGCGCGAAGGGCTCGTCCTGCTCGCGATCGATCTCGATCATTTTAAAGCGGTGAACGATTCGTTCGGCCATTTGGTCGGCGACGCCGTGCTCGTGCGTTTCGCAACGCTCGTCCTCGAGGTCGCGCGGCATGACGATATCGCCGCGCGGACGGGAGGCGAAGAGTTCGGACTGTTGATGCGCGAGGCGGATCGCGATTCCGCCATCGCGTTCGCGGAACGGTTGCGCGCACGTGTCGAAGAGGAACGCTTCGACATCGATGGGCTCGAGACGCCGATTGCCGTAACGGCGAGCATCGGGGTCGCGGTGTATCCGGAGGATGCGCGCGTCGCGCGCGATCTCTTCGCGGCCGCGGACGCCGCGCTCTATCGTGCGAAGCGCGAGGGGCGCAACGCGGTCCGCGTCGCGACGAGCGAAACGGCGTCACGCTAGCGAGCGAGGTGGGTCACACATCGTTCGCCCGCCCGCGAGCGAGGAAGCAAACGTCCGAAACGATACGTAGGATGTCGTCTCAAGTGGGTGCCAAGAAGGTTCGGGAACGATTCGAAGCTCCCCGGGAAGCGGCGAAATTACGCACCGCGCCGGCGAGGGCGTTCCTCGTTGCGATCGTCGCGATCGCGTTCGCCTGTTCCGTCGGGCTGAGCGACGGCGCGTTCTGGCCGACCCCCGAGCCCGTCGCGGCGATCGTCGCGCTCGCGTTCATGATGGCGATCGCCGGAAATTTCGGCACCTATCAGGCGGTGGACGGCGTCGCGGAGTACGCGTCGCTCGCGATGCCGATCGGCTTTGCGATGTTGCTCGTGCTCGACTGGCGCGGCTTTGCGATCGGCATCGCGCTCTCGGAAATCTTCACGTTCGTCTCCGAAGCGTCGCGGCGCGTGAACCCGACGATGTGGTACGTGCGCGTGTTCAACGTTTGCACGCAGATCGTCGCCGGCGCCGCAGTCGAAACCGTGTTGCGCGCGCTTCGGCCCCTCACGAGCGCCGATGGGGGCTCGTGGCTCTCGGCAACGAGCGCGCTCGCGCTGTTCCTCGCAGCGCTCGTGTGGAAGATCCTCGACAACACTCAGACGTGCACGCTGATCACGCTTGCGATCGCTCGCCCGCTTTCGACGGTGCGCGTTCCCGTTCGCGTGTTTCTCTCGCAGTTCGCGCTCTTTTTGATCGGTATTCCGTTCGCATACGTTTGGGCACATAACGTCTGGGTGTCGCTCTTCGCGCTCGCGCCGCTCGGCGTCGCGTACCGTCTCCTCGGACTTCCGGAGCTCGAATACCGCGCGCGCACGGACGAGCGAACGGGTCTGACGAACGCGGGCGCGTTCGATCGCGTCGTCAAGAGCGCGATCGACGTGGCGCAGAGTCGCGGCCAGACGCTCGTCTTGCTCGCGATCGATATCGATCACTTCAAGGCGGTCAACGATACGTTCGGACATCTGGTGGGCGACAGCGTGATCAAACGTTTCGCCGGGATCATCTCCGAGGTCGCGCGGCGCGACGACGTTGCGGCACGAACCGGCGGCGAAGAATTCGCGCTCCTCATGCAGGGCGCGGACCGCGAGTCCGCGGTCGCCTTCGCCGAACGCCTGCGCGAGCGCGTGGAGGCGCAGGCGTTCGATGTCGACGGCATCGAGACGCCGATTTCGATTACGGCGAGCATCGGCGTCGCCGTGTATCCGAGCGACGCGCACGGGGCGCACGATCTCTTCGCTGCCGCCGATGCGGCGCTCTATCGCGCGAAGCGCGGCGGCCGCAACCTCGTTCGCGTTGCGGAAGGCGAAGTCGCGGCGTTGTAACGTGAGCGAAGAAACGGGCTCGGCGCCCCTCGAACGCCGCCTCTTTCGTGGCGGAACGACAACGGGCGGAGCTCGCGGGAGCATGCACAAGACCGAGTCGATTTGCGGTGCGATACTCGCCCGCGCGCGGAGCGAGCCCGCGGCGCGCGCGCTCGAGGATTCCGAACGCGCACTTTCCTACGAAGAACTCGAGATCGAGAGCGCGCGCCTCGCGAACGTGCTCGCGGGCGCGGGGGTCCGGCGCGGCTCGCACGTGGCGCTCTTCCTCGATGGTTCGATCGATGCGACGATCGCCACGATCGCGATCATGCTCGCGGGCGCGGCGTGCGTTCCGATCGACCCGAACGAGAGCGCGGATCGCATCGAGCGGACGATCGCCGCGACCGGCTGCACCGTGTGCGTCGGTCGTCCGGTCGCTGCGGACGCGCTCCGCGCGAGCGGCGTGACGGCCGTCGATCCGGGCGCGGCCGAGGACGGTCCCACACCCGCTCTGCCGCCGCTCGAATCGGACGATGCCGCCTACGTCGTCGCCGCCGTGGGCCCGCATGCGCCGCTCGTCACGATCTCGCACGGGGACGTCCTCGCGCTCCTCGGCGCGACGCGGACGCTCTTCGCGTTCGGCGGCGACGAACGGTGGGCGCTCTTTCATTCGGTGCGGTCGGACGTCGCGCTCTGGGAGATGGCCGCGTGCCTCACGTCCGGCGGCACGGGTGTGATCGTGCCGCCGAGCGTCGCGCGGGACGCTGCCGCTGCGGCGGAGATGCTCGAAAGCGCGCGCATCGCGGTCCTGACCGTGCGGCCCTCGATCTTCCACAATCTTGCCGTCGCGCAGGCGAGAGGCTCCCGCGCGTGGCCGGCGCTCCGCTGGGTCGTGCTCACCGGAGAACCGATCGACCGGATCGCGCTGCGCCGTTACCGGGCCGCGCATGCCGGTCAACGCCCGCGCTTTGTCAACATGTACGGCGTCACCGAAGCCACGATATTCTCGACGTTCAAGCTGCTCGAGGAGCCCGAGCTTGCAGGCGAGCTCGCGTCGCCGCTCGGTTTCGCGCTCGCCCATCAGGAGATCGTACTCTTCGACGAAGCGGGCTCCGTCGTGCCGCCGGGGACGCCCGGTGAGATCTGGATTCGCGGCTCGGGTGTCGCCGCGGGGTATCTCGGCGAGCCCGACCTCACGCGGGAGCGTTTCGTGCGGCGAGCGACGCCGGACGGTCCGGCCCGCTTCTTTCGAACGGGCGACCTCGCGCGGCGGCGCGCGAACGGCGAGATCGAGTACCTGGGCCGCGTGGCGCCGCCGCGGGAGCCGGGCGAGAGCCTCTGACCTTTGGCGACGAGGGCGCCGCTTTTGGGGGTGGAAAGCAGAACGTCGTGTCGTTCGTTCGCGCCGGATTCGGCAACGTCTACTACGATTTAGCGGGCCCCACGGGTGCGCCCGTCGTCGCGTTTGGGAATTCGCTCGGGACGAACGTGCACGTGTGGGACGCGGTGTACGCGCCGTTCGTCGAACGTTTTCGCGTGCTTCGCTTCGATATGCGCGGGCACGGCCTCACCGAAATCGGCACCGCGACCGACATGTCCGCGCTCGCGAGCGACGTCGTCGCGCTCCTCGACGCGCTCGAAATTCCGCGCGTGCGATATGTGGGGCTTTCGATCGGCGGAATGATCGGGCAACGCCTTGCGGCCGCGTATCCCACGCGCGTCGAAGCTCTCGTGCTCACGGCAACCGCGAATCGGATCGGCACGCCCGCCGTGTGGAACGATCGCATCGCCGCCGCGCGTGACGGCGGAATGTCCGCGCTCGTCGACGGCGTGCTCGCGCGTTGGTTTACACCCGAGACGCACCGCGACCGCCCCGAGCTGATTCGCGGTTACGCAACGATGCTCTCGCGCACGCCCGTCGAGGGCTACGTGGCGGCATGTGAAGCGATTCGCGATGCGGACCTCGTGGCGGACGACGCGCGCATCGCCTGCCCGACGCTCGCGATCGCCGGTGCGCAAGATCTGGTCACGCCTCCGGGCGACGCGTACGCGCTACGCGATGCGATCCGCGGCGCGCGCAGCGTCGTGATCGACGGCGCGGCGCACATCGTTCCGGCGGAACAGCCCGCGGCGTTCATCGATGCGGCGATTCCGTTCTTGGAAGCGCCGGTACCAGCGCTCGAAGCGCGGTAACGCACGATGGCCGATGACGTGTACGAGACGGGTATGCGCGTGCGGCGCGCCGTGCTCGGCGACGCCCACGTGGATCGTTCCGAAGCGGCGAAAGACGCGTTCACGACCGATTTCCAGCGCTTCATCACCGAGACCGCATGGGGCAGCGTGTGGTCGCGTCCGGGGCTCGATCGCAAGACGCGGAGCATGTTGACGATCGCGGTGCTCGCCGCGCTCGGTCGGTACGACGAACTTCGCCTGCACGTGCGCGCGACGAAGCAGACGGGCGTCACGCAAGCCGAGGTCGCCGAAATTCTGATGCACGCGTCGGTGTATGCCGGCATCCCGGCGGCGAATTCCGCATTCCATCATGCGAGCGAGGCCTACGCCGAACTCGCGCGCGAGGACGAGGTTCACGAATCATGATCGCATCGCTACGTCCCTTCGAGGCGGAGCCCGCCGGTAATCAACCACCGTACGATTTCCCGGCGTATACGAGCACGATCAAGCGCGCGCCGAAGCGCCCGCTCATCCACGTCGCGCACTCGCTCTCGGAGATTACGGGACCGACGTTCGGCGCGAATTGGAACGAGCCGAGCGCGAGCGATCTCACGCGCCAAGGCAAGAGCGAGCCGCTCGGCGAGCGGATCATCCTCGAGGGGCGCATCCTCGATGGCGACGGTCGGCCGGTGCGCGGCACGCTTCTCGAACTCTGGCAGGCGAACTCCGCCGGCCGCTACACGCACGAACGCGACCAACACGACGCGCCGCTCGATCCGAACTTTCGTGGCGCGGGGCACGCGATCACGGATAACGATGGCGCGTTCCGTTTCCTCACGATCAAACCGGGCGCGTATCCGTGGCGTAACTCGCACAACGCGTGGCGCCCGGCGCACATTCATTTCTCGGTGTTCGGAGCCGGCTTCGCATCGCGCTTGATCACGCAGATGTATTTTCCGGGCGATCCGTTGCTCGCGCTCGACCCGATCTACAACAGCATTCCCGATGCCGGCGCGCGCGAGCGCTTGATCTCCCGCTACGATCCGGACCTCAGCGAGTCCGAGTACGCGCTCGGCTACCGCTTCGATATCGTGTTGCGCGGCCCGAAATCCACGCCGCTGGAGAATCGGACGTGAGCGCGACCTCGGCGTCGCAAACGGTCGGGCCGTTCTTCAAGTACGCGCTCGATCATCCGACGTGGAGCGATCTCGCGGCGGACGGCGCGCTCGGCGAACGCATCCGCATCGTCGGACGCGTCCTCGACGGCGACGGTGCGCCCGTACCCGACGCGATGCTCGAGATCTGGCAGGCGAACGCGGTCGGGAAGTACGCGCATGGCGATGACACGCAAGACAAACCGCTCGACCCGAATTTTCGCGGCTTCGGCCGCGCGTGCGTGGACGACGACGGACGCTTCGCATTCGAAACGATTCTTCCAGGCGTCGTCCCCGATGCCACGGGCGCGCCGCAAGCGCCGCACGCGAACCTGTCGATCTTCGCGCGCGGATTGTTGAAGCGGCTCGTGACGCGGATCTATTTCGGCGACCACGAGCGCGAGAACGAACGCGATCCGCTGCTGCGTTCGATCGGCGACGAAGCGGTCCGGGCATCGCTCGTCGCGTCGCTGGAAACGCCGAGCGCGGGAGGCGTGCGGACGTATCGTTTCGACATCGTTCTCCAGGGCGCGAACGAAACGGCCTTTCTTGACGTCTGAGGGGGCACTGTTCGGGCGCCTCTACGGAACGCTCGATATGCGCGCCGTGTTCTCGGAGGAGCGCCGCTTACGAGCGATGCTCGATGTCGAGGTCGCGCTGGCGCGCGTCGAAGCGGCGCTCGGCATCGTTCCGGTTGCCGCGGCGAACGCGATCGCCGCGGCCGCGCACGTCGATGCGCTCGACCGCGGCGCGATCGTTCGCGGAACGGAAAACGTCGGCTATCCCGTCGTGCCGCTCACAAAAGAGCTCGTGCGCCTCGCCGGCCCCGAAGCCGGTGCGTACGTGCATTGGGGTGCGACGACGCAAGACGTGATGGACACGTCGCTCGTGCTGCAATTGCGCGATGCGTTCGCGTTGCTCGAAGACGACCTCGTGGGGCTCGTGCGCGCGCTCGCGGAGCGCGCGGAGCGGCACCGCACCGACGTGATGGCGGGTCGCACGCACTTGCAACACGCGTTGCCGATGACGTTCGGGTACAAGTGCGCCGTGTGGCTCGCGCCGCTGTGCGAGGCGCTCGTCGCGCTACGACGCGCTCGCGATGGCGCGCTCGTCGTGCAGTTCGGCGGCGCGGTCGGGACCCTCGCATCGCTCGGCCAGCACGGGCGCGCCGTGACGCTCGCGCTCGCCGAAGACCTCGGGCTCGCGGCCCCCGACGCGCCGTGGCACGCGGACCGCTCGCGACTCGCCGCGTGCGCGACGGCATGCGCGATCGCGTGCGCGAGCGCCGCGAAATTTGCGACCGACGTCGTGCTGCTGATGCAGACGGAAGTCGGCGAGGTTTTCGAGCCGCACGCGCCCGGACGCGGTGGTTCGAGCACGATGCCGCAGAAGCGGAATCCGATCGCGAGCGAGTACGTGATCGCGGCCGCGCGCGGCGTGCGCACGCTCGTCCCGCTCGTGCTCGAAGCGATGGTCGGCGATCACGAACGTTCGACGGGCCCGTGGCAAAGCGAGGAGATCGCGATCCCGCAGATCTTCGTGCTCGCGTCGGCCGCGCTCTCGCAGGCGCGGGCGATCGCCGAGGGGATGACGGTGGACGTCGAGCGCATGCGCGCGAACGTCGAGACGACCCACGGCCTCATCGTCTCGGAAGCCGTCGCGATGGCGCTCGCCGAGCGCATCGGCAAGTCGGAGGCCCATCACGCGGTCGAGCGAGCGTGTGCGACCGTGCTCGCCGGCAACGGGGATCTCGCGACCGTGCTCGCCGCGGATCCGGTGGTCGGCGCCGTTTTCGACGGCGCGCGCCTCGCGGCGCTGCTCGATCCCGCCGCCTACGTGGGCGAATCGGAGGCCGTCGTCGATCGCGTCTTGCGCCGCGCATCGAACGTTTTGAACGCGCAAGTCGTCTCGGAGATATGATGCGAACCCAAGTCGGAATCATCGGTGCCGGGCCCGCGGGGCTCATGCTCTCCCACCTCTTGCATTTGCAGGGCATCGAGTCCGTGATACTCGAGTCGCGGAGCCGCGAGTACGTGGAACAGCGTATCCGCGCGGGCGTGCTCGAGCAGGGCACGGTCGATCTCTTGCGCGAGACGGGGGTCGGCGAGCGCATGGATCGCCAGGGGCTCGTGCACGGCGGAATCGACCTGCGCTTCGGGGGCCGCAGCCGACGCATCGATTTTCACGACCTCACGGGCAAGGGCGTGATGGTGTACGGCCAGCACGAAGTCGTGAAGGATCTGATCGCGACGCGCCTGCGGGACGGCGCGCAGATCCTCTTCGACGTGTCCGAGACGAGCGTCCACGACCTCGAATCCGATCGCCCCGTCATTCGCTATCGCGACGCGAACGGCGAACCGGCCGAGCTCGCGTGCGATTTTATCGCGGGCTGCGACGGCTTCCACGGCATCTGTCGCCCGGCGATTCCGGAAGGCGTGCTCTCGTTTTACGATCGCGTGTATCCGTTCGCGTGGCTCGGGATCCTCGCGGAGTCGAAGCCCGTGCAAGAGGAGTTGATCTACGCCAACCACGAGCGCGGATTCACGCTGATCAGCTTGCGCTCGCCCACGATCACGCGCATGTACTTGCAGTGCGATCCCGAGGAAAACATCGACGAGTGGTCCGACGACCGCATCTGGTCGGAAATCGCCGCGCGGCTCGCGGGTGAGGACACGCCGGATCTCATTCCGGGGCCGATCATTCAGAAGGGCGTGACGGCGATGCGCAGCTTCGTCGTGGAGCCGATGCGCTTCGGAACGCTCTTCCTCGCGGGCGACTCCGCGCACATCGTGCCGCCGACGGGCGCGAAGGGCATGAATCTCGCGATCGCCGACATCCGCATCCTCGCGCAAGCGTTCGTGCGCTTCTACGGCAACGGCGATCGGGCCGGCCTCGATGCGTACTCGGACGTGTGCCTCAATCGCATCTGGAAGACGCAACGTTTCTCATGGTGGATGACCTCGATGCTGCACCGCTTCGAGGGCACCGGGCCGTTCGAGCATCGCGTGCAGCTCGCGGAACTCGATTACGTCACGTCCTCGCGCGCCGCATCGACGACCCTCGCCGAAAACTACGTGGGGCTGCCCTTTAACTAAACGAAAAGCGCCGCTCTAGCGGGCGGCGCTTTTCGCGGAGTGTTCGAGCTTCAGGCGATCGATCTCGTCGTCGAGGATCGCCGAGCGTGAATTCCGGCACGCGCACCCCGGCGTCGCGCACCGGTCGCCCTCGTGAGCGACGATGTCATGGCGGCAACGGCAAACGACCAGCGTGTCCATGCTGGTTCTATGCCCGGGTTGCGAGTTTTAAAACGGGGCGGCGAGGGCCCCCCGTTCCCCCCCGAGCCGGCACTCGCCGGCTCAGTTGAAAACGGGGCGGCGGGGGTCCCCCGTTGCCCCACGAGGCCGCACTCGCGGGCTCTGCTGGCGCGCGGGCGGGTGGTGGGGTGGTTAGCGGCGGTGTTTGGTTAGGGTTATGGTTTGGCCGGGGGGGGTGTAGGTTACGGTGTCCATTACGGCTCGCATGATGTGGAGGCCGAAGCCTCGGTTGGCGGTGGGGTCGCGGTCTCTGGCTGCGAAGGCGGCGTGGTCGAAGCCGGTGCCGGAGTCGGTGATTTCGATTGTCAGGAGGTTGGCTTCGTACGTGCATGCGACGGTTATCGAGCCTTCGTTTTGACAGCCGTGTTCGACCGCGTTTGCGAGGGCTTCGCCGGCGCCTAGGGCGATTTCGAACGATTCGTCCGCGGTGAAGCCGCACGTCCGTGCGTAATCGACGATCGCCCAGCGGGCTTCGCGGACGGAAGACGGCGTGCCGCGAAACTGCGCCCGATAGTCGACCACGGCTCCGCGATTCCCATTCGAACTTCGCCCGAAACGCTTCTGTCAGTTTTGTGAACTACGTCTCTGGAAAAATGGGCGAAAAGGTGAAAACCGCTCTTCGAGTGGCCGATAAGAGAAGTAATGGCCCAAGGAGAGCAATCCCAGAGCGTCATCCAGATCCGGCCGAGCATGTTGTATCGGGCGGGTTTCGGCGTTGGTGCGGTTATCGTTCTCGTGGCGCTCGGGATTTTCTGGTATGGCGGCAGCCGGATTCTGCTCGGCGTCCTGCCGAGCTATGCAAGCCTCGCCGGCGGTGCGGTCGGCATTTTGATCGCGATGGCGTGTTCGTTTGCCAACGCGCGACTCACGCGTCGGCGCGCCTCCGCCGCCCTCGACGTTTCGTCGGATACGATCGCGTCGCTCGAACGCCGGATCCACGAACTCGACGATCAGGCCCGGCAGCTCACGCGCCATAACAACGCGCTCGAAGAGCGTGGCGACGAACTCGAACAGATGGGGCGCGAGCTCGCTGCGACGACGGAGAAGATGAGCCTCACGCTCGCCTCCGTTCGCCCGTATTTCGCCTTCGTCGATGCGAACTATACGATCGACCAGCGCTATTGCGTCGGCCTCGAGCGCGTGTTGCAACAAGACGTTCTCGGCGGCCAGAATTTCCTCGAGGTTCTCAAGCGCGCGGCTTCCGAATCCGTCTATGAGGTCGGACGCGAATATCTCAAGCTCTTGTTCGACCCCGCGCAAGACGAGCGCGCGCTTGCGGATGCGAATCCGCTCGACGGAATCGCGATCGGCGTGCGCAACAATCACGGGCTCACCTCGCGTCGCTACGTGACGTTCCGCTTCGGCCGACTCGTCAAAGACGATGCGGTCACGCGCCTGATCGTGAGCGTCGTGGACGTCACGGAGCGGACGCTTCGCGAGCAGCGGATGCGCCATGCCGAGCGCAAGAAGGCCACGCAATTCGATATGCTCATGGGCATGCTGCACGTGTCGTCGAGCGAACTCGATCGGTTCGTCGCGCTCGCGAAAGAGCAGTACGCCCACATCGACGACGCGCTCGATACGCTCGACATCTCCTCGGCAAAGCCGCCGCCGCCGGAAGCGGTGCGGCAAAGCCTTGGCGGCCTACTGCAA
>Ga0116226_10003471_pt1 | contig 13917 bp, 9 predicted proteins | sample S1TSphfallax_FD_89692 | JGI IMG/M metagenome (GOLD analysis project Ga0116226, IMG submission 89692) | Host-associated microbial communities from peat moss isolated from Minnesota, USA - S1T2_Fa - Sphagnum fallax MG | ecosystem: Host-associated > Plants > Peat moss > Unclassified | place: USA...
CTTGCTCGTTCTGCAGCATGTTCCCCTGATAGGCGGCGCTGTTAGCCGCGGCATGCAGGCTATTCAAAGCCGTATTAGCCCATGTGTTGTACTGAGCGGCGTAACTGATCAGCGGACTGGGCGAGTAAGGCGCAAAGTTGTTCTGAAACGTTGCATCCATCTGAGCCAGATTGAGCGCCAGCGCTTGCGACTGCTGCAGCACGCTCGAAAACATGGACAGATCTGCCGCGATATTAGTGCTGGGATGCGTGGCCAATTGCTGGACTTCCCGGATCATGAGCTGAAGATGGTTATAGGTATTCAGCGCCGTCTGGACTTCCTGGGCATACTGCAACACCTGCTCTACGTGCATGGCCAGGGTGTTACCCTCCGTCACCGGATCACTGACGACAAACTGCGCCTTCGCTTCTCGCGCAGTAGCCAATATGAATAAAGCGGGCAGCGCAACGGCTGCACGGAAACAAGTGAGATTACGCATACGCAATTGCCGCCTCCTTCGCGGCGTTTTCTTCGCTGATCCCAGCGAGAGATTCATAACGTTCGGCCCATTCATCCAGCCCCCGCAGCCGGAACCAGGCCGCGACCGCAGCCTTTCTGCCGAGTTGCGCGATGAGACTGTCCAGCCGCTCCCGGTCTTTGTCACCGGATGCCAGGAGCGCCAGCATCACCGGCCCCAGCTCCAGCGAGATCAGCCGGTTTCCATCCGGCTGCATCACGTAGTACTCGGACTTCGGCACCGCCTGCGCAACGGCAGCCAGGTCTGCACTGTTGGCGCCCAGCGCTTCATAGTGGCGGCGCGCTTCCAGCAGCGCTTGCGGATTCGCCAGACAGATCTTGGTGAAAGCCTGCTCCAGCGCCGCGCCCTTCAGCGGAGAGTTCAGGGTTTCTGAAAGTTCCTGCACAATTAGCCACACGGCCAGGTTCAATTTGCGGCCTTCGAATAGAAAGCTCCCAAACGCCTTGGCGGCAATGGGATGACTCAGCGCCGCGCGGAATTCATCGACAAACAGAAAGGTAGGCACATCGGACCGAAGCCGTTTTCGAATCTGTCCAAACACATAAAACAGCGCTCCGTTCATGAGCCGCTGATCGAGGGCATAAAGCCGATCCATTTCGAATACGGTGAACGAAGACATCTCCAAGCCGTCCTGGTTGCCGTCCAAAATCGAGTCCAGGTAATATTCGAGAGCTTCCTGCAATTGGGGCAGCGTGCAGGCGAGATAAAGATCGTTCAAGCTCTTGGTTGCCCGCGATGTGGATAAACGCGTTACCGCCTGGCGGATGTCATTGACGATGGCCGGTGTGGCCGGCAGGCCATTCAACTCAACCAAGAATTTGACCCACTGTTCCGCCGCCTGGCGATCTTCGGCGGTGGACAGATCCGCCAGCGGGCAAAGCCTGCTGGGGCTGCCCGGTGCCAGATCAATGAAGCGACCACCCACACAGCGGGTGAGCGTATAAAGACTCTTCTTCTTATCGAAGGCGAAAACTTGCGCGCTTCGATAGCGAAGAGCTTGCAGCATCGAAAGCGCGGCCAGCGAAGTCTTGCCGCTTCCGTTCGGTCCGACCACAAGGGTGTGTCCCACATCTTCGACATGGCTGTTGAAGCGATACGGCGCGCCGCCGGAAGTCAGGCCATAAAACAGCGGCGGGGAGTTTTGCGGGAACAGCGGCGACGGGTTATTCAGGTGCCCCATGAACGGCTGCGACAGCGGCATCATGTGCACCAGGTTCTGGGTGCTGATGGTGCTGACGCGGGTGTCTTTGTACTGCTGGCCCGGCAAGGAGCCCAGCCAGGCAGCGACCGCATTCAGTGTCTCCACCCGGCAGCCGAAGCCGCAACGGCGCAAACGCTGCGCGATGGTCCTGCTGGCTTCGATGACCGCGCCGATATCGCTGTCCATCAGGATGATCTTTCCCGAATAGCGGCAGAATGTTTCCCGGCCATGTTCCGCTGAGGAGGCCGCTTGCGCCGCATCGCCTGCGAGTTCCAACGAACCAATATCCAGATCGTCGTGTACCGGACCTTTGATTTTGCCCTTGAGGCCGCCAGAGCCCCGAAACTTCCACTTGCCGCGGTTGTCGCTATGAAGTTTCGCCGCCGTCATTTCGTCCAAAATCTGGGCCTGCTGCGTGAAGCGGAAGCCAAATGGCACCAAATCCAACTCGCGGAGAATGCCGGCAAACGACAGTGATGGGAAACTGTCTACGGCTAGAACACGAATATATTTACCTGGAATTAATTCATTGAGCGGATCTCCCAGTTCCAGCCCCTTGACACCGGCGTTCACGCGCTTCCCGGCCGCGTTCAGGCGCTGATGCTCGACAAAGCCAAAGTCATCGGTGGCGATGTACTGATTCAGATCAATGGGAATGTCTGGAACCGCGAACGGGAAGCGTAGGCCGGAAACACAAAGCCGCAGGTATTCCAGCAACTCATCACAATGCTGTTCGGTTTGCCCGACCTGCAAGGTGTAGCCCTTCAGCCGCCGTACTGTCCGCAGGCTCACCCGCAAGGCCGCGTCGAGATCGGAAACCTTCTTCTCAAATCGTTCCAGAACGGCATCCGCACCGTCCGTTTGTGATTCGTCGTTGATCCCCAGCAGTCTCCGGGTCGCTGCGTCCGACGCTTTGCCTTCATAAGAAAGGCAAAAGTAATAGCGGCTCATACGCACGGCTGCTGCCGAGCCAGAAAGGTTAAACCGATAGCGCCGCTCTTCTTCCACCAGCAGCGGGACAGGCTCCGGCCAGGCGTCCGTCTCCGGCGCATATTCGGCGTACTCATCGCGGATCAGATCGCATTGCAGCGACCAGCCAGCCCCGAGCGCGAAATTTCTTGCCAGCCGGTCCGCAATCGCAAAGCACTCTTCGAGCGGCAGCGAATCCATGTCTCGCCCCGCAAACTCCCACGCGGCCAGATAAACTCCGGCCTGCGTGACGACCACGCCATCTGCAGCCAGAGCAAAGTAGTCAATCAGATCCGATAGACCCTTCGCCTCGCGCCTCGCTTCTCGCTCGATGAACATAAACTCCCTTCTCGTGCTTCTGAATTAACGGTTCAACCAGCCATATGGTTTTCTGGGCTTCGAAGTCCAGAAACCCTGCCGGTATCGCTGACTGGCATGATGGATGCCAATCAGGATCGGATCTGCGGCGGCCATCACGCGCAGGCCGCGACGCAAAAGAAAAAACAGGCTGATGGCGCTTCCGATGCCCCAAAGGGTCGGCGCGCTGTAGCCGATCACAACGCAAACAACAAACGCAGCGGCAATAGCGGTCGGCTCGCACCCCAATAAGAGGTGCGGCCGATTCGCCGATTCCCGGAACCGTGCGCAAAACTGCGGTGGTATCTCGGTCATCATGGGTTTAAATCAAAGCGCCCGTCACACCGGGAACGAAGCCCATCAGCGTGCTGGCCCCGAGCGCAGTCCCGGCCACAAACAGGGTGCCGAGTGCTCCGTTGGTTAACGCGCCCGCGTCATGGTGATGCCGGTACCAGGCAATCGCCGATCCCGTCACCATCAGAAGTGAAGCGCCATAGGCAAATGGCCCTGAGATTTCGCTCGCCGCGCCAGTGATGGCTTGCGTCGCCGCCATCCGCCCGCCCGCCAGCGCCCACATCGGAGAGCTGGCGATGACGAAACCTGTTGCCGCTACGGTCATTCGCACGGCAGCGTGACGGAGTTCCCCGAGGCGCTGAGCCGCGGGCTTGATTTGCAGGAGAATCCTGCGAAGAGTATTCATAAGTTAACTTCCTTTCTGGCTAGACATAGAGCAGTTGATAATCCTGCCGGCCTGGGTCGAAACCCTGGACGACAATTACTTCGCGCACTTTTCGACCGGCAGGGATACGGTCATCCCCGTCGATGAAAACCACCAATCCGACAGCAGCGGCAATGCGTTCGCGCGCGCTTCTGTCGTGAACGCCGACCAGGCTTTCGAGCTTGCGCAGCCCGGCCAGCCCGTCATCGGCATGAATTGTTGCTAAACCACCGGAATGTCCGGTGTTCCAGGCGGAGAGCAGAACCTTTGCTGGTTCCGGCTCGCGGACTTCGCCCACCACCAGCCGTTTCGGAATCAAGCGCAGCGCCGCCACCAGCAGATCAGCCTGCGTAATCGTGCGTGTGGCCAGCAGTTGAACGTGATTGGGTAGAGAACACTGCAGCTCCGGCGTGTCTTCGATAATGACTACGCGATCGCCCGGCGTCTGCTTCCGCCAGTCGTCAATCAGCGAGTTGGCGAATGTCGTCTTCCCAGAACCCGTTGGCCCAACCAGCAAAACATTCCGCCGATACTTTGTCGCCAGCTTCAGCACTTCAAAATGACTCAGCCCCGGCGCACGATCCAGAAAGTCATTCCGGTGCCGCTTCTGGTTGAGCAAATCGTCTTTCTCCGTCAAAATGCCGAGATCGACCATGTCCTGTAATTCGTAGAGCTGCTTTTGACGAGTGCGAATCGCGAAGGCCGGTGCAGTCACAATCGGCGGCATCAAGCCTTCAATGCGGTCCCCCGTCAATGGAAAGATCGTTTCCAGGATCGGGTTGCGCTCATTCAGATCCAAGTCGCGGACTGTGGCTATACCCGATAACAGAAGCGCCGAGTCCCCAGCGGCGACTTCGCCCTCCTTTGTAAAGCCCTTGCCCAGACGGTTAACCCAAAGCGACCCGTCGGGATTGACACAGACATCCAGGACCAAGTTCCCGGCCAACAATGCCGGGATCAGCCCTGCATGCACAGCGATGCTGCGGAACGAACGTGCTTCAAGGGTGGAGTTCATAAATTCTCGCTTAGCGAACAGCCGTGACCGCCGGGACGACAGCGAAAGTTCCGCGACATTTTGTGAGCCGGGTGGTGGATGCAGCGCCCGCGTAAACACGCTGGACCGCCGCGTTACATTCAAACTTCATAAGAATTTCTCCTGTTGTGGTGGTTATTGAGTTGGCGCGAAACGAATCGAGTCGCACAGGAGTAGATGCGCTGGTGGAATGCCTGACGACAGTCAGCCACAGTCCGAAAGCAAAGATGAGGCGTGATTAGCGGGAGGCGATACAACCGGTCACAGGGCGGCCTTTGTGGGCGGCTCTGAAGCTTGAAAACCGGGTAGGTGAGCACGAAAATGCGCTCACCTACTTTGCTCACCTAGCAAAGGGCGATTCAGGGGCTATTTGAACAAATTGGGACTGAAGGAGAGGAAGGGAAAGAAGGCGAGAAGCCGCTTTGTTTCCCATAAGTTGTTGGAGGCGCGGGGCGGAATCGAACCGCCGAATAAAGGTTTTGCAGACCTCTGCCTTACCGCTTGGCTACCGCGCCACAATCTGAAACATAGCACATCCAGTTACCATTGGGCAGATGAACTCACGCCCCTTCGCTTTCACTGAATCGCTCTTCCTCCGGTTGCTGGGCCTGGTCTATCTTTCCGCCTTCGCCTCTCTCTGGCCGCAAATAAGCGGGTTGCTGGGCGATCACGGCATCACGCCCGCCGCCGAATCGCTCAGCGCGCTGCACAATGCCTTCGGTCCGAAAGCTTACTTCTACGTGCCGACGTTTTTCTGGTTCAACTCAAGCAACGGCGCACTCACCGGCGCCTGCATTCTCGGCTGCATCGCCGCGCTGCTTCTGCTTTGCGGCCTCTTTACGCGCTGCGCCTCCGCCGTTTGTTTCTTGCTTTACCTGTCCCTGACCACGGCCGGCCAGCCCTTTACTGGTTTCCAATGGGACGCGCTGCTGCTGGAATGCGGTTTTCTCGCGCTATTCTCTGGCGCTCCCTGGCTGATCTGGGCTTATCGCTTTCTTTTGTTTCGTCTCATGTTCGAATCCGGCATCGTTAAGCTGACTTCGCACGACCCCAACTGGCGCAACCTGCACGCTTTAGTTTTTCATTTCTTCACGCAGCCATTGCCCACGCCGCTGGCGTACTATGTGGCGAAATCGCCCGGCTGGCTGCTCGTTTTTCTCACCGCGGCCACTCTAGTGATCGAACTGCTTGCGCCTTTCCTGCTCTTCCTGCCGCGCCGTTTTCGCGCTGTCGCCGGTCTCCTTTTCATCGTTCTGCAAGTCGCCATCTTGCTCACCGGCAATTACGCATTTTTCAACCTGCTCACGCTCTCGCTATGCCTCTGGTGTTTTGATGACGCCACATACACTCCACTGCGCAGTCTGCTGCAAAGAACCTATCCGGCGCAAAAGATTTTCAGCGGGCGATTGGCACTAACGGCAAACATCGCCCTTGCCGTGCTCATGATCGCTGGTTTGCTGCAACTGGAAGCCGCGCTGCTGCCCGCCTCGCGCCGCCTGGTGCGCACCATTCTGTTTCCCATTGAACCTTTTGAAATAGTGAATTCTTACGGGCTTTTCGCAGTCATGACAACCACCCGTCCCGAACTTGTGCTGGAGGGTTCAAACGACCAGACCCACTGGCTTGAATACAGCTTCCGCTACAAACCAGGCGAACTCCATCGCGCGCTTCCGCTCATTGCTCCTTATCAGCCCCGGCTCGATTGGCAGATGTGGTTCGCCGCACTCGGCACTTACCGCCAGAATCCCTGGGTGGCCACGCTCATCTTCCGGCTGCTATTGAATGAGCCGTCAGTCACCGCGCTTCTGGATCCGCCGCCTTTCGCCCAGGCACCCAAGTACATCCGGGTGGTGCTCTACACCTATACTTTCTCGACCGAAGCAGAACGCGCCCGCACCGGCCAAGTCTGGAATCGAGAAAGGCAAGGGAACTGGCTGGAAAGCCTATCGCTCCCGGATGCAAACGGAAACAAACCAAAGTCTTAGACCTCTGGTTTGTAAAATTTTCTTTTACATTCTATTGTCACCGATTCCAGGCGGCGCTATAGTGAAGGTAACTAAAGGTGTGCTGACACAACGCTCCACCCGTGTCACGCTCCTTACCTCCGAGGTTGAGGACCCGAACCCGTCGGGTCCTCAACATAAATTCCGGTAAGTGACAAGTAATAAGATGTTCGTCATGCCGGATACACCTCGCAGACGAAACTTCCTCTCTTCCTCCATCGCCTCCATCGCCTCCACGCTTGCCGTTCTGAATCCCTCCACTCTGGCAGCAGAGCAAAATCCCGCTGGTCCAGTTATCGATTTGCCGGATTACGCGCGCCTGCGCAATTACAAATCGCTAAAGCAATCCAGCTTCGACCGCACCGGCGGCAATGCCGACGCTTTTCATATTGCGCCCGGCGGCGAGTTGGAAGTTTTTCAGTCCGCTGGACCAGGCATCATCACGCACATCTGGTTTACCATCGCCGCGCGCAGCGGACATCATCTGAAAGAACTGGTGATGCGGATCTTTTGGGACGGCAATACCAAACCGAGCGTGGAGGTGCCGGTCGGCGATTTCTTCGGCCTCAATCTGGGAGACTATTTCGTCTATCAATCCGCCTTCCTGAACTGCTCCTCCGTGAAGGCTCTGAACTGTTACTTCGCGATGCCGTTCCAGAAATCGGCACGCATCACCATCACCAACGAATCAAAATCGGAGGTGGGTGCTTTCTATTCCAACATTGATTACCAGTTGGTGCCGGCGCTGCCAGCTGAAGCGCTGTACTTTCACGCGCAATACCGGCAGGCCACGCCGAATCATGCAGACTCTTACCCGGCCGGGCAAAAAGAAATCAACCTGAACGGGGCGCATAATTACGTTTTCTTCGAGACCAAGGGCCGCGGCCACATGATGGGCGTCACCTTCGGCGTTCTGCAGAACTCCGACGGCTGGTTTGGCGAAGGCGACGAAATGATCTTCATCGACGACCCGGATAAACCCGCCATCACGGGAACAGGCACGGAAGATTATCTGAACGGCGCCTGGGATTTCGCCGCCGTGCAATTTGCCCATCTTTATAACGGCGCGCCCTTCATCTCGTCGGCCGAACGCGACGGCGGCCGCTATTGCATGTATCGCTGGCACGCCGATAACCCGGTCACTTTCAACAGCTACATGCGCCACACCATCGAACACGGCCACGCCAACGACCGCGCGGATAATTTTTACTCAGTCGGCTACTGGTATCAGACAGAGCCTGCCACGGACTTTCCGCCGCTGCCGCCGGCAGAAGCGCGCTGGCCCGCGCACAAAACCGCCTGAGAATTTGCATTCCAGCCCGCACTACCTAACAGAAGCAGGCCGCGCCGCACCTCATCCTCCGGCACGGCCCATGCCCGGAGAAACTCCCTCCTCCAGGAGTTTCTCCATTTCTCTTTGCAACTGCGCGGCAGCGGCTATAGTTCGTGGGCGCGTCATGCCGAAATAGACGGTTAGCGGATAAACCAGCCCTAGCCCCAGCGCTAGCCACAAATTGTGAGTGGAAGTCCAAAGCGCCCAGCCCAGAAGCGCGAAGCCAGAGGCCTGAAAGGTGGTATCGAAGCGCGCCAGGTTATCCATGAATCTCAGTTCGGCCCTCAGCCATTCCGCGGCGTCCGGCGATGGTACGCTTTGAGATCTGCGCCAGATGAGCGCCAGAGCAGATCCGCTTTGCCCTGCCAGAAGCATCAGCAAACCAGACCGTAGCAGGGGCCACTGCGTCTGGCAAGTGAGAAAGGCGATCAGGGCAGCCATAAGAAGCACCGTGTATAAACGCCTGGTGTGACGCTCGCGCTGTTGCAGAAAAATCTGATTCATCTGTTACTGGAATTGTCACCCACCGCCGGAAATCCGGTAATGGTGATGAGTGATTTTTCCAAATCAGCCAATGCTTGGCCCGACGTGGCGCGCCGCCGCAGGACGGAATTCACCGCCTTGGCATAGGCCAGTGACACAGCGTCATATTTATCTCCGGCAGACAACGAAGGCCTGGCCACAAGTGTCCCCATCAGTTCAGATGCAATGGCCAGCAGCGAGGATGTGGCTTTCACTTCCGGCCGCTCCATAACCGCGATGCGTGCCGGAATTCCCTCCGTCATCATCAGCCGGGCCAGATCGTTCTGCTCATTAGTCAATTCAAGCAGCCCCTTGATGGCAATGTCGCGGTTGGCCGCATATTTCGAAACCGCCAGGCCCAGGCCGCCGAGTGTGCCTCGTTGTCCTCCCGGCCCGCCAGGCAGAGGGGCCACTCCGAAATGCGTTCGGTCCTTTCCCGGCTGCGCGGCAATCATCCGATAGCCGCTGGCCCAGTTGCGCATGAACGCGGTTTGCCCGGCGTCCCAGAGATTCACTGAATCGTCTTCGCGATAGACATATTCGGCCGGCGGCGAGATGCTGCCGATCCAGCCCGCCGCCCGGTCCAAAGCGGCGGCGAAACGCGCGCTTCGCACGTTGACGCGCCCGGGCGCTTCCAGGAAATTGCCGGCCCCGGCTGAAGCCTGCCATTCCAGGGCGTTGCAAGTGCCGCCTTCACTCGCTGATCCCTGCCACACATACCCCCAAAAACCTTTATTGCCGGCGCGCCGCTCCCCATCCTGAATCCGCCGCGCCATTTGCGCCAGTTCCTCCCAGGTGGCGGGTGGTTTGGAATATCCATATTTTTCCAGCAGGTCCGGGCGGTAATAGAGAATGCCCAGGTCGACATAAACCGGCAGCGCCACAATCCGGTCCCGCACCGTGTAATTGGCAAGCAATTGCGGGACAAACGCCGACTGATCTTTCAGGTAGGGGCGGAGATCAACCAGATCGTCGGCCAGAATCGATGCCCAGACTACATCCAGTTCCAGCAGATCCGGTGCTTTGGAATGCGCCGCCAGCAGCTGCCGGTAGGCATCCAGCCGGGCGTTTGGGATGTACTGGGTCTTAATAAGGTTGCGTCTGCCGAACGCCTGCCAGAACTCCTGCTCGAACTTCAGGTTGGTTCCCCAGGTAACGGACATGGCTTCCAGCACAGGTTCGGCCTTCGCTTGCGGCTTCAGGATGTGGTTCAGAGAACAGCTTGCCAGCAAGACGACTGCAACTAGGGTTAATCCCATGTGTTTGCGGGCAAAATAGCGATCCAGGCGTGGCACTACTGAACCAGTGGGCTGGGGTTGTCGTTTTTCGCTCGTATTCCTCTATATTTGTCTGGCGAAACTTCCGAGAGTACGGTTGTGGAGGCTGGCCGCCTCAAAAATCGCCGACCCTAAAATCATGGCCTTAGCGCACCTACCGTCGCCTAGAAGGCTCCGTATTGGAACCCGGCTATCGCTGTGCTTCACGTTCCTGATATTGCTGACGGCCGTGGCGGGACTTTTGGCCTCCTGGCAATGGCGTGTGTCCGGCGCGCAAATGGCCCAGTTAGACCAGACGGATTTGCAGATCATCCTGGTGCTGCACGTCAACAACGATGTGGTGCGTTATGTGCAGGTGCTGGAAGATGCTGCCACCCGGGAGGATATTGCCCAGTTTCGCCAGCAAATAGGACCCTTGCGGGATCAGTTGACGCATGACATCAGCGTGGCCGTGCAATCCATGCGTGCCAATCAGGCCAGCGGACGGGAAGAGGCCTTGACCATGAGCCTGCTTTCCTATTTCGAGTTCACTGTGCCGTCGGAAATCCAGACCGTGAGCGACCTGGCGGAGGCGGGCGACTGGCAGGCGGCGAAGCTGCGAATTCAGAACCAGCTGACCGCCAAGAGCCGCGCGGTGGCCGAGATCAGCGCCGCCATTGAAGCCAATGGCCAGGCCGAACGGCAGGCTGGTTTGCAGGGAATTGAGAGCGGCCGCGTGCGCATCATGCTGACATGGGGAGTTTGCGGCTTGCTCTCCATCGGGATCGCCTGTCTGCTGGGGGTGGCCGTGACGCGCAGCATCTCGCGTCCGCTGGCGCTGCTGGTGGAGAGCGCCGAAGCGCTGGCCACCGGAAACCTGGCGCACCGCACTTCCGAAGAAGGCACCGACGAACTGGCGGTTTTATCCGCCGCCTTCAACCACGCCGCCGCCGCCATTGAGGAATCGCACGCGACGCTGGAACGGCGCGTGGCCGACCGCACCGCCCAGCTGGAAGCCGCGCGCGAAACCGCAGAAGCGGCCAGCCGCAGCAAGAGTGAGTTTCTGGCCAACATGAGCCATGAGATCCGCACGCCCATGAACGGCATTCTGGGCATGACCGATCTGGCGCTTGAAACCGCGCTGAACGCCGAGCAGCGCGAATATCTCGCTGCCGTCAAAAGCTCCGGCGAATGGCTGATGACCGTCATCAACGATGTTCTGGATTTTTCGAAGATTGAGGCTGATTGTCTGGCCATCACGCCTTACGATTGCGACCTCATCAAAGGTTTGTCGGATCTGCTGAAACCGCTTCAGGTGCGCGCGCGGCAGAAGGGTCTTGATTTGCGCCTGAAGGTTTCCCCGGACGTGCCGCCCTGGCTTTGCGTTGATCTGGACCGCGTCCGGCAAATTGTCGTCAACCTGATAGGCAACGCCATTAAGTTCACGCATTCCGGTTATGTGGAACTCGACGTGGGCCTCGCTTCGGGAGTCGATCAAGAACCAACTCTTGCCTTTGCGGTCCGCGACACCGGCATCGGCATTCCGGCCGACAAGCTTTCGGCCGTCTTTGAAGCTTTCACTCAGGCCGATGGTTCCATCACCCGCGCTTACGGCGGCACCGGCCTGGGTCTCACTATCTGCACCAGGCTGGTGCAACTGATGGGCGGCCGGATCTGGGCGGAAAGCATACTGGGGAAGGGAAGCTGTTTCCGCTTCACGCTGCCCTTTACGGTGAACCAGAGCCAGACCACGGTTTCAGACCTGCTGGCTCTCAGCGCGCGCCACAGCCAGGACGCACCGCTCAACGGTCTCAGAATCCTGCTGGTGGAAGACAACGCCGTCAACCGGACTCTCGCCGTCAGGATGCTGGCGAAGATGAAGCATTCGGTGGTATGCGCCATGGATGGTCTGGAGGCGGTGGAAACACTGGCGCGCGACCGGCACTTCGATGTGGTCCTGATGGATATTCAGATGCCGCGCATGGGCGGTTTTGAAGCCACCCAGACCATCCGGCACGCCGAAGCGGATGGAAATCTGGCCCGCATGCCGATTATTGCCTTGACAGCGCATGCGATGAAGGGCGATGACGAGCGCTGCCTGGCGGCGGGAATGGACGATTATTTGTCTAAACCGATTGATAAGGCGGTGCTGCTGGAGAAATTGCGAAAATGGGCGCGCCAGGCGGCTGAACAGCAACTTGAAAAAACAAACCCATCCCCCGTGGGATAGGCCTCCAGGCCTGTCGGCTGACGTCCACGTCCAGCCAGCTAACTTTCTCCAGCCAACTAATTCTTTCTAGTTCACAATAAGATCAATGGCCCCGAAAGCAATCCTCCTCCTCCTGGCGGCAGTATCTTCAATTCTGGCGCAAGACGCGCCCGCTGTTCCCAAACCCAACCCGCAGGATGTGGAACGGCTGCAAAAGTTTCTGGCTATCGGCAAAGCGCCGGATCCGGCCGCAGTCGAGCGCGGAAAGGCTAAATTTATTGCCACCTGCAGCTTTTGCCATGGCACCAATGCCAATGGCGGGCAGGGCGGACCAGACCTGATTCGGTCAACCCTGGTGCTGCATGACAACAACGGTGACAATATCGGTCCGGTGATTCTGCATGGCCGCGCCGATAAAGGCATGCCGGCCTTTGCCTCCACAACTCCGGCGCAGATATCCGATATCGCGGCGTTCCTGAAATCGCGCTATCAACTGGCGGCGAATCGCGGCAGTTACCAGATTTTGAATCTCGTGACGGGCGACGCGAAAGCGGGCGAGGCCTATTTTAACGGCGAAGGCGGCTGTGCCGGCTGCCATTCACCCGCCGGTGATTTGGCGCACATTGCAACGCGCCTGACGCCGGACAAATTGCAGGCGGCATTTCTGTATCCGAAGCCGCGCAAGGCGGCCGAACCCCAGGAATATGCGCGCGCTCGCGAAACGGCGGTGGTGACTCTGTCTTCTGGCAAAAGTTATGCGGGCGTGCTGAATCAGCTGGATGATTTCGGCGTCACCGTGACGGACGATTCCGGCGTGAAACATTCATTCCCGCTAACGGAAGATGCCGGCCCAAAGGTGGAGGTGCATGATCCACTGGCGGCGCATCTGGAACTGCTGAAGAAATACAGCAACGCCGATATGCACAATTTGCTGGCTTACCTGGAGACACTGAAATGACGAAATATTTTCTGGCTGCGACCCTGTCGGCCGTGACTGTGCTTGCCGCCGGCCCTGCGGCCATTGATCTGACGCCGGCCGAGATTTTGCATCCGGCGCCTGGCGCCTGGCCCACCTTTAACGGCGATTACTCCGGCAGGCGATTTAGCCCGTTAACTCAGATCAATTCCGACAACGTGGCCAAACTGACGCGGCTGTGGACGGCCAAGGCGGTGACCGGCGACGGCGAGACGGAGATCAAGGCCACGCCGCTGGTGGTGAATGGAGTGATGTATTTCACCGCTCCCGATCATGCCTGGGCCATTGATGCGCGCACCGGCAAGCAGTTGTGGCATTACAAATGGATCTCCAAGGGCGGCATCCATATCGGCAACCGCGGCGTGGGTATTTACGGCCACTGGCTGTTCTTTGAAACGCCGGATAATCATTTGGTTTCCCTCGACGCCGCAACGGGCAAGTTTCGCTGGAGCGTGGAAATTGCCGACCTGGCGCTGGAATACTTTTCCACGCCCGCGCCGCTGGTGGTGGGCAATCATATTCTGGTCGGAGTGGGCGGCGATTCGCTTGACGATCCCGGCTATCTGGAGGCGCGCGATCCGGAAACGGGTGCCGTGCAATGGCACTGGAACACCTATCCGCAGCCCGGCGAGCCGGGATCGGAAACGTGGCCGAATAAAGATGCCATGGAGCATGGCGGCGGCATGACCTGGATGCCCGGCACGTATGATCCGGAACTGAATCTGATTTACTGGGGCACCGGCAATCCGAATCCCGTGCATGCCGCACAGGGGCGCAAGGGCGATAACTTGTGGACCTGCTCCATCGTGGCGCTGAATCCGGA
>Ga0116226_10003472_pt1 | contig 13916 bp, 12 predicted proteins | sample S1TSphfallax_FD_89692 | JGI IMG/M metagenome (GOLD analysis project Ga0116226, IMG submission 89692) | Host-associated microbial communities from peat moss isolated from Minnesota, USA - S1T2_Fa - Sphagnum fallax MG | ecosystem: Host-associated > Plants > Peat moss > Unclassified | place: USA...
AATGGCAAGAAAATTTGACCCGCGTCCTGAGAGTAATATCCCAATGCGCTTCATATTGGTTTATCGGTAGCTTACAACCGGCTTCGTGCCACGCACCACATTGCCGATCACAAAGAACGGCTCCCGGGCACGCTCCAGCACGGCGCGGGTGCGGCGGAAATTGTCCGACGATACCACCACCACCATGCCAATGCCCATGTTGAATGTCCGCAGCATCTCGTCCTGCGCCACCGCACCCAGCTCCTGCAGGTGGGTAAACAATGGCGGTACCGGCCAGCTTCCTAGCTCCACAACTGCCGCAGTGCCTTTGGGCAGAATGCGCGGCAAATTTTCTGTAATCCCACCGCCGGTGATGTGCGCCATGCCGGCCACTAAATCCACCGCCGTCAGCTTGCGCAGGATGCTCAAATAACTCCGGTGAGTCTGCATCAACGCCGTACCCGCTTTTTCCTTTATCGCGGAGACATACCGTTGCGGCGCATATCCCGCTACTTCAAACAACAGCCGCCGCGCCAGCGAATATCCATTAGTGTGCAGTCCGGTGGAGGGCAAACCAATCAGCACATCTCCCGGCTGTATCGCTGCGCCGGTAATGACGCGCGACTTCTCCACCACGCCCACAATAAATCCCGCCAGATCATATTCGCCGTCCGCGTAGAAGCCCGGCATCTGCGCCGTCTCTCCGCCAATCAGCGCGCAGCCATTCGCCTTGCACGCCCGCGCAATGCCGCCAACCACTTCCTCCACCACGCCCGGATGAATTTCCCCCGTCGCCAGATAATCCATAAAAAATAGCGGCGTCGCGCCCTGCACGGCAATGTCATTAACACAGTGGTTCACCAGGTCTGCACCCACTGAGTTGTGTATGCCCATCTGGAACGCCACCTTTAGCTTGGTCCCCACCCCGTCCGCACTCGAAACCAGCACCGGGTCAGAATACTTCGCCGGATCAAGATGAAACAGACCGCCAAAGCCGCCCACTCCACCCAACACATTTTTGGTGAATGTCTTCTGCGCCAACATTTTTATGCGGCGTTTTGCGCGGTCACCCGCAGTAATGTCCACACCAGCATCGGCATACGTCGCTGGGACAGCGGCCATGCTTTCTTTTTTCATCTGTTGCTTCGGTAACGCAGATTGTTTTGCTGGCAAGGGTAGTCCACGCATTTCTGTGGGATCAAATTCAGTCTGCTGTGTATAAATTTCACATCTGCCGACTACATTTAGTGTAGCAGCGACTCACACCATTCACGCTATGCGGTCACTATAGAAACCTGCCCCGCTGCGCCGGTGAGGGCAGCGCGCATACCTCGCCCTCCATCCTCACTTTGCCAAACACCTTATAGCGATACCGCGCCACCAACCCATACACCCCATCGCGCAAGCCAGATGGAAACCATTTCATCATTGCCGCCAGCGTCGCCATTGGCTGCCCCAGCCGCGCAATCACTGCCACCGCCGCCGTAGACCGCACCAGCAATCTTTCCTGCGGCGTCCCGCCATCCAGCATCAGCACCACCGAATTCAGCGCCGCCGTATCCACACCATGCCGCCACAAACATTTCTTCGCCAGCTCGCCTTGAAGCGGAGCAAAATAAAACTTTGCGCCCGCATCCCACCGCAGCACAAACCGCACAAATCCATGACACAGCCCGCACTCGCCGTCATAAAACAAGATGCTCTCCGGCAGTGCGGCATGGTTCCCCATGTTTATCACTTCTGCATTCATCACTTTTGCGCTGGCGGGGGCGTACCATTGCCCTTCTCATTATCTCCAGTGTGCGTGATGTCTTGCCCTTTGTAGAAAATCTGCACGTCCGCCCCAAACCGCTTGTAATTCGTGTACGTCACTATCTCGCGGATATGCACGTCCTCCCCCATATACCCATTGCCACCTGAAAAATGCAGTATCGCCTCAGCCTTTGTATACGTCGGAAACCAATACTTCCCATCAATCTGCTGCCGATACGTCGTAAACGGTGGCGACAAGTCCTCATGCCCGCGGCGCAAATCATCCGGCACATTCTTCCCGCTCACCAGCACAATCTGCAAATCGCGCTGTTCCACCCAGATGCGCCCCTGAAAATATCGCTGCTTCTTTTCAATCTTCTTCGGTGCCACATCAAAGACATAATTCTCCAGATCATCCACCCGCTGCCGCCCCACATACGTCACGTTGTACTGGCCAATGTCCTCCGTCGTCAGCACAAACGGCAGTCTATTTTGGATGTCATCCACGTCCGACGGCGTCATCAATATCCGTTCCAGCGTGTTTTGCGGCGCAAATACTACCTGCTCCACCCGCCGGTTCTGGTCGTTATAGCTCACATCGCTCACTATCCGATACTCGCCATCCACCTTATTGTTTTCGTCATTGATCGTCTGCACCCGCACCGACTGCCGATAGCCATACATCTGTCGCGCCACCTTAAACTCGCTCTCCTTCGCCGCGAACTTATCAATCACCTGCTGCACACTCATCCCCGTCGGCGGAGTCGAATCCACCGGCCCAAATCCCTCCTGCGACTGCGGCACCGCCTCAATCGTCCCCTGCGCCCGCGCCATCATTCCCAGCACCACCAGCGCCAGCCACACACACAAAATGCCTCTTAGGATTCCCTTCATCTCCACTCGCCCACTCATATTCCTCTCCCTATAAAGAATAGACGCATCCGCCGCAATACGGGCTTCCTCCCTCACTACCTTCCCTGTTCCTTGCCTTTGCTCTTGACCTTGACCTTCCTAATCCCTAACCTCTGCTCCCCATTACTTGCTACACTTCGCCCAGCATGTCTTTCTCCCGCCCATCCCGCAAACGCGCCCCACTCGACGGCCCTGCCCTCTTCGACTACGCCGTCAATTCCCTAGCCAGCCGCATGCGCACCGTCCGCGACCTCAAACGCCTCATGCGCCTCCGCGTTGAAGAAGGCGAAGCCGGTGAAGTCCTCATCGATGCCGTCGTGCTCAAGCTGAAAGAAATGCGCTACCTCGACGACACCCGCTTCGCCGCCGAGTACACCCGCCTGCGCCAGGAAAATGAAAAATTCGGCCGCCGCCGAGTCCAGCAGGGACTCATCCAGCGCGGCGTCCACAATGAGATCATCACCAAGACCCTCAGCTCCGCTTATGACGACCTCGACGAGCCCGACCTCGTCCGCCGCTATATCGCGCGCAAGCGCCTCAAGCAACCCTCCGGCGACCGCGACGCCATCGCCAAGCAGACCGCCCGCATCCTGCGCATGCTCATCCGCGCCGGCTTCTCCACCTCCGCCATCTTCAAAGTCCTTCGCGCCTGGAATATTGATCTGCCTGAAATTGATCTGCCCGAAGTGGAAGACACTGGCCAGCAAGAAGAAAGTCTTGGCGTGGCGGAAGAATAATGATTCAGCTATCCCGACTTTGACCAAAGTTATGCAGCCCGCAATATCCGTGCAGGCAGCGAAAACAACGCGCCAATCAGCCCAAACACGCCGCCCACCACCACACCGGCCAACCGAAACGGCAGCAGCACCAGCCAGATCAGCGGATACAACAGCAGCGCCAGCAAAGCCAGCGGCCAGCAAAGCACCAGCAAAATACAAAACAATAAGAATTTCAGCATCGGTCCCTCCTGCAATCTATTACGAAACCCGCAAACCCCAGGTTCCCGCCCGCCGATTGTCTATATTATCGCCGCTTGCGCCACGGGTGGGGGAGAATAACCTATGCGCCCCGAACTGCTGCGCCCCGATCTGCCAGAAAAAATCATGGCCCCGGAAAAGATCATCGCCATCGACTGGTCCGGCCGCATCGACCCTGCAGGCCAGCGCCGCAGCATATGGGCCGCGAGCTGGACGAAGGACGGAGTGACACTCGAAGCAAACAGAACGCGCGAAGAGCTGGCTTCGTGGTTGATTGATGAATCGAAGAAAACTCCGCAAATGGTCGTTGGAGTCGATTTCTGTTTCAGTTATCCTGCGTGGTTTGTCAGGGAAAATGGCTTCGGCAATGTTATTGAATTTTGGGATTTAGTCACCAAGTCCCTCGGTGCTTATTGGCTTGGCAATCATTGCACCGACGAGCGATTCTGGGGCAGGCCAAAGAAAAAGCCCGATCAGTTCCGCGGAGCCGGCAACGAGAAGATGTTTCGGCAGGCCGATCTGGCATGCAAAGTCCGCTCACATATCCTCAACCAACTGGACAGAGACAAAGTGAAGGGGATTGCTCCGAAATCACCTTTCCAGATTGGCGGTGCAGGTGCCGTCGGGACAGGCACTCTTCGCGGCATCCCAATTCTTCATCATCTGCACAATAACGGCTTTCATGTCTGGCCGTTCGAGGAGCTAAGTTTCCCTCTGATAGTTGAAATTTATCCCAGGTTGCTGACCGGCGAAGTAAAGAAAAAGCAGCAGCAAGCGCGTGAGCAATATCTTGCTGACAAACGCAAGCATGATCCTATGTTTCGTAAATTGCCTCGCGCGGTAATGCGCAAAGCAGAAACCAGCGAAGACGCTTTTGATGCCTTGGTATCAATGGTCGAGATGGTTCGACATGCAGAGAGCTTTCTCTCCCTGTCAAAGACGACCGACCCCATTACCAGATTGGAAGGTTCCGTATGGGGCGCGGGCGGCCTGAAACCCTGAACACACAAGCATTTCCTTCTCGCTGCTAAACTTAACCATCTATGCAATTCCGTTCAGGCGCACAAATCCGCGAAGACTTCCTCCGCTTCTTTGAATCAAAAGGGCACCGCCGCGTCCACTCCTCCTCGCTCGTTCCGGCCAACGACCCGACCCTCCTCTTCACCAACGCCGGCATGAACCAGTTCAAGGACGTCTTCCTCGGCGCGGAAAAGCGCGACTACACCCGCGCCACCACCAGCCAGAAATGCGTCCGCGCCGGCGGCAAGCACAACGACCTCGAAAACGTCGGCTTCACCCGCCGCCACCACACCTTCTTTGAAATGCTCGGCAACTTCAGCTTCGGCGACTACTTCAAGCCCGACGCCATCGCCTACGCCTGGGAGCTGCTCACCTCGCCCGACTGGTTCGCCATCCCCAAAGAAAAACTCTACGTCACCATCTTCAAAGGCGAAAACGGCGTCGCCCGCGATTCAGAGGCGTATGACCTTTGGATCAAGATCGGCGTCCCCAAAGAACGCATCTTCGAAATGGGCATGAAGGACAACTTCTGGCAGATGGGCGAAACCGGCCCCTGCGGCCCCTGCAGCGAAATCTTCTACGACTTCGGCCTGACCGCCGCCAGCGAAACCGGCCCCGACGGCAAGCCGCTCGACAAACCCTTCGGCGAAGACGACCAACGCTACGTCGAAGTCTGGAACCTGGTCTTCATGCAGTTCGACCGCAGCGTAGACGCCAAAGGCGCAGCAACATTAACGCCGCTCCCCAAACCCTCCATCGACACCGGCATGGGCCTCGAACGCATCGCGTGCGTCCTCCAAGAAGTGTTATCGAATTATCAAACTGACCTCTTCTCAACCCTCATTACAACTGCGACTTCGTTGACCGGTCGTACAGATATAAGCATCTTACAATCAGCTCAGGAAGACAACAAAGATGCCGCTTCACTCCGAATCATTGCAGATCACGCCCGTGCCGCCACATTTCTTATTTCTGACAATGTCATACCCGGCCCCAATAAACGAGGGTCGGTACTGCGTAGAATACTTCGTCGAGGCATATGGCACGGCAAATTACTTGGCAAAGAACAGCCATTCATGCATCAAATGGTATTCGCAGTCACAGCAGAAATGGGCGTTGCCTATCCAGAATTGAAAGAATCTGCTGACCGCATAGCAAAAGTTGTTCTCGCAGAAGAAGAGCAGTTCGCACGAATATTAGATGTCGGTGCCAGAAAATTTGTACAACTCATAAATGAATCTGAATTACACACTCTTTATGAGTGCGCTGCTTATGTAACTAACGAACTAGAGATGAAGTATCACAAGCAACTGCTTATTAAAGAGCCAACAGGATCGGTGTCGTCCTACATAAACATCGCCACTACCAGAGAACGTATTTCAAAAGAATTATCTGAGAATGATGCGTCTGTCGCATTGACAAGATTGAACCAACTTGAAAAATCATCCATTATCGAAGGCCAGAGAGCATTTCAGTTGTATGAAACTTATGGGATTCCGCTTGATTTTATGCTGGATGCAGCCCGCGATAGGGGCATTCAATTTGATCTCGCTGGCTTCGAAAAGGCTAAGGCCGAAGAACAGGCCCGCGCCCGCGCATCCTGGAAAGGCGGCTCGCAAAAATCCGCCAGCCCCATCTACCGCGACCTGCCCAAAACCACCTTCGACGGCTACCAGCACCTCACCGTCACCGGAGCAAAAATCCTCGCGCTAGTGAAAGACGGCGTAGGCGTGCAGTCGCTCGCACCCAATGAATCCGGCGAAATAGTCCTCGACCGCACCAGTTTCTACGCCGACTCCGGCGGCCAGGTGGGCGACGTTGGTTGGATTAATTCCGCCGATGGCAACACAACACTCGCCGAAATCTCCGGCTGCACCAAGCCAGTCCAGGGCGTCTTCGCCCACAAAGCCACCGCACGCCAGCCGCTCCATATCGGCGACACCGTCGTGACACAAGTCAACGGCGAAGTCCGCGCCGCCACCATGCGCAACCACACCGGCACCCACCTGTTACATTCCGCTCTAAGACAAGCCCTCGGCACGCACGTCAAACAAGCAGGCTCACTCAACGACCCATCCCGCCTGCGCTTCGACTTCTCGCACTACGCGGCAATCGCCGACGAAGACCTGCAGGACGTGGAAGACCTCGCCAACCGCGAGGTCCTCGCCAACACCAAAGTCGTCACCATCGAAGACGTGCCCATCGACGTCGCCGTCAACGAGTATCACGCCATGGCGCTCTTCGGCGAAAAATACGGCGACAAGGTCCGCGTCGTCAAAATCGGCGATTTTTCCACCGAGCTTTGCGGTGGCACCCACATCGCAGCAACCGGCGAAATCGGCCTACTCAAGCTGCTTGGCGAATCGTCGGTCTCGTCGGGCGTGCGTCGCGTCGAAGCCATCACCGGTGCAGGTTCGCTGGCCGAATTCCGCCGTGACTTCGCCGTGGCAAAACTCGCTGCACAGGTGGCCGGCTCCACAGAACTCGACCCCGCCGCTGCGCTCGCGCAAAAACTCAGCGCGCAAGACGACGAAATCAAAAAGCTCCGCCGCGAGCTCGACCAGCTGCGCATGAAGTCGGCTTCCGCTGGCATGGCGAACGCCGCCGAGCAGGCCGTCGAAGTCAAAGGCATCAAGCTCCTCGTCCAGCGTGTCGACTCCCTCACCAAAGACCAAATGCGCACCCTAGTCGACACCCTGCGCGGCAAACTCGGCAGCGGCGTAGTCGTCCTCGGCGCAGCGACCGAAGACGCTAAAGTCTCCTTGATCGTCGGCATCACCAAAGACCTCACTAGCCGTGTGCATGCAGGCAAACTCGTCGGGCTGCTTGCGGCAAAAGTTGGCGGCAAAGGCGGTGGCCGACCAGACCTCGCCGAGGCGGGCGGTACTGATGCGGGTCAGCTCGACGCAGCCCTTACCGTTGTACCCGATCTGCTCAGTTCGCTATTAGCTTGATATGCAAGGGGTTTACATCGGGAATACGCCCGTGCAAATCGCAAAGAAATCAATTACGCGGAACCAAGGAAAACAGCTACGCTGGAATGAGTGTTGAGCGATATGGCTCCGATGCAAGAACACCGGGCCGTCGCAGCGCCTTTCTGCACGGCAATTCCGCAGCTCAACAAGGCCCGCCGCCTGCTCCTGCTCGCGGCATGTGCCCTCCTGTGCCTGAATTCCGCCCTCAATCCCACCCATCTTCATGCCGCTGCCGCCACCGCTTATGATCGCGCCCAGCAACTCCGCTCCCAGTTGGATGCAAAACCTGCGCCACGCCGCACCCGCACCGACTACACCCTCGTCATTGATGCCTATCGCGTCATTTACCACGGTATGCCCGCCAATCCCCACGCGGTCGACTCTATCCTCGCCGTTGCCGAACTGCTGGAGGATGAAGGCCATGTCTTTCGAGATGTCCGTATGTTTACTGACGCTATTAACCAGTATGAATATTTTCGCCAGCATTATCCCTCGAACCCGCGCCGTGTTCAGGCACTGCTGGCTGAGGCACACGTTGAGCAGCATGACTTGCGCGACCCCAAAGCGGCCGAAATTAAATATCGAGAGCTGATTGAGCGCTACCCCAATACCGCAGAGGCCACCGAGGCTGCCAACTCCCTCAAGTTACTCTCGCCCGGCTATGTGCCGCCCGCTCCGCCGCCCGCTGCCCAGCAAGCCGTCGCCAACTCGCCAGCCCCCTCAGTCACCTCGGGCCCAACCTCCAATCCACCAGCATCCACCACAGAGGCCCGAACCAAGCCCTCCGCCGCCCAGCCTTTAGCCGCAAAACACCGCGCACCATCTCGCTATGCCTCCGCCCATATTTCCGCCTCCCCCGGCTACAGTGTTGAAGACAAAGCACCTAGTGCAGACCTGCTCGGCTCCTCCAGCACCGTGGTCCGCCGCGGTGCTCCGCCCGTCCGCCTCAGCGGCATCCGCCAGCTCGTCACCGACGACGGTGTCCAACTCGTCTTCGACCTCTCTGGTCCGGTCGACTTCCGCACCGGCCGTCTTACCACCCCCACACGCCTTTATTTTGACCTTGAAAACACGCATATTGACCGCTCGCTCACGCTGCACCCCATGGTGGTTTCGGCGGACCCGGCACAGACTTGGTTGGTGCATCGTATACGTGCAGCACAGTTTACGGCCAATATGTCGCGGGTTGTGCTGGAGGTAGATGACAGTGCCGATGCCTATGCACAATTGATGTCTGACCCGTGGCGACTGATGATTGATCTGCATTCAGTGGCCCCGCCACCCGGTACCGTTGCGCCTCCGCAAACTACAGCAAACATGCCGGATACAACTACTCCGGCTGCAACCGCGCAGACCTCACCCGGCACCACGCCCCAATATGCATCGGAGGGAGTGGCGGCTGATTTGCCTCTTGATTTGCCAGCTACCCTGAACGATGCAAAATCGAATAATCCCAATGCTGCTAACGCGCATCCCGCAACACCTACAACAAATGTGGCAAGTAATCCTGCGGCAAATACGCCAGTGATGAACACCGTAAACATGACGCACACACCCGCGCCTGGCACAGGAATTTCCCAAGCAACTGCGGCAGAGCCAACTACGGATGGCAACTCCACACTGGTGCGCGCACTGGGGCTAAAAATCAATCGCGTGGTGATCGACCCGGGACACGGGGGAAATGACACTGGCACCATTGGGCCGGGTGGCCTGTTGGAAAAAGATGTAGTGCTGGACATTGCGCTGCGTCTCGGCGCGCTGTTGCAACAACGAGGGTTACAGGTGGTTTACACCCGTAATTCTGATGTCTACGTGCCGTTGGAAGAGCGCACCGCCATTGCCACCAGGGCACATGGAGACCTGTTTATCTCCATCCACGGCAATTCATCACCGGAGAGCAATGTTCGCGGTGTGGAAACATACTACCTAAGTCTTACAAACCAAAAGGATGCGTTGGCAGTTGCCAGCCGCGAGAATGCAACCAGCACGTCGGACATTCATGACCTGAGCGACATTGTGAAGCGCATTACGCTGAATGACAAGCTAGATGAGTCGCGAGAGTTTGCACTGGATGTCCAGCAACAACTCTACGCTGGGCTGGTCAGCGGCAATTCTGGACTGAAAGACCGTGGGATTAAGAAAGCGCCGTTTGTGGTGCTGATCGGCGCTAATATGCCGTCCATCCTGACTGAAGTTTCCTTCCTAACTGATTCAAAAGACGCGCATGAACTGCGCGATCCTAAATATCGGGAGCGCATTGCGGAATCCTTATTTCGCGGTATTTCCGAGTATATTGGCAGCTTAAGCAACGCTCCAGTGCAGCCGCGAAGGAAAAAATAGCAGAAACAAACTGCCAGTTTTCGCAGTAGTTTCAAGCAAGTGGTAAGCTGCACGTAGAAACATATGCACAGCCGAATTATTGTCCCAGCCACCGTCAGAATTTCCATGTTGATTGTTGCAAGTCTTGTATTCAATGGCGTTAGTGCGTCCGCAGCGCTTTTTGGACAAACTTCGCCAAAGACAAAAACAGATAATGCAAACAAGAGCGTAACCAAGATTGTTGAGCCGCCAGCGGCACTGCTTCCGGTGGCCTTTGATGGCTGGGTAGAGTCGGCTAAGCCCATTGTTAGCAATAAAGTAGAGGTTGCTGATGCGGCCAATGCGGCTGCGCTGACGGAGTACGGTTTTGACCGTTTTGCGGATGAACATTACACGCGCGGAGCGGACATGTTGACGGTAAAAGCGATGCAGTTTCCTGATGCTACGGGTGCATTTGGGGCGTTCACGCTGTACCGCAAGCCGAACATGGCAGCAGAAGAAATTGGTTCGCAATTTGAAGGAAACAAAGCACTTGGAGATGGTGGAGCATCCGGACCGGGCAGCGCTGCGGGAAGCACACGGGTACTTTTTTGGAGTGGAACGGTGCTGGTTGACGCGGAATTTAGCCGCATAAACGCAATGACGGCGGCGGAAATGCGGGATTTGGCGAAATTGTTGCCTTCTGCGACAAGTGCTCATGCGCTAATACCCCCTCCGCTGCCCCGCTACCTGCCCGCCAAGGGCTTGGAGGCAATGACGGTACGCTATGCGCTGGGGAAAGCCGGATATGAGCTTACAGGGGGCGTTTTGCCGTCTGCAATGGTGGGATTTGACCGCAGCGCCGAGGCGGTGACGGCGGACTACAGCGTAAGTGGCTTTGATGGCACACTTACGCTACTGGAGTATCCGACTCCGCAGCTTGCGATGGGGGCGGAAAAGGCGCTAACTGATGTAATCAATGGAGTTAAGGCGCAGAAAAATGGGGCGAAAGCGGGTGTAAATCTCCCGGATGCACTGGTAAGCAGCGCGGTGGGCGCGTTGCAGATTCGGCGCAGTGGGCCTTTAGTTGCAATCACTTCCGGCAATTTTACCCCGCATGAAGCAGAATTGCTGGTGGGCAGCATCCACTATGACGCGGACATTACCTGGAACAATCCGACAGGGTATATTTCTGAGCCAACCAAAGCCGCTAGGTTGTTGGTAAATATAATACTTGGCTCGGCTGTGATCTGTTTGATTGCACTGGCGCTGGGAATTGCGCTGGGCGGCGGACGGGCACTGATGCGGGTTTTGCGAGGGAAATCGGCGTCTGCGATGGATGAAACTACGGAATTTATAAAATTAAATTTGCGGGATTAGGGTTGCGCGGAATGATCTGAACCATTTTCAGTGCAGTTTTAAATCTAATGCATTGATCTAAGGGCATTTCGGGGTGGTTCTGTATCGGAAAAAGAGAATAAAAGGGGAAAATTGATTTGATACGAGCAAAATTTCCTACTCGTATATTGTTGAATCTAAGTGGTTTTAAATTAGATAGAATTTGGCTTGACACTGATCTTGGGCAAACATAGTATTGCGCCAGAAAGTTCTGATGGTTTTGCCTCCGTTGGAACTATTCTCCCTAAAGAGAAAGCCGCCCTGTTGCCGGGCGGCTTTTTCGTGTTTTTGAGTGCTAATTTTTTGCAGTTTTTGTATAGCAAATACCATTTTAAGCCACGAAAGTGCGTATTTTGCGGTAAGCGCGTATCAGATTGATTATAAATGGGTTAGCATTTTGGCGGGAAGGATGAAAAAGGGCGATTTTTAGGGGTAACTTTGTTTGTTTTGTAGGGGTTACAAGAGGAACCAATCTTCCCTGTTATTTTGAGGGGGATTTGAGGTGAGTTTTGGGGTGTTTTTAGGGTGCGGGTGATATTTGATTCACATTTGATGTGTATAGGATGAGTATCCGATGAGCATGTGTTTGGCGAGGCGGGCTAAGAATGTGCCACATTTAGGAAAATATTTTAGAGACAGGGCCCCGGGAACAGGAAGGTCAAGTCGAGCAAGCCAAATCCAAGATTGGCAACGACCTTGATTAGCATCATTTAGAGTAATTTGAGTATGAAATATTTGATTGCTTTACTGGCAATTGGCGGCATAGTGGTTTCAGTGCTTGCCTGGCGTGTGCATAACTCTGAACCCGGCACGGCTGATGTATGCAGCATTAACGAACATTGGGACTGCGGCACGGTGCAGCATAGTCGGTTTGCAGAGATAGACGGCATCCCGGTTGCTGGCATTGGCGTTGCGGGCTATACAGGGTTTCTTATTTTGTTGGTGTTCGATGGTCCCCGTAGTCGCCAGCTCCTGTTTGCGGGTACAGTTGCGGGCATGGCCTTCGCGCTCTACCTTACCTATATTGAGGAGCACATACTTCAGGTCTGGTGCCTGTACTGTGTAATTTCGCAGGGGATTATTACAATTTTGCTTATCGCCAGCGGAGTGCGGGTATTTTTGACCAAAGAAAAGCCGGTCCAACTTTCAGCATAACTACGCTCACTTGTGCGCCTACTTGTTTTGCGAGGCTGAAACAGATGCCGGTGTATTTGGAGCATTGCGCGCACAGGCAGTCTGTGCATCGGCATCGCAGCCCATCTTTTCCAGCGAACAGGCACGACCACGGTCATGCAGCTTGGTCTCCACAAATTGTCCATAGGAACAGGTGCTATCGCGAAGCTGGTCTGCATTTTTTATCAGCAGTAACGCGCTTTTGTAAAACTTGCTGGCAAGGTCAATCTGGTTTGCGGTATCGTACGCACGTGCCAGGGCCCAGACGTTGTATGAATCTTTGGGGGCCAGGGCGACCGCCTTTTGAAAATATGGAATGGCGTCATTATTTCTGCCAAGCAGGACCAGAAATTGCCCAATATCGCTGAGCACATCGGGCTGATTGGGATAATGCTTGTCGAGCACCTGCACGAAGGCCAAGCCAACCTTGTACTGATGCAGGTCCTGCAACTCGCCCGCGTACATCAACCATCCATGCATGGCGTCATTGCCTTTGTATATGGTGCAAGTATCATCCAACGCCTGGGGTATGTCGGCATAACGACCGGTGATCTGGAGAATGTGCAGTCTGGCCTGATGCATGGTAAGGTCCTGGGGGGCCAACTCCAGTCCTCTATTGATGTGGGCAAGGGCCTCATCCACCGCTTTTGGTTGATAAGCGCCGGGGGTAGCAGAGCAGAGCGCCACGCTGGCCAGGCATTTCTGAGAATCAGTCTGGCCATTCATGTCAGTGGCATAGACATAGGCTGTGCATAGTTTTCTGGCTTGATCGCACTGCTTCGCCTCAATGAGCTTTGGCCAGTCTGAAAGTGTTTCATTCTGTGCGTGGGAAGAGGCTGCAATCAAACCAAATAGCAGCGCGGAAGCGGCGGCATTGTGCAGTTTCGCATACAGCATTACGCACAGGATAACCCACATTTGATTGTCAAATTTTTTGCTGTACAAAAGCAGTCCCCAAAGCGGGCAATTTCACCGTAGACTGGAAACATGATCTGGCGATTAATTTCACAGCTGACTGAACTGACACCGCACCTGATGCGGCTAGTGCCGCTGCTTGATCGCCTGAGCAGCAGCAGTAGTACTCCACCGGAACTGCTGGCAGACCTACAAGAGACAGTCACAGAGCTGAAAAATGCCAATCAGACATCTGTAAAGCAGATGAAAGACCAAAGCCTGCACATGGCTGCGATAGAGGGCAGACTGGAGGAGCAGCAGCTATACACTGCCCGGGTGGAAGAACGCCTGGATGAGATGAAGCACCGCTACCGTTCGACCGAGATGCGCCTTGGCCTGCTGCTGGCGTTGATGGGACTACTTTTGGTGGCAAATACAGTTGCTTTGGCGCTGGTGCTCTTCGGAAAACGCTAAATTTTTGATTTTCGACCAGTAATCCACAAAATAAATAAGGCTTTTTCATATAAATAAACAGGGT
>Ga0116226_10003474_pt1 | contig 13911 bp, 11 predicted proteins | sample S1TSphfallax_FD_89692 | JGI IMG/M metagenome (GOLD analysis project Ga0116226, IMG submission 89692) | Host-associated microbial communities from peat moss isolated from Minnesota, USA - S1T2_Fa - Sphagnum fallax MG | ecosystem: Host-associated > Plants > Peat moss > Unclassified | place: USA...
ACGGTGTTGCCTACGGCGTGAATTCATTGTTCAGCCCACTCACCTGGGTCAGCTTCGGCGGCAGCGCCACCCTGGGCTACGCACGTTTCGGCGTGGGCGCAGTGGACAGCCGGGCCCGGCTGATCTCGGAAACAGATACGATCCAACGGACCGCGCTCGATCCCTATGCGACATTCCGCAGCCTTTATCAGCAGCATCGGGAGGCGGAAATCCAGAACGCGCAGCATGATCTGCCGGCAACAGTTCCGGCCTGGTATGCAGGTCGAACGCCTGCTGTGCCTGCTGCCTACGTGCCGCCGAGCCCCGCGCCCAAGATAGCGCCGCCCGCTTCACTCAGTCCGTAAGTAGCCTCGCTTAAAAAAAAAGTCTTTTCGATCTCGTTCCCACACAGCACCTCATGGTGGCGAAAGTTTTTGGATCAATTTTTCGGATAAATCTTCTTGTCTCACTCAAACTCGGAACACGTAGGTTGCACCAATTTCCCTCTCGATATCGGGCGGAAAGGCCGCATGCTTGTCGGCATAGTAGGCCGCACGATGGTCGCCATCAGCCAACAAATTATACGTGAGATACAGAAGCCGGCGTGGTTTCGGCGTATGGTTCGGCTTGGAGGCATGCGGCACGTAGCTGTCGAAGAAGATCACGTCGCCCGGCATGGTCGGCACCGCGCGCAGCGCCAATCCGCTCTCGTCCAGCGGGTTCCATTCCTCGCCAATCAGCCCGCGTCTGTGGCGGCCTGCAACCATCTCCAGGCAACCGTTTTGCAAAGTGGCCGCATCGATGCTGACCAGCGCGGTCACGAACAGGTTTGCGTAGCGTCCCCAGCCGGCCTGCTGGTCCTGATGCGGCTTGAAACCGGCGCCGCCGGGCATTTTGAAATTGATCTTGTCCTTGAACAGCACGACAGGGCCGCCCATGAGTGCCGCTGTCCAGCGCGAGAGGCTGCCGTGGCGAACCAGGGTGTCCATCCCTGCGTGAAAAGGACAGAAATTCTCGATCCGCTGGATCACCTGGCGGCCTGGTTCGGTGCAACTCTCCTCGTGATACACCCAGTGCCGGCCTGGTGCTTCCGGCGCGTTCTGCAGTTCGTCAGTCCATCGAGAAAACTGGGCCATTTGCTCGGGAGCGAAAAATCGGCGCACGACGAGAAAGCCATCTCTCCGCATCCGGGCCACATTGTCCGCAGACGGCGATCCGGCGGCGGCACATTCCGCATCCGCCAGCGTCATGCTCACGCCGCGAGTTCCGGCAACAGGGCGCGTGCCTTGATAACGTCCTCGGGAAAGTCGATTTCGGTCCACGGCAAGGAGCTGATGTCCTCAAATCCAAAACGGTCCGGATCGCTCGCCCTGATCATGTCGCGAATGGGTTCCTCGTATTCCTCCGACCGCCGTCCCGCGGCCACGTAGCCGCCGACACGGTCAGCCAATTCACACGCCGAAGACGGCGAGAAACGGAAAAAACCCACCGATTCGCCGTGCCAGTCATGCGGCTCCGTTGGAATTTTATGGAAATCCACGATACGGCCGCCACGCACGCACAGCTTCACCGGCTCGTCGCCCGCCTCGATGTTGCGATCCAGCAGCAGGCAGTCGCCATGTGCGCTCTGCAGCAACCTTGCGAGCAAGCGCCGGTCATAAAGCACATCAGCATCCATCAGCAGGATCGGCTGAACGCAGCGCAGCACATCGCGCGCTGTCCACAGTGATATGACGCTGCCTTCTCTGAAATCCGGGTTCTCCAGCGTGGCAACCTTCAGGCCGGTGCCGCATGTTTGCAGCGCCGACCTGATTTGCGCCGCACCGTAGCCGACGACGATCGTGACGCTTTCGATGCCGCACTGCTCCAACAGGAAGAGATGGCGGCAGAGCAGGCTGCGTCCCGCCAGATCCAGCAATGCCTTGGGCTTTGGCTCGCCGCCCGCAACCTCAAGCCCAAGCCTTCGCCCCACCCCTGCCGCCAGAATGATCGCGTGTTTCGCTTGCTGAACAGGTTGCAATGCCAACATCTTTTTCTCATCGAAGTTTGTTGTAATGGCTTAGCAGAGTATTATATTCATTTCCGGACCAAAAGGTCAAACCAAAATGCTCGACCAAGTCAATCCGAACCGCTCTCGTCTTCGCAGCCTTTCTCGTCCGGCCGAGCTGAGATCGCTGCTCTTTTCAACCGGTTTATCGTTTCTCATGGAAGCGCATAACGGGCTTTCGGCAAAGATCGTTGAGGAGGCGGAGTTCTCCGGTATCTGGGCCTCGGGCCTGTCCATTTCGGCCTCGTTAGGCCTGCGCGACAACAACGAGGCGTCATGGACGCAGGTGCTCGACGTGCTGGAGTTCATGGCCGATGCCAGCTCCCTGCCGATTCTGGTCGATGGCGACACCGGCTACGGAAACTTCAACAACGTTCGCCGCCTGGTCAGGAAACTCGGCGAACGCGACATTGCCGGCGTCTGCCTTGAGGACAAGCTGTTTCCCAAGACGAATTCTTTTCTGGGGGAACGCCAGTTGCTGGCCGACACTGCGGAGTTCTGCGGCCGTATCCGAGCCGGCAAGGATGCGCAGACGGACGACGACTTCTGCATCGTAGCGCGCACGGAATCGCTGATCTCCGGCTACCCGATGGAGGAGGCGCTACGCCGCGCTGAAGCCTACCACGCCGCCGGGGCCGACGCGATTCTGGTACACTCCAAGCGCAGCGATTTCACCGAGATCGCGAGCTTCATGGCACACTGGGATGGGCGCTGCCCAATTGTCATTGTGCCAACGATGTATTATGCAACGCCCACCGCCACGCTGCGGGCCGCCGGAATCTCCACGGTCATCTGGGCCAATCACCTGGTGCGGTCGTCGATCACCGCAATGCGGGAGACGGCGCGCATCATCGCGCGATCGGAATCGCTGATGGACGTTGAAGACCGCATCGCCAGCGTGCGCGAAATATTCAGGCTCACCGGCAACGACGAGCTGGAGGAAGCCTCGCTTCGTTATCTGCCGCAGAGCCGCAACATCCACGGCGTGGTGCTGGCCGCGTCGCGCGGCGCAGCGCTGGGCGAGGTCACCGCCAGCCGGCCGAAATGCCTGGTGGATATACGCGGCAAAACCCTGCTGCACCGGCTGCTGGATACGCTCGGCCAATCCGGCGTTCGCGACGTGACCGTGGTGCGCGGCTATGCGCGCGAGGCGATCGTCGCGAACGGCTTCGCCGTGGTCGACAATCTTGCCTTTGCAGAGACGGGCGAAGCCGCGTCGCTGGCATGCGCAATGCCGCGCCTGCGCGGCGAGCTGGTGGTTTCCTATGGCGACGTATTGTTCAAGCGCTACATCCTGGAGGGCCTGGTTGCATCGCCGGCGGACGTCACGGTCGTTGTCGACTCGTCGCGACGCGCGGCGGCCAACCCGCGCGACCTCGTCGCCGCCGACCGGCACGATAACGCCGCCTATCTGGACGATGCGCCGACGCATCTGATCGGCGTGGCTGTCCCACGCGACCAGGCGGCCGGTGAGTGGATCGGCCTGATGCACAGCAGCGCGCGCGGCACGGAAGTGTTGCGCGAAGAGCTTGCGGCGATGCAAGCCGAGGGCACCTTGCCGCAAGCCGACCTGCTGACCGTGATCGACCGGCTGCGGGCGCGCTGCGCGGTGGCGGTGCACTACATCGCCGGCCATTGGCTAGACGTGGATACGCTCTCCGACCTGGCCGACGCGCGGAACTTCTCCTGATGCTGGATGCAGGCGCTGTGCTGCAAGCGGCCGGTGCCGCCGGGTTCAGCGTTTACACGGGCGTGCCGTGCAGCTTCCTCACCCCGCTAATCAATCGCGTGGCGAGCGACCGCACGCTGCGTTACGTGGGTGCCGCGAGCGAAGGCGAGGCGGTGGCCATCGCCGCCGGCGCGTGGCTCGCCGGGCGGCAGACGGTGGTGATGTGCCAGAATTCCGGCCTGGGCAATGCGGTCAACCCGCTCACCTCGCTGAACACACCGTTCCGCATTCCCACATTGCTGGTCGTCACCTGGCGCGGCCAGCCTGGTCTGGCGGACGAACCGCAGCACGCTCTGATGGGCCGCATCACCCACGACCTGCTGTCCCTCATGCAGATCGGTCACGCAGCCTTCCCGCAAACGCCGGCGGCGCTGATCACTGCCTTCAACCACGCCAGGGCGGAGATGCAGCGCACATCACTGCCGTTCGCATTCGTCATGGCGAAGGGCGACCTGGCCGACGAGGAACTCGACGAACCTGCGCGCCCGCATCCCGGCGCCGGCCGCCGGACCGACCTGCGCGCGCATGGCCCCCGCCCGCGCCGGGCGGACATCCTGGCCCGCGTGCTGGACTTGGCACCAGAAAACGCGCCAATTGTTGCCACCACCGGCAAGACAGGGCGCGAGCTGTTCACCTTGCAGGACCGTGCGCAACATTTTTACCAAGTGGGTTCTATGGGATGTTCCGCGCCGATGGCGCTAGGCCTGGCGCTGACCACAGGCGGCCGCACCATCGCGCTGGACGGTGACGGCGCCGCCTTGATGAAGCTGGGGGCGATGGCCACGATCGGCGCCTATCATCCGCCCGGCCTTTTGCACGTGCTGCTGGACAATGGGGTGCACGACTCCACCGGCGGCCAGGCGACCGTCTCTGCCACCGTGGATTTTGCCGGCGTTGCCCTATCCTGCGGTTATGCGCATGCCTTCTGCTGCGACAGTGAAGCGGGCTTCGACGCTGCGTTCACCCAGGCGCTCGCGTTGTCGGGGCCTGTCCTGCTGCATGTCCGCATCCGGCCGGGCTCGATGGAAAAGCTGGGGCGGCCGACGATCGCGCCGCACGAGGTCGCCCAGCGGTTCAGGAAGTTTGTGCTTCAGACGTTGGCCTAAGTATATGCCGCAAAAGAAAGCTAACGAAATCAAGCAATTGAAGCAAGAAAGGTGTTCTTTTCTGAAGAAAAGAACCAAAAGACTTTTGCTTCGGCGCCCGCGGAAAGATCCAGGCCATGGCCGGATAGGTGGGAGCGGCGGAGAAATAAAAGTCTTTTGCTTCTTTTCTTCAGAAAAGAAGAATCTTCCTTATCTTATTGATCTGGTTTGACTTGTCATTGGACAGACACCTGGGGCTTGTTTTTGGCGGAACCATGCTGCGCCATAAACACGTGTATTGCCGCCAAGGCGCGCGCCATCTCCGGCCGGCCGATGGCGCCGATGCAGCCGATGCGAAAGCTGGGCTCCTGAGTGAGCTTGCCCGGATAGATCACCACGCCACGCGCGGCCAGGAATGCATAGAATTGACCAAAGTCGAACCATCCGCCCTGCGGGATGCGGAACGTCACAATCACCGGTGCCTGGTGAGCGTCGTCGATATAGACAGAAAAGCCGTGCGCCCGCATGCCGGCAATCAGCATCGCGCAGTTGGCCTGATAGCGGGCGTGCCTTGCGGGAACACCACCCTCCTCCTCCAACTGGTCCAGGGCGGCGGCCAAAGCGGCCACCACCTGCACCGGCGGGGTGAAACGCCACTGCCGGTCGGCTTCGAAGCCGCGCCATTGCGCGTAAAGGTCCAGGCTCAGGCTCACGGCGTAGCCGGCGCAGCCTGCCAGATGCGCGAGGTCGGCAATGACGAAGGCCATCCCGGGCACGCCTTCCAGCCCCTTGTTGGCCGAACCGATCACCGCCATGCAGGGCGTCGCGCGAAGGTCGATCGGCACGGCGCCGAACGAGCTCATCGCGTCGAGGATCAGCCGCCGTCCCGCTTCGCGCACCGTGTCGGCAATGGCGGCCAACGGATTGAGCAACCCGCTGGTGGTTTCGCAATGCACCAAGGCCACGTCGGTGATCGCCGCATCCGCCGCCAAGGCAGCACGCACGCCCTCGGGTGGGATCGGCTGGTTTTCGGGCGCTTCCAGAACCCTGCCCAGCCGGCCGATCCTGGCTGCCATCTCGGCGATCCGGCGGCCATAAGCGCCGTTCACCAGAACCAGCACTCTGCCGTGTCTTGGCACCAGGCTCTGGATGGCGGCTTCCAGCGCGAATGTGCCGCTGCCTTGCAGAGGTATCGCCACGTGGCTACCGGCCGCGCCCGCCAGTGCGACCAGACGCGTGCGTACGCCTTCGCTCAGCGCGATAAAATCCTGGTCGCGCGATCCCCAGTCCTTGTCGAGCGCCGCGCGCGTGCGGGGCGAGGTCGTCAGCGGGCCGGGTGTGAGCAGCAGCCTGGGCTGGTCGGCAAAGATGTCGTGCATGCAACGTACGTTGCCCGTAACTTATGTATCCGGCAATGCCAGCAAGGGAAGACCGGATCGTGAGGGTCGTGCCGGTCATTGCCGGGGCGGCCGGCGTTTGTCTGGCAGCCTGGCTGCTGCAGACATACGGGATCGGCCAGGTGGTGGCCTTGCTTGGCAATGCCGGATGGCTGGGGCTTTGCGCCGTAATGGCCTTCCATCTTGTGCAGGTGGCAGCGTCCGCCGCTGGCTGGCGGAGCATTTCGGCAGGCGTCGCCCGGCGGCCTGGGCTTGCGGCGTATGGCGCGCTGCGTCTGATACGGGAAGGCGTCAACAACCTGCTGCCGGTCGCCCAGGTCGGCGGCCCTCTGGTCGGAATCCGCCTGCTGCGCGCCGGCGGCATGGGTCTTCCGGAGTCGATCGCCACCACCGTGTCGGACCTTACGCTGGAACTGGTCACCCAGATCCTGTTCACGGTGCTTGGGCTGGTGCTGCTGCTGGCGGGCATCGGTGGCAGCGGCGTGGCAGGGTACTTGATCAGCGGGCTGATGGCCTCGTCCGCCCTGGCGGCCATGTTCGTGGGCGCGCAGTGGTTCGGCCTGGGCTGGCTACTGGAAGCACTGATGATGCAACTGGGCAGCCTGGTAGGCCGGGCCGGCGCCGGCCCGGTCGCGGGCCTGCACAAGGCGCTGCGTGCCTGCTACGCCCGGCCGCGACCCGTGATGCTGGGAACAGCCTGGCACATGGCGTCCTGGCTTCTGGGCGGCCTCGAAGTGTGTCTTGCGTTGCACGTGCTGGGGCACGATGTGCGGATCGGCACCGGGCTTGTCATCGAAAGTCTGGGCCAGGCATTTAAGGCCGTGGGGTTCGTTGTGCCGGGCGCGCTGGGCGTGCAGGAGGGCGGCTACGTGATGATCTGCGGCTTGTTCCACCTGTCGCCGGAGGTCGCTCTCGCGCTGTCTTTGATCAAACGGTTGCGCGAAGTGGTGCTGGGGCTGCCTGCGCTTGCCGCCTGGCACTGGATGGAGCGCCGCACGCCCCTCGTTCGCCAGAAACTAGCCGAGGATGCGCTGCCATGAGCGGAAGTTCCTGGAGCCACCTGATCGCGCGCCCGCTGGTGCGCCCGATGATCGGCACGGCGATCCGGCCGAACCACCTGACAACCTTGCGGCTGCTCACCGGGCTCGCTGCCTGCTTCTGCCTGGCGCTGGGCACACGGTTCGGCGCCTGGTGGGGCGGCAGTTTCTGGATCGTTAGCGCGTTCCTCGACCGTGCGGATGGCGAACTGGCGCGCCTGGGAAAGCTCACCAGCCCGGGCGGCCATCTCTACGACACCTACGCCGACATCACGGTGAATGCGCTGCTGTTTGTGGCCATCGGCGTGGGCCTGCGCCATGCCTGGCTCGGCCCCTGGGCGCCGCCGATCGGCCTGCTTGCCGGTGCGTCCCTGCTGCTCGGCAGCATCTTCTCGCACCTTCTGGAACTGCGCAGCCCGCCCGGCACAAAGGCTTACTCCGGCCGTTGGGGGTTCGACCCGGAGGACGCGCTCTACCTGATCGGGCCGCTCGCCTGGATAGGCTGGCTCACCCCTGTGCTGATCGGCGCCGCCATAGGTGCGACTGCGATCATGCTTCTCACTGCCTGGCGCTTGCACCGCATGCCGGTGGCCTAGCGATGCCAAATCTGCCGCGGGGTTTGGGGGGGCTCGCAGAATGGTGCGGCACCCACTTTCGGAGTGTCGCAAGCGCCGCGATGCTTCTGGCTGTGCTGGGCCTGCTTGCAATCCGCAGCGACCTGGGTGTCAGCACGGATACCGGCACGCTGTTCTCCGCCAACCTGCCGTGGAAGCAGCGCCAGAACGCCCTGCGCGACGCGTTTCCGCAAACCAAGAACATCCTCGTGGCGGTGATCGACGCCGCCATTCCGGAGGAGGCCGACGCCACGGCCGACGCCTTGGCCGCCGCGCTGGCCGGCGACACCGTGCACTTCACCTCGGTCGTGCAGCCGGCGGCCTCGCCGTTCCTGCAACGCAACGGCCTGCTGTATCTGGGCACGGACAAGCTGGCGGCGCTTCTGGACCGCGTCGTCGATGCTCAGCCATTTTTGGGCCAGCTGGCCGCCGATCCCAGCCTGCGGGGATTGGCTGGCGCCCTGTCGCTGATCGGCACCGGCGTCGTACGAGATCACGCCGATCTCACGTCCTTTGCGCCTGCACTCCGCAGCTTCCATGCTGCACTGGCGGCGGATGGGAAGGCCAGGCCGCTCTCCTGGCAGACGCTGCTCGCCGGCCAGGCCGCTTCTCTCGCCGGCCAGTACCGTTTCGTGCTCATCAAGCCCAGGCTGGATTACGGCGCCTTGCAACCTGGCGCCAAAGCCACCGCAGCCATCCGGCGCGCCGCCGCCAGCCTGCCCTTCGTGCAGGATGGCAGCGCCCGAATCCGCATCACCGGATCTGTGGCGCTGGACGACGACGAGTTCGCAACCGTCGCGGAGGGCGCAGCGAGCGGGCTGGCCGCGAGCCTGGCGCTGGTCACGCTATGGCTGTGGATTGCCGTAAGGTCCTGGCGCCTGATCCTGCCGATCCTGGGCACCTTGCTGCTGGGGCTGGACCTGACCGCGGCGTTTGCGGCAGTGGCCGTCGGCACGCTGAACCTGGTCTCGGTGGCGTTTGCCGTGCTGTTCGTCGGGCTGGCGGTCGATTTCGCAATCCAGTTCACCGTCCGCTTTCGGGAGGCCAGCACCAGCTGCCCGGACATCGCTTCGGCACTCGGCGCGGCGGGGCGACGCAGCGGCGGGCAGATCCTGGTGGCGGCGCTTTCTACCTCGGCAGGCTTCTTCGCGTTCACGCCAACCTCGTTCGCAGGGGTCGCCCAACTGGGGCTGATCGCCGGGACCGGCATGCTGATCGCGTTCGCCTGCACGTTGAGCGCGCTGCCTGCATTGATCGCGCTCTGCCGGCCGAAGGCGGAGGCGGGCGAAATCGGCTTCGCCTGGGCACGGCCGGTAGATGCCACCATCGTTCGCCATCGCCGCCTGATCCTGGCAGCCGGCGGCGCGCTGGCTTTACTGGGCGCCGGGCTCGCGCCTTGGCTCGCCTTCGACGGCGACCCGTTGCACACCAAAAATCAATCGAGCGAGTCGGTGACCACCCTGGCAGACCTGGCGGCCGACCCGGTGACCAATCCCTACAGCATCGAGATGCTCGAGCCCTCGATGGGCGCCGTGGCCGGGCTGGCTGCGCGGCTGCGCAAACTGCCGATGGTTGACGGCACGGTCAGCCTGGACAGCCTGGTGCCGGACAACCAAACCACCAAGCTGCCGATGATCGCCGACGCCGCCGCAATTCTGCTGCCGACCCTGTACGTGCAGGCCAAACCATCGCCGGATGCCGCCGAACTGCGCGTCGGCCTGCGCCAATCATTGACGGCCATGCAGGAGGCATCACAAACAATGCCAACCGACGCGCCGTTCGCCCAGGTCGCACGCGATCTGCAGCGATTGGAGACAGCCAGCGACACGCAGCTGCTTGCCGCAAATGTGACTCTGTCACGCTTCCTGCCGCAGCAGTTGCGCCAACTGCGCACGGTGCTGGGCGCCACTTCTCCGGTCGCGCGCGCCGACATTCCCAAGGCGCTTGCCGCCGACTGGGTCACGGCGGACGGACGGGCCAAGCTGCAGGTGCTCCCCACGCGGGCTGCGTCGCGGGACAGCGCAGGGCTGCACCGTTTCGTAGCTGAAGTGGTCGCAGCAGCGCCGGACGCCAGCGGTGCCGCGGTCGCGATCGTGCGCAGTGCCGACACCATCGTGGCCGCCTTCCGGCTGGCCGCAATTGGTGCGATGGCCGCCATCGCCATTATCTTGCTGGTAGCTTTGCGCCGCCTGTTGGATACCGTTCTGGTGGTGGCACCGCTACTGCTTTCAACGCTGCTTACCCTGACTGCCGCAGTGCTGCTGCCTTTGCCGCTCAACTTCGCCAACATCATCGCGCTGCCCCTGCTGCTCGGCGTTGGCGTGTCGTTCAACGTGTATTTCGTGATGAACTGGAGAGCTGGCCTGGAGATGCCGCTCAGCTCGGCTACGGCACGCGCAGTCCTGTTCTCCGCCCTGACGACGGCAACAGCCTTCGGGTCGCTCGCCCTTTCAAAACATCCCGGCACGGCCAGCATGGGTTTGCTGTTGCTGATCAGCCTGGCATGCACGCTGCTCTCTACTTTGACGTTCGAGCCCGCGCTCCTTGCATCTATTCCAAGGAAGAAACCGGCGTAGCACACATGAGGGCGACCGGGGCTTCACCCGTACGATTCTCTGGAGCCCCTTGGAGTTGCGGCCAGAGGCCCAATGCCATCGGCTAAGCACATGATGACGTGACTGCCGCCCTTTGCGTGTTCCATGGAAATGCCGAGCGCACCAGATTCCTGTAACAGTCGCAGCGCCTGGATGGTACGATAGAATTCCGCAGCACTCGATGAACGGCCCGTCGTCAGGGAGGCATTGCTTTGCAGCCCGTTTACCGATTGTACGGTAAGTCGGAACAAAATATCGATCGGCAGCCCGCTTTGCGCCAAGGGCAGTAACTCCGCAGGGCTGAGTGGACGAAGGTAAGATCTTGCATATTGATCACCGGTGACAGGCGAAAAAGTGAAGGTCGGATGATCCTCGTACTGAAATGTGCCGAGGGCGTTGACGAAGTTACCGGCAGCAGAGGCGTAGGCATTCAGGCCGGCCTGCGCGCCACCCTGGACAGTGTAGCCGGATATGATTTGGTTTACACAGAGGAATGCTGGCGGATCGCTATAACGCAGGCGAACGATGTTCAAAAGCGTCTGCTCCTTTGCCGCTTCTGTCAGCGCCGTTGCGTAGTCGGCCTGATCACGGCGCAGCGTACCCGCGCCGATGCTCAGGCAGCCGCCGAGTGGCAGCACGAGCACGAGACATCGCCAACGACGTGTCACACTCGGAGGCCTCGCTCGATCGTCACAGCTGCACATAGCCACACAGTCTCGCCTACGGCCACGCCACGGTTTATGGCGCCGCCTATTATTGCAAGCCTGTCAACACTCAAGACGGGCTTTTCCGCACGGCCCGTCATCGTTGCACCCGCGATGCAGCTATTGTAACCGCACCAGAGTTGCGTCCGGCCAATTTGCGTCCAGCTAATACGCTGCAACCATAATTGCCGAGACCTTCGCGATGAGAGTCGAGGATGTTTATATGGGGGTGGAAATCACTACAGCTTGACCAGAATCGCCTGGGACGTTGGCATTGCGATCATCATTTCCGGGCGGTTGGCGAGAAATTTATCGCAGGCCGCGCGCACGCCGGCGAGCCATGAGTAATCGTGCGTGAGAATGATGCCGCCCGGCACCATGCGCGGATAGAAGAAATCGAGGCAGGCGAGCGTGCTTGCTTCCAGATCAACGTCCAAATGCACGAAGGAGAACCGCAGATCCCCGCTGCCCAAAGTGGTGGCGGGGAATTCGCCTGGGTGAAGAACGATATTCTGTTGGCCGGCGAGGTAAACACTCACCGCACGGAGCGACCCGCGATATTGGCCCTTATGCAACAGTGCCTGCTCGGCTGGTCGCGGTTCGGGGAGTCCGTCGAAGGTGTCAAAAAGATGGAGCGGACGTCCGCGTGACGCGAGGCTGATGAGCTTGGCGGAGCAGCCCTGGTAGACGCCAACCTCCGCCATCACGCCGTCCAACTGGCCCTGGGACGCGGCCAGCGAGTGCACCAGGAACGCCTCGTTGGCGCTGATCAGCGACTCACGCTCCTCTCTGATGGCGCGAATCAACCGCACAGTGGCCGCGCATTTGTGCCCACCCAGCAAAGCGAGCTCTAAGCGGCAGGCCATCCCCAGCGATAACGCCCGGAAAATCCGGCTGCGGCCAAATAGGTTGTGCAGAAAGCGAGCGCGCATCCAGGGGACCGAACGGCGGTCCTGGCCCGCAACATCTCCCGTTGCGAAATTGTGAGTCTGTTCGAACGCTGCCGTCGTCTGACCCACGTCCATCGAAATCTTAAACGCTCCTGCGGGCTCCCGCGGTGGCATCGGAATGACCCTCTGTATAAATCGCCGACGCTGACGAGGGCAGTTTCGGAATCTACCTAGACAGCCATCAATACTACCCCGTCGGCCCCGTAAGTATTGGGTTTCACCCATAGTCGGATGTTTTGACCATAGGAAATGGCCGGACTCGCTGACATGACATGAGTAGATTCCGTCCCTGCCAAAGGCACGACCGCACGGCCAATTAATCGTAGTAGAGTGGATGATATCGTCGGCCATGAGCCGGCATGTATCACAGTGAACTGGCCTTCTATCGCCCTAGGGAGGATCACATGCAGAACGCAAACTTTGAGCGCCGTGGCTTGTTAAGGGGGTCTGACTGTGCTGGCCGGCGTCGTGCTGGCGAGCACTGCGGTCCACGCCGACACCCCCAAGGTGGGCCCGAGCTCGGTGCGGTATCAGAACATGCCGAAAGATGGCCAGCTGCGTAGCGGATGGTTGAGCTTTGTAGCTCCGAATGCCTGCAAGGTTGTCTTTGGCACCATCAATCCCGGCGGCTGGTGCGCGGTCTTCCAACCGAAGGCTTAAGCATTTCCACCGCCCGGCGGCCATCCTCGGACGCTTGGCTGTGCTAAAGACATAAAAGTTTTTTGCTTCTTTTTTTCAAAAAAGAAGACCTTCCTACTGGGAACCATCTCTTGGGTTTTGACCACTAGGGAGTTTCCGAGCCTCCCCCCACGTCCTGCAAAGCAATTCATAGATTGGCGAGCAGATCGCGGGTGACCATGCGGACTCTCTTTAAAGCGAGGACGATCATATGACCTACGGGCAAAGCCGATTTGGTCGGGGGCTGCATCGGTTCGCTGGCAGTTGCTGCCTTCATGTTCGGTGACGCCGCGATGCCCGGCAAAAACATCTTGATCTTTTAAACTCTAAAGACGTTGGGGGCAGCCTTGACGCTGCGGGCGACTTTTTCACAGCCTACTCGATACGTGGCGCGCGCATGTTCAGCCGCAACTTTTATGGGTTCATCAAGGCCTTCGGATGGCCTGGTCTGATTGACAGCTGCGAATGACAACGCTGCGGCTGCGATATCGCAGCCGTGCGCACTGATGCAACAAGGAGCTTACCAAATGGCAGATTTCGCAGAAGTAGAAGTGCCATCAACCGAGTCGTTCAGCGCTTACGGGCCGACGCGCTCGACTGTCAGTGGAACCCCGCTCAACCCCGATGAGCTGCTGCAGACCGACGCTTATTGGCGGGCCAGCCTCTATGTGTGCCTGGGGATGTTATACCTCGAGAAAAACCCCTTGCTCCGGGAGCCGCTCAAGCTTGAGCACATCAAGCCGCGCATGCTGGGCCACTGGGGTTCGGATGCCGGCCAAGCCTTCACCTACATTCATTTCAACCGACTGATAAAGAAATACGACCTGAATGCGCTCTATGTCTCAGGGCCGGGACACGGGGCGCCCGCCGTCCTGTCCCAGTGCTACCTGGAGGGAACATATTCCGAGATCTATCCGGAGAAGAGCGAAGACGAGCAGGGCCTGCAAAAGCTCTTCAGACAGTTCTCGTTTCCGGGCGGCATCGGCAGCCACTGCACGCCGGAGCTTCCGGGCTCCATCCACGAGGGCGGCGAGTTGGGCTACAGCATCAGCCACGCCTACGGAATTGTCTATGACAACCCGGACCTGATCGCGCTG
>Ga0116226_10003475_pt1 | contig 13907 bp, 4 predicted proteins | sample S1TSphfallax_FD_89692 | JGI IMG/M metagenome (GOLD analysis project Ga0116226, IMG submission 89692) | Host-associated microbial communities from peat moss isolated from Minnesota, USA - S1T2_Fa - Sphagnum fallax MG | ecosystem: Host-associated > Plants > Peat moss > Unclassified | place: USA...
ACATGCGAAGCTAACGTTAGACAATGCTTCGGATCATTGGCTAATTGAGCAAGTGCTGACGGAGGCAGGATGGCGTACAGCTTGCCCGTGGCGGGGTGGCCACCGAGCGTTAGACCTGAATGAAGTTCGTGACACATAAGGTTTACTGGCCGAAGATCATAACTGACGCCGCATCCAACCTGATAGAGAGATCATTTCTGGCAGGGAGATCGCCGGAACTGCTTCTCCGCGAGCGACTAGCGCGAAGTGCTGAAGCCGAAAAGGAAGCGTCTGCGCGCGTTCTTTCGCGGAATAAAGGGGAATATGCAATTGTCCTCGGGCGCAGGTAACGTGGATGCCGGGCTGGAGGTTGAGAGTTACGATCCTGCGCGCTTTCGGAAGCGTCTTGTCTTCAGCGAGTTGACGAAGCGCAGCACCCGCTTCAAATTCGGAGATCTCGTCGCGGTTGCGAACTACCAAAGCTAGATCGGATACGTCGCCCATTACGTCGGAACGTAGCCTCCATTCGGCATGTTCCACTACTGGGTCCATCATCGAGATCAACCCGGCCAGAGTGCGCTCAGGGCGCCAATAGATCGGTCTTTCCTCGCCGAGTTTCATCGCCAAGGCGGGATTGTCGACATAAATCGCCATGCGACATCGCAGCAACGGCAAGAGCGATGTTTCAGCTCCTCGCCAGCGGCCAAAGATCAGGAGCGCATCGGGCAGGCCCAACAAATCAATTTGCCGCAGGGACAGGTCTGAGGCGACCACTGGCATAGACGTTTGCCCGAACAATTTGTTCGCTCTACCGCGAAGAGCGGCCGATGTTGCGAGAGCCGCCTGCAGGTTGAAAATAGGAGACTCGATCACGCTCCGGAGCGCAGACAACGACGCTTCTCCATCGAGCACAGCGGTGACCTTCAGTGGGCGGTCGGCGAGCAATGGGTTGACCGACGCATGAGCGACTGCGACCGCTGCTCCCGCTCCCCCGAGAAACGTGCGCCTCGTTAACATGGGTGATTTGAGGTTCATCACGAGCCACCTTTCTGATGGATTGCCGGCGACAACGATACGGGCGAAGCGCGATTCTGGTCGGTAATGCCGTCCATCTTGCCGCCGAGGATGCGCCGCCAGAACTCTGCATCTGACGTCGGTTGACTATCGTGATCGGATCCGATCTCACCGGCACGCACATCGAGAAAGCGAGCGTGTAGCTGAGACTGATCGTTGAAGGACTGCTTAACATCAGGGAAGAGCGACCACTTGTCTCCGTTCAGTGTCGCCACTCCCACATAGGCCTCACGATTCCTGCCGGTTATGTCTAATACAGTACGGGTTACCAGGACATAGTGTCGCGAGTGCCGCTCGCCATCCCTGCGCCGCGCGATTGGATTGCCTTGGGGGTCGAGGATTACGATCGTTCCAGGCTGCCACTGAAGAGAACAATGGGTGAAATCGTCGGATTGATTTGCATTTTGAAAGCCGGGTAAGAACTGGATCCAAGATCCGACAGTCGACTGAGACTGAATCCCCGGGCCTTGGAAGACCGAAGAAAGATCATCGATCTTCATCTGGAATTCGAGATTGGCGAACCACCAAGAGAAATCGTGCCCAGTGTCGGGATTATCTGGGTCTGGATCCGTGGCATTCACCGGGCGAATGATATAGGAGTGCGAAGTAAATTTGGGAAAACCGGATTCAGTGCTGTCGAAGGTGTGTCCGATCGGGCCAAGCGGCAACAGCTTCAAGCGAATCTGCTTCTTAGGATCGGGATCGATCGGGCTGGAACTCATCAGAAAGTCCGGCCCATCTTGACTCCAAGCCGTCGTAATCCCGGGATCTGGGTCCTTCACCGTCGCGACCGAGACCGTCATGCGCTCGGCAAGGCCCGCTTGTTCGTAGGCAGGGCCGTCGAAGACCGCGAGAATGCCGGGTGTCCCTTGTGCAAATGCGCTCTCCGTCAGGGGAATCAGCGCCTTTAGACGTGGCATTTTCAGTGCCTGAACACGACTCCGCAGGAAACAGCGCTTCCAGTAGTCGTCTCTCTTAGCATTACCTACGGTTGTCGACACGTACCAATTGTCTCCGGCGAAAGCGCCTTGGTAGCGGCTATAAACGCGCGGGGCAAAGCGCAGGAAGGCTGCTCTTGGATCGAGCGACAGGTCTTGGTCCCAAGAGAAGACTTCCTGCTTGAGGACGGAAGTAAATTCAACGCGGTCGACTGGCAGGCGCTCAGCAAATTCGATCTTCTCCCACTCCTGGACGGGCTTTGAATCGAGATCAAGTGGTTGGCTGGCCGGGAAGTATCCCGGGGCCAGATTCTTTTCGTATATGGGCGGATCTTTCAATACTGGCTGCGTCCGTCCTGTCCAAGACCAAGTCTGACGCAGATAATCGACGCGATGGATGTTGTTCCATGAGTCGGATGGATCGGTCTTGATCCTTACCTGCACCATTTGGTCCGGAATACCGTTGATCGGCACAGCCGAAACTGAGAACGGCTTCTTGATGTCTGTTGGCATCTTCGCCGAGGCTATCTCGATGAGTAGTTGATACCCCACCACAGCCGGAGCTTGAGCTCCCGCCGCGGGCGGATGCGGGTATCCAGGCATGATTTTATTTACCCCGCCGTCTAGCACTAGCGTGGCCTCAAGGAGAAACACCTCACCCTCCGCCAGCGATTTCGCTCCCACCAGTTTTGGGTTACTTGCCTGCTTGGTTCCAGATAGAATTCCAAGCTGCAGGCTTCCATCACCTTGACCGGTACCCGCGCTCACCAGGACCTGAACGGGGAAGGTCTCGACGCTCTCGACTCCAGTGAGCGCCCTGCGGAGTTCATCCACGGAATATGACGCAGTGCCGATTGGATGTCCCCAACTTCCTTGTCCGGGATTTACGGCCCACTGATATAAGGAGAACTTGATTCCCTTGATGAGCGGATCGGTGATCTCTGTCTTCTTTCTGTTCGCCAGCTTCCTGTAAGCGTTATCGAGAATTTGTGCACGAATTTGTCGGTCCGCCATTCGATAGCCCACTGTTCGGTCCCACGTCTGCGCTTCTAGATCTGGCAACTTGAGCGAAAAAACGAAAGTGGAGGAGGTTCCCGCTGCGTTGTTCACTGTCGGAGAAGCCGGAGAAGCCTTCGAGGTCGAAGGAACAACCAGGAGTATGGAAGGTTTCGCTGGAATGGAGCCACTTGGCGGTAATGGTAGTTCCACACCACTCTGCGACACGATTGTTCCAACTGCACGCGGCCAAACATTCTGGGGAATCTTTGGAAAAAAGAGATTTGAATCGCTGACGGGGTTACCTAAGCCGTCGCGCACTTCAGTAGCACAAACGGGTACCGCTCGGTAGTAGGCGATGGTGGACTTCGCACCAGATAGCGGATTCGCCGCAAGAAGCGGCTTCAGCTTTGCCGGATACCCTGCCCGCAGCTCGTTCGGTAGCGCGCCTGAGTTCGAGACTGCAAAGCACGCGACTTCATAGGATTCGCCTGCCTCGAGCATAGGCGTTCCATAGAGTGCTGAAGCGGAATCTTCGTAAGGAGCATACTTGAAGATGGCAGCGATGCTGTGAGCCAGATTGTCGGTCGTGGGGACAGCTGACGTGAGATGGTTGTCAGTGTCCAAATAATTGTGAAGAAGGTTTTCGCACGGGAGCGGCCCGTTGTTGTACGGGAGGAAACCAGTGAGCAGATTGCGATTGTAGCCCAGCCTGCTAGCGACCAGAAGCGGCAGTTTGGTGCTCTGCGCCGGAGCGACTACATTCAGGCAGCGCCAATCCATCGCCGGCGTCTTGACTCTCCGCATCAGGACACCGACGCCGCGGATTCCGTGGAGAGGATCAGAAGTCAGATCGCCGCTAGTTCGCAGTTGCATTACCGGAATAACAAGCGGTGGAGCGTCCGTCGTCGCAGCGTAGGCTGAAACCGAGCCATCGCTTCCAATGGCCTTGCCGACCGCCTGACGGCTAAGCGCATCCCGAAGGGCCAATTGAATCTTCGACGAACAGGCCTGAATAAGACCCTGGACCCATGCCGGTTCCGGGCCTTTTGGGAACGGATCAAGTCCGGTCTTAGCTCTATACTCCAGGCGGGGAGAGATAGGGTTGTTGAAGAGTCCCGTTGCGATGGTACGGAAGTTTGTCGGATCTACCGTGCACGCAGCTGTGATCTCGTTCGAATAGGGTAGGGCCAACTGAACTTGAAGCCAACTTAGGAGTTGAGCTGCAGCATCCACTGTTAGGAGTCTCGACGGAACCGCGCTGGAATTGGAGCTATTCAGGAAGCTTTTCACAAGTGAGAGCAGCGTTTCGCCGCGGGTCGCGGCCGAAACGATCCTCCGCACATCATCAATCTCTTCGTTGTAGGTGCGAATCGATTGATCCTCGGGGTTCAAAGCTGGAAGCTGCGCGAAGTCGCCGCCTAACTGCTTCCGAAGCGTTGCACACCACTTATTCAACCAAGGTTCCGGCTCTGGAGGCAGAGGGGCGGTCACAAGATCATGCAGGCCGGCCATGACCCACAGCCGAAAGATCGGCCAGTTGGAAAGCGGCAACACCGTCGAAAGCACGGGAACTCCATGGATATCATGATCATCGTCCAGACTCGGAAACACATGTGCCAGATCAAGATAAGGGCCGGTCACATCATAGATAATTGCTGACCAGTCCGAGACCAGCGGTGCTGTTCCAACTGGCACGGGTGGAATCCATAAGGAAGCGGGGATAGCCGGAGTCGCATCCGGAGTACTAAATTGCGCGTTCATGTCCAAGCCTGACACCGTGAGCTTCCATACAGGTGACGTGGGTACTGATTGTCCGCTCGGATCATACTTCACTCCGCTAGCCGTAAAAATCGGCGCTACCAGAAATTGCTTGTAAATTGTCGGATCAGGGACGGCTGCGAACCGGCCTACTTCCACAAAAAAGGATAAATTCAAGTTCTGCGGGATCGGGTAGGGGCCAGCCGCCGTGTTGATCAGAAGCGATAGATATTTGTGCGCTGCCGGCGTCAAGCTTTTATCGTTGAAGTTGATGGACTGTAGCGGGTCTCCTGCAACTGGTCCGGCGGGCCCTTTGTTGATGGCGATGATCGCGTCTTCTAGAGCCGCTTTCGATGCTGCGATCGTGTTCGACCAAATCCCAGAGTTATCGTCTCCCCCGGGCAGGTCCAGATGTTTATAGATAGGGGGAACGTTGGCTGGATTAGCAGGAAGCATGCTCCAGGCGGTTCCATCCTTGCTTGCTACTACGACCCAGCCGCTAATATCCCAGAGCCATGGCTTCATGGCGTTGCCGATCGGAAGACTCCCGGGCAAGACAGTTAGCGAAATCCCGAGCAAGATCGTTCCTGGATTCGTAGCCGTTACGGATTCAACGCTGATGTAGAGTGTGTCGTTCATCGTGCTTCTTTCGCTTCTTCCGGTTTATGCTTCGTTCACGAGGGCCTCGTCATCGGCTCTACTGGTAGTGCTCAAATCAGCATGTCGATATATCGTTTGGCATAGCACAGTGGATCGTTCGAGCAAAGGTTGGTCTGCGCCTTCGAGTCGGCGGCGGCAAAGGCGGCCGCCATACCGGGAACAAAGCCATCTGGCCCGGCAAGCCCAGCAACTTCGTTTCGCGGGATAGAAGGCAGAACCATTGCGTTGCTTTGGCCGCTCGATCCAAGCCGCATGCTTACATCCTTCTCGACAGAAATACTGAACATGAACAGCTTGATCGAGTAGCTAACGTGGCCGGTTGCGGTCATAACTCCGCTGGCATACGTCGCCTCCAACCGCAGAACGATATCGATCGAAACCATTCCCAAAAGCGATACATGCCCGCTGATCTGGAAGAAAGCTCCCGCTCGGAATCCACTTCCGGAGTTTCGCAATTCAATCGCGAACTGGGCATACACCCCGCCGCTGATCGGACCGAGTGCGATCGCTAGACTCGCCGAGCAACCGATAGCCAGGTCTAGTTTAGGAGCGTCAAAGCTTTTAGTATCAACATGATACGTGACGCCAGCCTCAACGTACCCACAGCCGCCTAGAATGAAAATGGCGAAGTTGAAAGGCCGGTTCTTGCTCGATACGCCGAGGGTCAGCGTTATATCGAAGGTTGACGCGTAACTCAATTCAAGCGAAGTAGAAAAGCTTAGTCCCGTGAAGCCCGAAGTCAGAGCCGAGCTGTCCGGAACGGGCAGAGCAAAGGCACACTTGACACCGTTAGGTGTTGTTCCATAGCTAAATCCGCTGCCTGGATCTGAGAAGCTTTGCACTAGCGCGCTGACCGCTTGCAGCGCATCCGCGAGCTTGAGCTTCGCAGGATTGAACTGAAATTGCAATTTACCGCTCTCATCGAAGATCAGGGCCGTATCCGCAAACTCAATAAGGCTGCTTGATTCGCTGAGCTCGATGCTCCATTTGCCGCTTATGGAGCCATTCGTTGTCTGCTGAATATGGGTGCCGTCGTTCTGAATCTTGCAGTGGGCTTTGAAGGTTGCTCCGCTGAGCGAGAAGGCGAAGAACCCGGCCTGAAAGACCACCATGCGGTCAGCGATAGGTACGTTGACATCGGCCTGCAGCCACGCACGTCGTGCCTGGGGCTCCCATCCATGTGTCACAACGATGTTGTGATTGGCGATCTCTGGCAGCTTGATGCCCGAGAACAAGCCTCCAAGGTTGAGGCCCGAGAAATTCGGCAGAATCTTGTTTAAGTCGAATTGCTTCAAGTCAGCTGGTACGAGAGCTTCGGCAAGATGCGTAGACGGCAGTGTCACTCCCAAAGCATTGAGCGCCTGCCCCACTTGATTGGCTCGTGCCAAAACTGGAGTGATCGGGATCTTCTTGTCTAGGTAGTTGTAGACATACGCCACCTCGGGTGGCTGCAGGTCTAGATGGGGAACTTGCGGGGGGTCGCCGAACGCCCGGACGACTCGCATCACACTATCGGCCTTGCCCGCGAGCGGCTGGTACATCTGCATCAGTGGCTGGCGAACGTATTGATCCAGTGACTGCTTCGTCGAATCGATCGCACTCTGAACTCCAGTCTCGAGACCGTCTAGGGTACTCTGGAGCTTCTGGAAATCCGAGCCAAGGGTGATATTCAACGAGTTGAGCGCCGTTAGAAGGTTGTTCCAGGGCGCACTAGCCTGAGGAATCTGCGAGTTGATCCAGTTAGTGAATGCAGTAGACAGCGCGCTCAGAGCCTTCTGACTATTCGCACGAATCGTGTCGATGAACGCTTGCTTTTTAGTTTCTATCTCGGCCAGTAGAACATCGGGTTTGACTTGATTGATCGCGCTCTGAAGCGCTGGGAGCGTGGTCGTGTTGTAAAGATTCTGGATAGTCGTCGACTGCTGCAGAAGGTCGAAGTTTTGCAGCGCAAGGCTGGATACCGCGGAGTCCACATAGCTCTTCGCGGCCGAAAACGTTGTAGTCTGCAGGGACGCGACGGACGCGATCGTGGCTTTAACAAGTGCCTGCGCCTGATTGGCGTCTACGCAAGCAGCCGCCTCGACTGCCGACTGAACAATCGTTCGGAACTGACCCGAGATCCTGCTCGTGTCCACTCCAAGCGACATCGCCGACGCGTCGAATAGTTGCACGCTTGCCTGGAGATTGGCCACGCCACTCGCCAGGCTGCTCACGGCGTTGTCGTAGTCCTCGGCAATAGACTGGCAGCTTTGTAGTAGTTTCTGTGCATTTGGTTGCGGGTTCGTCTGAAGGTCGTTCAATTTCTTGCTGACCGCATCCAGCGATTGTTGAAATTCAGCAAACGTCACCGAAACCTTACGCAACGGACTGAATGAACCGATGGCCTGTTCCACCTCGGCGCTCCAGCCTTGGATCGCGGTATTCAGGTGTTCCTTTATCTGCGACGCCGTCCAATTCGGGTCCCAGGTTTGAACATCGGTCTGCGTAGCGTGAATCAAAGTGACGATCCGCTCAGCTTCGACGACCCATGGCTGATGATGATCGGCATTCCCAGGGTTTGCCAGGAACTGGACGACGCCCGCGGCCAACAAGGTCACGTTGCTGTTAACCGCTACTGCTGCAGAATCGATGCTCTTTGCAAGTTGCTGTCCAGCCGAATTGAAGGACTGCTGGATGGAATCAGCGAGCTTAGGGAGAAGAGTCGGAACCTGAGACTTGAGGTTCGTACAGTTCGTTTGCAATCTACTCAATGCATTCTGAACCTCCGCGAGTCTCTGCGTCGCGTTCGGGTTGATAATGGCGTTTCGTAGATCTCCAAATCCCTGCGTCACGCCACCGAGACTCGAAGAACTAGGTGCGTAAGCCGCGTAGTCGGCAGCTGCCATCGCCTTCTGGATGGTCGTCATCGCCGGACTCGACCCTCGGCTAACTGTCACCGTCCTGAGTTTTGCTGCGATGGGATTGAGCGTGCTGACGATTCCGTCTGTCGCATGAACGCCGCTCGCCGGGGGCTCGACAGTAAAGCTCACAGGCTGCCATCCCGGAGGTACGGAGAACTCAGGCAACGGTGTCGCATTCAGATCGCCCTTGGCATAGATCGTCGAGTCCGGAATCAGCAGCGGGTAACCAACTCGATCGACCGAATCGACCGCCGGCCAAGTGTCTGTGTCGTCCCCCAACCCGGCTACCGTGCTCGTAAAAAAGAATAGCTCCTGCGGACGTGTAAGCAGACAATCCTGGGTAATGAACTTCGGTTGCTCGGCAGTGCTGTCCGGGGTCTGCTCCGGCGTGCTTACTTCGAGATAGAATTGCGGCTTTGGGTAGACGTCTGGCAATGCGGCAGCAGCAGCCGGATTCCAGAGCGGGACCTTCCACCCCTGGTTGGGCTCTCCGCCCTGGCCGGGAACCGTGCTGCCCCAGGCGCTATCGACTGGGATTCGCGTCCTTTCACCGCATTTGCACCCCTTGACAAAGGCGGCTTGCGGTCTATCCGATTCGGCAGCGAAGACTCGTTCCTTCTGCAGGATTTCTACGTACTCTTCCACTTTTCGGACGAGCGGTATTCCGGGAAACTTGCTCCGCTTTTGCGACGAAAAAAATTGTCGTGAAGGAACAACTGTACGTTCGTAAACGATGACGTGTTTGGCCCGGTTCCAGTGACAGGCTATGCGGCCGATACGCTCGACCGAATAAGTTACCGTCCGTCCCATGGAGATGGTGTTGATCAGCGTGCTACGGTCCTCGTCGAAACGCGCCTGAGTAGTGCCGAAACCGCCCAAAGCAGAAAACTGGGGGCCGATCACCGCCGCATGAGTAAAATCGGATTTTCTGTTTTTGACGATCAGCCTGAAGATATCCGCGTTGTTCACCCCTACCAGCGCGCCACCCTTGAAATCTGGATTGTTGAAGTCGGAGGACACGTAGCTCTTGGTCATGTACGGCGACATTGCCGGGGTATCGGAGTCGGGATCAATATCGTTCAACCGAAGCTGGCACGCAGTCGATGAGGTGTCGCGGAAATCCGAGGGATCCTTCGTATTTGCAAAATCTTGTACCACGAACAAGCCCAGACGGGTCTGATATTCGCGGTAGATGCGACTCCAATGCAGACGGGCATTCATAAACTGTGGATCGGCGGAATCTGGGGTCTGATAACCCGATGGAGTGGCGATCAGTCCCGGGCGAATGTCGCCAAAGAGAGTGGCAGCCTCCGTCAAACGCATCTGTTCCGCGCTTGTATTGCAGGCGAGACCGTAGAGCATCTCATAATCAAGCCTGCTCACTGGAAGTGAACTATCCGTCAGCAGACGCCTCAGATTCCAGGGGAGGTCCACGTAGTTCTTTTGCGAATCCGGCTTATAGGTGATCACTGTAGGCGTCCCCAGCAGCATCCTGGGCTGCTGGGCGTCATTCAGCCCCTGGGGATAGTTATTGTTAGTATCTTCTGTCACTGCTTCCTCGGCAGTAAGCTGCGGCGGTAGCACGAGATAGGATGGTTCATGGGCGATCTGGATATACTTCCACGCCCCTTTGATGGAGTTCCACTCCGCGACGGTTCCAGTGGGGGTCCGCGCGTCCCCCAGCGGATGAAAGTGCACTTCTGCAAACGTGAATGGTATCCGGTCGAGCACCACAACCGACTCGTCCTTGGGATTGGGCGCTTCTGGATGCAGGACGGTGAAGGTCAGGGACATTGTGATGTTCTGCTTTGCTCCCGGATACGCCGTCTCCTTGTACTGGAGATGCCAGGTGCCGTCCTGTGTTGTTTTGTTTGGGTTTGCCGGATTGCGAAAAACCAGAGCGCCTTCCCGATGCAAGTTCCCTTGAATTTCTGTTTCGAGTTTGCTTTGATTTGCTGCCGGACCGCCTCCGCTTACTGCATATTGATCGAGGCTCAGGTCGTCTTCGCCTACCGGGATCACATCGCGGAGCGGCAGTAAGTTTAAGTCGCATTCAAACTGTGGAACTCGGGGATCAAGGCTGGGCGAATGCACATTTGGCGTGTAATAGTCCGCAGTGCAGATCAAAGCGAACGCGTCCGAAGCGTCCACCGTTTTAGGGATATGCAGTTCGAAGCCCCCGGCACGCACCACCTGTTCATCGTCCGGACCGCCTCCACCCTGGAGTCTCATCCGCCATCCGTACGTGGCTGTAGGATTCTCTGGCGTCTCTAGCGTCATCGAATTAATTGCGATCGGGCTGCCGTCTTGTGTCTTGAACATGCGGAGCGTAGCGGTCACGTTTGAAACGGACGCACCATCTATCGAGGTCTGGTTCGAATCGAGTGGGATCATGCGCACACTGCGTGCATGGCTGGCAATGCAAACACCCGGTTCCGAGTCGGTCGTCGTTCTCGGGTCCGTGGCCTCTTCATCGGAATCGAGACGAAACCAAGTTGTGTTCTCCACAGCAAGTGGGTACTTATCCATGAGAGAGAATTCGATGCTCCAAGTTGGTTGCTTGGCCTCGACGCATGTCAATTCTGGCACTGCACTAAAGAGTTGATCCGCCGCCAGAGCCTCGTAATAGCGGTGCGCGACGTTCGTGTTCCAGTTTTCAAAGATCGCTTGGGTAGAGATATTAGCTATTCCAGCGGTGAGTTGACGCAAACTCATCCCATCGGACTCGTACAGGCACGACTGCCGGATCTGCAGGTTCTTGGTGGCTAACACGATGCCGTTGCCGACGTGCATCGTGTCTGAGCCCTTACTCCAACCAGAGGGCTGGTATCGGATGTCGTAACGCTTATCTTTAGAGTAGTGGTCGACGACAACATTGACACTGTCGCTCGATCCAGCGACAGAAAAGAAGTTGAACGATTGCTGAAGAGGGCCTGTCGGATCCCCGTGACCGTTGCGGAGCGGCTCGAGTTTCAAGCCTTTCGCAAAACCCGTGACTTGCATTTTACTGTTAGATCCTGGTTTCAGTTCTATATCTGTGAATTCAAAACCCTTCGTGGTCTTCAAGTCGTATTGCAGCTGAACCGGATTTCCTTGCGATGTAGGCGGAGTTACTCTGAGAAACCAACTCGCGTACCCGGTCTTACTCAGAATGCAACGCTGCGTAAACTGAATTCCGCAGGCATCGGGGGCTAAGGCTTGGGCAAGCGCACCACCCAGACTGGCGTCGTTTCGACCAAAGGTTTCCGCAGTCCAGGCGATTGATGCGCCTTGATCGTCGCTTAGCGTGATTTTGGATCCCCGCTTGAATTGCGAGAGCTTCGCCGCCATGTCACGCAACGAGATGTTGGTAAGGTTCCCTAACCGGTAAACCAGCTTGGTTCCTTGCAAGGAGACCGCCAGAATCTGGCCTTGGTCCCCAGGCTCAGCAATCGATACGACGGGCAGCAGTGAAGCGGGGGCTCGTGTAGGTGCCATCAATAGTCCCTATCCAACGCAGAAATAGAAATCAAATGTGATGCGGACCCAAAACCGGTCTCAACGAGCTACTTTATTAACAATTCCGAAAAATCGGAGACGCTCGAGTGAGGACTTGCAAACAAAGTGCTGTCGCGTTCAATTTCTCGATTGCCACCTCCATTGAGTGGAGGACGAGAAAGTGAGAAATGTATCTAACTGGAGTCGATCGCATTTCGAACCGTTTCTAACTCAGGTCGCTTCAGGATCGGATCTACAATTGAGGACGGCCTAGCCGACGACCGGCCCTACACCGGCATTATTCGCCGCGAGAGTCAACGCTCCCTGTACGTAATTGTCTGTACAGGCGTTGATGGAACTCCAGATCAAAGGGCCCGCCGCCGTCACCGCACATGCTGCACAACTCGCAATGTACGCGACTACGGTCGCGCCACCAGCAGCCGCAAGGACAGCTTCGTCCACGCCAGTCACGGCACCGACAACAATCAGGGTCTGAAGCAGAATATCGTTGGTCCCACCGGCCGCCCGCCATGCCCGTGCAATCGACACCAGAGCATTCGTAACGTCATCAGCGCTTGCAAGTATCTGCGTTGGAGCGGGCAAGGGACGGAGACAGTTCGTAAAATCGTCCTTGAAAGCCACGTATCGACTCCTCCTACATTGGCATTTGCTCTAGCTGCGCACAGTAAAGGCAAATCAACAGGCCGATCCATCTTACGATCAGCATTCCGTCAGCGTGGGTACGAATGCGGTAAAGCAGTCGCTGAGAACTATACCGGAAATCTAGCTGTGGCGGCAATTTTCCTTCGGATTTCGGGCATCGGCCACCAAACGATGGTCGAAGCCGCTCCTAGCACTTAGAAGCGGTAAATGTGGCGTTCATGGTTGAGTGTCGTGGTTCAGCGCGAAACCTTTTGTCCGACAGCGTCAGCAACCAATAATAGTTCCTGGAACGATTTTCCAGATCCCTTTCGATCCCCTGGATTGCGAAAGCCACGGCTCGCGAGGTCCAGGATCGAGGGTCTGACTGTTCCATCGGGCTTCATTTCCGCGAGAACTCTCCCGCGCGGCATATCTGCCGCTTTGACCTGAAATCCGACGTAGGGCCGCGTGCATACTGTGGCCGGAGAGAGTTTTGTTTCCACGGCCACTCGAACGTGGATCCACCGTCCGAGGCATCCTGGTTGCCACCCCAGGTTGCGTTCAATGAAGACAGCCCAAGGCGGCGTAGCTCTGGCTCAAAGGCGCGCCACAAAACTCCTTAGGTCCTAACCAGAAAATAACGAGATGTCTTTTCTGGTAACGTCAAACTTAGCTCTATTTGATGATACGAGTGGCCCGAGAAGATTTGCTTCGGTTGATATTCATACTCGATCGGTCCTGATAACGCTCTTCTCGTCGTCTGCGATCTCGATGAGTGCATAATCGCCAATGCACTCGTTGTGGAAGCCATTGGGAACGACAGGGCTTGATGAGCGTTTCCGTAAGCGGCCTGAGAGCAACGTAACCGTCAGCGGTGCTTTAGCTGCGCTTGGATTCCCGAACACCGTCTCATCAGATCTTCAAAAGTCTCCGCATCGCCGGCCAATAGCCCGTCTTCGACCATGTGCAGATAGTCTGTCCGGAGGGCATCGTATCCGCTTCCGCTGGGTACAAGTGTAAGGCCGCCGTGAAGGGCTTCCAGATAGTCGATCCGGTTGCCGTTGGCATCCTTCTCCGCGAAGAAAGCGTTCTTGTGAATGGCAACGGCTTCGGCGACATTTTGGGCCGCAAGAGCTTCCGCAAGATGTCCGTTCTCTTCGAGCCGAACCAGGTCGTGGAAGTGCCGCGAGAACCGGTTGCTGAGGCCCCTTTCGCCCTGGACGCAATACACATGGGCGGCAGTCGCTTTCTCCCAGAAGATGCGGGTCAGATTCATAACGCGAGGGTCGGCGTTTGGAAACTCGACCCCGGTTACCAGCCCTTCCATATCGCAGAGAACGGGAATGATCGTACTCGGCTCCCCACTGGACCGCGCGCCAAACTCCAGTTTCACAGTCGGGAGTGCGTAGCCTGACGCCGGTGCAACCGGCTGGTAGTCGATGAAGATGCAGTCTTCAGTGATGCGGCTGGATACATTCTC
>Ga0116226_10003476_pt1 | contig 13906 bp, 10 predicted proteins | sample S1TSphfallax_FD_89692 | JGI IMG/M metagenome (GOLD analysis project Ga0116226, IMG submission 89692) | Host-associated microbial communities from peat moss isolated from Minnesota, USA - S1T2_Fa - Sphagnum fallax MG | ecosystem: Host-associated > Plants > Peat moss > Unclassified | place: USA...
GAGTTCTTATTGTAAGATTGTGACTAAATGGATATATATAGGTAGGTAAGTTACATTGTAAAAAACCAATGTTCTATTCAAAGATGTCATTCCAATGCATCAACCATACAATGAAAACTAGCAATCAAAGTGTCACATAATTGTCATAAAGAAATAATTGTTCACCCCATAGCACAATACAAAAAGTTAGGGGTCAATGTACTAAAGAGTAAGCAAGAACAACCCATAAAACATTCTTAAGAACTAAAAACCTCTTTGGTTACAAAATAAGACTACTCTTTTTGTAACAAAAAGGTCCAACATCCAAGCTTACAATCCTAGGAACTATAAAATCAACATTGACATCAAAAAACTTTAATCTACAAGGTTTACAGCCATCCACATCAGATACACAATAGCTCCTCCATTGGCAGAAAGTAAAAAGCTCCTCCTTCATCACCTACTTTTTTTTTGTAGCATGGGACCCAACCCACAACCCTTAAAGAAAAAAATGGCGGGCCATCTCGATTAGGTAATCCTTCAATGGTAGAAAAAGTTTTCACATTCATTGTGTTATACAAAGCTAACTCCCCCAAACATCACAAAATCCCCAAAAACCCCACAGACTTTTGTGAAGAATCTTGAAACACCATAGAAGCTTACTACCATGCCCTTTAACCTACCACCATCCCCTTATCAGACCCAAAACCTGAAATTGACAAATCTTAACTAATTTCTAACTATACTAAAAAGTAATGCAACAACTTTGCATACCTCCATTGTTTCATCATTTCCAGATGCCCACTTTAGCTTAATGTAATGTAACAAAAAAAATAGAAAAATATGAAGACCTTTCGTCCATCCATCAGTTAACAACTTGAAACTACCACCTCCTCATCATATGTGCAAACAATATAAAAAAAACCTAAAGTCTTAAAAATGTTATCATCCACTTCCAAAAGCCCAATATAACCCCTATCATCTTCATTTTCTTTCATCAACATTCCTTCCATTTCAATGAAGTCTTCCATGGACATTGTACATGCCCAAACATCATCTATCCATTTTTTATAAATGTTCACAAGTATCTCCAAATTTTGTATGCCCCATATGGACCATCGCATGTTTGTGCATATATCAGCAATGTTGAATACCCTTTCACCCTCAACTAGAAAGGCTACAAAAACAACATAAGAAAATTGTGATTCATGAACTTTCCACCATGCAAGCGGGTTTTGCATTCCTCATCACTCACCTTCCTAATTCTATAATGTCTTAGTTGTTCCTTGACCACTAATAAAAACCATTTCTTTGTGAGTTTCCAATAGGTCATACAATGACCAACTCTAGAATTGTTCACTTCAAAATTAGTCATTGTAGAAACAACAATAGTTTCATTTGTAGCATAATGGTTCAAAAACTTATAAGCATGAACCAACAACAAAAATAAAACATACATGTCATATTCACTTGCAATTATAACATCTTTCTCCTTCCCAACATACTGAATGACCTAAGCCTTTGAAATGTGGGTCTAACATCATACTCAACATATTATGAACTTTGCATTTTTGAAAGGATAACAAAATGAAAGGAGGGGTTGAAGAATAGTTACCATTTGCTTTTGCATCAAAATCCTAAGTTTTTGAAGAATTAGGTACCAAACATTGTACTCGCATTTTGATGACAAAAGAAATTGCAACAATAAGTGCATCAAATAATAACCAATAGCCTTGGCTTTGGTTAACAACACATTGGCTAACAATAGACCCCAACATATCAGAAACAATCTAGGCAACTATAGCCCAAACTTGAAGGTTCGGCACATGTCCTTATAGGGCCTTAAGTTGTTGCCATCCATAGCAACACGTGATTATGTTTTTGAATTCCAATGTTTCCTAAAATAAAATCACTTTTGAAGCAAATCTTATTTTTAATGGAGTTTCAAACTTGCGAGGACACATGCCCATATCCAAATAAGCTTTTTGCCACTCTTGACACCTTTTCCCACCTTTTTGGGTCCAAGTGATGGTTTTTTGCAAAATAGATTAACATTTTTTGATGAAGATTAATGTTAATCGGACAGACATTTTAATGTTATTTGTTACATACTAATAATAGATAGACATTGCATGCCCCCAATAGCTCCCTATAAATGGCATTGTCAACCCTAATACCTTGCAAGAAATGATAAAAGTTAAGGTAGTGGTCATAATACTTAGATTGTTGTTTTGATCCTTTACATATGCAAGGATCTTAGCATTAAATCCATATGTTGCTAACACTTCATTCACTTGTATGGCCATTGCAATCCCAGAGGTTTTTGTAGTCTCAAACAAGCTGATTATTACATGACTAGACTCCCAATTATGGTCCAAAAGATGAATAATCAAAACAAAAATGTCCACTCCTCTTGACATCCACAAATCAAAACTCACCATGCAAGTGTCACAAGTTTTAAGAGCTTCAAAAATGAATTGTTTTTGGTCTTCTTAGTTAAAGTCAACAATATGTCATTCATTAATTAATGCCTCGATGGAAAAGAAACACGAAATTTTGCCTTGAAATTAACCCTCAAAAAAATGGTGACTCAACAAAAGACAAAGGCACCAATTCTTTAACAATGAATATAACTAGATCCTTTTCAAATTGAATCTAGTGGGGATCATTCTTTTCTAAGGAATAGTACTTCTAAAGAAAGATGCAATGTTAAATGGGGTGGGACTAGACATTTTTTTTTGCTAATCTTTTATATCATGACCAAATAGCCTTCTCCCATTCAATTTAATTAGTCCAGATTTTTTGGTGATGTTTCCAAATGTTTTCAAAGTGTTGAACAATAAAGCACTTCAACAAAGCGTTTCAACAAAGTGCAAAGTGCAAAGAGCAAATCGCAAAGACAAAACGCAAAGTTCAAAAAACAAATCACAAAGAACAAAGCGTGGAGCGTAAAAAGTAAAATGTGAAATGCAAGGAGTAAAGCATAAAACATGAGTTCAAAGGATGAAGTGTTTTAGTAGAGTGTTAGTGCAAAACAAGAACAGCAAAGTGGGAATTTCGAATAACAAATGAATAGTAAACAAACAATAAAATGTGAAACTTGAACAACAAATTGGGAACAACAAAATGCAAAGCTTGAACTACAAAGTGGGAAGCATGAAAAACAAACAACAAAGTGAGAAGTTTGAACAACAACCTACAAAACATGAATTGAACAATAAAACACAAACACCAAAGTGTAAACACCAAAGTGAAAGCACAAATAACTAAAGGCAAACAAAATAATGCGAACCAAACATTTATAAATAATTCTTACTAAAGCACAATGGAAATGAACACCCAAACACAAGCGTGAGCAATGGAGATGAAGATCAAAAGACAAGGCGCTAGAGATGAATTATAATCATCATGAACACCAAAGCATGAGGAGGCCTTGATGGAGACGACACAAAAACAAACAAAAAAAAAACCCCAAGGCCTAACTCCTTAACTTGATGAAGATTAGAGGCATAAGTGAAAAAGACGACTATAAAAGCACAACCTAAAATAAAAATGAAGAATAAATAATAAAGACCAAAGTGCAAGGTAATGGCAATGAAAACAAAATGCAAGGAGGCAAAAAGGTTCATGGAGACAATGACATAATTAAAAAGTGAAACAAGTGTAAAAAGCTTGATGGAGACAACAACACACAAAAAAATGAAAACAAAAACTTAAATCCCTAAATCTTAAATTGGAACTAGAACCAAACTTTTGAAAAATGTCAATTCTAATTCCAATTCTAAACCTTAACCTTAATCGACCCAACCAGGTTTAGTTATCACCTTTTGAAAAAATCCAAACTTATGTTTTTAAGTAGGTTCCCATCCAACCTAGAACCAAGGGTAAGTACTTATGTCAATTCTTGCACCTTGTGAGTCCTTGATTTCGATTATTTTTAGGTTTCAACATTTTGAGTTGGTTCCAATTCGAGTATTAAGAACCAAAATCGGAACCATTGGTTCTAACTTGCCATAGTGGTTAATTGCCCAACATTAATATATATGCCCACTTATTCACTAGTTCTCAAAAATTCAAAGAGTTGGTTTTTATATATAACCACGGTTTTCAAAACATATGAAAAAGTTAATGAAATGGCTAGGGAACCATCGGTTCTTTGCTAATTTTTTCACGAATGTTGCTTGTTATTTAAGGTTTTTGAAATAACTAGAACTAGTGGTTTTTTGATTTTGAAATATTTAAAAAACCAGTGTAACCCATAAGTATGTCCTCCTATTTTTCAAGTTTATGGTGTGAATGTGGACATACTTATATCATTCTCTAAGCACCAAAAACTACTTGTTATTTTGTCTTTTATCATTCATAAGAATGTGTTGTGATTTAACTACTTGTTATTTTGTCTTTTATCATTTACAAAAGTGTGTTGTGATTTTGTAGGTGCTTCTTTAATGATGGCATTGGTTGTATGGAGTGATAATTTTGGGTGTATTATGGTGTTGTTTTTTTTAATAAAATGTGTGGATGTGGATGATGCCATCAATGGAGCAAAATTGGAAAATAATAGGAATTAAAAACAATGTTTGGTAGAAGCTAAGGACTATTTTTTAATTTCTATTTTATGTGTTCCAAAAAATGGAAGTTATTTTTTGTTGTTATTTCACTAATGGAAGAATGCCCAAATTTGTGTCTTTGTAATTATGTGCATCTTTTTCCAAGATTTACATTGTGAAAGAGAATTGATGAACATGAAACTAGATGTAATAAAGTTAGTAAAGGTGTTTGATGAAATTGATGAAAGGCTCTAAAGGATTAATATGGTTGATTTGTTTGTGGCTTCACTTTGTTCAAGTTCAATATCCCTAATTCTTGTTGGGAATTATTGCATATGGGAGGGTCAAATACCTATCATATGGGAGTTTCGAATAAAAACTTTGTTTGTTGGGAAGTGACTATGTAGTTTTGAAGCTCAATACATAATCTTCGTGGGAATGCATGGTGTTTTGTTTCTTTGTACCATCTCCAAGTTATGTTAGAGGGATCAATGTTATATGTTATCATGATTTTGTTAGGGCATGATGGGATGTCTTATGAATTGTGTGGGTTTGTTTGTCCAAATGGCAACATTAGAAGATCATGATAGACTAAAAAAAGGAGATCTTGAGTGATATGAATCCATTGTATGCCTATAGTTTTAACAAGGGTATTTTAATCAAATACAAACACATTGTAATGAGTAGCAAGGATGTATGGTATTTTTGTAATTGTATGCCTATTATATGTCTCAATCCACAAGCATTATGTTCTTGATGAATAAAATATCTAGCATCTTTTGTATGCCCTCCTTTTTGGTATTAGAATGAATTTTAACTTGTGTCATTGTGTTAAGTTATAATTTAGTTAATTAATGGTAATGTGTCTCTTGGTTGTAACATGACATATTCTAGCGAGGAAAATACATCTGTCAAGTAAGATCTTCAAGTGTTACATGAACAATAGTTGATAAAATTGTTTGACATGGATACTAGAGTGTTTGCATTGGAACTTGGACCCATTAATTTTTCACATTATGATTTTTAAAATCATCAACATTACTAGATTGGACCCATCAAAGGCCGGATTAAGGGACATAACAATAAGAATATTTAATAATGGTTTTGAAAGTTGAGTCTAGGTTTGGATGAAGATGCACAATGGAAACAAAGCCTAGCAAAATGTTGTTCAATTTCAAGGAAGAACTTACTTCTTTCACTTCTTTTATTTCATTCATAATTCCCATATTTGAAGGTAAGGATTCAATTCCTCATAACAGAGACATTTGGATTCCTAATGCAACAAGATCAAAAATTCACATAGTACATTTTTTTGTTCCTAAGACGAAGGAACACAGTTGCATCTAGGCCAGATAAGCATATATGCGTGGTGGAACATACTGATTGTTTTTATAGAGTGATGAAATTGGAAAGTTAAACATGATCAATATGGAAAAACTTCTATGGAATTTTGAAATTGTTGACTTTGCTATAACCCTTATAGATTTTGCTATATCGTCAATTGGAGAAGAATATTAATTGTTGTTGTTGTGGATAAATTATTTGTGAATGTTATCAACATGATGTTATAGTGTGTGAAAAAATGTCATGAAGGAGTTTCAATAGAATGAAGAAGTATTCTAAAAACATGGGAAATATTTCAATACCAAATAAACTTTTCAACACATCTTGTTTTGATTTTGTTTTTTGAAATGTTGAAAGGAAGAAACCCATGCCTTATGTAGGAGACATTTTGATACCAACTTTTCCAACATAAAGAAATAAATATGTTAGATTCTTCATGCTTACCATGGAAAAGTTGTTTGAAAAAGGAAATATAGTGGTTAGAGTAGAACATTTTGGAGTTACTTCCAAATTGTTAAGTTGGTTGTTAAACCAAGGACTTATGGGATAAACATATATGGATAAACAAAAGTGAAGGTCATGTTGAAATCTACATTGGATGGACAATAGGAAATTTATTATTCTAGTTAAGAAGATAACACATAAAAATGATAAGCCTTAAAAGCATGGATGAGTTATTTTGGGGTATAGAATTGGACAATGTCCATGATTGGGTTGAAAGGCTATAAATGGCAACAAAAGTAAGAGGGATTGATGAACAAAAGCTATTCAAGATTGGTAGATTGAATTTGAAAGGAAAATAAAATGAATGGTTCAAGAAGATGGCTATTGCTACTATTAATTAGCAAACCATGAAAGTAGTCATGTTATTCAAATTTGGAATTATAAATAAGGAGCAAATTAGAGGGAAACTAAATGTGATTAAAAAAAAACCCAAATGACAAGTTCAAACATATTATGACAAAACGGAAAACTTATTTACAAGAGGCAAGCTTCAAGATGCAAAACAAAAAAAAGACTTCTTTCTTGACATCGTCTTAAAATCAAAAAGTTTTGTGTGATGCAAGATTATGCAAACATGGATGTTATGCTTGTTGGAACTTTAGAAGTGGATCAAATATTAATTCAGCTAGGAGAGATTCCATTTGCTATCAAAGGAGGAACAAGAAGATGGAGTTGCGACTCATGTAGTTGGGGAAAAATAGGCTAGTGCCTTAAACAATAAAGTTGGCTTATTTGATTGGAATGTTATGCCTTTTGGCATAGAAAATGCAACCAACATTTTTTCAAGAACAATGATTAAGGTGTTTGAATAATACATGGGCAAGTTCTTGAAGGTTTTCATTGATGATTTTAATATTCACAACATAACTTGGGAAAATCACCTTGAACATCTAATTTGATTTGTGTTGTTGAAATCAAGGGAAGTTAATCTCAAGTTGAATCCTAGCAAATGTGAATATGCTATAACTAGCATTGGTTCTTTGGGTCATATTGTGAACAAGGAAGGGACAAAACTAGATCAATGAAAAGTTAAGGAAATAATTAAGTTTATGGTGGCTGCTTTTGTTACTAATGTCAAGGCATTTTTGGGTCTCACAAGTTATTACAAGAATTATTTGAAAGGGTATTTATGCCATTCTTTGAACTAAAAAGAAGCATAAAATGTTTTTGTGGATTCCCCAATGTCAAAATGCATGGTTATTGCACCCATTTTTATTAGGCTAGATTTCACTAAGCCTTTCATTTTGGATGTAAATTGGTCAACTTGAGGAGTTGGAACCATTTTCTCACAATGAGAGGGAAGGAAATGAAAGCATTGTGGCATATGTAAGCAAAGTGTTATCTCCAATCCAAAAGAAGTTCCACCAAATGGAAGGTGAATATTATGCATTGATTTGGGGTGTTATGCATTTTTGGCAATATTTATATCAAAATGATTTTACCCTATGTACTAACCACAAACATTTGGAGTGCTTGGCTACTATGTCAGATGCATATAGAAGAAGAGGAAGATGGATCAATATTGTACATCACTTCAACTTTAAGATTATGCACCATGCAAGGTCCAAACATACAAATGTTAATGCCTCAAGCAAAAACCCAATAGGATATGCTAATGAAGATGAAGACTTCCAAAAATAAATACAAGATTTTGAATGGATGCACCATGTTCACAAGGAGGAATAAACATGTTGGGTAGGCATAAGGAGTTAAAAAATGGGATTGATCTTGCAACATATGGATAATAAGAAGGTGTTCAACCTATTGTTTATGGTTGAAACAAAACAATTGGAAGTGATGGTAGGAAATATATTATAAATGATAGGTCTATGTGAAGTCAAGTGTGGGGAGATGAAAACAAACAACATGAGTAAACCTTGAAGAAGAAATGGAAAGACTCGTGGGATACTCAAATGCATTTGTAGTTAATTAATGAAGCATAAGAATGGTTCATGAAGAAGAAGTAGATGGGTGTTGTTTTTATGGAGAAAAAAAATTGTGAGTAAACCATTTTAAACACATGGATATCTAAAATGATGAATAAACCATGATGGTTATGAATGGAAGATGAATTCATGTGGACTGCAGTGCAAATGAAAATGTTAAGACAAAAAAAAAAATTCTTTACTATCATTGGAATCATTGTAGATTGATGTTCAAGGAACTAATAGTCCCAAAATAAAAAATAACAAAAATAGATTTTTTGGATTTTTATTTTGAATTAAACATTTTGTTGAGGGATGTATGCTTTCTAAAATGAACAAACACTACTTCTAGCACAACAAAGTTGATGATGTGAAAACTTTAGCTTGTGTTCACAAACATTGTCAATTGGCAAAGAAAATTAATAGTATTAAGTCTAATGCAAAAGATCTAAAAAAAAACTTGTATGGGAATAATTCTACATGGCGGCTCTTGATTAAAGAGGTCCTTTATTAAAAACTAATAGTGGGAACTGATGCATATTGGTTGTTATCGATCACTATTCCAAATGGGTTGAAGCAAGAATAATTGTAGATCATGAGTTAAAAGCTATGATATTTATTAATGGTAGAAAATTGTCTTGTGTTGGTAAACAATAATACTATTTCTATATGGTAGTTACATTAGATGGCAAAATAATCTTAGGAGAATTTTTAAATGAAATTGTTTTCTCACAATAGTACCATCAATACAATGAACTACCTTCATGGGACAAAATAATTAGATTTTAATTCAATGAAAAATTATAATATAAGTAATATTAATTACTATAAATAATATCCTAGTCTAGTTTATTTAAAAGGGCATCCTAGTAACTATTTAGTTCTTCATGGTAAATATCTTACTTACCATCTTTTATTTACTATGAGGTGAAGCCATTTAGGTTAATTAATCCAAATGGATAAAGGATGGATGGATTCCTTTTAACTAGGATGTGAAAGAAATTAGGATAAGGAGATTTAGAAGGATGAAGAAATCTAGGAGGATAATAATTCAACCTTTGTGTGGTTAGCATCATTTTTGGGTTCCTTGTTTATTTTTGGGAAGAATGAAGGATTTCATTAGACCATTAGGTGATTAGAAGATTAAAATATGAGAAGATTAGATCATTAGCATTAGGAGGTTGTGTGTGACATTATTGTGTGACAAAAAAGGAGAAGAACATGAAAGAAAACTATATTTGTCCTTATGTAATGGATAATGGTTGAAGGTTGTATGGATTTTAACATCTCTTCTTAGTGTGTATTCTATTTAGAGTGTGATAAAGGTAGGGAAAGTAGCTCATATCAAGTTTATATAGAATTTTGTTACTTTTATGTATTAGTTATTCATTTATTCTATAAGATCTATGTGCCATTTACTATTTGTTTTAATTTTTGGAGTAGGAAATATGTGAAGGACATCAAAAACTATAAGAACAAAGGCTAAAGGAAAGGTCTAAGTCTAACTTTCAAACAAAGAACAAAACAAGATTATGTGATTAAAAAAAACACACTATAATCACAAACAGAAACATGAGATGTGCAAAAAAAATGTGAAAATGAATTGTTATTATGTTAACATATGTAAACATGAACATGAAAAGAACATGACAAGGTTATGGTGTAAGATTGTCCCTAAGACTGGTGTTGAATGGATTTAAAAAAAAAAAAGATTTTACTTTTATTTATGCCTTTTTGGGGACCTAGCTCAAGGAAGCTTCCAAAGAGGCTTTTATGTGTGCATTGAATAAAAAAGCTTATTGAGAACCTTCTTAATTAAGAGCTAACTAAAAATTAATTAAAATCAAATTAAGATTTAACTAAAAGTTAATTTAAAATGAATTTGTACTAAAATAATAATTAAATACAAGTTTAATACAAATCATTCAAAAGAATGAACCCCATGGCATTGGCATCTGTGACAAAATACCTTTGTGTCATAAGATGGTAGTTGCCACTGGAGGGTAGCAACAAAGAGGTGGATTTAGTAGTTGAGGCCTAAAAGGAGTGGAAAGTTGATGTAGATGGTAGGCATGAGTGCCATAGGTTCTCCAGGTGTTGCAAATGGTAGGTAGTAGCCATAGAGGGTTTACATGTGTTGTAGATGGTAGGCAACAATTTAAAGAAGTCTATAAATTGTTGTGGGCCTTTTTTCAGGTCTACAAAGGATGATAATTGTTGCATGATTGTAACTACATCATGATGCTAGGCAAATAGAAGATAAGTCCTATTTTCATGTCTTTCCATTTTTTGTTAATATATATTTTAAAACCAATAACCCTTTCCACGCTGGTAATTAGGTTACCATGGTTTAATAAATTTTTTGAAGATGATATTATTTTCCACTTTAGAATGTTGAAAGTAGGTTTTGACTAACAATGGAAGTGAATGGGTGGTGAGGTTGACTAATTGTGCAAAAACTATGGGATTTTGCATCAATACATTACTCCTCAATGGCTTAAATGCAATGGCATGGTCAAAAGGTTGGTTCAGACCTTAAAACATGGCTTGATTGTTCTATTTGCTATTTTTGAGCATGTTCAAAATTAGGATGAACATTTGCCAAGAATTCTATTTGGTTATTGTTGTGGTATCCTAGCAAACACAAAATCCCACCACACACAATTTTGACCGACCGTACTTCAAGGTTACAAGCAGACAACTTCCTAAACCTTTTTGTTTAAGACCTATGATGAAGATGATGATCTTATAATATGAGGTCCAAATTCTTTAAGGTGTACTAAATCTTGTCACAACATCACCCTTTTTGGTCTTTTTTACCTAGTCCTTTTTTACCATGTAAGGACACATTTATGGATGATTATGATGGAATTTAGAATTGTAATGGTCTAAAATATAGTCCTTCTGAAAATTTCAATTACTTTTGACTTATTATTTTTTATGGGATCAAAATATAAGGTAAAAAGGATTGTAGTAAATACTAGGCCATTTTCATCTTGTGTAGTGTTTTAAAAGGTTTTCACTTGATGAACAAATGATTGAAAATATGTAGCTAATTGCAAGGATGCATGGACAAGGAATACACAACATTGGCCAAACATAAATAAAACAAAAAAAAAAAGCCTTGAAGAAGGGAAATTAGTTGTTTTTGGGATTCACTAAAGGTGTAACCTACATCAAGATGAAAAAACCAAGAAAGAAAAAATTGTTGACTTCTAGTTGGGAAAGACTTTTCTATTCATGAAATATTTGGATGGGAATGGATTTCTTGATCAAAATGAAAGTGGTTGAATTTGTGTCATCAAAGGAAAAGATGAATAGCTTTGATAGACCTAGAAGGATCTCTAGCTCTTTTATTCTACACCTTGAAATGGTGAAAACTAAAGGGACTTTATCAAAATTGTTGGGGAGTGGTTACATATGTAACTCAAAAGTATGTCTTGTTGTCTTTGGGGTTTATGGTGTGAATATATGGAAATATATATGTCATTGTTTAAATGTCAAAAACTACTTATTACTTTGTCTTTTATCATTCACATGAATGCATTATGATTTGCAAGTGCTTCTTCAACGATGGCTTAGTTTTACGAAGGAGTGATAATTTTGGGATTAATATGGTGTTTTTTTTTTCCTTCTTTGTGAATGTTGATGATGCCAATGATGGAGTAAAATTAAAGAAGAACATGAATAAGAAGCAACGTTTGATAGAAGCAAAGGACTCATCTTTGACTTTTGCTTTGTGTGTTCCAAAGAATTTGAAGTTGTTTTGTGTTGTTTCATTAATGAAAAAATGCCCAAATTTGTGTCTTTGTAGTTATGTGCATCTTTTTCCAAGATTTTTGCTAGTAGGATAATTCATAAATTCATGATATTGAATGTAATAGGATCATAGAGGCGTTTGATGAAATTAATGAAAGGTTTAAGGGATCAGTTTGGCTGATCTATTTGTGGCTTCATTTTGTTCAAGTTCAATATAGTTGATTCTTGTTGGGAATTATTATATATGTGGGGGTTGGGTACCTATTCATATGGGAGCTTTGAACAAAAACTTTGTTTGTTAGGAAGTGACTATGTAATTCTAAAGCTCAATACATAACCTTCTTGGGAATGAATGATTTTTGTTTGTTTGCACCATTGTGACAAAAAAAAGGCTATACAAAACCTCTCCAAGTTCATACAAATAATAATTAGTCTCCATGGCAAATCTATTGCTATTATCAACAATTTTGCTTCACAAATTGAACCCACAACCTCACTACATAAGCTTTTGTTAAACCTTAATTCCTATGGAGTTGACAATTTATATTTAATTTATGATTCCAAATTGACTATCTAAACCATATTCATAAGCATGAAGTGATCATAAACATGTTGGACCATATCTTTTTGGATTATTCTATGTAGACTATCTTGGTCTTACATAACATCAATATTATCACCCAACAACAATTCCCCCGGATCCACTCAAGCATTTTGACAAGGATGAAAATGGATGTCCACATCAATATGGATTTTACAACTTCCCACCTTTAGAAAATTGTAGAAATCATATCCTCAGAGTTCCCAAACTAATGAGTCACAATTTCCCGAATGCAACTTCCCCACTAAACCTTCACAATGCACAAATTGATGCTTTCTTTAGACCACCCATAACCATCCCCTATGGAGCTTTATCACTTCCATAATCTCTATGTAATTTATTCATTCCTTTTATCCTACACAACTCTTAATTTCTAACACTAGTATGTAATGGAAGATAGTTGGAATTAAAAGCTATAGAGATTATGATTGTGGGCATTCTTCCCAATAGCCATTGACTTCACAACAAACATTACAAAAAACAAAATGTCTAACATCCTCCAACAAATCTAGTCCAAAAGAATAATAAAAGAACAAGAAGCACTTAGTTTGCACATAACCTACCTTGGCATTGGCCACTTCCCCACAAAATCAACCATCCAAGAACCTCTGTTGAGACTACCATTGTCAAAATGAATTCAAAGTACCAAACATATTCTAACTACTTTGCAATCTAGACTTTTATAATGCAAGTGAACACCAAATTTCTTTTGAGGCGATTAACCTACAATAGACAACTCAAAACACCCACATCCACAAAGTAAGAAACACAAATAAACTATCAACTAACACTTCTCTTGTCATTTTTTGCATTCAATAGCTTGATCCGCTTTTCATTAGGTCTTCATCCTAGTGATGTCCATTGCACTCTCTTTCATCCCACACCATCTCCAAGCTGTGTTAGAGGGATCAATGTTATCTATTATCATGGTTTTGTTGGGGCAAGATGGGATGTGTTATGAAGTGTGTGAGGTTGTTTGTCTAAATGGCAACATCAAAAGATCAAGATAGCCTAAAGAGAGGAGATCCGGAGTGATATGATCCATTGCATGCTTATGATCTGAGCAAAAGTATTTTAGTCAAATATGAGCACAATGTAATGAGTTGCAAGGATGTATGGCATTTAAAAAATTGTATGACTTTTATAAGTCTCCATCCATAAGCATTATGTTGTGGATGAACAGAGTATCTGGCATCTTCTGTATGCCCTCCTTTTTAGATTACACCAGAAATGACAGTTCTCTA
>Ga0116226_10003477_pt1 | contig 13906 bp, 14 predicted proteins | sample S1TSphfallax_FD_89692 | JGI IMG/M metagenome (GOLD analysis project Ga0116226, IMG submission 89692) | Host-associated microbial communities from peat moss isolated from Minnesota, USA - S1T2_Fa - Sphagnum fallax MG | ecosystem: Host-associated > Plants > Peat moss > Unclassified | place: USA...
AAACTACTTTATAATGTTCCATATAACTTTATGCCATCATTTTGAACAATGTGCATGGTCATGTCAAACATCCTCATATATGAAGTTTAACAATGTTTAATTTATTGGTTTGTATATATATGGATCATATGCACATATGTGTACTTGGGAAACTATTGAGGATTGCAAGGGTTTTGTGGTGAAGAATTGTGAACATTTGGGTTTTAATGTAGATATGCAAGTGTGTTGTGTGAATTTATGCATGAACATGTGTGGACTTCTAGTGATTGCAAGTGTGTTACGTAGTGAATGCAACAGAACGTTAACACTGTTGGATTGATGGGGGACTTGCATGCATGTTGGGTGAGTATTAGTTAATGCCTATGGACTAATGAAGACTTATTGCTATTTTATGTGAGTAACAATGATTGTTTATGGACTGACGAGGACTTGTAAGTATTTTATATGTGTATTAGGTAGCACTTATGGACTAATGAAAACATGTATGTATATTGTATGTACATGTACATTGCACACCTATGGATTCATGAAGACTTGTGGGTGAAAGCATGAATAGGGGGACTATTTAAACTGTCACATTTTAAATTATTATGGGTTACATACAAATGTAAAATTTAAAACCGTATTCAAAATTAACATTATCAAAAAAAATATTATTTATGTTGTCATAGACTTTAATGGGAATCATCATTAAAAAAAATTGGATGAATTTTAAAAAGATTATAAATTCATAATGGACTTTTGAAATGACAACATTATCCTTCTCACACACAAAAAAATGAAAAATGTGAACTCAAAAAAATGTGAAAGTAGTGTCAAAATAAATAATATAAAGTAAAAACATCATCAAGTGAAGAATTGATTAGTGAAGTGCATTGGAAATTTCCTAATATATATTTTTAAATTTAAATTTAAAAAAAATGATGTGATTGTTATAAATTTTATGATGCAACCGTAGCTTTGGGCTCGCAACCAAGGCAAAGGGGTTGCAAAGGTGCGGGCCAAGAGGAAGCCCGGGAGCCACATGACATACTCCCGAGAGTGTAGGAAAGTGTGAGGGAGTGAACCCTCACACTCCCAACGCAACTCCCACTTTGGGAGATGGAGTCCCGGTGGACTCTCAAAACTTCAGAGAGCGAATTGAAGGGTCAAAACTCAAAGGCTTGTGGCGTTCTTTGTATCATTGGAAAGCTCTTAGAACGTAAATGTCTAAAATGGGCTCGAATTGCTCATTTGGACATCTGAAACACAAGTTATGGCCAAAAGAAGGGCCGGGAGTCAAACTGCCAATTTGACTCCCGACCAAAAAAAGTCGGGAATCGACCCAATTTACTTAGCTATAGATGTTGTGCGACATACCGTTGGAAAGCGCTCGACAAGAGATACAACTTTACTTTAGACCTCACTTCGATCCAAGGTTTGCTTGTAAAATTATGGGGCCCCAAAGTCGTCGGAGTGCTCGCTAGTGTGATTTCGGGACTCCCACTCGGGAGTCCTAGGAAAGAAAAATCATTTGGATGTGAGCCCCATGGAGAGGTGTAGAGTATACTATAAGGGGGAAGCTGGTGGCTTCCCCGAAGTCTAGGCCGTGGTGAGTCTTGTGTGTTCGTGTTGCCCGTGGCTTGTCTTAGCACCAAAGGTGCTCCAACTATGCATTAACCACCTTGTGTGGGTTGTGTGCATGCCCATGTGAGTGAATGAAGCTTGTCAACTCTTCCTAGTCCCATCCCGAAGCTCCAACACGGCCCTGTACCCCTCAAAGTGTTATGAGCTAGGGAGCGTGCCCCAACTCCTCCCCCTTCCGTTGTCTTGTACTTGGACTCACATTTGAGTCCTTCAAGGAGTTGGGAGTGCGTTAGTTAGTGCATAGTTAGAGCACTTTTGGTGTTAGAACGAACCATGGGCAAACTCAAACTCACAAGGTTCACCACGGCGTGGACTTGGGGGAAGCCACCACTTTTCGCTTATAATATACTCTATGCTTGGCCATAGGATTAGCACCCAAATGTCATTTTGTCTCGGGACTCCCAAATGGGAGTCTTGAAATTCCCACAACTAGGACTCTTGCAACTTTGGGGACCCATAATTTTGCGTGTAGACCTCCCATTGAGATGAGGTCTATAGAAAAGTTGTAGTCCTTATCAAAAACTTCAATGGGTATGTCGCACGTCACCTGCACATGAATAAATTGGGGCGATTCTCGACTTTTAGTGGTCGGGAATGAAATTGCTAATTTGACTCCTGACATTTCTTTTGGCCATAACTTGTGTTTGAAGTGTCCAAATGGGTCATGCAAGCTCATTTTAGATATCTACATTTAAAGATCTTTCCAATGATATAAAAAAATCTTCAATTTATTGAGTTTTGACCCCTAAAATTTCTCTCTAAAAGCTTGGGAGTCCATTGAAACTCCAATTCCCAAAGTGGAAGCTCCCTTGGGAGTGTGAGGGTTCATTCCCTCACACTTTACTATAGTCCCGAGAGCATGAGGTGTGACTCCCAAGATTCCCTCTTGGCCCACAATCTTGCGAGCCCTTGCTTTGGTTGTGAGCCTAAGGTTAGGGTTGTAAGAAAAATGGTATTTCCTAAATGGTCTAAATTGTAAATGTTGAATCATAAACCACAAAAAAACAATCTTCTCTTTATGTGTCACACAACTACTATTGAACTCTCATACGTCCTACCATTAAAAAAATAAATCCAAACCAAGCTATAGGCCTATGCAAATTTCCATATACACATTGTTCCCAAAAAAAAATTGCCATTTGATACACTACGTAATTATTGTTAGAGCATAGTGGGAAAGTTTACATTATTAAACATCCAAAAGGCCCCATTTTTTTTCTTTGTAAATGTTGTACTTATTGTTGTTCTTTTTCAGTATTCTTAATCTTATTAATTCTTGCCATGATCAACCACAAAAAGTGAACAAGTCATCCACTAGGCTTAGTTTCCTACTTTTGATGCAATCCCATAACATCCTTGTATAAATTATCCTTCTTTAAAAATGTGAATGATTAGTGTCAATCAGTAAGCATTTTATAGATGTAGGTTGCAAATTGTCTAATTTCCAATTTATCCTATTTCCCCATCCTTTGTGCAATAGAGATTTGATCAAAGTTATCATACTAATCAATGGATTCCCTAAGGCGATTATAAGAGGTTCATCCTCAAAGTGAAATGATACCTTATTCATAACATTGTTGTTTACATTCTGTTAGAAATCTTATTTGATTCTAATCCCCAAAGTTGGTGAATGTGATTTACATTGACGCATTCCCAAGTCCCAAGTTAGGCCCAAGGTGGGCCTTCGTTTTTAGAACAACGAAATTGTGGGACTTAAAAGCGCACTCCCAACTCTTAGCACTAAAAGGGGTAGAGGGGCATGCTAAAGCTCTGGGACGGGACTAGGAAGAGGGACAAGTTTTAGTTACTATTGCACCTGCATCAAACCAACCAACAAGTTAGTTAATTCGCATTCTGGAACACCCTTGGTGCTAGGACAAGCCACGAGCAACTCTAGATTCAAAAGACTCACCACAGTCCAAACTCGAGGGAAACCACCACCTTCCCCCCCATATAGTATTCTCTACGTTGCTCTACAGCACCCACATCCGAATGGCTTTTTGTCCTGGGACTCCTAAGGAAGAGTCCCGAAATTGTCTCGGTTTAAACTCTTGGGACTTTGTGAGTTCATAACTATTTGCTCAAACCTCAGATTAGGATGAAGTTTGAAGCAAACTTGTAGCTTTTGTTCAGAGCTTTCCAACGGTGTGTTGCAATCCACTTGCACACACCAGGGTCGGGTCGATTCCCGACTTTTAGTGGTCGGGTGTCAAACTGGCAGTTTGATTCCCGACCCTTCTTTTTGCCATAACTTATGCTGCAAATGTCCAAATGGCTCATGCGAGGACATTTTCGACATCTACATTTCAATAGCTTTTCAACAACATGAAGAACGCTTCAAGGAGAGGTCTTTTTGACCCCTGCAATCGAACTCTGAAGTTTTGGGAGTCCCAGAGGACTCCCAAGTCCCCATTTTGGGAGTGTGAGTGTCATCCTCACATTCTTCCAAAAATGGGGTTGCGACATTCTTCCCCATTAAAAGAAAAGGTCAATGTCCTCATTGACATGTATAATTTCTTTTGACAATTGCAATTTTTTTTTGGATCCTTGGCCATTCTTTGCCAACTTTGTGGCTGGACCTTGTCTCAAGCTAACTTAGGTGTCCCCAAGTTTCCAACACTTTCTTGACAAGTCCAAGAGGGTCTCTCAAAAACCCTCTTTTAATGCTTCGTCAAAAGACCTAAACTAGCTTAATTGATGAAGCCCTCATTTGGGAGGAAACAATTCTGTCCTTCCCCTCATGAGGAACTCAAGTCAAGTCTATTCTTGACCTAAGCTACTTGACATGACTCCTTTCCCAACCTTGTGCCTTGATCACAACAATCAAACCTTAATAAAACGGTTTTCTTATCAAGGTATGAGAAGCGACATTTGGGTTTTGCAAAAACCCAAGTCCCAAACTACACGATTAAAGTACGCGAACGAGGTCATGACTTCCCATGTTGGCCACCACTACCAACCAACCCTTTGGGATGCACTTAAAGCATATGCATGTCCTTGCAAGCTCACCTTGCTTGCCTTTTCTTTTGGGGCCAAGGTTTTTCTTAACCCCAAAGTAGGAGTTCGATTTTGATTTGGGCCTACGTAAGAAAGTTCCATTTGTCCAATGCCTTTTGACAACTCTATTTGCACTTCGTGATACAATCTCTTGAAAGTTTTTAGCCTTTATTTCACTTGCAATTTGATGTGGTACATTTTATGTGACTCATTGCCTCACTAAAAGAAAGGTGATGTCCTCATCACATTCTACGTCTCCTCTTTGCCGGTCTAGTGTGGAATTCTTCTATGGCTTCTTGGGCATGCTCCATGTCGAATTCATTCACCCAAGATGCCTCTATTGGATGGTATCCTTTCCACTTAACTAAATATTCCCATTCTCGTCCTCTTAGTTGCCTTGACTTAAGCATGGCCTCCACTTCAAATTTTGGTTCATTATGAACCAAATCCGGTGGGGGCCTTGAGTTGTGCTCTTGATTAGGCCTTGAGGCATCGCGGGAGACCGACTTCAAAAAAGACACATGAAATGTGGGGTGAATTCTAAGATTTTCCGATAGTTCTAACTTATAAGTGTTGGAAAGTTTCTTTTCTAACACTTTGAATGGGCCCACATATGGGCCTAAGAACTTGTGAGTTAAACCTTTTGGCAATTGAAAATTCTTGATGTTCAACCACACTTCATCCCCTTCTTGAAACTTCACCTCTCATCGAGACTTGTCTGTAAAATCCTTATACCTCTTGTGCGCCTTTTCCAAGTTGGCCTTTGCCACCTCCCACAAGCGTCGCCTTTCTTCATCAAGTTATGTGACCATTGGCACTTCCTCACTTGCATCACTTGGGGTTTGTCCATGTGCTGCCCATGTCACGGGCACAATTGGTGATTTTCCCATCACCATTTGAAAAGGGGTGGACCCCGTCGCGGAGTGTTTCGAGTTGTAACAAAACTCATCTAACTCCAAATGGTCCACCCAATCTTGTTGACGCGCCCCCAAGTTCCTTGTTAGACCCAAAAGGGGTCCAACTAGGTCAAAAAGCGGAAATAGTTGGAACTTAGTGCCGCTCCTAGCTTCCAACACTAAAGGGGGTGAAAGGGGCGTGCTGAAAGCTCTGGGATTAGACTAGGAAGAGGGACAAACTATTTAGTTACTCGGTCCTGCATCCAAAACCAACCAACAAGTTGATTAGTACTCATTCGAAACACTTTTAGAGTTGGGACAAGCCACGGGCAACCTTGACTCACTGGACTCACCATGGCCCAGACTCGAGGGAGGCCACCACCTTCCCCGATATAGTATTCTCTGCATTTCTCTGCCGCACCCGCATCCGAAACTGTCCCGGTTGAGACTCCTAGGACTTTGGGAGCTCATAACTCCCGGTTTAGACCTTGGATTGGAATGAGGTCTAAATCAATCTTGTAGCTCTCCTTAAGAGCTTTTCAACAGTGTGTCGCACTCCATCCGCACACCCTGCAATCGGGTCGATTCCTGACTTTTTGTGGTCGGGAGTCAAACTGGCAGTTTGACTCCCGGCCCTTCTTTCGACCATAACTTGTGCTGCAGATGTTTGAATGGCTCATACAAGACTGTTTTCGACATCTACACTTCAAGGCCTTTCCAACGGTATAAAGAAAATTTCAAGAAAAGGTGTTTTGACCTCTGAAATCAAGCTCTAAAGTTGCGGAAGTCCCGGAGGACTCCAAGTTCCCACTTTTGGGAGTGTGAGTCTCATCCTCACACTTGCCTCAAAATGGGGTTGTGACACCAGGACTCCATCTCCCAAAGTGGGAGTTGCTTTGGGAGTGTGAAGGTTCACTCCTTCACACTTTCTTACACTCCTGGGAGTATGTGATGTGACTCCTAGGCTTTCTGTTGGCCCGCAACCTTGCAACCCTTTGGCCTTAGTCGTGAACCCAAAGCCAGGGTTGCGACAGACATGGCACGCATTGCAAATTTTTTGCATGAAGGTGAGATGCTTTAGCATGAAAGATTTGGCCATCTCAACATGGCAAGCCTTAAGGAGTTGGATGCCATGGTGGATGGCATTAACTTGAAAGAAATGTCGTTGTTTCACATTTATGAAGGATGCATCAAAGGCAAACATTAAAGAACATCATTCCCCAAGGATGGAGCAACAAGGGCTTCACAACTTTTGGAGATTTTCCACACTGATGTGTGCGAGCCAATGAGGACTACATCGCATGGTGGAGCGTAATACTTTCTCACATTCATTGACGACTTCTCAAGGAAAATTCATGTTTATTTTTTGAAGGGCAAAGGAGAAGCGTTTGAAAAATTCAAACAATATAAAGCATTGGTGGAGAATGAAATCGGTCACAAAATCAAAGTGTTACGATCCAACAACGGAGGAGAATTTGTGTTCAAGAAGTTTGACGCATTTCTTGCCGAATGTGGAATTCAACGACAAACAAGTGCGCCCTATTTGCCACAACAAAATGGTGTTGTAGAACGTGCCAATAGAACCATCATGGAATGTGCAAGAAGCATGATTCTTACACAAGGTTTGGAACTTGAATTTTGGGGCGAAGCGGTGAACACGGCAGTGTACATAAAAAATCAATGTCCAACCAAGGCTTTTAATTCCAAGACCCCTCAAGAAGCATGGAATGGTAGGAAACCCCATGTGTCTCATTTGAAAGTCTTTAGTTGTAAAGCCTTTGCACATGTCCCTAATGAAAAGAGGACCAAATTAGAGTCCAAGTCCATGCCTTGTGTGTTTTTATGATATTATGAAGGCACAAAAGCATATCGCTTGATATGTCTAGAAACCAAGAGAATCATCAAAAGTAGAGATGTTATGTTCATTGAAGGGTCAAAAGATATAGGTGGTGTGCTCCATCCCAAGAAAGTAGAAAATGTCGTTGTGGATGAAATTATGAACAAAGAAGTTGAAAGAGAAGAACAGTTGACCTTTAGTCGGGATACACCTTTGAATGGAACAACAATGGAAGGTGTGCAAAGTGACTCCACACCAAGTTCTTCATCGGAAGAAGAACTTGTTTCCAATGATAAGCCATCTAATGTGCCAAGGGAAATACCTCAAAGGCAATGAAGGGAATGGCCTCGGGATTGGTGGATTGCTACTAAGGAGGTGGAGTGTGCCACCATTACATTTTTGGAGGAGCCCCAAAATATTAAAGAATCATTGACATGTGAAAATTTTAAGGAGTGGGAGTGCATAATGGAAGAAGAATATAATTCCCTCATGGCAAACAACACATGGACTTTGGTACCATATTTGTTGATAGGAAACTCGTTTCTTGCAAATGGGTGTTCAAAATCAAACAAGATGTGAATGGGGAGGTGGAATGCTATAAAGCCAAGTTAGTGGCAAGAGGTTTTACCCAAACCTACGGAGTGGATTACAACAAAACTTTTGCACCCGTTTCGAATTTTACATCTATTTGTTGTATTATTGCATTAGCGGCCTTGGAAGATTTAGAGATTCATCAGATGCACGTGAAAATGACATTTCTCAATGGCAAGTTTGAAGAGGAGATTTACATGGAGGAACCTCAAGGGTTCGTGCACCAAGGAGGTGAACATCTTGTGTGTGAACTTCACAAGTCCTTGTATGGTTTGAAACAATTTCCAAGGGCATGGAATCAAAAGTTAGATACATTTATCAAAAGTGTTGAATTTATGAAAGGTGAGGCCGATCCTAGTGTTTATGTGACACAAGTGGGAGATGTGAAATTTTTCATTGTGGTCTATGTGGATAACCTCATTTTGGTGTGTAATGATCAAACTTTTGCACATCAAAGAGGAGTTGAATCAAAAGTATGAAATGAAAAACCTTGGGAAGTTGCACTTCTTTTTGGGGATGGAGGTGGAAAGGAATCATGATCAAGGACTCCTACGCATAAACCAAATCAAATACCTCGAGGAAATATTGAAGCATTTTTTAATGGAATAATGTAAGCCCATTGGAGGTCCATTCGATCCCAAAATGAAGTTACAAAGGAATGCCAATGGAAATGATGAATCGAAGGGATTTCCATATCAACAAGCGGTTGGGTCCTTAATGTATGCCATGTTGTGCACATGACCAGACTTGGCATACCCAATAAGTGTGTTGAGTTAACAAATGGCCAACCCTAACATGGAGCATTGGATGGCCATCAAATGAATATTTTGATATTTGCAAGGTACGTTGCAAATGAAATTGAAATTCGGTGTAACACCATCCAAGGAAGTGCTTGGATATTGTGATGTAGATTGGGGTGGTGATCTTGAATATAGGAGGTCCACCATAAGGTTTGTTTTCATCATGGGAGGTGGAGCCATTTCTTGCAATAGAAAATGATAACCTACAATAGCATTGTCCACCACAGAGGCGGAGTACATGGTGAACACCCAAGCCACAAAAGAAGCCCTATGGATAACCAAATTGATGATGGATTTACGATGCATGGAAAAGAAGAAAGTGATGGTGATTCGATGCAACAATCAAAGTGTAATATCATTGACCAAAAATCCCACTCACCATGCACGAACAAAACACATTGATGTCCAACATCATATTGTTCAAAAACGAGTTGAAAATGGGGAAATTCAATTTGAATATTGTCCAACAGAACACATGGTGGTGGATGTCCTTATTAAGGCATTATCCAAAGAACGACATCATAAGTTGATAAACATGTTTGGATTAGAAACCTCATAAAGTGGGAGTGTTAAAAATATTATTTGATTTTAATCCCCAAGGTTGGTGAATGTGATTTACATTCATCAAATGGATGAATAATATTTTCATCCTTGTAGTAATTAGGTTAGGTTGAATAGTTTAAGGTTTAGAAGAGGAAACTACCTAGGGCTTAATGGCGGCTAGGGTTAGGGCTTGGCGGCGGCTAGGGTTAGAGTTTGGCGGCGGCTAAGGTTAGGGTTTGGTGGCAGCTAGGGTTAGGTGGCGACTAGGTTAGGGTTAGGTGGCTGCTACTTTAGGGTTATGAGATAGTATATAATGGAATGGTTTTTGAGTAGTCTTTCATTCTCTCCTTTCATGGCTTTGAGTGCACATAGAACCTTCAAGCGTTGTTAGATATTGCAAGTCATAGTTTTGTGATTGTAGTATTTGAAACATATAACCTTTGTGTTTTTGTTAGTTAATACAATTGTTTCATTTCATCAACCTTGAATGTTTCATTTCTTGCTTGTTTTCAAATTCTTTCCAATAACCCTAGTTGCCGCCAAACCCTACCCCAAGCTGCTGCCAAGCCCTAACCCTAGTCGCCAAGCCCTAAATAATTTTCATTTTTAAACCCTAGCAACCACTATTCAACCTAACCTAACTACTACGAGGATGAGAATACTATTCACCCTTTTGATGAATGTTTAACACATTGATCACCATTGGGAATTATAAACAAATAATATTGCTAACATGGAAGGAAACACTAGAGCTAAGTCAAGATGTGGTTGCAAGAGAGTAAATGCAAGCATCAACAACCACAAAAACATTCAGATTGTTGTAAGTCAAGTTTTTTTTGCATGTAATAACATCAAACGATAATGAGCTTAATTGGACTAGAAGATTGGACAGAGAAAACAAAACGTAAACCAAGAAAAAAATACTCTTATATAGCTACCACAAACACCTAAATTCAATCTTGAAAAGATGATTTACCATAAAGAAGTATAACCATTTCTCCTAAAGCATTGAAACCATCCTTTAAATAAAAGTGGACTTAGCTTGAAACACATAGAATAAAAGTATTTTGTGAAAATTTGCCAAAGTGCTTTGACCACACCTTTAACTCTTTGAGCCTTGCCATAAAAAACAATGCACAAATTATACCGTTACCCCGGTTTAAACCACATGGGCATGTGCTACATAAGCCTTTAATATAGCTTGTTCAAAACACCCTATTCATATCATAAATTGAATCCAAAGCATAGCATGTAATTGACCATGCATTGCGTGGGTTGTGTCGTAACCCTAGCCTTGGGCTTGCGACCAAGGCCAAGGGGTTGCAAGGTTGCGAGCCAACAGAAAGCCCAAGAGTCACATCACATACTCCCGGGAGTGTAAGAAAGTGTGAGGGAGTGAACCCTTGCACTCCCAACGCAACTCCCATTTTGGGAGATGGAGTCCCGGTGGACTCTCGAAACTTCAAAAAGCCATTTTAGGGGTCAAAACTCAATGGCTTGTGACGTTTTTTATATCATTGAAAAACTCTTGGAACGTAAATTTCTAAAATAGTCTCGCATTGCTCATTTGGACATTTGAAACACAAGTTATGGCCAAAAAAAAGGCCGGGAGTCAAATTGCCAATTTGACTCCCGACCAAAAAAAAAGTCAGGAATCAACCCGATTTACTTGGTTGCAAATGACATGCAACATACCATTGGAAAGCTCTTGATGAGAGCTACAACTTTGCTTCAAACCGCACCTCGATCTGAGGTTGGTCGCAAAGTTATGGGGCTCTAAAGTTGCGGGAGTCCTGATTGGCACGATTTCGGGACTCCCACTCGAGAGTCCTGGGAGAGAAAATCCATTTGGATGTGAGCCCCATGGAGAGGTGCAGAATATATTATAAGGGGGAAGCTGGTGGCTTCCCCCAAGTCCGGGCCGTGGTGAGTCTTGTGTGTCCGTGTTGCCCGTGGCTTGTCTTAACACCAAAGGTGCTCCAACTATGCACTAACCACCTTGTGTGGGTTGTGTGCAGGCCCGTGTGAATGAGTGAAGTTTAACTCTTCCTAGTCCCATCCTGGAACTCCAACATGCCCATGTACCCCTCAAAGTGTTGTGAGCTAAGGAGCATGCCCCGACTCCTCCCCCTTCCGTTGTCTTGTACTTGGACTCACTTTTGAGTCCTTCAAGGAGTTGGGAGTGCATCATGAAATAAGACATGGAGGATCAAAACATATGCCTATATTTGTGGTTGTTTTGAAAGCCCCAAAATTCATCATGCTGAATGCTTCCACATGGCAACTTTTGTTAGAATATTATTCGATTTAATTCCCAATGTTGATGAATGTGAAACATTCATCAAAAGGATGAATAGTACTTTCATCTTTCTAATAATTATGTTAGGTTGAATAGTGTTCGCTAGGGTTTAGAAGTGGAAATTACTTAGGGCTTGATAATGGCTAAAGTTAGGGCTTGGTGATGGCTAGGGTTAGGGTTTGGTGATAGCTAGGTTAGGGTTAAGTGGCGACTCCTTTAAGGTTAAGAGATAGTATATAATGGAGTGGTTTTAAGTAGTCTTTCATTTTCTCCTTTCATGGTTTTTGAGTGCACATAAAACCTTCAAGCTTTGTTAGTTGTTACAAGTCATAGTTTTGTGATTGTAGCATTTGAAGCATACAACCTTTGTAATCTTCTTGTTAGTTAATACAATTGTTTCATTTCGTGAACCTTGAATCTTTCATTTTTTGCTTGTTTTCAAGTTGTTTCCAATAGGTTATGGGCCCACACCAAGCAAGAGAAATAACATTGTGTTAAAATAAGAAATAGTGAAAGGTTTTGAGCTTGTATTACATAGAAAAAGGAGAGAATCCTTTAGAAAGAAGGGTTTTTAATTTGCAAAGTGAGTGGGAACTCATTTTCAAGTGGTGGCATACAAGGAGCTTGTAATTTTTCCAAGTGAATGGGAGGTGTGGAAGAAACTTCTTCAAGGTGTTATAAGTTCTCAAATGTGAAAAAATGTTCTTCAAAATGTTTTAGGATTTCAAAGTGTGTGGAAGAGAGTTCTTCAAGTTGTTGAAAGTTTCAACGTTAAAGATTGAGAAAGTGTGTGGAAGAGAGTTCTTCAAGTTGTTGAGAGTTTCAGCATTAAAGATTGAAAAAGTGTGTGGAAGAGAGTTCTTCAAGTTGTTGAGAGTTTCAACGTTAAAGATTGAGAAAGTGTGTGGAAGAGAGTTTTTCGAATTGTTGAGAGTTTCAACGTTGACATTTGAGGTGTGTGCAAGAAAGGTTTTTCAAGTTCTTGAAAGCTTCAAGTTTCAAGTGTGTCAAAGAGAGTTCTTTGTGAATGTTACAAGTTTCAAATCAAATTTCAAGTTTACATAAGAAACTTTTTCAAGTGTTTGAAGGTTTCTTGTAAAGGTTTTGTTTTGTGACATAAGAAAATTGAATGGGAAAGATTTCAAGTGAAGCCTTCAAACATTAGCAAGTTTTTCAACTTGAAATTTTCCCATTTGCACTTCATTTGAATAGAGAAACAAAGAGTGTTTGTTTTAGCATTTGTGTTCAACAAAATGTCATCTGTCCAAATGGAGTCTTTGAAGGTCATGGAAAAGTTTTATGGTGGCAACTTTCACCTTTGGAAGTTCAAGATGTGAATGATGCTTTCCAAGCATGGGCTTTGGAAGTTTGTTGATGGGAGAGCAACAATTCCCAATGATGAAGATCAAATCACAGATTACAACAAAAAGGCGACCAAGGCATTTGTATTATTTTGTTAACATCTCACGGATGCACAACTTGCACACATTTAATATTGTGAAAATGTCAAAAGTGTTTGGGAGACACTTTGTGGTGTGCATGAAGCCAAGACTATCAAAAACAAGTTATTTATTTGAAGGAGGTTCTTCGTCGTCAAAATGCAAGAAGGGGAAGACTTGCTTGTGCACATCAACATGGTGAAGGCATTTGTAGACCAATTACGTTCCATTGAGGTGAAGATTGAAGATGAAGACGTGTACATGGTACTTCTCATGAGCCTTACCCCATCTTTTGATAACTTGGTCACAAGTTTAGAGTCCATGTCCACCAAGGATGTTGACCTTAAGTTCATCGTCATTCGATTACTTCATGAGGTTTCCAAAAGAAAAGAAAATGAAAGTATGGAAAAATGCTGCATTGTTTAACAAAATTCATAAGGTACATGAAAAAATATGTTTTTATTACAAAAAACTCGGACATTTTGTGAAGAATTATTGAAGAAGAAGAGTGATGAGAAAAAAAAAGCAAACCAAACTTGTGAAGATCAAGAACAAATGTTTGTTGTCACCTTGGGTGTTAATGATCATACAACATACGATTAGATCATCGATTCTAGTGCAACACAACACATGATGTTCAAACAAAAGTGGTTCACCACTTACAAATCCATTTTTCCACGGAAGGTGTACATGGGAGTGTTAGAAATATTATTTGATTATAATCCCCAAGGTTGGTGAATGTGATTTACATTCATCAAAAGGCTGAATAATATTTACATACTTGTAGTAGTTAGGTTAGGTTCAATAGTTTAGGTTTTAGAAGAAAAAACTACTTAGGGCTTGATGGCAGCTAGGGTTAGGGCTTGGTGGCGGCTAGG
>Ga0116226_10003479_pt1 | contig 13902 bp, 13 predicted proteins | sample S1TSphfallax_FD_89692 | JGI IMG/M metagenome (GOLD analysis project Ga0116226, IMG submission 89692) | Host-associated microbial communities from peat moss isolated from Minnesota, USA - S1T2_Fa - Sphagnum fallax MG | ecosystem: Host-associated > Plants > Peat moss > Unclassified | place: USA...
CGGGCGACGTATCGCCGGGCGGTACATCGACCGGTGGCGGGGCGCCCGACCGCGAGGCGCATGCGGCGTCGCGGCGATGGATGCTCCTGGCGTGGGCAGCGGCGGCCTTGGGCGTATTGAGCAAGGGCATCATCGCCGCGGCTATCCCGGCGGCCGTGCTGATCGTGCATTCGCTCTTGACGCGAGATTTTTCGGCGTGGCGTCGCTTGCAGCCGGCGCTGGGACTGCCGCTGTTCCTGGTCATCACGGTGCCGTGGCACTGGCTGGCGGCGCGTCGCGACGGCGATTTCCTGGAATTTTACTTCGTGCACGAACACGTGGCGCGCTACCTGACGCCGATCGCGCAGCGCGTCGAGCCGTGGTGGTTTTTCATCGCGGTGTTGGTGGCGGGAAGCGCGCCGTGGACGTATCCGGTGTTGCGCGTGGTGGTCACGGGGTGGCGCCGCGGACGCGCAGCGGGCTTCGACGCACGCTTCTTCGTCTGGGTGTGGGTGGCTTTCGTGTTGGTGTTCTTCTCGCTCTCGGATTCCAAGCTGATGCCTTACATCCTGCCCGTCATGCCCGCCCTGGCGTTGCTGATCGCGTGGTCGCCGCCGCAGATTCTGCGGCGCGATTTGCTGGTGACGGCCATATTCACGCTGCTCGCGGGCGTGGCGCTCGGGGCTGCTAGCCTGCATTGGCCGCAGCTCGTGTCCTCATCGGCCCGCGCCGAATATCTGCTGCCGCTGTCGAAGGCTGCCGCGAAAATTGCCGCCGTGTTGTCGGTCTCGGCGGCGTTCGTGCTGGTGCAGGGAACTCGCGATGCCACGCGCGCCGGCGTCTTTCTCGGCGTCGGCTGGTGCCTTGCGTGGATGATGCTGGATGCCGCGGCGATCGCCGTGGCGCCCATCTATTCAGGCGCCGTCCTCGCGGCGGCGATTCCGCAGGATGCGCGGCAGGCGCCCGTGTACAGCATCGCCACCTACGATCAATCGTTCGAGTTCTACTTGCAGCGCACCGTGACGCTGGTGCACTTTCGCGGTGAACTCGATTATGGGCTGAAGAAAAATCCCGGCGCGGCCGTCGCAGATCTGGAGCAGTTCGCGCCATTCTGGACGGCGGCACCGCAGGCCTTTGCCGTCATGGAGCCATCCATGTTCGAACTGTTGCAGGGTCGGGGAGTTCCTCTCACGGTGATCGGCCGCAGTGCCGACCGGCTCGTGGCGGCGCGTCGATGACCCCGGTCACGTGGCTGCTCATTCTCACCGGCGTGAGCTTGAATGCAACGGCGCAGCTGCTCCTGAAGAGCGCGACCCGCCCGCTTGCCTCATTCACGGTGTTCAACGGCGAGACGCTGCTGCGCAGCGTCGGCGTGCTGGCGTTGAGCGTGCCTTTTTGGGCCGGCATGATGTGCTACGCGGCCAGCGTCTGCGTCTGGATCGCGGCATTGTCGAAGGCTCCCGTGAGCGTGGCCTACCCGATGTTGTCACTCGGTTATGTGGTGGTGGCCGCCGTGTCGGCCGTCTGGTTGGGCGAATCGTTGACCCTGCCGAAAGTGCTCGGCATCGCGTTGATTTGCGCCGGGGTATTGCTGGTGTCGAGGAGCACAATCTGACCTCGCTTGCGCCTCCCCAAGCCCGCTTGCGAGCCCTCGGGGGATGGCGCAGACTTCGCGCGAGCCAATTCAGCTCCCAAGGAATTCGCACCATGAAGCGTTTAATGATGTTTGCTCTGGGCAGTGCGGTTTTGAGCGCACCGTTGTACGCGGCACTCGCCCCCGGCGTTCAAGCGCCTGATTTCACGACGCAGGCGACGCTCGCCGGCAAGCCGTTCACGTTTTCTCTCGCCGATGCGTTGAAGAAGGGGCCGGTGGTCCTGTATTTCTATCCGGCGGCGTTCACACCCGGCTGCACCATCGAGGCCCACAATTTCGCCGAAGCCACCGACAAGTTCAAGGCCATGGGTGCAACGGTGATCGGTGTTTCGCATGACAACATCGACACCCTCAACAAATTTTCCGTGAGCGATTGCCGCAACAAGTTCGCGGTGGCGTCCGATGCGGATCAAAAAATCACCAAGGAATACGACGCCGTGCTGGCCATCAAGCCGGAATACGCGAATCGAACCTCCTATGTGATCGCGCCCACCGGCCAGATCATCTACGAATACACCGCCCTGGATCCGGACAAGCACGTCGCGAACACCATGGCCGCGGTGGAGAAGTGGAACGCCGATCATTAGCAGGGGCTGGATGGCGTGCAGTGAGGCAACGGTGAGAGCAGTTGCCTCACTGCGCGCCATCCCGCCTTGCTGGAGTGCGCCGATCAACATACGGTGCATCGAGGCTTAACGACGCCGGCCGGTTGTTTGTTAAGCTCCCGGGCCATGGATCAATTGCAGCACTTGAGGGGCCGGTTGTTAAACTGGCTGCGCAACGATGCGCTGCCCTTGTGGGAGAACCACGGCGTCGACCGTACCCTGGGTGGTTATTTCGAGACCATCGTGCCGGCTGCCACGGGCTTGGGCTACGAGTCTCGTGGGCCGATCCGCCGGGGCCGCGTCGTCGCGCGACAGATGTTCGTGTTCGACACGGGGCGCCGCTTGGGCTGGCAGGCAACCCAAGCGGATCCGGTGCGGCACGGCTGCGAATTCTTATTCTCGCGCATGAAGCGCAGCGACGGACTTTTTCACGTCGCGGTCGATCCGAAGTCGGCGCAGCCGAGCGGCACCTTCGATCTGTATGAATACGCGTTCTACCTGTTTTCGCTGGCGCGCGTGCATGGCGAACTGGCGCACGAATTTCCGACCCATGAGACGGCGAGCACGTGCCTCAAGTTGCTGCGTCAGGGGTGGGGCAAATCCAATGGTGGATTCAACGAGAGCAGCCCGCCCAGCGTGCCGCTGAAATCGAATCCGCACATGCACCTGCTGGAGGCGGCCCTGGCGTGGATCGATGCCACCCGGGATGCTCGCGCAGAAGGAACGGCTGAAGCGCCGGCTCCCGAAGCGGCGGGCGCCGCAGCGCCGGGCGCCGCAGCGCAAACTGAATGGTTGCAACTGGCGGCGGAACTGTGCGACCTGTGCCTGACGCGCTTCATCGACGCGCGCGGTGCAGTGCGCGAATACTTCGACGAAGACTGGCGTCCTTTGCAAGATGACCGCGGACGGATCGTGGAACCCGGACATCAGTTCGAGTGGGCGTGGCTGCTGATGCAATGGGCCGCGGTTGCGCAATGCCCCCCGGCGCAGCGTCAAGCCTGCCGGGATGCGGCGTTGCGCCTGGTGAATCTGGCGGAAAGTTGGGGTGTGGATCCGGTCCGCGGCGTCGCATTCAATGAACTGTGGGATGACATGACGCCCAAGGATGCGTCCGCCAAATTATGGCCGCAGACCGAACGCGTGAAGGCGTGGTGCGCCATGTTGGGAGGCGCGCGCTCGGCGGAAGAGGTACGACGGGCGCGCGATAGGCTGGCACACGCCATTTCGGGAATGCTGCGCTACCTGGAGTTCGAGGCGGCGGGACTCTGGCACGAAGTGCTGTTGCCCGATGGCGCCTTCACGCGCGAGCCCTGCAAGGCCAGCAGCTTCTATCACATTGTGTGCGCGATCGAGACTTTGGATCAGTGTCTGGCTGCCGGAGCGGGTTGAGACATGGTCAAGCCGCCCGTGTTCCTCGACCGTGACGGTACGCTGATCGTTGAAAAGGAATACTTGAGCGACCCCGGACAAGTCTCGCTGGAAGATACGGTCGTCGAGGGCTTGTCGATACTCGCCGCGCACGGTCACCCGCTGGTGGTGGTGACCAACCAATCCGGGATCGGACGCGGCAAATTCACGGATGCGGATGCGCGCCGGGTGAACGCGAGAGTCGACGCTCTGCTGCGGGCGCGGGGGATCGAGATCCTCGCCTGGTATTTGTGCCCGCATGCTCCGGGGGTGGAATGCGATTGCCGCAAGCCGCTGCCGGGCATGGCGCTGGCAGCGGCGCGCGATTGGTCGTTGCAGCTGGCGGGCGCGTTCGTGGTCGGCGACAAAAGAGCCGATGTGGAGCTCGCGGATGCCATCGGCGGGACCGGCATTCTGTTGACCACGGGTCATGGCCGCGACAGTGAGCAGTGGGCGAGGCAGAATGCGCGGCCGGTCTTCGACCAATTTCAGGATGCGGCCGCCTTCATCGTCAGTCGCGCCAGATTGGAAAGCTAGGCCAGGAGCGGAAGGCTGCGAAGTCATGGTTTGGCCAAAGTTCCGCTTTCTCGGTGCGGGCCAACGCTTTGAGCTTGGAGATGCTGGCGAGAGCCAGCGCTTCGTTGCCCTTCCAGCAATAGCCGGGTGCGACCTCGTCATCGAGATTCTCGCGCAGGTCGGCGGCATCGCCGCACAGGATCACCGGAGAACCGCTCGGCAACTCGATCAGCAGCGACATGTGGCCCGCGGTGTGACCCGGGGTAGCAATGGCGTGAACGCCTGGGGCCACGGTGTATTCGGCATCCTGTAGACGCCAGCCTGCCGATGCGCTGATTTCATCCGGGAACACGCCGCCGTCGAGCCTGCTGCTGGCCGCCTCCAACTCATCCCGATGCACGTGCACCTCGCAGCCCGGCAGATCGCACAACCCTCCGGCATGGTCGTAGTGCAGATGCCCCAAAAACACCAGGTCGATGTCCTTGTGGGTCAGGCCGAGCAGTGACAAATAACTCGGGATGCGCTGCTCCGCGGACATCTGCGGCGGCTCGATCATGGGCCGCATCGGATCGAAGAAGCGCGCCCGCAGTTCCGGAGTCGCGATCTTTCGATAATCGCATCCGACGTCATACAGTATGCGCCCCTGGTCGGTCTCGATCAGGTAGGCGAGGATGGGCGCGTCGATGAATACGCCGCGCCCGCGGTTGCGGGTGGAGACCACCTTTTCATAGCGTTGGGTGCCGGTCAGCAACGGCCATACTCGAAGAGCGCGGGACATCGTGCCTGGCAGTTTAATCTGATTGCACGGCGGTCGGCGGCACGATCTTGGCGAAATGATGCAGCCGCCGCGACCAGGGCGTGAGCCCATGAAAGGTGCGGGCCGCCAACCACATGGCGCCTACCGGCGCCGTGAAGTAGATCCACAAGCCGGTCCAAAGCCGCGCCGCCAGCGCCGAGGCGAAGGTGCGCGCAGGATTCATGCTGAATCCCGACAACGGCGATTCGAGAAAGACATAGCTGCAGATGAGCACACCCGCCGCCACGCCGGTGTAGCGCGACCAACGCGGCAGGTTGGAGATCATCAAGATCGTCAACATCATGACGTAGGAGATGGCGAACTCGGCGGCGAACGCCACCGCCGGGCCGCCACGGCCGGGCAGAGTGACGATGTAGTGCACCGGCGGATCCTGGAAGGCGCGGCCCAGCAGCGCGATGGAGGTTAGCACCCCGGCATACCCGCCGGCGAATTGCGCCGCGATGTAGAACACGGCGTTCACGGGCGCGATGCGCCCGAGGCTCAAGAATGCCAGGGTTACCGAGGGATTCATGTGGGCGCCCGAGCGTCTTCCCCAGGGCGAATAGATGAGCGCCACGGCGGTGCCGCCCATGCCCAGTCCGATCAGTGCCAGGCGCACATTGACGCTGCCGATGGCGCGACTGAGCACTGCGCCGGGATGCTCGAGCCAGGTCGTCACCGCGGCGGCGGAGATCATGAACATGCCGAGCGCCCAAGCCTCGATGAGGAACTCTCGCCAGTGAAATGACAGCGCCTGAAGCGGTGCGAAACGCCCAGGCTCCGTGAGACTAGTCATGCGCCCGGGGCATCAGCAACTTGGCGATCAAGGCAGTCCAGCCCGTTTGGTGCGAAGCGCCGACGCCACGGCCGGTGTCGCCATGGAAATACTCATAAAAGGGAATGCAGTCCTGATAGTTGGGATCGTGCTGCAGCTGTGGTTCGTGGCGCAGCACCGGCCTCTCGCCGGCCGAATCCTTGAGGAAAATGCGCGACAAGCGCCGCGACAGCTCATTCGCAACTTCTTCGATGGTCAAAAACTTTCCCGAGCCGGTCGGGCATTCCACCTTGAATTCCTCGCCGTAGTAATGATGGAATTTTTGCAGCGATTCTATGATGAGAAAATTCATCGGGAACCAGATCGGTCCGCGCCAGTTCGAGTTGCCGCCGAACTGCCGCGATTCGGATTCGGCGGGCCAGTACTGCACCGATTGATCGACGTCGCCCACCTTGAGTTCGAACGGGTGGTCGAGGTGCACGCGCGAAATCGCACGCACGCCGAAATCGGAGAGAAATTCCGATTCATCCAGCATGCGTTTCAGCAATTTCTTCATGCGGTGGCCACGCAGCAGCGAGAGCAGGCGGCGCTCGCCGCGTCCGGGCGACTGCCAGTGCGACACCAGGCTGGCGAGATCCGGGCGATGGTTCAAGAACCACTCGAGGCGGCCGCGAAATCCCGGCAGGTTCGCGAGCAGCTCCGGCTCCAGGGTTTCGACCGCAAACAGCGGAATCAGGCCGACCAGCGAGCGGATGCGCATCAGCACGCGCTCATCGTCCGGCAGGTTGAGCACGTCGTAGTAGAACTGATCCTGCTCGTCCCACAGTCCCACATCATTGCTGTACATGGAGCCCATGGCCTCGGCGATGCTGAGGAAGTGCTCGAAGAATTTGCTGGCGATGTCCTCGTACACGTGATTGTGCTCGGCCAGCTCCAGTGCGATGCGCATCAGATTGAGCGCATACATCGCCATCCAGCTGGTGCCGTCCGACTGGTTGATATAGCCGCCCGTGGGCAGCTTGGCGCTGCGGTCGAACACGCCGATGTTGTCCAGACCGAGAAAGCCGCCCTGAAAGATGTTACGGCCGGAGTTGTCCTTGCGATTGACCCACCAGGTGAAATTGAGCATCAGCTTGTGGAACACGCGCTCCAGGAACTCCAGATCACCTTTGCCGCCGTTCTGCTTGCGGTCGATTTGATAGACGCGCCACGCAGCCCAGGCGTGCACCGGCGGATTGACGTCGCTGAACGCCCATTCGTAGGCCGGAATCTGTCCATTGGGGTGCATGTACCATTCGCGCGTCAACAGCACCAGTTGATGCTTGGCGAAGTCCGCGTCGATCAGTGCGAACGGGATGCAATGAAAGGCGAGGTCCCAGGAGGCGTACCAGGGATACTCCCATTTGTCCGGCATTGAGACGATGTCGGCGTTGTTCAAGTTGCGCCAATCGACGTTGCGTCCGTGCAGCCGCTGGACAGGCGGTGTTGGTTGACTGGGATCTCCCTTGAGCCAGCGTGCCACATCGAAATGATAGAACTGCTTGCTCCAGATGAGTCCGGCGAACGCCTGGCGCTGTACGAGCTTCTCGTCCTCGCCGGCGATGTCCTTTTGCAGGTCCGCGTAGAACTGATCCGCGTCTGCGTGCCGCTGCGCGAGCAGGCTGTCGAAATCCTGAAACGGCGCGGCGAGATCGCTGCCGGTCAGCCGCAGCCGCAATTGCTGCGTGCCGCCGCCCGGGATGCTGGCCTGATACCAGACCCCGGCCTTCGTGCCGATACCGGCGGGGTTCACGCGATCGAGCTTGCCCTCGACGATGCGTTCGTGAAAGCCATCCTTGTAATAGCCCGGCTCGCCGAAATTCCACAGCTTCGGGCTGTTGCTCTCGTTCTCCGTGAACAGCGGCTGACCGCTGCCGTCGTAATAGAGGCGGGTGACGCCGAGGTCATCGGGATGCAGGGTGATCGTGCCTCGCGCACCCGCCTGCAGTTGCGGCTTGATGCAATCCGGCTCCCAGCTCCACGTATTGCGCAGCACCAGTTGCGGTACCAGGTGCAGCACGGCGGTGGGACCGCGGTTGATCGCCGTCACTTTCATGAGGATGTCGCCGGGCGCGGCTTGCGCATACTCCACGAACACATCGAAGTAACGGTTGCCGTCGAATATGCCGGTGTCCAGCAGTTCGTATTCGGGCGCGTGCGTGTCGCGCCGGCCGTTCTCCGCCACCAAATCCGCATACGGAAAGGCACGATGCGGATACTTGTAGAGCATTCGAAGATAGGAATGCGTCGGGGTCGCATCCAGATAGAAGTAATGTTCCTTGACGTCCTCGCCGTGATTGCCCTCGGCATTCGTCAAGCCGAACAAGCGCTCCTTCAAGATCGGATCGGCGCCGTTCCACATTCCCAGCGACAAGCACACCAGCTGATCGGCATCGCTGAACCCGGCGATACCGTCCTCGCCCCAGCGGTAGGTGCGGCTGCGCGCATGTTCGTGCGGAAAATAATCCCACGCGGTGCCACCCGGACTGTAGTCCTCGCGCACCGTTCCCCATTGCCGTTCGCTCAAATACGGCCCCCAATGCTTCCAGCCCGCCGGGCCGGATACGTTGGCGAGCAGACGTGCGCGCTCCGTGTTCATTTTTGATCCTTGTTTATTTGGTTGTCGAGCGCTCGAGAAACAGCCAGGAACGCAGTATCTCCGCGACGCTCCAGGCTTGCGCGAAGCAACCGCGCGCAGTGTGAGGTGCATCACCATCGAAGATCTCGCTGACGCTGCCGATGCAACCGGCGCTCAGTTGCTGCGCGATGGGATTGAGGAACGACATTGCCAGGCGCGCATCGCCGTAGACACGATAGTGCGCACGCGCGAACGGGCCCAGGAGCCAGCTCCACGCCGTGCCCATGTGATAGGCGCTGTCGCGCCGCCAGGCGTCGCCCTCGTAACGGCCGATGTAGCCTGGCTCTGATGGTGCCAGACTGCGCAGTCCGTAGCTCACCACGAGTTCGCGCGCGCACGTGTCGACCACGGCACGCATTTGCGACCGCTGCAGCGGGCAGTAAGGCAGCGACACCGCCAGGATCTGGTTGGGCCTCAAGAGCGAGTCCGCGCCCGGGCCGCCGTCGACATCGATGACATCGAACAGGCAGGAACGTTTCGCATTCCAAAAACGACCGAAACCGTCTTTGGCGCGCGCCAGCAAGGCTTCGCAGTAGGACATCTCAGCGGCGGCGCCCAATTGTCTGGCCAGCCGTATGGCAACATCCAGCGCATTCAGCCAAAGCGCATTGATCTCAACCGCCTTGCCGACACGCGGCGTGAACGCCGTGGAACCGTTCTTGGCGTCCATCCAGGTCAGCTGCGTGCCGGCCTCACCCGTATGCAACAAGCCATCGGCCGCGTCGACGTGGATGCCGAAGCGGGTGCCGTTCTGGTGGGCGCGGATGATGGCCATCAGGATGGGAAACAGTTCTCCCAGCAATTGCGGGTCGGGCTTGACGCTCAGGTAGTCGTCCAGCGCGTGAAACATCCAGAGAGTCGCATCCGCGGTGTTGTATTCCGGCTTCGCGCCATTGTCCGGAAAACGGTTGGGGATCATGCCTTGATCCACGAAGCCGGCAAAGGTGCGCAGCACACCGGCCGTGACATCGAAGCGCTGCAATGCCGTCGCGAGACCGGGAAGGGCGATCATCGTGTCGCGCCCCCAATCAGCGAACCAGGGATACCCGGCAACCACGGTCGTGGCGCCGGCATCCGCCCCGGACGCGCCCTGCTGCGCGGCCGAAGGGGCGCCGCGCCGCACGATGAATTGATCGGCGGCCAATGCAAGTTCGCGTATCCACGCCGGTGCCGACCCGGGCAGCGGCGCCAATAATTGCTGATGACGCGCATGGATGGCCGCCAGCACCAACTCGCCGGCGAGCGGCTGACCCGGCTCGGTGGTGGCGATGAGGAACAACGGCATCCCGGGAGCGAGATCCGCGCTGAAGGTCCCCGGAGTGCACAAGTCCTCGATCGCGTCCAAACCGCGCGCTGCCTCCTCGCGATGCCGGAAATTCCAGTAGGTGGCCGGCGCCGGAGAAAAAGTGCCGCGGCTGATGCGCAGCCGATAGGGCGCGGCGCCGTGATCAGCCTGCACGCGGCACTCCTGCTCACCGGCATCGATGCGCGGCGTGCTCGAGCCGCGGGAGTGGCCGTGGTAGTCGCGGTAGGTGACGAACGGGCGCAGGGTGATGCGCATGGAGGTCGAGGCGCGCAGTAATTCGAGCCGCAGGTAGGAGGTGTTGGCGCGTGCCGGCATGAAGATCTGCTGCAGCAGCAGCGCGTCGCCCACGGCGAAAATCCAGGTAGGGATGCCGTCCAGCACCATGAAAGATTGCAGGTGCGCGAAGCCGCGGGGACTCAAGGTGCCGTCGGCAAACTCGTTCGCGCCCAATTCGGTGCTGCGGCCGAGATAGTTGACGCTGACGTCCACTTTCGAGACCAGCAGCGTGCGCGCCACCGGCGGATCGAGACTCGCCATCAGAAAGGCATGATAGCGGCGCGTATTGGCGCCGGTGATCGTGCCGCATGCGTAGCCGCCGAGGCCGTTGGTCACCAACCATTCATAGCCGACGGCCGCATCCCAGTTGCCGCAGGCCTGTCGGCCGAGGATCAGAACCGCTTCCTGTTCAGAAGATAGTCCAGGGAAATCTTGCCAGGACCATAGAGGATCAGAAATGCCAAGAGCGTACCCCACAAAATGTGCTGACCTGATGCTGCTTCGGACCCTTCCGCGAGCAGCACGTCCGAGTACGATATAACCGCCATCGCATTGACCGCAAATAAACCGATGGCGAGCATCGACATCAGTGGAAGTCGACGATGGCCGCGGCCGCCACGAAGCGCCGCAGCGCGGCGCCCGCGTCGAAATCGACGGCGCCCGCGTCGAAATCACCGGCGGCCGTTGCCGCGGTGGCCGCTGCCGCGGTGGCCGCTTCGACGGCGTCGGCGAACGGCATTCGTAGCGCGAGCGCGGCGAGAAACGCGTGCTCGCCCGCGCTCAATACGTGGAAGCGCAGTTCGCCGTGGTGAATGATGGCGATGCGTTCGTGCGGTGCCGAGTCCAGGTCGATCACGGGCGGTTCCTCTGCAGCGGTGTTCGCCTGCCAGATCGCGAGGCAGGGATAGCGACTCTCGAACAGGCGCAGCGCGGGGTTGAGGTGAAACTCGATGCGGTCGTAGTCGCCGGGCGGCACCGCGGCGAGTTTGTGCAAGTCGAACGGGGCGTGATCCGCCGCCAGCAGGGCCTCCTGCACCAGCCACTCGAAACGCGCCACATCGCCCAGGTAGCGATATTCGCCGCCGCGATGCAAGGCGTGAAGATAAGCGGGGAACGGCGCTCCGGCCGGCTGCAGATCGCCGCTGCGCGAGGGATGTTCACGCTGAAAATCGCGCGCGCATTGCTCGAAATAGGCCGCGCCGACGAGTCGGCGGACCACCGGATAGCTCGATTCGAGTGCGCTCGAGAAATTGCCGCGGGCGTTGCGGGCGTACACCTGCAAACGCTGTGCGGCGGCGATGCAATCCGATTTCACCGGCAGCGCCGCGCCCGATGCCGGGTCCTCGAGGACGGCGCGCAGAAAATCTCGCTGCAGTTCACGCAGCGATGTCACCGCCGCTCCCGGTGATGAGTTGCGCGGTGTTGCCGCGCGCGGTGAGGGACTGCGCGGCGATGGCACGTGCCTTGTCGGCTTCCGTCAACAAGACCTCGAGCGCGGGGATGTCGGTGTCCCATTCGATCAGCGTCGGGCACGCGCCGAACAGGCCGAGGGCGGCGCGATACAGGTCCCAAACCGCGGCGCATACCGGCGCGCCGTGCGTGTCGATCAACAATTCCCGGCCGCCGAGGTGTACGCGGCTGTGGCCGGCGAGATGCAGTTCCTTGACCCGCTTCGGATCGATGCCTCGCAAGTAGTGCAGCGGATCGAAGCCGTGGTTACAGGCGGCGACGTAGATGTTGTTCAGGTCCAGCAGGATGCCGCAGCCTGAGTCTGCGGCGACGGCGGCGAGGAATTCCCATTCGCGCATGCGCGAGCAGCTGAATTCAAGATAGCTCGAGACGTTCTCGATGAGAATCTGCCGGCCGAAAAAATCTTGCGCCTGCGCCACGTGTTCGCTGACCGTGCGCACGGCTTCTTCGGTGTATGGCAGCGGCAGCAGGTCATTGGCGAAACGCCCCTCCACCGAACTCCACGACAGGTGCTCGGAAACGAGCTTGGGTTCGAAACGCTCGAGCGCCCGGCGCACGAGCTTCAGGTGCGCGAGGTCGATGGGGTCGGTGGACCCCAGCGACAGGCCGACGCCGTGCAGAGAGAGCGGATAACGCTCGCGGATGGCGCTCAAGGCGCGCACGTGCGCACCGCCGTCCGCAAAATAATTCTCGGTATGCGCTTCGAACCACGCAATTCGCGGCGCACCGTTCAGCACGTCCACGTGGTGCTGGGCGCGCAGCCCGATGCCGACCTGCGCCGGCATCGGGTTCGCGGTTTGACCTGCCGCCTGGTGACTCACTTGAGCCGGCATGGATGCGGCAATTATTTCGCCGTCAGACTGCCGCCGGTGAGGCGCTCGCACGTACCCTTGGGAACCGTGACGAAATCCTTCGGGCTGGCATCGACTGTCGACTGTCCGGCACAGGCATGTGCGGCGCCGGCGCAATCATTCTTGCCGGCTTTCGCCACGCCGTAGCACTTCTCCATGTCGGGCTTGTCGGCGGCAAAGCTCGGCGCGGCAAAGGCGGCGGCGCTCAAGGTCAGCAGGCTGCTGATGGCGGTGACGGTGGCATTGGACTTCTTCATCGAGGGCTCCTTCAGTTATGACCAATCGACATCGGATAGGACCGGATAGGCGAGCGCAATATTGCAAGGGGGGATACTGTAGAATAGCGGTTTACACCGCCAGAGGCGTTGATGACAGAGAATTTCTCGCAAGGCGCATTGATCTGCGGATCCATTGCGTACGATACGATTTTAGTGTTTCAGGACCGGTTCAAATCGCACCTTCTTCCCGACAAACTGCACGTCATCAACGTGGCATTTTATGTCCCGGAGATGCGCCGTGAATACGGTGGCTGTGCGGCCAACATCGCCTATGGCCTGAAGCTTCTGGGTGAGCGTGGTGTGCCGATGGGCACGGTCGGCGATGATTTCGCTCCGTATCGCGAGCGGATGCTGACCCTGGGATTGCCGCTCGAGCATGTCAGGCCGATCCCCGGCACCTTCACGGCGCAGTGCTTCATCACCACGGATCTCGACAACAATCAGATCACCTCGTTTCATCCCGGCGCCATGCAACAATCGCATGTCAACCGGGTTGCCGACGCCAGGGCGGTCGGCATCGGCATCATCTCCCCGGATGGCAGCGAGGGCATGGTCGCACACGCGGCCCAGTTCGCCGCCGCGGGCATTCCGTTCATATTCGACCCCGGGCAACAACTGCCGACCTTCGACGCCGGGCAGTTGAAGACCTTCATTTCTCAGGCGCGCTGGGTGACGCTGAACGACTACGAATGGGGCCTGTTGCAGCAAAAAACCGGGCTCTCGGCCGCCGATGTTGCGGCGCAGGTGGATGCCCTGATCATCACGGAGGGCGCCAAAGGGTCGGTTATCCACACGGGCGGCCGTTCCTGGGTCATCCCCCCGGTCAAACCGGCACAAATCGTCGATCCGACCGGTTGCGGGGATGCCTATCGCGCTGGTCTAATTCACGGCCTGATGCGGGGTCTCGATTGGGAATCGATCGGGCGGACGGCCTCGTTGATGGGGGCCCTGAAAATCGAGACGCGGGGCCCACAAAACTACCGCTTCACCCGCGCCGAGTTCGATCAACGCTACCACGATGCATTCGCCTAGAGCTTCAAGGAACACACACTCAATGAGCAAATCCTTCTCCTTTACCTCGGAATCGGTGTCCGAGGGGCATCCGGACAAAGTTGCGGATCAGATTTCGGATGCGGTGCTCGACGCCATCCTGGCGGCGGATCCGCGCGGCCGGGTGGCCTGTGAGACCTTGGTCAAGACCGGTGTGGTCATCGTCGCGGGCGAAGTCACCACCAGTGCGTGGGTGGACGTCGAGGCGCTGGTGCGCAAGACCGTGCTCGACATCGGCTACGACACCTCGGAGATGGGCTTC
>Ga0116226_10003480_pt1 | contig 13900 bp, 11 predicted proteins | sample S1TSphfallax_FD_89692 | JGI IMG/M metagenome (GOLD analysis project Ga0116226, IMG submission 89692) | Host-associated microbial communities from peat moss isolated from Minnesota, USA - S1T2_Fa - Sphagnum fallax MG | ecosystem: Host-associated > Plants > Peat moss > Unclassified | place: USA...
CTTCTCGGGCGAGGGCGCGCCAAAGATCGACTACAAGGACGTCAAGCTGCTGCAGCGTTTTATCTCGGAACGCGGCAAGATCGTCCCAAGCCGCATCACCGCGGTCTCGGCCAAGAAGCAGCGTGAACTGGCTCAGGCCATCAAGCGCGCCCGCTTCCTCGGGCTTCTGCCCTATGTGGTGAAGTGATCAGGGTCTGAGGGCACGGGCGGGGGGCACCCGGTCGGGGCTAACCGGAGAGGGCGATGCCGGTTTGGGCGCTTAAATTAATGCCCAGAGGTTTAGGGCTGGCCGGTGCGGCTGGGATCACCAGCGGCATCGTGATCCTGTCGGTGATCAGCGGCGGTAAATTGGGCTTTGTTTTAGCCTATGTCGCCGCCTTGCCATTGATGTTGGTCGGTTTGGCCTTTGGCCCCGCCTCGGCAGCGATGGCTTGTTTGGTCGGCACCGGGGTGGTGGCCGCCGCGGGATTGGCCGCGGTACCCGCCTTCTGGGTGATCGGCGCCTTGCCGGCTCTCTTGCTGACTGTCACCGCCCTGCGGCGAAAGATCGGAGCGGACGGTGCGGCGGTTTGGCCGGAAGCCCGCGAGATTTTGCCGGTGATGGCAGGGGGCGCGGTTCTCGTCATGGGGCTGGTCTGTCTGGCCATACCCAGTGAGGGTGACAAGACCATCGAAGCGACGCTGCGCGATCAGGCGGCGCCGATGTTTGAAACGGTGTGGCCTGAAGCGACACCGGATTTGCGGGCGGCGGTAGTCGCCATGAGCGTGGCCATCATGCCGTCGATCATCGGTACGGCCTGGTTCATGATGACACTGCTTAATGGGCTGACCGCACAATGGGCGGTAAGCCAAGCCGGAAAGGCGCTGCGCCCCTTGCCGGGAGGCGCCGGACTGACGGTGCCCCTAGGCTTGGCGGTGTTGGCGGGGCTGGCTTTTGCCGGCCGATTTCTTGGCGGGAATGCGGGCTATCTGGCCCAAAACGCGGCCATCCTGCTGATGCTGCCTTTCCTGGTGGCGGGGCTGGCCGATGTGCATCGGATGCTGCGGGCGACGCCTTGGGCGGGTTTGTGGCTGGGTTTGTTTTACGGCGTGTTTATCGCCCTGTTCGGCTGGGCCGCGATGGCCGTTACCGCATGGGGTTTGGTGCGACAATGTATTAGGGTGGGGCGGCGGAAACCCGCCCACACTAAGGAGGGTTAGGTATGGAAGTCATTCTGCTTGAACGCATTGAGAAGCTGGGACAAATGGGCGAGACCGTGAAGGTCAAGCCGGGCTTCGCGCGGAATTACCTGTTGCCGCAGAAAAAGGCATTGCGCGCGACCAAGGCCAATCAGGAGCGCTTCGAGACTGAGCGGGTTCATTTGGAAGCCGCCAATCTGAAGCGCCGCGAAGAGGCCGAAAAAGTCGCCACGACCATGGACGGCCATAATCTGCTGATGATCCGCCAAGCCGGCGAAGGAGGCATGCTGTATGGCTCTGTTAGCGGTCGCGACGTCGCAGAGGCGATCCATGAGGCCGGGTTCACCGTCGAACGCCGTCAGGTGGCTCTCGATAGCCCGATCAAAAGCCTCGGCATCTATCCGGTGCGTGTATCCTTGCATCCGGAGGTGGCGGTCACCGTGGTGATCACCGTCGCCCGCTCGCAAGAAGAGGCGCAGCGCGCCGCCAAGGCGGCTGAAGCGGCAGTGGCAGCTCCGGTTGAAGAAATCGACGCGGAAGCACCAGCCGAGTCCGGGGCCGAGGTCTAAAACTTATCCCCGATGTTATCCCGTCTCGCTCCCCGACATACACAGGGCGCGAGACGGGTTTTTTATGCCTTCGGGTGACGGGCTCTGATAGCATCTGGTGATGCTTGCCCCGATCAATTTTCCGCAGCCTTCCGAACCGGATGGACTGACCCGCACGCCGCCGCATAATTTCGAAGCGGAGCAGGCGCTCCTTGGCGCCATCCTGATGAACAACCGAGCGCTTGAAAGGGTCTCGGAGTTCCTTCGCCCCGATCACTTCGCCGACCCGGTGCATGGCCGCATCTATGAAGCCTGTCTCGGTTTGACCGGGCGCAACCAGATCGCGACCCCGGTCACCCTGAAAACCTATCTCGCCAATGACGCCGGTCTCCGGGAACTGGGAGGTGACGGCTATCTGGTCCGCCTCGCCGGCGCGGCGGCGACCATCATCAATGCGGAAGATTATGGCCGCCTGATTTTTGATCTTCATTTGCGCCGCTCCCTGATCGGCGTCGGCGAAGATATGGTCAATGACGCCTTCGAGGCCGATATCGAACGCGACGCCATCACCCAGATCGAGGATGCCGAACAGAAGCTGTTTGAGCTGGCGACCACGGGCCAGGCGGAAGGCGGTTTCAAGACCTTCAAACTGACCCTTTTGAGCGCTATTTCTCAAGCCGAAGCCGCCCATCGCCGCGAGGGCAAGCTGTCGGGCGTCACCTCAGGCCTCCGCGATCTTGATCAGAAGCTGGGGGGGTTGCACCCCTCGGATTTGCTGATCCTGGCCGGCCGCCCCTCCATGGGCAAAACCGCGCTCGCCACCAATATCGCTTTCGCCGCCGCCCGGGCGCTGCGCTACGAGACCTCAGCAAGCGGCGAGAAAAAAGTCTCCGAAGGCGCCGTCACCGCCTTCTTCTCGCTGGAAATGTCGGCCGAGCAGCTGGCCACGCGAATTCTTGCCGAGCGCGCCGAGGTGCCGTCCCATAAAATCCGCCAGGGCGAATTGTCCCATGAGGAATTCGAGCGCCTGGTGGTGGTCAGCCAGGAATTGCACAGCCTGCCTCTCTATATCGACGACACCCCCGCGCTGTCGGTGTCGGCCGTGCGGACCCGGGCACGCCGTCTGGCGCGTACCCAGGGACTTGGCATGATCGTGATCGACTATCTGCAGCTTTTGACCGCGACCCCTGGAAAACGGGTCGAGAACCGTGTGCAGGAAGTGTCCGACATCACGCGTCAATTGAAAGCCCTGGCCAAGGAATTGTCGGTGCCGGTGCTGGCGCTGTCGCAATTATCGCGCTCGGTCGAACAGCGCGAGGACAAGCGGCCGCAACTGTCTGACTTACGCGAATCCGGGTCGATCGAACAGGACGCCGACGTCGTGATGTTCGTCTATCGCGAACAATATTATCTCGAACGGGCCGAGCCTGGCCGCCGCGCCGACGAGGCCGAGGAGAAATTCAATACCCGCCATGCCGACTGGCAGAAACGCTGCGAGGAGGTCTGGAACACCGCCGAGGTGGTTGTTGCCAAACAGCGACATGGTCCGGTCGGCACGGTTCGTCTGCATTTCAACGGACAATATACCCGCTTCGCCGATCTCGATGACTGGCATGGGACGGAACAGTCCGACGAATGACCCCCCTGCAGACGGGTTCGACCCTGACGGTGGATCTTGCCGCCATCGTCGATAATTGGCGACTGATCGCCGGCCGGCTCCGTCCGCCTGCCCGGGCTGGCGCGGTGGTCAAGGCGGACGCCTATGGTTTAGGCGCCAGTGCTGTCGCACAAGCCTTGCAGGCGGCGGGCTGTTCCCGCTTTTTCGTCGCCAGCCTCGACGAAGCGGTCCATCTCAGGCTGGCCCTGGCGCCCTGCGAAATTTTGGTGATGAACGGGTTTCTCACTGAGGGCGCGGCGCTCTACCGCCAGCATCGGCTGATCCCGATGTTGAATACGGTCCTCCAGGCAAAAGAATGGCAAGCCCATGGCGACGGCCTGCCGGCGGCGCTGCAGACCGACAGCGGCATGACCCGTCTGGGGGTAAGTCTTACCGAGGCGGCCGCCCTCGCCGACAACCGGGCGTTTCGTCAGGCCGTTCCTCTGATGTTGATCGCCAGCCATCTGGCCTGCGCCGATGAACCGGCCCATCCGCTTAATCGCAGCCAATTGAGCAATTTCACCCAGGCGCTCAGTCTGTTCCCCGGCGTAGATGGCAGTCTGGCAGCGTCAAGCGGCGTCTTCCTCGGCGCCGAGTATCATTTTGATTGGGTTCGCCCCGGCGCCGCCCTCTATGGCATCAACCCCACTCCAGGCCATGCCAATCCCCTGCGACAAGTCGTTCGATTAATGGCCAAAGTCCTGCAATTGCGCGACATTGACGCGGGAATCGCGGTTGGGTATGGTGCGACCTATCATGCTGCCGGGCCGGCTCGGCTCGCCACCGTGGCGGTCGGTTATGCCGACGGTCTGTTTCGCCTGCTCAGCAATCGCGGTCATGGCCATGTAGGAGACAAGCTGGTGCCCCTGGTCGGCCGCGTTTCGATGGATCTCGCCATTTTCGATGTGACCGGCCATGCAAGTTTGCGGGAAGGCGACAGCATCGACCTGATCGGTCCGCATACCACCCCCGACGATCTGGCTGCGCTGGCCGGAACCATCGGTTACGAAATTCTCACCTCGCTCGGTCCGCGTTTGCATCGCCATTATCTGGGAGCCGCTCAGGCATGAACCCGCTTGCCGCCATCGGCCGTTTTTTTCTGGGCTTTCTGGCGGCGGTTGGCCGGCTGACGGTCTTCACCGGTGCGGCCCTGTCCCACTGCGTGCGGCCGCCGATCTATATCCGGCTGATTCTGCGGCAGATGATCGAGATCGGCTATTTCTCCTTGCCGGTGGTTGGGCTGACGGCCATGTCGACCGGCATGGTGCTGGCCCTGCAAAGCCATACCGGGTTCGCCCGCTTCGCCGCGTCGGGCGCGGTCGCCTCGATCGTCGTCATCTCCATGACCCGAGAACTTGGGCCGGTTCTGGCCGCCCTGATGGTGGCCGGCCGGGTCGGCGCCGCGGTAGCGGCCGAGATCGGTACCATGCGAGTGACCGAACAGGTCGACGCGCTCACCACCCTCTCGACCAACCCTTTCAAATATCTGGTGGCGCCCCGCGTGATCAGCGGCATCCTGACCCTCCCCTGCCTGGTGCTGATCGCTGATATCATCGGCGTGTTCGGCGGCTTTCTGGTCGCGACCTACCAACTCAGCTATAACCCGGCCAATTTCATTCATTCCGTCTGGGACGCCGTCACCGCCGCCGACGTCACCTCGGGTCTGATCAAGGCGGCGGTATTTGGCCTGCTGATCACCCTGATGGGCTGCTATCACGGTTATCATTCCAAGGGCGGCGCTCAGGGCGTCGGTCAGGCCACCACCAATGCGGTGGTTTCGGCCTCGATCCTGATCCTGACCAGCGATTACCTCTTGACCGCGCTGTTCTTCAATAAATGAGCACGACCCCCAAGATCCAACTGATCGACCTGCATAAATCTTTCGGGGCGAAAAAAGTTCTGGAAAGCGTGTCCCTCGATGTCGGTGCCGGCGAATCGATGGTCATCATCGGCGGCTCGGGCTCGGGCAAGTCGGTTACGCTCAAATGCATGCTCGGCCTGTTGCGGCCCGATAGCGGTCGGATCCTGATCGACGGCGAGGAAATCGTCGGCATGGGCCCCCGCGATCAGGAGCGGGTGATGAAAAAATTCGGCATGCTGTTTCAGGGCGGCGCCTTGTTCGACTCCTTGCCAGTCTGGGAAAATGTCGCCTTTGGCCTGATCCAGGGCCAAGGCGTGCGACGCGCCAAAGCCCGCGACAAGGCCATCGAGATATTGGCCCAGGTTGGCCTGGGCCAGGATGTGGCGACTTTGTCGCCTGCCGAATTGTCGGGTGGCATGCAAAAGCGCGTTGCGCTCGCGCGCGCCATCGCCTGCGAGCCCCAGATCATCTTTTTCGATGAGCCAACCACCGGTCTCGATCCGATCATGGGCGACGTCATCAATGATCTGATCATCAAATGCGTCAAGGATCTCGGCGCGACCGCCGTCACCATCACCCATGACATGCATTCGGCGCGCAAGATCAGCGACCGCATCGCCATGCTTTACAAGGGCAAACTGATCTGGGTCGGGCCGACCGCCGAGATCGACCGCAGCGACAACGCCTATGTCGAACAATTCATCCATGGTCGCGCCGAGGGGCCGATCAAAATGGAGCTGAAGGGCTAACTTGGCCAAGTCTTCCAGCAGATTCGTCTGCCAGCAATGCGGGTCGGTCTCCGCCCGCTGGGCCGGGAAATGCGACAGCTGCGGCGCGTGGAATTCGATCATCGAGGAGGTCGCCCCCGACTCGGTTCCGAAAGGCCTTTCGGGCAAGAGCGGGCGCCGCATCGACCTGGTCGGTTTGCAAGGCGCCGCTGCTCCGCCGCCGCGCCTGGTCACCCATATTTCGGAGCTCGACCGCGTCGCCGGCGGCGGGCTGGTCCCGGGCTCGGCGATTCTGGTCGGCGGCGACCCGGGGATCGGCAAATCGACCCTGCTGCTGCAAGCGGTGGCGGCGCTGTCGCAGCAGGTCGAGTGCGTCTATATCTCGGGCGAAGAGGCGGTCGATCAGGTCAGACTGCGGGCGCGGCGTCTTGATCTGACCACGGCGCCGGTTCAATTGGCGTCAGCAACCAATCTCAGAGACATCGTCGCCAGCCTGGACGTGGCCCAGCCGCCGATGGTGGTGGTGATCGATTCGATTCAGACCATGTATCTTGATGCGCTCGACTCGGCGCCCGGTACGGTGGCCCAGGTGCGCGCCTGCGCGGCCGAACTGATCCGGGTCGCCAAACGGCGCGGCTTCGTGCTGCTGCTGGTCGGTCATGTCACCAAGGATGGCCAGATCGCAGGCCCCCGCGTGCTGGAACATATGGTCGATGCGGTGCTCTATTTCGAAGGCGAGCGCGGCCATCCGTTCAGAATCCTGCGCGCGGTGAAGAACCGCTTCGGCGCAACCGACGAGATCGGCGTCTTCGAGATGACCGACCGTGGATTGGAAGGCGTCGCCAATCCGTCGGCCCTGTTCCTCGCCGAACGGCGCGGTAATGTCAGCGGCTCCTGCGTCTTCGCTGGCGTCGAGGGGTCGCGGCCGATGCTGGTGGAAATCCAGGCGCTGGTATCGCCATCGAGCGGCGCCAATCCGCGACGGGCGGTGATCGGTTGGGATACAGGCCGGCTGGCAATGGTGCTGGCGGTGCTCGATACCCGTTGCGGGCTTGCTTTGGGCGCCAATGACGTTTATCTGAACGTCGCAGGCGGCTTGCGCATCTCCGAGCCGGCCGCCGATTTGGCCGTCGCTGCCGCTCTCTTATCGTCGGCCTCGGATATTCCGGTCGCCGCCGATCGGGTGGTGTTTGGCGAGATTGGCCTTTCCGGCGAAATTCGCGCCGTGGGACAGGCTGAGGCTCGGCTCAAGGAAGCCGCAAAATTGGGGTTCGCGTCAGCGCTGGTGCCGGCATTGCATCGCAAAGGAGTATCGGCCAAGCCCGCGCCCGAGGGTCCGATTTCCGCCCAGCGATTGGGCCATGTACAGGATTTGACAGCATTGTTTCGACAGGGTAACAATTTGGCGTCAGGCCCCAAACGATGAATGGCGTCGATATCGCCGTCCTTATTCTTTTGCTCGCCTCGGGCGTCTTCGCCTTGATGCGCGGATTCGTCTATGAGGTGCTGGCGATGGCCGGCTGGGTCCTGGCAGCGCTGGCCGCCCTATGGGGATTGCCTTATCTGCGACCCTTTCTTCAATCCCATATCAGCAATAAGACGGTCGCCGACGTCGCGGGCGGCGCTTTGATTTTTCTCACTGTGTTGTTGATTTCCTCCTTCATCACCCATGGGATCGCCCGGCAGGTCCGGAAAAGCGCCGTGAGCGCGGTCGATCGTTCGCTGGGATTCGCCTTCGGGCTGGTGCGCGGTCTGGTTCTGGCAAGTCTCTGCTTCATGGTGGTGGATAAATTGATGGCGCCCGACGAACCCGCCCTGCTGGCCAGCGCCAAGACCCGGCCGCTGCTGGCGGCGGGATCAAAGCTGATCCAGTCCTTGATTCCCGGCCATAGTCAGCTCGAGAGCAAAGCCAAGGAAGCTGCCGATCAGGCCCTGCAGCGCCAGGTTTATGACAGACTGTCGTCCCCTAAGCCCAAATCCACCGATGATCCCGCCAAAGAGAAACAGCCGAACTATGACAAGAGCGGGCTTGAACGTCTCATCGAGACCACGACTGGCCATTAGTTTTTGACCCCGAACGGAAGCTGGGCCCCCATGCTCAATCATGTGACCACACACCCTTTCGACGCCGACGACGACAAGCTCAAAGAAGAGTGCGGCGTCTTCGGCATTTACGGCCAGAGCCCCGATGCCGCCTCGCACACGGCGCTCGGGCTGCATGCCCTGCAGCATCGCGGTCAGGAGGCGACCGGGATCGTATCCTGTGATGGTGAGCATTTTCACAGCCATCGCGGCCAGGGTCATGTCGCCGAGGTATTCGCCTCGGAACAGGTGATGAAGCGGCTGCCCGGCCATATGGCGATCGGCCATAATCGCTATTCGACCACCGGCGATACGGTCTTGCGCAATGTGCAGCCGCTGTTCGCCGATTTCGAGTTCGGCGGGCTGGCCATCGCCCATAACGGGAATTTGACCAATGCCTTGACTATCCGCAAACAGCTGGTGCGGCGGGGCTGTCTGTTCCAGTCGACCACCGATACGGAAGTGATCATCCATCTGATCGCCATCAGCCTTTACGCCACCGTCGAGGAACGTCTGATCGATGCGCTGCGCCAGGTTGAGGGGGCCTATTCATTGGTCGCGCTGACCCATGACGCGGTAATCGGCGTACGCGACCCTCTCGGCTTCCGGCCACTGGTGGTGGGCCGCCTGCCCAATGGCAATTGGCTGCTGGCGTCCGAGACCTGCGCGCTCGATATCGTCGGCGCCAATTTCGAGCGCGATGTCGAACCGGGCGAAATCGTCATCATCGACCAAAAAGGTCTGCGCAGCGTCAAGCCCTTCGCCAAGAAACCCCGTCGGTCGTGTATTTTCGAATATATCTATTTTGCCCGCCCCGACAGCGTGATGGAGGGGATGAGCGTCTATGAGGTCAGGAAGCTGATCGGACGCGAATTGGCGCGCGAAAGCCCGGTCGATGCCGATGTGGTCGTACCGGTGCCGGATTCCGGCGTCCCCGCTGCCATCGGCTATGCGGCCGCGGCTGGTATTCCCTTCGAGCTCGGCATCATCCGCAATCACTATGTCGGGCGCACCTTCATCCAGCCGACCGACACCATCCGCCATCTGGGCGTGAAGCTGAAGCATAATGCCAATCGCGCCCACATCACCGGCAAGCGGGTGATTCTGGTCGATGATTCCATCGTGCGCGGCACCACCTCGACCAAGATCGTCGAAATGGTGCGCCAGGCCGGCGCCACCGAGGTGCATATGCGTATCTCGAGTCCGCCGACCACCAATAGCTGCTTCTATGGAATCGACACGCCTGAGCGGGAGAAGCTGCTGGCCGCACGCTATGACGTCGAGGGCATGGCCAAGCTGATCGGCGTCGACAGTCTGGCCTTCATCTCTCTCGACGGGCTGTACCGCGCCGTCGGCGAGACCGCCCGTAACGACAAAAGCCCGCAATTCTGCGACGCCTGCTTCACCGGCGACTATCCCCTGTTGCTCACTGACCAGGAAGGCGGCGAAGGCCAGGGCCAACTCAGTCTGATGACCGAAGGACGATGATCGATAAAATACTGGCCGGGCGTGTGGCGCTGGTCACGGGCGCGTCGCGTGGCATCGGGCGCGCCGTGGCGCTGGCTTTCGCCGAACAGGGTGCCCATGTCGTGGCGCTGGCGCGCACCCAGGGCGCGCTTGAGGAGCTCGACGACGAGATCCGCGCCATCGGCGGGGCGGCGACCTTGGTGCCGCTTGATCTCCGGCAAGGCGACGATATCGACCGCATGGGCTTCGCTCTCTATCAGAAATTCGGCCGGCTTGACGTGCTGGTCGGCGCCGCCGGGGTCCTCGGCACGCTGAGCCCGGTCAGCCATCTGGCGCCGAAGGATTGGGACGAGGTGATGTCCGTCAATCTGACCGCCAATTGGCGGCTGATGCGGAGCTTCGATGCGCTGATGCGACAATCGGACGCCGGCCGCGCGATTTTCGTCACCTCGGGGGTCGCTGCTCACGCCAGCCCCTATTGGGGCGCCTATGCCGCCAGCAAGGCCGGCCTTGAGATCTTGGCGCGCAGTTGGGCCGGCGAAGTGGGCCGCACCACGCCGCTCCGGGTCAATCTGGTCGATCCGGGCATCGTCCGCACCCGCATGCGGGCGCAGGCCTTCCCCGGCGAGGACCCGCTGAAGCATCGGCCGCCCGAAGCGATCACCCAGACCTTCCTCGATCTCGCGTCGCCCGGTTGTACTTTGAATGGCGAGATCGTCGACGCGTAACTCATATCACGTAAGGATTTCGGACCGCTGCACTGCGCCGAAGCCCAGAGGATGGCGTCGGGCAACTTGATTATGTGAGCGCGGCGGCGTTGGGCAGCGCAACTGGCGATGTGATCATCAAGCGCGACACCGTTGAATCCGGCAAGGAATTTGAGGGGAGCGAATTTGCCAGGGTAATCCGCATGGGCTTAGGGCAAGATCGGCGCTATAGTCTGGCCGATGACCGGCTTTCCCCTGCTGCTCCCCGACGCGCCGACCCTGATCACCCTTCCCGGCAAGGCCATCTGGCTGTCGGAAGAGGGCGAGATCGAGACGCTGACCTTCGAGCAGGCGGTGGGCCGCACCCGCGAGAGCCCGCCCCTGCTCTGTCATCGGATAGCGGTCGCGGCCCGGTTGCGGGTGGCGCCGGACAGTTTCCAGGCTTTCGATCTGCTGGAGCTGTTCGCCTTCGTCCGCCCGGCCCGCTTCTGCGTGCCGACCGTGCGCGGCCTGGCGCAGGATCTTGACCTGGCCTTGCCGATCGGTGGCGTCGAGGAGGCGCTCAGCCTGCAAAAATGCGCGACGACCCTCCTGCGGGAATTGTCGGATCGTGCGCGTTTTGAGGGCGGCGCCCGGCGGATCGATCTGCAGGGCATCGCCTGGGATATGGCGCAGGCTGGCTGGAGCTGGGGAGGGGCCGTGCTGGCGGCGCTGGGAGCGGCCAATTTCGCCGCGCGCGGCGAGGCGGCGCTGCAGATCTGGAACCGGCTCGGCGAGTGGCACGAGCATGCGCCGGAAGGTCCGGCCGGCGATGCGCCAATCACCTCGACGGAGGCGCGAACCCGCCTCGCCAGCATCCTGCAAAGCGGCGCCGAACAGCGCCCCAGCCAGGCCGATTATGCCTCGGCCGCGGCCATGGCCTTTCAGCCGCGGCGCAGCCTGGATGCGCCCAATCTGGTCCTGGCCGAGGCCGGCACCGGCACCGGCAAGACCTTGGGCTATATCGCGCCGGCCAGCCTGTGGGCCGAGCGTAATCAGTCGCCGGTCTGGATCAGCACCTATACCCGCAATCTGCAGCGGCAATTGGACGGCGAATTGTCGCGGCTCCACGCCGATGACGCGGTCAAGGCGAGCAAGGTGGTGATCCGCAAGGGGCGGGAAAATTATCTCTGCCTGCTCAATTACGACGAGGCCGTACGCCGTCGCAGCGAAGGTCCGGAACGGGTCGCGCTGGGTCTGCTGGCCATGTGGGCGATCGCAAGCCGGGACGGCGACATGGTCGGCGGAGATCTGCCCGGCTGGCTGATCGAACTGCTGGGGCGCTCGCGCATGCTCGGACTGGCCGACCGCCGCGGCGAATGCATCTATGCGGCCTGCACCCATTACCGCAAATGCTTCATCGAAAAGACCGTGCGGCGCGCCCGCACGGCCGAGATCGTCGTAGCCAATCACGCGCTGGTGATGGTTCAGGCGGCCTTTGGCGGTCTCGATGAGGCGGGCACGCCGACCCGCTATATTTTCGATGAGGGCCATCATCTCTTCGACGCCGCCGACAGCGCTTTTGCCGCAGAATTGTCGGGCGCCGAGACCGCCGAGCTGCGCCGGTGGCTGCTCGGCGCCGAGGTCGATGGAGGCGCCAGTCGGGCACGCGGCCTGAAACGGCGCTGCGAGGAGCTGGTCGGCGCCAATGAGGCCGCGCGCACCGCCTTGCAGGAGGTTCTTCAGGGCGCCCGCGCGCTTCCTGGACCGGGCTGGCACCAGCGGCTGAGCGACGCCCGGCCGCACGGGCCGACCGAGGCGTTCCTCCAACTGCTGCGCCAAGACGTGCTGGCCCGCGCGCCGGACTCCCGGGGGCCCTATTCGCTGCAATGCGATCCACGCCCGCTGGCGCCCGGGTTGGCTGACGCCGCGCTGGCTGTGCTCAGGGCGGCCACCGACCTGATCCAGCCCTTGAAGACTCTGGCCAAAGAACTCACTGCCATGCTGGATGACGAAGCCCAGGAGCTCGACAGCGCGACGCGCGGCAGAATCGAGGCGATCGCCCGCTCGATCGACCGGCGCGGTCTGTCGCCGCTCACGGCCTGGCGTGCCATGCTGGCCAGCCTGCCTGCGGCGACGCCCGGCGAATTCATCGACTGGTTCGCGCTGACGCGCATCGATGGGCGCGATTTCGATATCGGCTATCACCGTCATTGGGTCGATCCGATGACGCCCTTCGCCGAATTGGTGCTCAAACCGGCCCATGGATTGGTGATCACCTCGGCGACCCTCCGCGATGGGTCGGGCGACGAGGAAGCCGATTGGCGCGTCGCCGAGCAGCGCAGCGGCGCCGATCAATTGAGCGGCCGGCCGGTCAGGGCCGCATTACCCTCGCCTTTCGACTATGCCAGGCAGACCCGGGTGCTGGTGATCACCGATGTCCGCAAGGACGATTTCGATCAGGTGGCTGCCGCCTATCGCGAACTGTTCCTGGCGGCGGGCGGCGGCGCGCTCGGCCTGTTCACCGCCGTCAGCCGCCTGAAGGAAGTCTGGAAACGCATCGCCGCGCCGCTGGATGAGGCGGGGATCGCGCTCCTGGCGCAACATGTCGACGGGATCGATATCGCCACGCTGGTCGATATCTTCCGCGCTGAGGAGGATAGCTGCCTGCTGGGAACCGATGCCGTCAGGGATGGCGTCGATGTGCCGGGACGCTCCCTGCGATTGATCGTCTTCGACCGCGTACCCTGGCCGCGCCCCGACATTCTGCACAAGGTCAGGCGCTCCGCCTTCGGGCCGAAGGCCTATGACGACATGATCACCCGGCTCAGACTGAAGCAGGCCTTCGGCCGCCTTGTGCGCCGCGCCGACGATGTCGGACTGTTCATTCTGCTCGATCCGCTGATGCCGTCGCGCCTCTCCGGCGCCTTCCCGCCGGGAGTCGAAATACAGCGGGTCGGATTGAAAGACGCGATCCAACAGACCAGAGAATTCCTTCATCCAGGCTCCCGGGCGGGATGATTTCGCCCTCGCGAAATCGTCCCGCCAGGGAGCACCAGAGAGTGCGAGAGGGGGCCTCTCGCTCGCCGTAAGGCGAACAACCGGCAGAACAACAGCTCTACCGCCGGGTAGTGCGCAATTTCGCCTGGCGGCGAACCTGAACGAAATTCTTCACTCTTACGCTGTCATAAAACCTCAATAACCGCCGGGATTGCCTGACACGTGCCGACCCTGTATTGGAAGATGGGGTTGAGAGGGGATCCAAAGTGCGTCTGTCATTCATTCCATCCAATATGGGCTTCGCGGCCGGCATGCGTCCCAACACCTGGGATCTCGCAGCATTGCCCCTCGTGCTCGGTGTTCTATGGGCGCTTGCTTTCGGCGGCGCGCAGATGGCGCTGCCCTACAATATCGGCGACCCCCTACCGATCCATCTCGATCCAAGCTATCTGCCCTATTACCTGATGCGCTCGATGCTGCGCATGGGCGCGGCGATGCTCTGTTCGATGACCTTCACCCTGTGCTACGCGACCCTGGCGGCGAAGAGCCATTTCGCTGAAAAGATCCTGATTCCGATCCTGGATATCTTGCAATCCCTGCCGGTGCTGAGCTTTGAGGCAGTCGCCATCGTGCCCTTCATCGCCCTGTTTCCCGGCAATCTGCTGGGGCCGGAATGCGCGGCGATCTTTGCC
>Ga0116226_10003481_pt1 | contig 13890 bp, 15 predicted proteins | sample S1TSphfallax_FD_89692 | JGI IMG/M metagenome (GOLD analysis project Ga0116226, IMG submission 89692) | Host-associated microbial communities from peat moss isolated from Minnesota, USA - S1T2_Fa - Sphagnum fallax MG | ecosystem: Host-associated > Plants > Peat moss > Unclassified | place: USA...
CTGATTGACAGAACCGCGCTGACCTTCGCGCAGATCGCCGATTTCTGTGGCATGCACCCGCTGGAGATCCAGGCGATCGCCGATGGCGAGGTCGCGCAGGGCATCAATGGCTACGACCCGGTGGCCAATAAGCAGGTCACCGCCGAGGATATCGCCCGCTGAGAGGCCAATCCCGAGCTGCGTCTGAAGTTGCTTGCCCCTGCCGACCCGCACCCCAAAAAGGGCAAAGGCGGCCGCTACACCCCGGTTGCCAAGCGCAACGACCGTCCGGACGCCATCGCCTATCTTCTGCGCAACTACCCGCATCTCACGGATGCCCAGGTCATCAAGCTGCTCGGCACGACCAAGGACACCATCCAGAAAATCCGCGACCGGTCGCACTGGAACAGCGCGAACATCAAACCGCGCGACCCGGTTATCCTCGGATTGTGCAAACAGTCGGATCTGAACGATGCCGTCGCTGCCGCGAATGAGCGCCTGACCCGCGAAGGAGGCGTGCCGCCCGCCCCCCCGCTGCCGTCTTCGGAAGCCGCCTAAATACCGACCGGTTAGGTCTGCGCTACCCACGACCAAAAAAGAGGCGAGAGGGTCACCCCACTCGCCTCCGTTCGTCTAATTGCCCGCGTCAACGGGTCTTAAAATCCTGCGGCCTGGAGCATGATCGCTAGAAGTACGATCATGCTCCCTCATTATTTCTGAGGGCAATTCCCGTTTTCAGCTTGCTCAGATGGGCGAATTCATCTCGCTCAAATGAGCGAACCTCAAACGATCGCGCTCTCGCCGCCTACTGCGTCCGCAGCCGCTCCATCTCCTCCTTTAATCGCAATTTTTCGACCTTCATGCGCGCGAGCGCCGAATCATCGGGGCGCGGACGCCTGTCCTCCGCGGCAATTTTGGTCTCAAGACTGGAATGCCGCCCTTTCAGAGCGTCGATATGCGATTGCAGGTTCATGGTGCCTCCTAAAAACAGGTTGCAGTTCACCCCGGGCCTTGCCCAAGGCTGAGCCCCGGGGAAATTTCAGGCTATTCCCGCGCCACGGAATTGTCACCTAAAAATCGGCCCATCCAAATGAACCGGGGGATATGCTAAATCCGCGCAGCTTCGCCACAGTGCGAGACCATCGACGTCCTCCCGCAAAATTCCGGTTTCAGGATCATGCAAATCCCTCTATTGCTCCCGGCATGTTGACCGACAAAGATAATCTGCTCCGGCGCCTGCACGCTTTGCGTAGCGAACACCGCGACCTCGACACGGTAATCGCCCGCATCACCGAGCACGGCCCGGTGGACCAGCTACAAATCCAGCGCCTCAAAAAGCGCAAGCTTGGCCTGAAGGATGAAATCGCCTGGCTGGAAAGCCGGTTGATTCCGGACCGCACGGCATGAGCCCCGCCCCGCTCGTCGGCATCATCATGGGCAGCCAGTCGGACTGGCCCGTGATGCAGCACGCCGCTGAAATTCTGGACCGTCTGGAAGTCCCGCACGAGGTCAAAATCGTCTCCGCCCATCGCACGCCCAAACGGCTCTTCGATTATGCCGCCGGCGCGCAGGGCAGGGGGCTCAAAATCATCATCGCCGGGGCCGGCGGTGCTGCCCATCTGCCCGGCATGGCTGCCTCCATGACCATCCTGCCGGTTCTGGGCGTTCCGGTCGCCACCACCGCGTTGCAAGGGCAGGATAGCCTGCTCTCCATCGTGCAGATGCCGGGCGGCATTCCTGTCGGCACGCTCGCCATCGGCAAGGCGGGCGCGATCAATGCCGGCATCCTCGCCGCCTCCATCCTCGCTTTGTCTGATCCCGCCCTCTCCACCCGCCTCGCCGCTTTGCGTGCCGAGCAGACGGAATCCGTGCCGGACGCTCCGGTCGCATGAGTTTGCCTCCCGGTTCCACCATCGGCATCATCGGCGGCGGCCAGCTCGGCCGCATGTCCGCCATCGCCGCCGCAAGGTTGGGGTTTCGCGCCCATATCTTCTCGCCCGAACTGCACGGCCCGGCCGCCCAGGTATCCGCCGCGAGCACCGTGGCCGATTACACGGACCATGACGCGCTGCGCCGGTTCGCGGAGGCCGTGGATGTCGTCACCTTCGAGTTCGAGAACATTCCCGCCGACAGCCTGGAGCTGCTGGCCAGCCTCAAACCCGTCCATCCCGGCCCAAAAATCCTCGCCATCAGCCAGGACCGGCTGCTGGAAAAGCAATTTCTGAACGATTCCGGCATTGCCACCGCCCCCTGGGCGGCCGTCACGGATGCGGCAAGCCTGCACGAAGCCATCGCCCGGCTCGGCCTGCCCGCCGTGCTGAAAACCACGCGCCTCGGCTATGACGGCAAAGGCCAGGCCATGCTCCGCGCCGCGGATGACGCCGCGGCTGCCTTCGCCGCCCTCTCGCCCAAACCCTTGGTGCTGGAAGGCTTCGTCGACTTCGCCGAGGAAATCTCCGTCATGGTCGCCCGGGGCGCGGACGGCACCATCGCCGCGTTCGATGCGGTGGAGAACCGCCACAAACATCATATTCTCGACGTGACTTTGGCCCCCGCCCCGCTGCCGCTCGATCTGCTGGCGGAAGCGGATGCCATTGCCCGCAACATTGCAGAAAATCTGGGTCTCATCGGCCTGCTTGGGGTGGAAATGTTCGTAACTTCCTCCGGCGCACTGCTCGTGAATGAAATCGCGCCCCGCCCGCATAATTCCGGACATTGGACGCTCGATGCCTGTCCCGCCAGCCAGTTCGAAATGCATATTCGCGCCGTTGCCGGCCTGCCTTTGCCGCCAGCCACCCGGCATTCGGACGCGGTGATGAAAAACCTGATCGGCCCGGAAGATATGGCAGGCTGGGACGCCATTCTGGCGACCCCTGGCCTGATCCCGCATCATTACGGCAAGGCCGAAGCACGCCCCGGCCGGAAAATGGGCCATTTCACCCGCCTCTTCCCCAAAGGCAGCCTGCCCGGCGAATTCGGCATCGAGGACGCGCTGCGGCTGGCTTGACGCTGCCTGGTTTGAAGCTGCCTGAACTGACGCGAGCCGGCTACTCCGCCAGCGCAAACCCTGCGACCGGCACCAGATTATCCATGAATTTCTGCGCGCAGGCGGTCCACGAATAGGTCTCCGCATGGGGCCGGCATCCCGCCCGGTCAATGTTCAGCGCCGCCAGCGCGGCGACCTGCAAATCCTCATGCAGCGCGCCCACCGGATGCGGCGATTCTCCCAGAATATCCTTCGGCCCCGTCACCGGATACGCCGCCACGGGCAATCCCGAGGCCAAAGCCTCCAGCACCACCAGCCCGAATGTGTCCGTCTTGCTCGGGAACACGAACACATCGGCCCCGGCATAAGCCGCTGCCAGCGCCGCGCCATGCCGTGCACCCGCAAACCGCACCTCGGGATATTCCTGCTCCAGCTTCCGCCGCTGCGGCCCATCCCCCACGACCAGCTTCGAGCCCGGCAGCTTCAAATCCAGGAAGGCACGAAGATTCTTCTCCACCGCCACCCGCCCGACATAAACGAAGATCGGCCGCGGCAAATCCCAATTTTCTTTCGGCTCCGGATGAAACGCTGCCAAATCCACGCCGCGCGACCAGGCCCGCACATTCTTGAAGCCGCGCGCGGATAACTCATCGCGCAACGATTGCGTGGCGACCATGATCGCCGCCCCCGTGCCGTGGAATTTCCGCAGCCAGGCATAAGTCAGCCAAAGCGGAATTTTCGTGCGCGCCTGCAGATATTCCGCAAACCTTGTATGAAAAGCGGTGGTGAATGCGATCTTGCGCCGCCTGGCATAGCCCCGCGCCGCCATGCCGAGCGGCCCTTCGGTCGCAATATGCAGCGCATCGGGTTTGAATTCATCGATCAGCCGCGCCAGCTTGCGCGCCGGGAATAGCGCCAGCCGGATCTCAGGATAGGAGGGCATCGGCATGGTATTGAAACGATCCGGGCCGATCACCTCGACGATCATGCCCATCGCCCGCATTTCCTCGGTGATCGTCTGCAGCGTCCGCACCACGCCGTTCACCTGCGGTGTCCAGGCATCGGTGACGATGAGAATGCGGCTCAACCCTTTGAACGCCAGCAGCGGATCAGACTCCGGTTGGTAGCGCACGGGCCGGTTCGGTCTCACGTTGCGCGGAAGCAATCTCTGCCGCCACAGCCTGGATGACGGCGGTTTTGGAGGCGCTGATCTTGCCGGCCGAACTCGCCAGCAGCGATAGCTTGTTGCGCGCCACCCAATCCACCAACTCCAGTTTTCCGTCGCGGTGTTCGACGAGCGCCGTGCAGCTCTCCACCCAGTCGCCGTCGTTCAGATACATCACGCCGTTCACCATGCGCATCTCGGCATGGTGAATATGCCCGCATACCACGCCGTCATAACCGCGCTTATGCGCGTCATCAGCCAGTGCGGTTTCGAAACGGTCAATCGCCTTCACCGCCTCCTTCACCTGCAATTTCAGCCAGGCGGAAAGCGACCAGTACGGATAGCCCAGCCGCACGCGGATCTGGTTGAAATACCGGTTCACGCCGAGCGCCATCGTGTAGGCCCAATCGCCCAGCAGCGCCAAAATCTTCGCATGGCGCACGACCGAATCAAATGCATCGCCATGCGTGATCAGGAGTTTTTTGCCGTCGGCGGTGGTGTGCTCCGCCTCCATCTGTAATTTCACGCCGCAGACTTCGAGGCCGAGCGGCACATATTTGCGCATCATCTCGTCATGGTTGCCCGGCACGTAGACCACATTCGTGCCGCCCCGCGCCGCGCGCAAAATCAGCCGCAGCACCTCGTCATGATGGTGGTCCCAGAACCACGACCGGCGCAGCCGCCATCCGTCGATGATATCGCCAACAAGATATAAATTCTCGCAGGAGACGGATTTCAGGAAATCCGCCAAAAATTCAGCTCGGCAGCCACGGGTGCCAAGATGCGTATCGGAAATGAAAACACTGCGATACGCGGTGGTGTTCAAGTGGCGAGGCGGCACGGATGCGTTCATGGCCATCGCAATAGGCCGCCCCGCCGTGCCGGAAACAGTGAAACTTCCGTGACGCCATCAGAAGAATTTTCAAATCTCAATGTCACGCGCCTGTCATTCTAACGTCATTACAATGACACATATTTGGTGCATGGCAACGATTTACGGTTGGTTTCCGGAGTCGCGTAGAATGTTGATTATTTTCAATCCGGTAGCCGGTCGCAGGCGTGCTGCCGCCTTATGGCGGGTCTTGGATCTTCTGGTCGAAAACGGCATCAAGGTGGAGGTCGCGGAGACTCAGCATGCCGGCCATGCAACGACCCTGGCGCGGGATGCCGCGGCGCAAGGGCGCGGCATGGTTGTGGCCGCGGGCGGGGACGGTACGATCGCGGAAGTCGCCAACGGCCTCATCGGCAGCGATACCGCCCTTGGCATCATCCCTCTCGGCACCGCCAATGTATTGGCCAAGGAATACAAGCTCTCCACCGCCCCGCGCGCCATCGCCAACGCGCTCGCCTATCAGCGCACGCAGCTTCTCTGGCCCGGCATCGCCTGCCTGGAGGGGCGCCAACACGTCTTCGTGCAAATGGTCGGGCTGGGATTCGACGGCGCAGTGGTCCACGGCCTGCAACCTTTGCTCAAGCGGGTCATCGGCCGTGGCGCCTATGTCTGGCAATCGCTCTGGGAATCCGTCGCCTACCGTTTCCCGCAGGTCCGGCTGAGCATCGACGGCAAGGAGTACCGCGCTGCCAGCGTCGTCGTCACCAAGGGCCGGCTTTATGGCGGGCCGTATCTGCTCGCCCCCAACGCCGCCTCCACCGCGCCCGGTTTCCAGGTCGCTTTGTTCGAAAATCCAGGCACCTTCGCCGCCTTGCTCTCCGGCGCGGCGCTGCCGCTTGGCCTGTTGCCGCATTGCCCCGGCGTGCGCGTCATCGCGGGCAGCCATGTCGAATTCTGGTCCGGTAACGGCCCGATCATGACTCAGTCGGATGGCGATGCCCTGCGTGGCACGCCCGCCGCCGTCATCAACGCCGGCAGCCCTATCCCGCTGGTGGTGGGCTAGAGCCATCCGGCCGGGCTTCACAGGCACTTGAGGCAGCCCCCCCAACGCGATAAGGGGAGGGCGTAAAACCAAGGAGTCCTGCCCCATGAAGACCCCCGTTCGCGTCGCTGTCACCGGTGCCGCCGGCCAGATCGGTTACGCCCTCCTCTTCCGCATCGCCAATGGCGACCTGCTCGGCAAGGACCAGCCGGTTATCCTCAACCTGCTCGATCTCCCCGTCGCCCAGAAGGCCCTGAACGGCGTCATCATGGAGCTGAATGACTGCGCCTTCCCGCTGCTCGCCGGGGTGGAGCCGACCGACAACCCGAACGTGGCGTTCAAGGATATCGATATCGGCATTCTCGTCGGCTCGCGCCCGCGCGGCCCGGGTATGGAGCGCCGCGACCTGCTCGCCGCCAATGCCGAAATCTTTAAGGTCCAGGGCAAGGCGCTGAACGATTCCGCCAAGCGCTCAGTCAAGGTGCTGGTCGTCGGCAACCCCGCCAACACCAATGCCTATATCGCGATGAAATCCGCGCCGGACCTGCCGAAAGGCGCTTTCACCGCCATGCTGCGGCTGGACCATAACCGCGCCACTTCCATGCTGGCCGAAAAAGCCGGCGTCGCGGTGAAGGACGTCGAGAAAGTCGCCGTCTGGGGCAACCACTCGCCCACCATGTATGCCGATTATCGCTTCGCCACCGTCGGCGGCCAGCTGATCTCCGAGAAAATCAACGACGAAGCCTGGTATAAGGACACGTTTCTGGGCGCCGTCGGCAAGCGCGGCGCTGCCATCATCGAAGCGCGCGGCCTGTCCTCCGCCGCCTCCGCCGCCAATGCCGCCATCGACCACGTGCGGGACTGGGTGCTGGGCACCAACGGCAAATGGGTTTCCATGGGCCTGCCTTCCGACGGCGATTACGGCGTGCCGGAAGATGTGATGTTCGGCGTCCCCGTCACCTGTTCCGGCGGCGAATATCACCGCGTCAAAGGCCTGCCGATGGACGAGTTCTCCAAAGGCCGCATCGCCCATACGCTGAAGGAACTCACCGAGGAACAGGAAGCCATCGCCTCCCTGCTCACCTAACCGCCTCCTGAACGTCCAAAAAACCGTCATGACCGGTAAAGGCCGGACATGACGGTTTTTTATAGGCGCCTGTCGCCTCCGCCCGCGCGCTTCCGGCGCGCCCCCGCCTTTGCTAGCCTCTCCCGGTGACCGATTCGGTGGCTTTGATGTTCGGCTTGCCAGGGCAGGGAATGCACCTGCGGATCGACGCCCTATCCGCCCTTTTTCTCTGCATCCTGGCCCCTCAGACCCTCGCCGCCGCGATCGCGGGGATGCGCGGCTCGGTTACGTTCTGGGCCTTCATCCTCGGCATGGTCCTGGCCCTGCTCGCCGCCGACGCCTTCACCCTCATCTTCGGCTTCGAACTGATGAGTGCCGCCTCCTGGCTCCTCGTTCTGCAAGGGGACCGTAAACCCGCCACGCTCTATGCCGGCATCGCGATGTTCTCCGCCGCCTGCCTCATCCCCGCCGTGTTCCTGCCGGCCAGCTCCATCGCCTTCCTGCTCGTCCTGCTCGGCACGGGCGCGAAAGCCGGCCTGGCGCCCCTGCATGCCTGGCTCCCGCGCGCCCATCCCGCGCCGCCCGCCGGGGTCTCCGCCGTGATGTCCGGCGGCATGGTGAAAGTCGCGCTCTATATCCTCATCCGTTACGGCTTCATGGTCTTCGGTGCCGCCGCGCAGCCCTGGTGGGGCGCGCTGCTGATCGTCGCGGGCGCAGCCTCGGTCCTCATCGGCGCGCTCCGGTCCATGCTGGAAACCGAGATGAAGACCGCGCTGGCCTGCTCCACCATCGAGCATGTCGGCCTTATCGCGGTCGGCCTCGGCATCGCGCTGCGCGCCAAGGCGATGGGTGACCCCGCCCTTGCCGCCCTGGCCTTGCAGGGCGCGTTGCTCTGCGCCATCGCGCACGGGCTGTTCAAACCCATGCTCTTCCTCGGCGCAGGCGCCATCAAACAGGCGACCGGGACCACCTCGCTGGACTGGCTGGGCGGCCTGATGCGCGGCATGCCCCGTTTGGGCGCGCTCATGCTGCTCGCCGCCGGGGGCATGGCGGCACTCCCGCTCGGCCCGGGCTTCGCACCGGAATTTTTGCTCCTGCACGCCGTCATCGCCGCCGCCAATACCGGCGGCATCCTGGCCCGCATCGGCTTCACCGCTTTGCTGGCGGGTCTCGGCCTCGCCACCGCCCTCACTTTGGGCGCTGCGGTGCGCCTCATCGGCATTGGCTTTCTCGGCCGGCCCCGGACATTGCACGCTGCCGCGGCGGAGGATGCCGAACCCGCCACGCTCGCCGCCATCGCCCTCCTTGCCGCCTGCTGCATCCCCGTCTCGCTGCTGCCCGGCCTCATCGTCTTCGCCCTGGTCCCGGTTATTGGCCTGCTGGTCCCCGGGGCTGATCCCGCACCTTTGGCCTACGCGCCGCTCTCGCTTGCCGTCATCCTCCTCATTGTCACGGCCCTGGCGTTCCTCGCCTTGCGCAAATTCGGCACGCGCGGCACGCGGGAGGTCGCGGCCTGGAATGGCGGTTTCGGCCGCCCGCCGGTCTGGCTGCCCTTCGGCGACCCCACGACCCAGCCCACGGCCAGCGGCTTTGCCGAGCCCATTCACCGCGCTATCGGCCGCTTCATGCTCGCCACCGGCGGCGCGGACCCGTCTGAGGCCTATCTCCTGCTTCCGATCATCCGTTTGCATTCGCGCCTCACGCGCCTGGCGGAGCACATCCGCCGCACCACCATTCGCGAGCGTCTGGCCTTCGTGTTTGCGGCGCTGGTGATGTTCCTGCTGGCGCTCGGACTGGGGCAGGGGGGCTGATGTTGTACTTCCTCGCCGCCCTTCTGGCTACGCTGCTGCACGCCGCCCTGGTCTTTGCGTTTGCCCCGCTGCTGCTGGGCGGCATCACCAAGCTCCGCGCCCGGCTGCTGGGGCGCCGCGGGCCGCCGCTCTTGCAGCCCTACCGCCTGCTCACCCGGCTGCTGCGCAAAACTACGCTGCAGCCGGAAACCACGACGCATCTCTATCCGGTCTGGTCCTTCGCCGCCTTCGCCGCCCTCGCCACTTCAGCCCTGCTCGTGCCCAGCTTCTGCACCGGCCTGCTCACCGCCAATTTGTCAGACTTCATTACCCTGATCGGCCTGCTCGCTTTGGCCCGCGCCGCCACCCTACTGGCGGGGCTGGAGTCCGGTTTCGGCTTCGGCGGTGCGGCCGCAGCGCGCGAGGCACTATTCTCGGTTTTCGCGGAGGCGGCGCTCCTCGTCATTCTCATCAGCTTCGTCCTCATCGCCCATGCGCCAACAGTGGATTCCATCGCCGAGGCCTTCCGTACCGGCCATATCGGCATCTCCGTCTCGCTCGGCTTCGCGCTCGCCGCTATCCTCGCTGTCGCCCTGACCGAGGCCGGGCGCATCCCCGCCGATAACCCCGCCGGGCATCTCGAACTCGCCATGGTGCATGAGGCGATGCTGCTCGAATATTCCGGCCGTTACCTCCTGCTCTTCGAATACGCCGCGATGCTCCGCCTGCTGGTCTGGATGAACCTGATCGGCACCGTCTTCTTCCCCTTCGGCATGGCGCGCGCGGGCGATTTGCTCTCCTGGCCCGGCGGCCTGCTGCTCTGGGCGATCAAGCTCACGGCCATGGCCACCGCGCTCGCCTTGTTCGAGGTTTCCACCGCCAAAATGCGCGTCTTCCGCGTGCCGGAATTCCTCGGCGTCGCCATGCTGCTCGGCGTGCTCTCTGGCGTCTTTCTCTTCGTCGCCTCGCGGGTTGGCGGATGACCTACAGCTATATCTACCAAATCTCCCATCTGCTCGGCGGCATCATCCTGCTTTGCGCCTTCTCGCTGCTATCCCAGCGCCGCCTTTCCGCAATGATCGCGCTTTACCAGATTGAAGCCATTACCCTCGCTGCCGCCGCCCTCTGGCAAGGCTTCGCGCAGAATGCGGGGGATCTCTATCTCACCGCACTCATCACTTTGGTCATCAAGGCGATCCTGCTGCCCATCGGCCTGCGCCAGATCGTGCAGCGTTTCAACCTCATCCGCGCGGTGGAAACCGCGATGCCGATTGGCCTGTCCATGATCCTCGGCGTCGCGCTCATCGGTATCGCGGTGTTGGTCGTGCTTCCCACCACGCTCAGCGCCGTCTCCATCACGCGCGAGGACCTCGCCATCTCCCTCTCCATCGTCCTGCTCGGCTTCCTCGTCATGACCACGCGGCGCAACGCGCTCGCCCAGGTCATTGGCTTTCTGTCCACGGAAAACGGCCTCGTCCTCGCCGCCACCGGCATGCCCGGAATGCCCTTCGTCGCCGAGCTTTCGGTGGCGTTGCTTGTTCTCCTCGCCTGCCTTGTGCTCGGCGTGTTTTTGCTGCGCATCCGCGAACATTTCGACAGTCTGGATGTCTCCGGCATCGAAGAAATCGAGCGCCGCGGCAGATGAGTTTTGCTTCCCTCGCCATCTTCCTGCCGCTCCTGGCCGCCCCGTTTGTCGGGTTTTTCGGCAGCCCAGCCCAGGGTGCGCTGGCCAATCTCGTGCTCAACGGGCTGGTGTTCCTGCTCAGCTTCGCCGCCTTCTCCTCGCCGGGTGCGGGTCTCATCCATGCGGATCATCTCGGCCTCATCTTCGGCACGCTCACCGCTTTCGTCAGCCTCACCACGGCCATCACCAATCTTGGCTTCGTGCGGGCGGACGCGCAAAAACAAAGCGCGCGACGCTGGCGCGTTTATCATGCCATGTGCCAGGTCCTGCTCGGCAGCACGTTGCTCGGCTTCTACGCCGATAATATCGGCCTCCTCTGGGTCGCTGTGGAAGGTGCGACCATCGCCGCCACGCTCGGCGTCAGCCTGCCGCGCACCGCATCCGCGCTGGAAGCCGCCTGGAAATATTTCATCCTCGGCGGCACCGGCATCGCGCTCGCTTTGTTCGGCACGATGCTGGTCTATCTCGCCGCCCAGCCAGCACTCGGCCCCGGCCTGCAAGCCATGAGCTTCGCCGCCCTCACCCAGCACGGCGCGCAGCTGGACGGCTCGCTCCTCACGCTGGCATTCGTCTTCCTGCTCTTCGGCTACGGCACCAAGGCAGCTCTCGTGCCCCTGCATGGCTGGCTGCCGGATGCCTATGCGGAAGGTCCAGCCCCGCTCACCACCGCGCTCAGCGGTCTCATGTTGAATGTGGCGCTCATCGCCATTCTGCGCTTTCGCCATCTCATGCAGGCCAATGTCGCTGCCGGGGGGAGCGCCATGCAGCCCGGCCCGTTCCTGCTCACGCTGGGCCTCGCCTCCCTGCTTCTCACCGCCTTTTCGCTCGGCCGCCGCCGGGATTCCCGGCGCTTCTTCGGCTTCTCCTCCATCGAACATTCCGGCATCGCCGTTTTCGCCTTCGGCATCGGCGGCGCCGCCGCGATTTTCGGCGGCTTGCTGCACATGCTGCTGCACACGCTCATCAAATCCGCCCTGTTCCAGGCGCTCACCCGTGGTGCTGCCCTGCGCGGTTCCGCCGCCCCTGGCAATTACGGATTTTCGCATCTGCGCGGTATGGTCCATAGCAACAAAACCCTTGCCTGGGTGCTGGGCTTTGCGATTTTCGCCCTAACCGGCCTGCCGCCCTCCGGCCTGTTCGCGAGCGAGTTCATCATCATCAGCCAGACCATCCAGCGCGTTCCCGCCGTCTCGCTCCCGCTCGGCCTCGGCCTGGTGCTTTGCGCTATCGCCATCATCCGCAATATCGGCCCGCTGATCTTCGGCCCTGCCCCCGCCGGCACCAAGCCGCAAAAACCGGGCTGGGACATTCACCTCGCCACCGCGCATCTGGCGCTTGCTTTTCTCGCCGCTTTCGCGATGCCGTGGCTGCTCGTCCGCCTGCTCTCCAACATCGCGTCTTCCCTGCAATGACCGAATCCTGGAACGGCCCCGGCAATTTCATCGCCCTCTGGACGGATGCGACGACCGCCTACGCCCTCTATCAGCCTGGCAGGCTCGTTAGCACGCCGATCGCGGAGAATGCTTATCCCGCCCTCGCAAACCCCGCCGCCGCCTGGTTCCAGCGCCTCGCCCATGACACGAACGGCCATATCGCCACCGGCGCTGCGGATACGCGCCCCGCCATCGAACATTTCACCGCGCCGGACGGCACTTCCGCCTGGCCGGACTTTCCGGCCCCATCCGGGGAGGGCGAGCATCATGTCTCCGTCGGGCCGATCCATGCCGCGATCATCGAACCCGGCAATTTCCGCTTTCTGCTGCTTGGCGAGCAGGTGCTCAAGCTCGAAGCCCGGCTCGGCTATTCCCACAAGGGCACGCTTGCCCTCATGCGCGGCAAATCCCCGCGACTTGCTGCCCGCTTCGCCGCCCGCATTTCGGGCGATTCCACCATCGCCCATAGCCTCGCTTTCGCCCATGCCGCCGAGGCCGCGCTAGGGCTTATCCCGCCGCCCCGCGCTACGCATCTACGGGCCGTGATGGCGGAGATGGAGCGCCTCGCGAATCATGCCAGCGATATCGGGGCCATCGCGGGCGATGCCGGTTTCGCCTTCCTCGACTCCCGCCTCTCCTGGCACCGAGAATCCCTCTGCACCGCTGCCCATGCCGCTTTCGGCCACCGGCTGATGATGGATATCGTCATTCCCGGCGGCGTGGCGGGCGACATCAAAACCAATGGCCCCGCCGCCATTCGCGCCGCGATCGATGCGCTGGAAACTGAACTGCCGAGCCTCACCCGCATTTTCGAGGATTATGCCGGCTTGCAGGACCGGCTGATCGGCACCGGCACCATCCCGCCGGCTTTGGCAGAGGCTTATGCCGCAACCGGCGTGGTCGGCCGGGCCTCCGGCCAGAAACAGGATGCGAGGCTCACCCCAGGCTACCCGCCTTATGGCACGCTCGCCCTCATCTCGCCGGTCGAGCAAGAAGGCGATGTCGCGGCGCGCATCCGCATCCGCCTCGCGGAAATCGCCGAGAGCATCCGCATGATCCGCGACCTGCTCGCCACGCTGCCGGATACAGAAATCGCCCTCGCCCCCCCCTCGGGTACGGGCATCGGAATCGGCGTGGCGGAGAGTTTCCGCGGCCCGGTCTGGGTATGGCTGACATTGGAGTCCGGCACGATCTCCGATATTTTCGTCGCCGATCCCAGCACCATTCACTGGCCGTTGCTGGAATATGCTGCCACCACCGGCATCCTGGCGGATTTCCCGCTCATCAATAAATCTATCAACCCGTCTTATTCGGGGGTCGATCTCTAATGGTCTGGAAAACCATCGCCCGCCACTTGCTGAGCCCGCTGCCGGCACCGCGCCAAGCGGACCCTGCCATTGCGGCTGCACTCACCGCGCGCCTTAAAGCCGCAGGCGCACAAAAACTCGGCCGCAGTCTTGCCGTCCGCCATGTCGCCGCCGGCAGTTGCAATGGTTGCGAGTTGGAGCTGCGCGCCACGCAGAATCTCATCTACGACCTTACGCAATACGGCCTCACCTTCACCCCCAGCCCGCGCCATGCGGATGTGCTGCTCATCACCGGGGTCGCCGCCCGCAACATGCTGGTTGCGGTGCGCGAAGCCCGGGCCGCGATGCCGGACCCGGTGCTCACCATTGCGGTTGGCGATTGCGCGGTCGATGGCGGCGTCTTCAAATCCTCCCCCGTCATCACTGGCGGCGCGGAGTCCATCTTGCCCATCGACCTCGTCATCTCCGGCTGTCCGCCAACCCCCGCCCAGATCATCGAAGGCCTGCTCGCCCTCCTGGAGGCCCATGGTTGAGACTGTTTGAAAAGTCGCTCTGGCGGCCGTACAGGGGTGATTTTCAAACAGTCTCCAAAATCCCAACATGTAC
>Ga0116226_10003483_pt1 | contig 13887 bp, 19 predicted proteins | sample S1TSphfallax_FD_89692 | JGI IMG/M metagenome (GOLD analysis project Ga0116226, IMG submission 89692) | Host-associated microbial communities from peat moss isolated from Minnesota, USA - S1T2_Fa - Sphagnum fallax MG | ecosystem: Host-associated > Plants > Peat moss > Unclassified | place: USA...
CAGCCCTCATGGCCCCGGAGGGTTCAGCCCCGCTCCCCCAGAACCGTCTGGTATAGTTGGAAGAGTCGTATTCTTCATAGCACAGGCGCGTAGCTCAGTTGGTTAGAGCGCTACCTTGACACGGTAGAGGTCGCTGGTTCGAATCCAGTCGTGCCTACCATTAGAATCATGGAGATGCGGCGCTTTCACCGCAAAACCTCAACCCACAATCCAGCCCACAGCTTATTGCCTCGTCATCGTTTGCGTTCTGAGCGCCCTTAGATACGCTCCCTGCGCCGCGCGTGCTTCATCCGGGTCTTTCTGCGTGTAAAGGTCGAGCGTCGTCTGAATGCGGGAATGCCGCAATATTCCCTGCACCGTCTTGGGGTCCACTCTCGCCTTGTTTACCAGGTGGTGAGAGAGTGAATGCCGCAAGGAATGCAAGCCATACCTGTAGCCGTCCGGGATCTGCACGCCGACTGCGAGCGAAGCCTTGCGCAGATGATCCGCCACAAAGACACCCGGACTGATAGGCACCTTTCCCTGCGCCTTAAATGACGGAAATACAAAATCCGTCTTCTTGGCGTAGGGCGTACGAGCGTGCCAGGCCCGCAGGTGGCGAGCTAAATGGGGATGCAGCGGCACATAACCATCTGAGCCTTCCGTCTTCGTTGCGCCGTCTTTGCCTCTTGACCAGCGCTTGGAGACACTGATGCGGCCCTCACCGAACTGCACATCGGCCCATCGCAGCGCGACCAATTCGGACGCTCTGAGAGCCGTTGCCGCGCAGGTAAGCACCAGGATGCGATGCAGGGGCTGGGACAGAACGCGCAAGATGGCGCGCGTCTGCTGAGGCGTGACAAGGATTGCCCGGTACTCTGTCTTGCAGCGCGTCTCGACCGGCTGCACGGGATTTCGGGAGACCAGCTCGTGCAGTATGCCGGTCTTGTAGATGCGCAGCATGACGCCGCGTATCTTCGAAACCGTCGTCCAGGCCAGCTCCTTGTCCGTATGCAGCGACTTCAGCCAGCGCTGAATGTCGAGCGGTTTGATGTCTTCCGCGCCCTCTTTGCCGAACCTCGGCAGGAGGTAATCGCGAACGATATGGTTCATGTTGTGCGTGGTGCCTTCGGCCTTCGGCCGCATAGCGTCCTCGCCGAAGTCAGCCCGCAGGTAATGCTCCGCAAGCGCGTCAAACCGGATGCGGCCGGGGGCAGGGGCGTTGCTATTGATGCGGGTGAGCAGGCCCTGCCTGTCTACCTCGCGCCATGCGGCCTTCTCGCTCGGGAAATCCCGGACGAGGGCGACGGGCAGGCCGTTCTCCACACGCCTGCCGTCCGCCGTTCTGACCCTGTACCGGAGCACCCAGGTGTCTCCTTCCTTGCGTGGCACTTGTCTCAATGATCCTCGCTGATAAGCCATGAATGCCTCATTTCAGCGGGGACTGCCTGAGCGGATCATAACGCAGCTTCGGGTCGATGGCCGCGGCCAGTTCCGAGAGGCGGAAGACCCAGACCTTCCGGCAATCGCCGGTCCCCAGAGCATAAGCGCCGGCGATTCCCTTGCGGGCAAGCGAAAGCAGAAGGCGGCGATTGATGGAAAGGAACTTCGCCGCCTCCTCGGCCGAAACGAACGCCTCCGGCCCGGCGTTAGAGCTCTTCATGCCTTACCTCACCGGACCCTGGCCAGCACTGCCTGGCCATCGGGGCAGGTGCCTTGCTTCCATTGCGCGGCGATGGCGTCGGACCCGAACAGCGAGACGGTATAGGCCATCATCGGGCATTGCGTGGGTGCGGAGCCGAGGGTCTTGTCGATGGCAAAGACGATATTGCCTTCCGTGGCTGTGCCTTTCATCGCGGTCGAGACGGGGCTCGTTTCCTTGCGGAACCGGTCCATTGCCGCAGGTGGGAGGTTTGCCTGCTTCATGAGGTCGGCGCTGAGGCAGGTGCGCGTATCGAAGCCGAACACGTTGTCGTATCCCGTCACCGGGTTGGAGTTGTCCGGGCGGATTTCGAGACGAATGTTGCAGTGGTCACCGTTCGGCATGAACTGGCTCGCCTGCCAGACGCCGGTGAAGACATCGCGGGAGAGAGACGCAGTCACCGGCGGGGGCGCTACGGGGAGGGGAGGCGGAAGCGGCCGGCCCGGGGAGGGCTTCACCAGGACAGCCGCTTGCGGCCTTTCCGTGAAGGGTGCGAAGACAGCGTGAAGCACGGCGGGGGCGAAGTGCAGCAGGAGAAGAACGCCGGCGACAATCCAGGCGGCCTTGATTTGTTTGGGGGTGAGTTTCTTAATCGGTTCCATGGTATTGCTCCTTGTCTTAAATTGAGGTGAGTTATGTCCTTGCCGACCAGGCGCGGGCGATGGAGGTTGCGGCCTCGGTTCGGATTTCCGGCGGCACGTCTTTGGGGAAGCTCGCGAGATGCAGCGTCGAGAGCTCGGCTTCGCTGGCCTCGTTCTCCACGAGCTTGGCGAGAATCGGGCCGGCGCTTTTGGCGTCCATGAGATCGCGTAAGTATTCCCACGACACATACCAGCCGACGAACTGCTTGCAGGCGAGCGCGGTCGCTGCGAAGTAGAGATAGTTCGCAAGGCTCGACTGAATGAGCATCAGGTCATGCAGAACCGTCGCGGCAAGCACTATGAACAGCGGCTCAAGGACAATGCGTGTGAGCCAGAAAGAGCGGCTCCACGGAATCAGCGCGAAGAATGGAAGCGCAGCACCTTCGTAGTGCGAGTTAATTTCCCGATGCATGTGGATCATGCGGCGATAGAGGCGCACGCTATGCATGGCTGTTAGCAAGAAATAGAGCTTGGCCCACGACGCCATGTCGAGAAGTCCGATCGGCCGAGATAAGTGAGGACCGAACGGAATCATCCCGACAATGCCGGTGAACACTGCCGAAAGCACGGGCAGCAAGATCATCAGCAGTGCGGAGAAGAACATTACAGGCGGCGGAAAATAGCGCGTTCCGTACCAGGGCCGCAGGAGGATCTCGACCGGCATGGAGATGACGCTGCAAAGCGCTTCGACGAGGTTGATGGCGGTGTGGTGCATATGCTCGACGCTCATCGCGCCGGAGGATGTCGGTCGTTCGGGCTGCATGAGTAGGCTCCTTTAGCGGGAAAAGTAGACCTTGAGGAAGTTCTTGCCTTCCGGGTTTCTTTTCGTCTTTGTGGCGGTAAAAGTAGAGCCGTTGCTATAGACATAGGCAGCGGCAAGGGGGCTCTGCGCATCGGGCCGCGCAAGCCGGGTGAATTCGATGGGTTCCAGCAAGTGCGTGAGCTGGCGCGCGCCGCCGACGCTGGTATTGCTCTGTCCCGCCTCACCGCCGCTTGCCGCGCTGAAATTCTCGACATAGCGGTACGCTTTGCCGATGACATCCGCGAAATACGCGCAAGTGTCGGGACAAGTCGAACGGTGGATAATCTTGAGGCCGAGATTGTTGAGGAAGGCGCGGGTCTTCGATCCCGGATGGGTTTCGCCCAGCTCTTCCGCGAGGTTCAAAATGTTCTGCGTAATCGACAGGCTGGCGATGGCGCTCGCCCTGCAGGTTTGCGCGAAATGATTTTCAAACTTCGAAATAAGAAGTTGAAATTCGTCTTGGACTAAGCACGCCCCATGGCAGCAGCCGGGTGTGTATTTATGCCTGAGCCACGCTCTTTGGAACGTGAGCTTCACCATCGTTTGAATAAGGCGCGCGGCCTCTTTGCCGTATTCAAGAACCGGAAAATCGAGGATGATGAGCTTGTGCTCATGCGTGGTCTGCTCGGGGCAAAAATCGTCACGGCCGGAAGCGAATATCCGCCGCATCGGATGGAACAGGAACTTATCGGCCATGCCCGCGAACGTCATGGAAATCGAACTGCGCGGACGCTCATCTAAACTTGCCCAACGCTCGAAGACAAATTCGGTCGCAACTTCAAGGTCCTGCCACTCGTATTCGCTGAGCGAGTCTTTGCGTGCGCGTATCGCGTGAATCAGGGAAGCGGTATAGGAGCGCTGTTGCCAGGCATCCTGATCATGCTCTCCGAGGAAATTGGGATAGGATGCTATCGCGCGGTGGATGTTGATGATGGAGAGCGGCTCGCCTGCAAGCTTGATGAGATGGATGGCATGCCGCATCGCCTGCTCCGCGGCTAGCTCCCAGAAGCGGTGATCGCCTCCGCCTGATTGCGGCTTTCCGATGCTGAGGAGCGTGGAGAAGTAATCGACAATTGCTTCCACATCGCCTGCGCCGCGCCCCGTGCTTCGGGTCCATTCATAGGCCAGTGGATCAAAGCAGAGCTGGGATTGTTCGCTGAACACAATCACGTCGCGCTCACGCCCGCATTCACGCGCATAGGCAATGTAGTTCTCGGTATCCTCGGACTTGACCGTGCAGAGCAGCCCTCCAAGGCCTGCGCGCATGAGCCCGCAAATGATGGCTTTCGAGCTGGTGGAGCTCTTGCCCGATCCTGGATCTCCGAGCACCAGGATTCCGCCTGCGACCATCGCCCGCAAGGTAAGGTGATCCTGCTCCGAGAGCGAGAGAATGGGCCGTTCAAGGATGTTTGGGTGCTGTTCTGCCATGACTCCCTCCTTCGTAGGGGAGGTGCGCAGCGCAAGGCCGCGCACCCCTGTTTGCGGTTAGGGTTTGGGAGTGATCGGAGTGGGAGTTACGCCCGGAGCGGGAGCGCTCGTGACCGGCGCGCAAGGCTTCGGCCTGGTGGCATCCTGGATGACGCCGCCTATGTCAACGGTGCCGCCGATCCGGGCCTGCTGCTTGGCCAGTTCCTTCTGCAGCCACGCAGGAGGCTTGAAATGCACGTGCTTTGTGAGTGGGGTCAAGGTGCCGCACGGGCGGGCCGTGGCCTGGCTCTGCGGCGGAGGAGTGGGAGCGGGGTTGGGGTTAGGGCTTTGCTGCGCCTTAAGTACGGCTGACACAAGCAACGAGGAACCGAGGACCAGTGCCGTTTTTGTTTTCATGATGAGCACAGCGTAGGCCCGAAAAAAAGGGGTGGCTATGCACTCTACGTTGCGGTACTCGAAGCCACGTTAGCTAACGTCCACTTTCGATAAAGAGCGCGCTGCGAGGTGTGAGCTGACGTTAACCTAGCGGAATCATGTCAACCGAGTTGAATGAGCAACGCGCACTGACGAAACGGATTTTCGCGGACGGCAAGTTTGCTAAGGGCCCCGGACGAACGAAGTTGTTTGATTTCATGTTGAAGAACCTGCATGAGTCTCTGCCCGCAAAATCGATAGAGTGCGATCACTTTAAGGTGCCTATGGAAATCGCTGAGACGGACCCTGTTCGATCTCGTGTCGCGCTTAAGGATCTGAGAGACGCATTGCTTCGGTATAAGAAAGAGAATCCTTCTGAAAAGTGGGTATGCGAACTGCCCCTGGTGAAAAAGGGCGGATGCGACGGTTACCAGCTGCGGTTTCGGCTTGCATGGCACGACATTTCTCCGGCGACTACATTCTGGGCACCGCATCTACGATTTTCCCAGAACGCTCTGGTGATCGGAGGTTCACATTTATTTCTCCATGATCCAAAGACAAACAGTGCAGTTCGCTTTTACGATTTCAATGTGGATCTGGAGCAAGAGGCGACGCGCTATGCCTTTAGCGTCGCGCACCCGGAGGCGTACAAGGAGGGACTCCTGGCCTGGCACCACTCCTATCTTTCGAGTGGCGAGGTTCATGCGTATGAGACGCTTCAACGGTGGTTTCATGACCGATGCGGCGTATGGCTTCCCCGGCTAACGAGCCGGGACACGCCGGAGGAGAAGTACCAAAAATCATCTGCGATTCTGTTCGGCCGTCCCGAAACAAATAAATACGTCGACAAGCTGTTGAGATCGACGGAAGCGCTTCATCTCGGCTACCGGATTCACTCGACACTCGGCGCAATTGAGATCAGGAATATTAAGGCTATCGAGAGGCAAGCACTCGCGTCATTTCCGCTGTCTAGCAAGGGGATACTTGGCCCAACCCCAACATGGCAAAGGGTGTTCGGCTTAATAACGCGTATGCCGCACCCCGGCGGTCATGGACCAATGACAATCATTTCAGCTGATTCCCATGCGAGAGTGGTCAGCAAAATCGCGGAGACGCTTACTGACGACAAGCTGGTCAAGGAGATTTTGGACCAGACAGGGTGGGACTACGAGGCGGGACTGCCAGAGTCTTTCGAAATGATATTCGTCGTCACGCTTTCTCCGGGAGGCGTTGAAGGAGAGGGAAAAGCGAAGCTCCTCGTTTGCAGACCCTGATCAACGGATCTTCACTCGACCACGAGTCTCGACAGTGACCTGGATGGGATTTGACCGCGCATTTCCCGGAACCAGGTCGCCAATAACATCATCCAGCGCTTCCTTCACCTCCGGGTCACGCTTACGCGCGGCGTATTCGGCCGTATCCCGGACCACCATTGCGAGCTGCGTTACAGCCAGTGTCAAGTCGGTGGGAGCGCCGGTGCTCATAGACATCACCATCTGGTGGACGGACGGATCGAAATCATCCTTGTCCTTGAGTGCGTTAGCCAGAACTGTAAGGTCTTTCCTTACTTCCGGGCCAAAGCCAATTTTGACGCTGTCAGCCTGAAGCGGACGGGCCCGGTCGGCATGTGTAGTGGTCGTCATCTTACTTACCCTTGGTGATTCGTTTGAGCCCGAATATCTACCCTCTTCGAGCTGCAGGCAAGTGACGATTGCGTGACAATGCCGGGATCTATCCCGTAGCTTGATATTTAGCCGGACATTCTTCAGAATATCCGGGACGTTAGCTTACGTTCAGTGTATTTCTCATAGCCACTGCGGCTGCGACGCTGAGCCACTATGAGCTTCCTGGATTTCATCAGAAACCGTCAGGCACAGCAGCAGCAAAGTGCGTCGCAGCCGAAGCCCGAAACCGCCAAGGAAATGTATTCGCGCGAGGCGGCGCAGGACAGGGCGAGCGCGCGGCCGGTGGATCAGATTCCGCACAGTCAGCAGGAAAAAGTAGACGGCATTAAGGCCGATTTGCAACAGGCGATGCGGGGCGCGAACGCGGATGCGCCGCAGAGCGCGCCTGTGGTGGCCGAAGGGGCGACCGGCCCGCAGCCGATGGCGCAGATGTCGATGAATCAGGACAAGGCCGCGCCGGCGCTGAGCCCAACCAGCGCGCAGGCAGGGACGCGGTTGAGCGAACAGGACGCCCCGGCGCAGTCGCAGGAAAGTCCGTCGGCTAAGACGCGGGAACGGTCGCAGGAGCGGCAGCAGACGATGGCGCGCAGGCCGCCCTCATGGGAGCGCTAGAAGTGGCCGAGGGCTGTACGGAAATCCTGCTCCAGCGCATCAAGCCGGGCGCGAAGGGCGGCGGCATCTTCGGGCGCAATTCTCGCGCCTGTCCCGTGCGTCAGTGCCGTGTCGAAGCGGCCGAGCTGGCGGCGGGTGCGTTCGATGAAACGAGCCCTTCTGCATAGGTCATCGTGTGGGTCGGTTCTGCGAAGGCAATGACGTTGGACGCGGGCATACAGCCTCTCACTCTTGCGGTCGGTTAGCGAGCTTTCTCGCGCCCCGGATCATAGCCGGGCAGTCGTCTTCAGCCAAGCGGAAAATCATGAAACGAGCGCTACGCGGGTCGATGCGGTGTGACATTGTTGCGCGGCTGCTGTTGCCGTCCGGTCACATCCATCGGTGGTGGATCGTGCCGATTTTAGACACCACATCTAGAAAGTCGAATTCCGGTCTTTTCACCGATGAGCTGTGCATCGGGGACTTGTCTATCCGGATGACTTCCTCTATGGGTTGTGGGTCTTTGGACTTTGCAACCGCTAGTAATTGACGCCACAACGAAGGCCAATACCGATGCTTTTCATTACCCCGAGCACAAATGCAACAGAGGCCAAGGACTATTACACGCGCCAGCTGGCGCCCTCCGATTACTACACGAAGGACATGGCGGAGATGCCGGGCCAATGGCATGGGCTTGGCGCGGAACTGCTTGGGCTCAAGGGCGATGTGCAGCAGAAGGACTTCTTCGCGCTCGCAGATAATCTGAACCCGCAGACGGGCAGGAATCTCACGCGCAATACGCAAGGCGCTCGCCGTGTTTTGTACGACTTCACCTTCGATGCGCCCAAGAGCGTAAGCCTCGCTTATGAGCTGGGCGAAGACGAGCGCGTGCTCAGCGCATTTGAGTCGTCGGTGAAGGAGACGATGGCGGACATGGAAGGCGCGATGATGGCGCGCGTGCGAGCCCGAGGCGCGGACGAAGACCGTGTCACTTCCAATATGGTCTGGGCGGGATTCACCCATCGCACGACGCGCCCCGTAGACGGCGCGCCCGATCCGCAGCTGCATTGCCATGCGACCGTCTTCAACGCGACCTATGATACGGAGGAGGGCAAATGGAAGGCGGCGCAGTTCTCGAATCTGGTGCGCGACAAGGGCTATTACCAGGCCGCTTTTCATAGCAGGCTGGCGGGCAAGCTTGCGGAGCTCGGCTACGGCATCGCGCGCGATGGCAAGAGCTTTCGGCTGCTGGGCATCGATAAAAGCCTGACGGAGAAATTCTCGCGGCGCACGGGCATTATCGAGGCAGAGGCGCAGCGGCTCGGCATCACGGATAGGAAAGCCAAGGGCGAGCTCGGCCGCCGCACCCGCGAGAAAAAAGACGCGGCTCCCAAATCCATGGTCGAACTGCGCACGCTCTGGAGTGCACGGTTGACGGAGGAGGAGCGGGCCAGCATCGCGAATGCCAGAAACGGTCAGGAAAGCACCTCGCCAGATGCGGCCAAGGCGGTGGATTATGCGCTCTCGCATTGCTTCGAGCGCGCCTCCGCCGTGCCGGAGAAAGAACTGCTCAAGACGGCGCTGATTCAGAGCGTCGGCAATGCCAGCGTCGCCGAAGTTAGAAGCGAACTTGCCCGCGATAATGTCATCGGCCGCGAGCGGCAAGGCATCTTCTACGCCACGACCAAAGAGGTTCTGCGCGAAGAGCTGGCGATGACGGCTTTTGTGCGCAGCGGGCGCGGCAAGTACCGCAACTCGGCGGCATGGCAGAGCCGGAACTCGATGCAGCTTTAAGCAAGGAACAACGTGACGCGGCGCTGGTGATACTCGGCTCGCGCGACCGCGTCACGGGCCTTAAAGGCGGCGCGGGCACGGGCAAGACCCGGATGATGCAGGCGACGGTCAAGGCCATTGAAAAGACCGGGACACAGGTCTTCACCTTCGCGCCTTCCGCCGAAGCCTCGCGCGGCGTCTTGCGTTCGGAAGGCTTTGCGAATGCGGAGACGGTCGAGCGCCTGCTTATCGACCCGGACATGCAGAGCAAAGTCAAGAATCAACTGCTCTGGGTCGATGAGGCGGGATTGCTGTCAGTTAAGGATATGAAGCGCTTATTCGATGTCGCGGAGCAGCAGGATGCCCGCATCGTGCTGAGCGGCGATATTCACCAACACAGCGCCGTCTATCGCGGCGACGCACTGCGCATCCTCGAGACCGATGCCGGCATGAAGACCGGCGAGCTCAAGCAAATTCGCCGCCAGACGAATGATAGCTATCGTGAGGCGGTCAAGGCCATCAGCGATGGTGACCGCCTCGGCAAAGACGGCAAGACACGGCTTGAGGCGGGCGTGCAAATCCTCGATTCGATGGGCGCGATTATCGAGGCCAGCGGCGAGGATCGCTACAGCCAAATTGCCATTGATTATGCCGAGGTTACGCAGCAGACGAGAGCGGACGGCTCGGCCAAGTCCGTTTTGGTGGTATCGCCCACGCATAAAGAGGGGAGCCAAGTGACGAATGCCATCCGTGACAGGCTCAAAGCGCAGGGACGGCTTGGGAAAGTCGAGCGGGAAATCACCACGCTCCAGCCCCTGAATATGACGGAGGCGCAGCGGCAGGACGCCCGCGAATACATCCCCGGCATGGTGGTGCAGTTCCATCAGAATGCCAAAGGATTTACGCGCGCGGAGCGGCTTACGGTTACAGGGACCGACAAAGAGGGCGTGCATGCCACACGCGCGGATGGCAGCGACACGGTGGTGCCGCTGCGCGAGGCAACGCGGTTCCAGCTTTACCGCACCGAGCCGCTCGCGCTTGCGCAGGGAGATCGCCTGCGCATCACCCAGAATGGGTTCGGCCGCGAAACACGGCGGGGAGTACTGGGCAAGGGCAAAGACAGGCTGAATAACGGCTCCGTGTACGAGGTGGAGGGGTTTACGCAAGGAGGAGATATCCGGCTTACGAACGGGTTCGTGGTGCCCAAGGACTATGGCGGCATTGCGCATGGCTATGTCGTCACTTCGCATGCAAGCCAGGGCAAGACGGTCGATACGGTGCTGCTCGCGGTCGGGCAGGAATCCTTTGCCGCCGCTAATCGCGAGCAGTTCTATGTCAGCGTCTCCAGAGGCCGCGAAGCGGTGCGGCTTTATACCGATGACAAGGCAGCCATGATGGAGGCCGTCCGGCACTCCGGCGCGCGGCTCTCGGCCAGCGAGCTGATACGGGAGAGGCAAGTAGCAGCTAAGCCCCGCAACAGCGTGATGCAGCGACTTTTCAAGGTGCAGCAGATACAGCGGGCGTTCCGCGCGGTGCGCGCGCGCGTCGCCGCGTCGTGGAACATCCAGCCCCGAAGGGAGGTGCAACATCATGCCGGACTCCAGCGTTAAGCGTTCGTCCATCGTCGAGCAGCTGCTCAAGAGGCCGTTACCACAGCATGAGCCGGAGGTGGAGGAAGCGGCGGAGAGCTTTCAGGAAGGCAGGGCGCGCAGCCGCCAATCGCTGATGCTCGATTTTCGCCTCGTGAATGGAACGATCGAGAGCTTCGCCTACGCCTATCTGACGCGGGTGCGGTTCACCCCCGGCGACATACTCGATATGCGCTTCGGGCCGGAGGAGGTGCGCGTCAAGGGCAAGAACCTCAGCCGCCTGCGCGAAACCGTCACCGAGCAGCGCACGCGGTTCATTCAGGAGGGAGCCGAAGGCGAGGAAGGCCTGAAAGCAGCGGACGAAGCGCATGTGGACGAGATTTTGATTGTCGAACGGGAGGAGTCATGACGCAGGAAACGGTGCGTGCATTAGAGGACAAGGAATTGGAGCAGGTCATCGCCTGGGCGCAGGAGGAGCTGCGGGCGAGAGCCGAGCAGCGCAAGCATGACACGATTGCGAAAATCAAAGCACTGGCGGGGACGGTGGGCGTCTCCATCACCTTCAACGGCAGGCGCGGCCGGCCGCCGAAGACGAAAGCGGAAGCAGCGGGCGGAAGGCCCGCGAAGTGAACCGCCCGACACTACGCCCTCTCCATGCACTCACGCTCGCGTTCTTGAGCCTCTCTACGTTCGTTGTGAATCTTGTGGGTCCAGAGGCCTTCCGAGACCAGCGCGGTGGCGACCGACGCGAGGCGGATGTAGCGCCAGCGCTTTTCCGAGTCGTGGACGAATTCGCCGATGACGAGCGGCGCGAGAATGCCTGCGGTCTTGACCCAGTGGCCGGTTGCGCCCATAGAGGTGCGCGGCCTGTGATAGGGCCGGCGTGCATGCGATACTTCCTCGAATCGTGACGCTTGCGCCATACTCAATCTCTAGCTGTTGGTTCCGGCGCTTACTCTACCCATAGATGTAGGGATTGCAAGCGGGATGTGGAGGGGAGGCGAGACGCTGCTTCGCGATGGCATGGTATGTCCTGTCCAGTTCCATGCCGATGTAAGCGCGGCCCAATGTCTTTGCGGCCATCAGCGAGGAACCCGAGCCCGCGAAGGGATCAAGCACCGTCTGTCCGGTCGCGGAGAAGGCTTCCACCATCGGCAGCAGCGCCGGCACGGGTTTTTGCGTGGGGTGGAGTTTATTGCCGGTATATTCCCAGGGAATCACGTCGCCGATGGGTTTTTCCGGCGCGCGGGGATTGCCTTTTGCCAGCAGATGCGCGGCCTCGTGCTGGTAGCGTAAGTACCGCGTGCTCGATGCGTAGGACTTTGGGAACATCAGCTGGCCCACGACGCGGAAGCCTGCGGCGCGGTAGGCTTCCATGAAGCGGTCGGCCATCGGCCAGCCGTAAAAGCTCACGGCAAAACTGTCATTGGCCAGCACGCGGTACATCTCGGCGAAGGCGGGCTTGAGCCATGCGTCATTGTCGTCGTTGGCGATCCTTCGCCCGTCGCGGGATTGGTAGCGGGTAATGTAAGGCGGGTCGGTCAGGATGAACTGGATGCTTCCATCCGGAAGCATCGGCAGGGCCTTGAGGCAGTCGGCGTTGAGAATCTGGTTGGTGAGGATATTCATTCGGATGTCCTCCCGGTGGCCTTGATTGAGTGCGGTCATGGCGTCTTTCTCCTATGGCTGCGTGGGAACGTTGATGAAAATGCCCTCTTCGGTGCAGAGGATGTCGAGGTCGAGGAGGTCGTCATAGAGCGGATGCGACGGGTCGAGGGTGGCGGTCTCAAAGGGGATGTAGTTGCAGGGATTCATGGGCGTATTCCTTGATGAAAGTTCGATGGAAGAAATGGGCGGCACATGGCCGCCCCGGCCGTCGGGTCATTTGCCGTTCTGCGGGCGGGCGCGTTCCCAGAAGAGCGTGTGGCCCTGCTCGGAGCCGGTCTTGACCAACCGGCAGTTGATGCGTTCCGCGAAGCTCGGCTCGTCGATGCTGACCGAGAGGTATTCCGCATTCTCCCGCGAGGTCTTCTTCCACGCCGCGCCGATTTCAGAAGAGAACCCTTGGGTGGCGTGAAACACCCGGAAGTCCGGGGCGCTGTCGTTGCGCTTCTCGACCGGCTCGAAGGTGAGCGTTGCGCTGAGCGTGAGCGTCTCGATGGTGCCTGCGTAGCCTGCGCCGTCTTTCTTGAAAGTTCCGATGATAGCCATGATGTCGTCTCCTTTTGTTTCGGAGGCCGCCCCATGCGGCTTCTCGATGGCACGGCTTGAGCAGGCGGTAAGAGAGTGCGTCATAGCAATTTGGAGCGCGAGGAATGCGCCCGATCCTTCCTTGGGCGCAGGGGAAATTGCGTCATTGACGCCAGCGAACGCAGCCTGCATGGTGCCCATCCGAGAGATTGGCCGCTCTGGGGTGCCCTGAGACTTGAAGGAGAGTTCATGGCTTTTCGGAGCATCGCCAAGGAAAACGCGCTAGAAGGCAGACAACACGGTTGTGAGTCTTGGCTCTCAGGCACGAGCTCAACCGCCCGGTGGCAACGCGGCAGGCCAGTACCTCCCCGTCGGGCCATGCGAGACGCAGAAATAGGCGGGTGCGGGTCGCCAGTTAAAAGCGAGAGGGCAGGGGCGTCACGGCGATCTGAAGAGGAGATTGGTGAGACTGAGGGTAGGAAAAGCCGGGAGTATTACGGCGCAGGAAACCAGAACCAGGGGAGAGTCGGTAGCGATGGGTCTTATGGTGCCGGGGACGATGCAGACTACCCAACAATCTCGCCCATCCTGCAATCCGGGCATTTCGGGTTGCCGTTGGCAGCCCTGCCCCCGCTTAACTGATGACAGTAGCCGAGCATGACGACACAATGCGTGCATGAGCTGAGATTTTCCAGGCGGTAGGTCTCGCCGCAGACGCTGCACATGTCCGTGCCCCGCAGTAGCTTCTCGTACCAGTTCGGGTCTTGCCGTTCAAATGCACTCTCCGCCGCCGCGCAATAACGGGTCAGCCGCTCGCTGACGCCGTCGGCTTTCGCTCCGCTGGAGATGAGCCAGCAGCGCAGCGTGAAAACCAGGTATTCCAATCGGGCATTGCGCTGAAGCTGGCCCGTCGCTTCCCACCGCTTCGCCTCTTCCTCATACATCTGACTTGCCGTAAGCGATTTGTAGCTCTGCGCCATCCCGAAACAATAGCGCAAGTCGGGCCGCTTCGTTTTCCTATGCCACGCAGTCGCTCTTTGAAGGACACACAGGACCACTCCGAGATTTCGGCATCTACCTCTAGCGGCGCTGC
>Ga0116226_10003485_pt1 | contig 13884 bp, 18 predicted proteins | sample S1TSphfallax_FD_89692 | JGI IMG/M metagenome (GOLD analysis project Ga0116226, IMG submission 89692) | Host-associated microbial communities from peat moss isolated from Minnesota, USA - S1T2_Fa - Sphagnum fallax MG | ecosystem: Host-associated > Plants > Peat moss > Unclassified | place: USA...
CCGTGCGGGACTCGAACCTGCGACCAACGGATTAAAAGTCCGCTGCTCTACCAACTGAGCTAACGACCCAAAGAGACCAAGATTATACGAATACCCACGCAATCCTGTCAAGATAGTAAGGCGGATTTTCCATATGGCCAGACCGCCAGGCCCTTCTCTGAGCACAAAGAAAAAACCCGGCTCGATACCGCAGCCGGGTTGCGCTCCGTTCAGTCGACCAGCCATCAGGCCAGCATAGACTCAACGCCTACTTCAACTGCGCCAGCTTGTCCTTCGCCGTTTCGGCGGCGGGGCTGCCGGCGTATTGCGTGACGATATCGCGCAGCGTCTTCTTGGCGGCGACCTTCTGGCTTTGTTCAAGCTGGTTAGTCGCAATCGCCAGCAACGCTTCCGGCGCGCGCGGATGATTCGGGTAGTTCTGCACCACGGCGCTTAGCACAGTGGTTGAATTCTTGTAGTCGCGCAGCGCGTAGTAGGCGTTGCCCAGCCAATACTCGGCGGTCGGCAGATACGGGCTTTGCGGATACTTGTCGGTGAAGTCGCGGAAGGCGGCGCTGGCGCCCTTGAAGTCGCCGTTGCGGAACTGCTGCAAGGCGGCATTGAAGGCGTCGGCTTCACCCGGCTGCACCATGCCAGAGACGCCGTCTATGGTCTGCTGTTGCGGCTCGAGTTTCTTCAGGCGCGCGTCCAGGTCCGCATAGTAATCCTTCTGCGAACGCTGCAAAGTGGTCAGCTGGTTGGTCAGGTCCTCGTTCTGTCCGCGCAGGGCGTCGAGCTGCTGTTGCAACTGATCGATGCGGTTGGACTGGTCGAGTATGGTGCGCTGCGCGGCGGCCATTTGTGATGCAAGCGTATCAGTCTTGGTGCGCAGGTCGAGCACGGCCTGACGCGCTTGGTCATCGTCAAACAAACCGGCGTGAGCCGGAATGGCGATCAGCGCCATTCCGGCCACGCCTGCCGCTGCAATCGCGCGCAGGGTCGAGCGTAGCGATTGTAGCTGCATGGTGCTTATTGATAGACCAGGTCGGTGCGACGGTTTTGTGCCCATGCCGATTCGTCATGGCCGGTTGCCATCGGTTTTTCTTTGCCCAGGCTCACCGCTTCCATTTGCGAATCGGGCACGCCCAGCAGCGACAGCGCGCGGCGCACGGCTTCAGCACGCTTTTGGCCCAGGGCCAGGTTGTACTCGCTGGTGCCGCGCTCGTCGGTGTTGCCTTGCAGCAGCACGTGACGTTGCGGATGGCTCTTCAGGTAAGCGGCATGCGCTTCGAGCAGCGATTGGTAGTCGGCCTTCACCGAGTAGCTGTCGAAGTCGAAGTAAATGCTGCGCTTAGCCAGCGGGCTGTTCGGATCGTTCAGCGGATCAACGTTGACGGTAGCCACGTCCGAAGCGTTGCTGCCTGCGCCGTTTTGGCTGCCAGCGGCGCTTTGATCGAGTTTGACGCCCGAGTGACATGCGCTCAGTGCGCCCACCACCAGAACTACAAATGCCATGCGAAGTTTGGACATCATTTTAGTAACGCTCCTAAGTTGTCGTTGAACCGATTTGGTATCGGATGTAACTATAAAACATCAAAATGTCGGTTGCCGGCTAAGGCAGGGCGGGGGGCGCTGCCGTACCGGACCGCATCACTGCATGAACGGCCCCCATGACGGTTGCGTGACATTGCCGCCGCTCACCGAAAGGATCTGCCTCGTGCTGCCGTCAACCGAGACGGCTGCGAGTACACCGCGTCCGCCGACTTCGGTTGCGTACAGAATGTACTGGCCGTTGGCAGCGAAACTAGGTGATTCATCCCTGACCGTATCGGTCAGGCCGGTTGCATCGCCGGTGCTCAAGTCTTGTACGTAGAGCTTGAAAGCACCGCCGATCCGTGAAATATAGGCGAGCAGCTTGCCATCCGGGCTGATGCGCGGACTGGTGTTGTAGTTGCCGTGGAAGGTGACGCGCTGGGCTGCACCGCCGGCTTGTTCGCCTTGCACCGACATCTTGTAGATCTGCGGTTGACCGCCACGATCGCTGGTGAAGTAAATCGACTGGCCGTCGGGCGAGAACTGCGGTTCGGTATCGATGCCACCGCTGTTCGAGATGCGGCGCAGGCCCGTGCCGTCTGCGTTGAGCAGGTAGATCTGGGTATTGCCGGTCAGGGTCAGGGCCACGGCCAGGGTGCGGCCGTCCGGCGACCAGGCCGGGGCGCTGTTGCTGCCCTTGGCATTGGACACGATGATGCGATGGCCGGTCGGCAGATCATGGATATAAATGATGGGCTTCTGGCGCTCGAACGACACATAGGCCACCTTGGTGCCATCGGGCGACCAGGCCGGCGAGATGATCGGCTCCGGGCTGGACAGTGCGACGTGGGCATTCTGGCCGTCCGCATCCGAGATCTGCAGCTGGAAGCGGCCGCCTACGCGCACCACATAGGATAGGCGCGTATTGAACACGCCACGCACGCCCAACAACTTCTCATAGATGTAGTCGGCGATCTTGTGCGCGCTGGAGCGCACGCCGCTGGCCGGTGTCACCAGCGACAGGCCGCCCAGGCTTTGCTGCTTGACGGTGTCGTAGAGCCGGAAACGCACGTCGTAATCGCCGTTGGCCAGGCGCGTGACGCTGCCGCCGACGAAGGCGTTGGCGCCCTTGGCCTTCCAGGCGCCCAGATCGACCGAATCGGTTTCCGAGATTGGCGTGGTGCCCGGGTTGATATTGGTGAAGCGGCCGCTATGCGCGAGGTCATCGCGGATGATCTGGCTGATCGGCTGGGGTGAGGTGGCTTCGTCGCGGAAGGGGGCGATCGCGATCGGGAATTGGGTCGAGCCGACGCCGGTGATGTCGACTGTCAACTGGGCATGCGCGCCGATGGCGGCCCCCAGCAGGCAGGCGCCGATCGTGGTGCGCAGCAAGGCCTTGAGGCCCGATTTCGTCAAAAAGCTCATATTTTGTCGAATTCCGTGTTAACGAATGTCCATGATTGCAACTTAGCTAGACTGCGCGGGACGGTGAAACGTTCCGGTGCAACAGCGCATGCCGTCCTGCGCGGCCAGGCGGGCAGCTTATTCATTCGGGTTGAATCTTAGCGTGTAGCGCGGCAATGCCTTGCCGTCGGTGTCACGCGGCAGCGGGCTGGCCGCCTGCACCGCTCGCATCACCGCCGCATCCCAGGCTGGGTTGTTGCTTGGCGAGGTCACTTGCGCACTCAGGACGGTACCATCCGGCGCGCAGTTGACGTTCACCACGACCCAGCCGGTATTGGCCTTGTCGCCACCAAACGAGACGTATTGCTTCACATAGCGGCGGATCTTGTCGCCATAGGCATTGCGGTCATTGCCGCCCGACCCGTTGCCGGTGCCCGCTTTGGCCAAACCGTCACCATTGGCGGCGGTACCGGCCAGCCCCTTCAGCGCGGCCAGATTGGCCTGCCGTTGCTTATCCAGTTTGGCTTTGGCTTGCGCCTCGGCCTGTTGCTTGGCTTTCAGCGCATCAGCCGCCTTCTTGGCTTCATCCTGCTGCTGTTCCTTGGCCTGTTCAAGTTTCTGCTGTTGCTGCTGTTGCTGCTGAGCCAGCAGCTTCTTTTGCTGCTCCGCTTTCAGCGCATCCTGCCTGGCTTGTTCTTCGCGTTGCTGCTGCAGGCGTTGCTCGGCTTCCTGCTGCAATTTCTGCTGGCGCGCCTGTTCGTCCAGCTCCGCCTGACGCTGCGCTTCTTCCTGTTTTTGCTTGGCTTGTTGCAGCGCGATTTCGGCGTCATCCGGCTGCGGCGGGGCTACCACGGGCGTTGCCGGAGGCGGCGGTGGCGGCGTTTGCACTTGATCGACCGTTTCCTCGGGCGTCCAGAGTTCCGCCTCGGCGCCCGCCGGCGCGTTGTTATGCCAATTGATGCCATGCCATAACAGCAACAGCAACAAGCCATGCATCAGGATCGCGAGCGCGAGCGAACCCCACATCCCGCGTTCGCGGGGTGGCGTAAAGGGATATTCGTCGCGGTAGGCTTTCCTGCTCATACTGACTTCACGATGATTTGACCAGCAAACCCACGCGCTTGACGCCGCGCGCTTTCAATTCGGACATCACGTTCATCACCGACTCGTACTTGACGGTCTTGTCGGCGGCGATCACGACCGGCTCATCCGGGTTGGCGGCCTGACGGGTGGTCACAAAGGTGTCGAGGTCGGCCTGGGTCATCGCCTGTTCCTCCGTGCTGGTGCCATCCTTGTAACGCACCGACATACTGCCGTCGGCCTTGATATTGACCATCACCGGCGGCGTCTGCGGCTGCTGCGCTGCGCTACCCACGGTCGGCAGATTGACGATGCTGGGCGTGACGAGCGGTGCAGTGACCATGAAGATCACCAACAGCACCAGCATCACGTCGATATACGGCACCACATTGATGTCGGCCATGGCGCGGCGGCCGCGACCGCCACGCATGCTGGAACGCATCGAGCTTGGCATGAACTGCTCCTTGTCGCTGAATGCTGAATAGCTTAGTGAGTCTGGCGCTGCAAAATGTTCGAAAATTCTTCGACGAAGGTCTCGAAGCGGATAGCCAAGCGATCGATGTCGTGGGTGTAGCGGTTATAAGCCACCACGGCCGGAATCGCCGCGAACAGGCCGATGGCGGTGGCAATCAGGGCTTCGGCAATGCCCGGCGCCACATTGGCCAGGGTGGCCTGTTGCACGTTGGCCAGACCGCGGAACGCATTCATGATCCCCCACACGGTACCGAACAGACCGATATACGGGCTGACCGAGCCGACCGAGGCGAGAAACGCCAGATTGGATTCCAGCGCATCCATTTCACGCTGAAACGACGCGCGCATCGCGCGGCGGGCGCCATCCAGAATCATGCCGGGATCGCTGATGCGTTTTTCCTTGGCTTTGAGGAATTCGCGCATGCCGGCTTCAAAGATGCGTTCCAGCGCGCCCGTGGCATGCCGATTGCTCGCGGCTGCCTGATACAGCGTTTGCAGGTCGCCGCCGGACCAGAAGTCGCGCTCGAAACGCTCAGTTTGGCCACGGGCACGGAAAATGGCGAACCATTTGCGGAAAATGACGGTCCACGAGAACAGCGACAGCAGCAGCAAGAGCGCAATGACCGCCTGCGCCAGCACACTGGCATTCAGTATCAGCGAGATAAAGGATAAATCTTGGGCGTTGTTCATATTTTGAGCAAACTCTGGGGTCGTCTTGAGCGGTCTATAGGATTAACGCTGAAAGCCCCCACGCGTTGACCGCGCTTTGAGGGGTCGAAAGCAAAACGTTGACGGTGACTTGACACTGAGACAGGGGCCGAGTTCACTGGGTACGCATCAGGCTGACCCCCAAGCGGCCAGTGCGTCGCGCACCGGTGCCGGGATGGGGGTGGGCTTGAAGCTGTCGCGGGCGACACAGGCGACCCGGATTGAGCCATCGGCCAGCAGCGTATCGCCACGATACGCTTGCTGCACGAAATCAACCGAGGCGCGCCCCAGGCGTTCGATCCGGCTGATAATGCGCAAGGTATCGTCGAGTCGCGCCGGCGCGCGGTACTCGAGTGCGGTACCGCGCACGATAAAAATCAGACCGGTCTGCTCGGCCAAGGCGTTTTGCTCGATGCCACAGGCGCGCAGCCATTCGGTGCGGGCCCGTTCGAAGAATTTCAGGTAATTCGCGTAGAACACCACGCCGCCAGCATCGGTGTCCTCGTAGTAGACGCGCAGAGGCCACGAGAATGACCCGGATGCGGGGGATTCGACCGATTCGCTATACTGGTTTTCCATACTGCAATTTTACCGGATGTCTCGGTCGGTCTTGTTACACGGTGCAGCAAGATGGCGACACGGCGGTCTCGCGCCCATAGCCGCCAAGCCTCGCGCGCGACTATTTTGAGAAAGCCGAAGCCTACTGTGGTTTGGGCGCCACGGCAAGCACAAATTCCGCCAGCGGGCGCGTCCAGGCGCTTGCGCAGCCTCCGCCGGCGGGCTTAATAATTGGGGTCTTATTAACTCGCCGAGGGCCTGGCAGGGGCGGCGCGCGGTTGCCAGATCGACCTCGATCCCCTACACTAATGCTTCAAGCTGCTGCGTAACTGGCGATAGACGACCCGATGTGTCGTAGGTGGAACTACCCACCGTGAAGCGCAGCAAGCCGTATTGCCGTTCGCCTGGGCAGCCGTGACTGATTGCAATTTGCGTCGCATTGCGCTGCCCTGTCTCGCGTTCGCGGAAACCCTCCGCACGCATTGCAGGCTTGCACCGGTCCGGTCAACCTGTGTCTGTATCCTTCCCTGGGAATCATTATGTTTGACCGAGCTAAGCATACGATCGCGAATGTCGACTCCGAACTGTGGGCGGCAATCCAGCATGAAAATCAGCGTCAGCAGGACCATATCGAGCTGATCGCCTCCGAAAACTACACCAGCCCCGCCGTGATGGAAGCGCAGGGCTCGCAACTGACCAACAAGTACGCCGAAGGCTATCCCGGCAAACGTTACTACGGTGGCTGCGAATTTGTCGATGTGGTCGAGCAACTGGCCATTGATCGCGTCAAGAAGCTGTTTGGCGCGGAAGCCGCCAACGTGCAGCCCAACTCGGGCTCGCAAGCCAACCAAGGCGTGTTTTTCGCGGTCTTGAAGCCGGGCGACACCATCATGGGCATGAGCCTCGCTGAAGGCGGCCACCTGACGCATGGCATGGCGCTGAACATGAGCGGCAAGTGGTTCAATGTGGTCAGCTACGGCCTCGATGCCGCTGAAGACATCGATTACGATGCGCTGGAAAAACTGGCCCACGAAAAGAAACCGAAGCTGATCATTGCCGGCGCGTCGGCTTTTGCCCTGCGCATCGATTTCGAGCGCATCTCCAAGGTCGCCAAGGCCGTCGGTGCGCTGTTCATGGTCGACATGGCGCACTACGCGGGTCTGATCGCCGCCGGCGAGTACCCGAATCCGGTGCCGTACGCCGATTTCGTCACCACGACCACCCATAAGAGCCTGCGCGGCCCGCGCGGCGGCGTGATCCTGATGAAGGCCGAATACGAAAAGGCCATCAATTCGGCCATCTTCCCCGGTATCCAGGGCGGCCCGTTGATGCACGTGATCGCCGGCAAGGCCGTTGCGTTCCAGGAAGCCCTGTCGCCGGAGTTCAAGGCCTACCAGAAGCAAGTGGTCGAGAATGCACGCGTGCTGGCTGAAACCCTGATCGCGCGCGGTCTGCGCATCGTCTCGGGCCGTACCGAAAGTCACGTGATGCTGGTCGATCTGCGTGCCAAGAATATCACCGGCAAGGCTGCGGAAGCCGCGCTCGGTGCCGCGCACATCACGGTCAATAAGAACGCGATCCCGAACGATCCGGAAAAGCCTTTTGTCACCAGCGGCATCCGCCTCGGTTCGCCGGCCATGACGACGCGCGGTTTCGGCGCAGCCGAAGCGCAAGCGGTCGGCAACCTGATCGCCGACGTGCTCGACAACCCCGAAGATGCCGCCAACCTGGAACGCGTGCGCGCCAAGGTCGGCGAGTTGACGCGTCGTTTCCCGGTTTACGGCTAAGGCGCTGTGCGACCACGCGACGTCGCCTGCTTCATTCTGGCCGTATGGCCGCGCCGGGGCTGGCTAGCCCGGCCGGATCCATACGGCTGTTGTTTCCCACTGAGGGCCTGACCGATGCGTTGCCCGTTTTGCCGGCATGAGGACACGCAAGTGGTGGACTCGCGCGTGTCGGAGGACGGCGCGGCAATCCGCCGCCGCCGCCGTTGTCCCGAGTGCGATAAGCGTTTCACGACCTACGAACGAATAGAGCTGGCGCTGCCCGCAGTGGTGAAGAAGGACGGCAGCCGGGTCGAATTTGATCGCCGCAAGCTGCAATCGAGTATGCAACTGGCATTGCGCAAACGCCCGGTCAGCGCCGAGGCGGTCGACGATGCGATTGCGCGGGTTGAATACCAGCTGCTGAGTAGCGGCGAGCGCGAAATCCGCTCCGAGAATCTGGGCGAACTGGTCATGGCGGAGCTGCGCCGGCTCGACAAGGTCGCTTATGTGCGGTTTGCCTCGGTGTACCGCAGCTTCGAGGATGTGGCCGAATTCCAGGACGTGATTCAGGAAGTGCGACGCCTGAACGCGCCCAAAGTCGCGGCCAAGACGCCTCGCAAGCGCTGAGCCCCGACGGCAATCGGTCTATCACCGGCGGCTGATTGTGTGCTGCCGCGTCTCCCTCTACATTGAAACTCCCTGCCAGTGCTTGGGCATGCTGCCTGAGTCCACACGGAGTTCATCGTGCTGCATGCCTCGTCTGTTTGTCTGCCGCTCGCGCGCCCACGCGGCTATACCCTGTTCGAAACGCTCACCGTGGTGGCCTTGCTGGCGCTTGGCGCGACCGCCACGGCGCCATCGTGGCGTGCTTGGCTATTGCGCGACCGGGTCGACCAAACCACGCGTGCGCTGCTCAATACTTTCGATTTTGCGCGAGCCCAGGCACAGCGCACCGGCCGCAAAGTCACGCTATGCCGTATCGACAGCCAGGGGCAGTGCGCAAACACCTCGGTGCTATGCGGGCGGGGGGCGCAGGCGCGCGCCGATAATTGGGCTTGTGGCTGGCTGGTGACAATTGCGCTGCCGGCAGCAGGATCGAGTCCGCCTCGACCATCTGTCGATCCCACATCCGTCGCCGCTGTGGCTGCGGCAGCGGCCCCGATTGGCGCTGACCCCGCGCAGGTTCGTATCCTGCGCCAATATGGGCCCAACGACGCCGTGATTGTCAGCAGTCCGTCCACAGCCCTGTCGTTCACGCCGCCAGCAGGGCAGGTGATAGGCAGTTTTCGCGATTTCCAGATCACGCCTGCTGCTGCCATCGCCTCTCCCGCTTCCGCGCCACGCCTGGCAGCTTGTATTCGTTTGGCGGCTGGTGGCCGCCCGCGGGTTTCGGCGGGCTTATGCTGAGGCTGCCGTCCCTCAGCCGTGGCGATACGCTATTGGAGGTGTTGGCGGCGTTGTTCGTCATGGCGTTTGCTGCCCTTGGCATGGCGGCGCTGCAAAGCTGGGTCAGCCGCTCGGAGCAGGCTGCGCGTTGGCTGGATGCCGCGGTCGATGCGGCCAGTACGGCAGCGGAAATCATGCGCGCCGGTATCGGCTCGTCCGCAGCCGCAACTCTGGTCCAGCAGAGCGCGGCAGTGCTGCCTGATGGCCGTATCGCAGTGACGCCACTGGACGCCGGCCTGGCCCGGATCGATGTCAGCTGGACCGAGCCGCCGCGCTGGGGCGCATCGGCTAGCGTGGCCAGCTGCACGCTCGCGGGTGGCAGCAGTCATCCGGGCTGGCAGCCCCACTGTCTGTCGTTCTGGGTCGCGCCATGACACACCCGCAGCCCTTGGCGCTCACTACGCTGCCGCCGGCATGCCGTTGGCCTCGGTGTTCGCGCGCGATGGGCCATGGCCATAGTCTGCTGGAACTGATGATCGCCCTGGCCTTGGGCGTGTTGGTGACCGTCAGCGCATGTGCTTTATACCGGCCTGCGCGCGCTGCGTGGACAGCCGCCGCCGACCGCGCCACGCTCAATGAAGCGGGGCGGGCGGCGTTGGCGCTGATTGCGCTGCAAGCCCGCTTGGCTGGTCTGGCCGTGCAAGCCGACGGCGGCGGCCCCAGCCGCGCCCAATGGCTGGCGCAGCAGCAGCCCGTTTTTACTTGCGAAGCTGGCCGACCGGAAGGGCCCGCCGACGCGCCGTACTGCGTCGATCAAGCGCCGCCGCCCGGCAGCGCCAGCGATAACGGCACCAGCGACGGCGTCCAATTTGTCTCATTGGCCAGCACCCTGGCCAGCTGGCCCGATAGCAAGGGCGCCCCCACCGATTGCCTGGGGCAGGCGTTGGCCGCGGGCGCTGCCAATATCGCCCGCTTTTTTGCTCATGCGGGCAGCGGTGGCCTTGACGATGCCGAACTGTACTGTGACGGCGGCGGCCGCCTGGGCGATGCGCAACCGGTGGTGGCGGGGATCGAAACCTTACGCTTGCGCTATGCATTGGCCGGGGGCGACACGCCTCAGCGCAGCGTCGACGCCGGCAGTCTGGACCGGCTGCGCGCACTGCTGATCTGCGTGGTGGCGCGCGGCCAGAACACGCATCACCCCTACCCCTATACCGATTGCGACGGACGCGCGCAGGCTGGCGCGGATGGGTATCGACGCCTCACTTATCGTCAGTGGGTGGCGTTGCGCAATCTCGATACCCGCTCATGAGTCCGCACCGCTTGACCTGCCGTGACGGTCGCTGCCATCGGCAAGGCGGGGTCAGCTTGCCCATCGTGCTGGCCTTGACCGCGTTGTTGCAAGTGCTGGCATTGGCACAGGCCGATCTCGGCTGGGTCGCGCTGCGCGATGCGGGCGCGCGACGCGATCGTCTGCTCGCCGACACTGCAGCCGAGGCCGCTTTGGTGATCTGTAGCAGATTGCTGCAACAAGGACGCATTCCGGTTTATCCCTGGACGGGGCCGGGTGAGCCGGCCGGCTGGCAGGCGCCGCAGGCGTTTTCGGGCTCGACGCCGCTGGCATACAGTTTGGGCCCGCGGTGGCCGGCGCCGACCTCACCACCCCAATGCCTGGCCGAGGCACGACCCGCCGTAAGCGGGGCGGGGCATGTGCCGGCCGCGCAGATCGTGGTGCTGACGGCGCGTGCCGTCGGTCTCGACGCCGAGACGCAAAGCTATCAGCAGCGACTTTGGCGGGTGGCTTCCGGTGTCTCGCCGGCCTCGTCCCCGCAAGGCTGGCGCAATGTCGCGGCGGTGCCCGATTGAACGCCTCGCGCGTAGCCGGTGTCAGCCTGCTCGAAATGGCGGTATGCCTCGCCATTTTGGCTATCCTCGCTACCTACGCGATGCCGAGCTATCAGGCTGAGCGCATGCGGGCCTATCGCGCCGACGCTGTCGCTGCCTTGTATCGCGCCGCCCATGATATCGAGACGCGCGCGGCCGATGGCGAGTGGCAGGAGGGCAGTGCGACCTTATCGCCGGATCTGGCGCAAGCACCGCCCGGCGTGGACGCGGTCTATACCCTGTCGCTTGCGCCGGCCACGGCCGACAATGGCGGCTATACGCTGGAAGCCACGCCGGTGCCGGATGGCGTGATGCAGGGGGATGTTCCGCTGTGCGGCGATTTCGTGCTGGATGCGACCGGGCGCCGAGCCAACCGGATCGATGGCGCTGTGCGTGACGATCGCGTTGCCGTATGTTGGGATGGAGCGGCGTCGCCGACTTTGAAATAGCCGCCACCCAAGGCGGTGTCAGTCGTCGCGGGATTCGGCTGCGGTGCGGTAGGCCTGGCTTTCGGCATCATGCTCGGTGTGCCCTTGGGTGTTGTCATTAGCGCCATGCGCGTCAGGCGTTTGGGTCGAACGCCAGACCTTGACGATGGTCCAGGCCGCCAGTGCGACCGTGCCCAGTTTGACGGCGGGGCCGCCCACTCTAGCGGCAACGCGCCGCAGCGGCGCGCTCAAGACCAGTGAGGCGAGCGAGGCCAGCAGTGGATAGTCTTTCATCAGGCCGCCGATGGCACCGACTTCCGCTTTGCCGACGGCCCACGCCGGTGAGAGCCATTTGAGCCAACTGAAGTGCGTGAACTTATAGCGCAGTTCGGCGCTGGCTTCGGCGACTTCGGCGCGTTCTACGGCAGCCCGCAACAGCAGGATTTCCTTGCGTAAATGGCGTTGCTGACGCGGGGTGAAGCCGCGATGGCGCAGCAAGGCAGCCGCCAGGGCGTCAGGTGAAGTATCGCTTGGGGTCGGGGCCATGGTGTCGGTATGCGCATCTGGCAATCAGCGTGGGCCGACTGCGGTGGTGGACAAGGTGGCGGGCGCGATGCCATGGGCCCGCGCCGCCGTGTACGATGTCATCAGGGTCATGCATGCGGACGCTTGAATGCTTCGGCGTCTTTCTCCAGCTCGGCCACCGTGGTGGCGAAGATGCCTGGTGCGTGCCGCACACTGGACCAGGCTTTCAAACCACATAACAGCGCGCCCAAGGCATAAGCCAAAGTAATGATAGCCAAGGCCTGCCAGCGATAGCTGTCCCAGAAAGCAGCGGCGATCAGCGCGGTGAGCGTCACCAGCGCCATCAACGCGAACAGCATGCCCGCCAGGCCGACGAACAGCGTCAGCAGCAGCCGTTCCTTTTCTTCGGCGATATCGATGCTGATCAGTTCAAGCCGGGTGCGCAGTATGGCCAGTACGCCCCCGCCCAGCCGGCGTAGCGCGCCTTGAGCGTCGGGCTTGGGAGCCTGGGTGGTCGAATCGCGGTTCATGGCATGCTCAGGGCAGACTTGCAGGGTTCGATTTAGGATGCGCCGGCCTCGCCCAGCGTGACGCTCGCCACCACGCGCCGGCAACGCAGGACCCCCCCGCGCTGCGGGACACGCAGCGCAGATCACGCGCCGGGCTCAGGCCCGGCGTCGCGTTCCCGCGCGGGAGGCGGTCAGCGCTTAGCGACGATTGATCAGCAAGCCGATCAGAATACCGACACCGGCCGCGATGCCAACTGACTGCCACGGATGCTCGTGCACGTAGTCGTCGGTGGCGCGCACCGCTTTCTTGCCTTTCTCGACCACGATCACATGGGCATCGGCAGCTTTTTCCTTGGCGGCCTTGAGACGCGATACGGCTTTTTCACGTAATTCTGTGGCGCGTTCACCGGTGGTATTGGCAGCTTGTTTCAGCAGGTCTTCGGCGTCTGCGAGAACGGTTTTGATGTCACCCATCAGTTTCTCCTTGTTGACTTCCGACATAAATATGACTCCCCGTGGTTGGTCTATGGTGCGGTTAACAGCATCCTAACCAAAGTAGGCGAGTGATGCGAGTGCGGCACGCAAAGTCGAGCAATGAACTGTGCGCGTTGATGCCGCGACGTGATCGTGCCATATTGCACCGGATCGGTATGTGATGCAGTACGTTGTCGTACAAAATGCCTTGCGGCACCGCATCGGCGTACGGCGTATCGGTCGGTATAACCAAAACTTATTTGCATGTGCGCTTTGCATCGTTAGTGCGACAGGCAAGGTCGAGTATCCTTGAAGTCTGATTTCTCCACCCAAGAGGAGTGCCCATTATGAGTCTTCGTCTAGGCGACATCGCCCCCGATTTCGAGCAGGATTCCAGTCTTGGCCCCATCAAGTTCCATGAATGGCTGGGCGATAGCTGGGGCGTGCTGTTTTCGCACCCGGCCGACTTTACGCCAGTGTGCACCACCGAACTTGGCTTGACCGCCAAACTGAGCGGCGAATTCGCCAAGCGCAATGTGAAGGTGATCGCACTATCGGTTGACGGCGTGGATTCGCATCGTGAATGGATCAAGGATATCAATGAGACCCAGTCCACCGTGGTCGGGTTCCCCATTCTGGCCGACGCCGATCGCAAAGTGGCGCAGTTGTACGACATGATCCACCCGAATGCGAACGAGACCTTGACGGTGCGCTCGCTGTTCGTGATCGATCCCAAGAAAAAAGTCCGTTTGATTATCACCTATCCAGCCAGCACCGGTCGTAACTTCGACGAAGTGCTGCGGGTTATCGATTCCTTGCAATTGACCGAATACCATTCGGTCGCCACGCCGGGCAACTGGAAGGATGGCGACGATGTGGTTATCGTGCCGTCGCTGAAGGACGAGGAAGTGATCAAGCAGAAGTTCCCGAAAGGCTATAAGGCGATCCGGCCTTATCTGCGCCTGACGCCGCAGCCGAACAAGTAAGCCCGGGAGTCCGGGACAGGCCCGCATCCAAGGGATACGGGCCTAGCAGTGAAAAAAACCGGCCAGATGAACTGCACCCCAAAAGTTGGACACCAGTCCAACCTATGGGGTGTTTTTCATGGCGAAGTACGATGAAGCATTCAGGCTGAAGGTCGTAAAGCGGTATCTCAGGGGCGATGTGAGTGCCAAA
>Ga0116226_10003486_pt1 | contig 13883 bp, 10 predicted proteins | sample S1TSphfallax_FD_89692 | JGI IMG/M metagenome (GOLD analysis project Ga0116226, IMG submission 89692) | Host-associated microbial communities from peat moss isolated from Minnesota, USA - S1T2_Fa - Sphagnum fallax MG | ecosystem: Host-associated > Plants > Peat moss > Unclassified | place: USA...
AGTTATGTTTTGATGGGCTTATTGAGAGGTGTCAAGTATTCCTTGTCCAACTTTTTGAGTTGATTGTGGGGATTTTGGTATTTCCTTGTTGTGTGGTGATGTTTGTGCCGAAATGAATAGGATGTTGAACTATTGAGAGAAGGAGCCACTTGAATTTTGTCAAATTATGCATTGTGTTGAGTGAAAATGTTGTTTGTGTGGTGGTTGATGGGTTTGTGACAAAGAGATACACTGGTCATAACTTGTCGAAGTTCAAGAAAACAAGGTTGGAGAGCTCTAATTCTTAGAAAATCATAAAATTAGGGTTAGTAAGAACAAAATTATTCTTGGAATCAAAACCTTGATGATCATTTAATACCATATGTGTGTTTTGCTACAAAAACTTTGGTGTTTCAAAATTCATCTTTATAATGTTGAAATGTGTGTCAAAGTAATATGGTTTTTTTTTTTTTTTTGTTATAGAGGCTTATGTATTAAATGTTATGGAGTTGCATTATTCCATGTGATGGATTGGGCCTTTTAAGAAAGGGAGGTTACGTGTTGTGTGTAACATGAAAACAAATTGGTATTGTCCATCATGTGAGGATGCTATAATATATTTTGGTGTTTGTTTTCTGAAATTACATAGCACATTTATAGAAATTGTATGTTGGTTTGATATTTACATAGATTGAATGTTGGGAGGGGAAAGTCAATGCCACTATTGGTTGGTCTCTTAAGTTCAACTCATGAGGTTAGTGGTATTTGCCTTTTATAGTTTTTATTCTTATAGGTCATGTTCTATGAAAATTACTTCAATCCTCCAAAATATATATGACATGAATGTGTTCAACTAAGGATTTCTAATTTTGTTTGTAGTTTTTAACTATGATCAATTTTCAAAGTTATGTCATTTATTTTTTCAATTATCTAAATTTCATCGATATAAATAAGCACATGTCGCTAAATTTTCATCAAACTTTAATAAAATTTTAAAAAGTTATGGGCAATTGTACATCTAGGGGTTTCCCAACATTTTGTTTTGTGGTCAATTTTCAAAGTTACATAACTTTTTCTTCTTCTTTTTCATTTTTCTAAATTGAATGGGTTGACATATGTAGGGAGACACATGTGGGTAAATTTTCATCAAACTACAATAAAATCAAAAATACTATAGGCAATTGTTCTTCTAGGGGTTTCATAACTTTTGTAGCATTTTGTGATCAATTGTTAAAGTTGTATAACTTTTTTAATTTGTTATTTAGTTCTTTAAATTGCATGAATCTGCACATGTAGGTAGATAAATGTGCCTAAATTTTCATCAAATTATAATAAAATAAAAAAGCATTATGACCAATTGTCTAACTAAAGCTTCCTAACATTTCGTGACATTTTGTGATTATTTTTCTAAGTTGTATAACTTTTTCCTTTTTTTTCAAAACTCTAAATTGGATGGATCAACGTATGTAAGTAGGCATGTGTGATTGAATTCCAGTGATGATGATTTCATCAAAAGTGGGATGGGCTATAGTCGTTGGTTGTACAAAAAGACAATTCCAAACTACAAATTTATTGGTGGTTGATTCCAAACTATAATTTTTTAAAAAGTAAACAATTTACAAATTGTAATATTCAAAATGTCCTTACGAATCTCAAGATATCAAGAGAGAAACAAATCTCTTTATTTTTTTCAATGTCTTTTAGAATCTTTGTGTGTTTTCAAAAAAAAATTAACTCTTTCTGTCTTTCCAATTTCATACACATGTTTACATGTAATTTCATACAAATGTAAAAACATGTGTTATTTCATTTGAATATGTTGAGATTATTTCAAAAGATTAACGTGTTTTTTTTCTTTGAGATTAAGTTAGTTTCCTATAAAAATTGCATTGTTAGATACCTAATTCAAAGATTTAATCCCCGCTTGCTTAGCTATATTAATGTTTATCCACCCTAATTGTTTCCAAATTTTTAATGAATCAAAAACAAGGGTGGCTAATTAAATCTCCCCTTGGATGATAATTGAGCAGTCTTTTGTACAATTTGAATATATATATATGAAAATAAGAAAGTTTTCAAATGTAAACGTCTTTTTTTTTTGGTCATTTCATTGTCATTGGTAGTGCATAGTAACATGCAACCCAAGTTTGCATAAACTATAGTAAAATCAAAAAAATTATGGGCAACTATTTAATTAAGGGTTTCTTAACTTTTGTGGCATTTTGCGATCAAATTTCAAAGTTGTATAACTTTTGACAATTGGGATTTATTTGTCAAAGGGCCCACCCAACTTAGTGTATTGTGTGAATGCATGTTGGATGTGCATCTTTGACAATTTGTTTCTTCCTCATCGAAAACCCTTTTTGTTTTGTGTTTTTTTTCCACCCACTTCATATGGATGCCTTCTATCTACCATAGGAAATTTGCAACCATTGAAAAATGGTAAGTAGGTCAAAATCAATAAAAACCTGGAATATTTAAGGTTTGCCCAAAACCAAAAAGATTCCACTTTCAACTTGTAGAAAGGATTTTTCTTATCTCAACCAAATCTTCCTTTTTCGTACCACAACATCCAACTTAAAGTTGTCTACAACTCTACTAAGTTGGATTTTCCAAAATCCAATGTTTTAGATGGATTTTTCCTAAAGGTTTGTAAGGGGCTAGTTCTTTTTTCAAAGTGCAATTGTTTTGGTTAAAGGACATTTAAGGGATAACAACATGGTTGTATGCCAAATACTATCATGTGGAATGGAGCACCATCCTCCTTTTTGGTGGTCATAAAGCCTTATCCTTGTTTTTTTAATGTTGTGGCAAGGGATGTTTAAAAGTGTAATAGTTCCTTTTTCATTTAAACAAAGTTCTAACATTTTGATATTATTAATTTCTTGAAAAAAAGGGATGAAACTTTAGTCCCATGGGGCCCTAGTTTGGAAAGGGATAACCAAAACTGAAGCCATGCAAGGCAACACATCACACATGCCTTTTACTTTGGTAACACCCTCCCCTAGGGCTTTACCTATCACTTAAATGGCCTACAATCAAACCCTATACATAATTCAAGTATTATTGCAATTATGTAATATATATAATTTTTGGGGAATATGCAAAACCATATACCCAAACCATAATTAATTAATTAATGTGACTAAAAAAATCATGATATTTTTCTACTTCAATGGAAAAGATGGTTATAAATGTTTAGCCATTTTAATACTGGCATTTGCCCATTTGGGTTCCTCAAACTTCATACATCACAAAACTTTTCAAAACTCTTAAACCTTAAACCCTATTAAACACCTTGAAATCCAAACTAACTAGTCCTTGTTTTGGCCCTTAGGTCATGTGAATTTTTTCATATTTTGTCAACATCAAAATGTTCCTAACTAATATTTTGTAAGGCAATTCAATAGTAGCTTTGTGTAACTAATTTTTTGCTCCCCCATTTGTTTTTTCAATCATAGTATCCAAACCCACCAACAAAAAAAAACATTGTCTTCAAAATCTGTTTGTATTAATTTAGGGCCAATAGGAAATATCATATGATTTATCCAATGGAATGATAATGTGACCATGAAAGGTTCTATCCCTATTTAATCTACTAACCCTAAAACCTCAAAGACAATGAGAATTTAAATTGAAAAGCGATACATATTGGGATCATTTAATGTTTAAAGGTTAATAAATGTAATTTGTTTACAATGTTGAACAATGATTTCAATGAACATCCAACAAAATCAAAAGTAAAAATTAGAGGGAATTCGTGACGGGCTTTGGTGATCTTGGAAAGTACTAAATGAGTTGAATTTTATGGAAGAGATTTTGTAGTTTTTAAACCTTAGATGCAAGAGATATTGAATTTTGAGTAATCTTTATCAGTAAAAAGTCAACTAAATTACAAAAAATAAATTCAACCAAATTACAAAAAACTTTAGGATTCAATCAAATTATAAAAATTTATAATTTTTTTAAAAAATAATTTGAATTGAAAGTTTGAAACAAAACAAAATGTATTTTGATCATGATTGTAATTTGGAACATGGTTGGGTAATTTGAATGTAAAGTAAGTAGGTTTAAGGTAATTGGGCCAATAAGGTTTTGAACATTTTACAATTGGTTCATTACATTGAACATGAGTTCAAATGTGATCAAGAAAGGAGTTGTTATTTGTGGTATCAATGCGATTTTGTAATTTAAAAAATAAAATGTGTGAGGTCTTGTGATTACAAATCAAGTGTCAACCCCATAAACTTTAATATATTCACATTAAAATATCTTGTAATAAGTATTAAAAAATATTTTGGTGCTTTGGATAATACATTGTTTATAAATTTCATGAACTTTTTTAAATGAATAAAGTGAAATGATATCAGTGCACCAATATGCGTTTAAGTTCACTATGTGTTTCACTAAATTTTGAGTGAAATTGAATAAATCTATCATGGTGAAAATGACCAACCCATTAGTAAATGAAGACCAATTGTCATGTATAAGTGAATTCATTAATCATTAATCAAATTCATTAATAGTTAATTGTATTCACCAATAGTTAATCAAAATTACTAATAGCTGAATCATTAATAATAAATTCACTAATGGTCAATTAGGAACTTAAGTTATACACCTAAGAACCTTCCTTAAACTACTTAACCTAAACTAAGAACGTAACTCACTTAAACACATAACCCACCAAATAGAGTGCAAATGTGAAGGTTTGAACTTTCCATCTCTCTCACCTCCATCTTTAAAAAACAAATCCTTAACCATTAAACCATTATTTAAATGAATGATATTTTTTTGTCATCACATATTATTATTATTTTTTTTACCCTAGGTTATTTTAGGCTATTATACCATAGGCTATTATTGGCTATTCTATCATATGTTATTTTAGCAATTATACCATAGGCTATTATTGGTTATTCTATCATAGGCTCCTTTTGGTTATTTTAGGCTATTTTACAATTGACTATTATTGGTTATTCTAGGTTATTTTACCATATGTTATTCTTGATTATTTTTTGTTATTTTAAATTATTATATCGTAAGTTATTATAGGTTATTTTATCATAGGCTATCATTGGTTATTATGAATGACCTTGAATAACTTAAGGTATAATTTGAAATAACATATAACAGTTTAAAGCAAAATAACCTAAGCTATAATAATTTATAATAACCTATATTAACTTATAATAAATTAGGGTATAACTTAAAATAATCTAGGTTAGCTTAAAATAACATAGGGTATAACTTAAAGTAATTTACGATATTGAAAACAACAACATAAAAATAAACAAATTTAATTATTATAATGAATTATTTAAATTATTAGTGAATTATGTCAAATAGTAATGAAACATGAGGTTAACATAATGACCTTAGAATGAAATAACTTTAAGCAAGGTGAAATCATTAAGGTGGGGCAAACTTATTTCAGTTTTGAAGTTTCATAATGATCTAAACTAGTGAATTGCCCCTCACTTTTGTACTAGTTTATACACTTAGAACATGGATTTTTTTTGTGCACTTTGATTGAAAGTAACATCAATAACTTCAAATCCATTGCATGTTGTAACTTCATATGAATTTAGTGGTATATGATGTTCAATATCTCCATGCCTAAACATTTCCATGCCCATCAAAAACCACAAGGTAATCATATTTAATTTTATTAATGCAAAGGTGGAATTTGTAAACATAATATAGGGGATGCTTGAAGATTATGGTTATTTTTATATTAATATATTTATTTTTATAGAGAGTTTATGTTGACGCTTTGGATAATCAAATGTGAAATGCATAGTGATTTTGAATAACTTTCGAATTAAAAACTCCCATTTACCATTTGACCTCAACTTAGACATTTCTTCAACAACACAAACATCTCCATGAAAATTTGTGTGATGTAAAAGGCCAAATACATATAATCTTTTTTTGGTTTAAACATAAGAAAGAATAATGTAAATGAGGCCATGTTTTGTAACATGAGTAAGATCAAATGCCATTTCATATAATGACAAACCTTGACATTTATGGATTGTTCTTGCAACAAGTTGAATGGGAAACCATGTTTCTTATGACCAAATGGTTTTGAGTTTTTCCAATTTGTATTTGCTTAACAATTGGCTCTATTGGAGTTCAATATTTTTTAATATCCATATCATCATATAAGAACATGTTTTTATGATGAGTCAATTGTCCTATAATTATATTTGAGGGCTTTGTCTAAATATATTTTTATCATTAAATGATGATGTGGTTTAAAATAATTCATCAACTCCATTAACAAACCCATCATATGTCAAATAATCACCCACACATAGTTCTACTAACATGATTGTTTTAACGTACAATTTTGTATACAACCTTGCAATCTTGTTTGCATCAATTATGTAGTAATGAACGATAATGTATATCAATAGCTTGAAGTATATATGTGGGAGCTACCATTTTATTTAATATTACATAATTTTGATGATTTGTAGCTTTGTTTGTACATAATAAGGTATGGTTGCATAATCAAAAGGGGGCATCAAGATAAAATGTTTATTCTATCAATATCATGGTTATTTTGAAAGACTATTCAAAATCTATTAAGGATTTATAAAAATTGACCATCACTTTGTCGTGAGACAATGTTTAGTTCATAGCATTCAACATGTTCTTGCCGAAGGTTAGCTATTATATTGCATTGAGATTATGTTTTGATTTTAAAAAACCCAAGTGTCTTGTATTGGAATAATTTGGTAAAAAATCTCCAATCATGATGATGCCAAGGTTTGCAAAAGGTTTATTGTGAATGTGTTTGATTTATAAAATTTAACATTCTTGTTCCAACTAGTGAAATTTCATCAATGACCACAAGGTATTTGTTCATAATGACTTACATTAAATTGTTTAATAATTCAAAAAATAATTTTCCAAAATTTGAAAATGCTTGATTAATTGGTATATGGGGCTTAGCATGGTTGGGTGGACCAAAACATGACAAAAAATAATTGGCCCAAAGTCAAATTTGTAAGCTTTACAATGTGCATAGTGTTGACACAATATGATAACAAGATGATATCTATCCATTCTTGGCAATTTTTTTTGCATATGTGATTTGTGCATTGCACACATTAATGATTTTTAAAAAAATCGATTCAAAACATTTGTGTTTTTATATGTTATAGACTTTTTCAAATGACATGTGTTTTCTCAACATTCAAAAGTCCATAGTGTAATACCTTCAATTCATATGATGTAAAACTCTTTTGCATTTTTTTTATTAATACATTTCCACTTTGAAACCAATCTCTTCAACAAATTCTAGATCCATCATTGAGCCAAATTAAAATACATTAACCTAATTGCACTTGGCATTACACGCAAATTTCTCAATTTCAAAAGTCCATAGCTCTTGGGATTTTATGTTTTTTGCATTACAAAAAATTCTACCAATATTTAAATATTAAACTCTATTATTTGAAAATGAATCCTTATTAACCAAACCCAACACATGTAATAAGATAACATTTGCAATCACACCCATTATAGAGAAATTACCCTTGTGATGAAATAATTAGTCCACCCTACCATGCCAACACCCATATTCAAGGTAGAATGTATGGTTAATCCACCTATATTGAAAGCAACTTCACTTATGAAAGTCATAAGTATTTAGTTTTTAATTTTAAGTGGATCAAATTTTAGTTTTTGATTGTAAATTCTAAATGGACCTTGGACTATCACTTTCCAAGTGAATTTTTTCATGTTCTTGCTATTCCGATGAAAAAAAGTTGTAAAGGTTCATGTGGAAAATTTTGCTTGCAATATATGATGTCATCATATATGGTTTTTTGTTCATCGTTTTGTTGTTGCATTAAGGATTCAAATGATTGTTCATCCATAAGTTGATCATGTGAATGAAATGTATAATGTGGGTTATTTTTATTGTTGGCCAAATATGTAAGAATGATGTTGGGCCTCACATAAATATTAGTTATTAAATCATATTTTTCATTACGAGAACAATTTATCACAATAAGAAATAGAACATTGTTATCAAAATTTGATGTATTAGCCCATCTATTTTGATCAATATTTGTTATTCTTGAAATTTGTCCAAACATCATTTTGATTCAACGAGTAATTTAAAATCATTTGAAAATTGAAAATGTTACACATTTTTAATTTTCTTTTTGATTTTTTATGTAGGATAAATACTAAATTTCATGATTTCCCAATTGCAAATGCTTAGAATGTTAAAATGGCAAATAATGCAATAATTGCTCTTTGGACCAAATTTTTTGGCTCTTTAAATTTGTTATAATGGACATACTTTATTTTAGTTTTATAGCATATGTTGAGTATTTGGTTTTTTACATTGAATTTTGCTACAAACTTGATAAGACATAAAAATTTTAATTCAGTGGGTTTTTCTAGATACTTGCACATGTTTAATCAGAAATTTGCACTTGAGATTTATGAATTTTAGATCTAATTCCATTAGTTCAAATTTGGGTTTCAATATAAAGGCCCTACTTTGGAATGGATAAGTGTTTATGAATTTGAATGTTCGTGATGAATGATACAATAACAAGGATATAATAAATTATTAATTGAGCCAACATTTATTACATGTTAAAGAATGTATTTCCTTATTTTTTAATCATGATATGAACATCTATCTTGTTTGTTATGGTTGACTTAAATAGTTATAAAATTCAATTCTAAAGTTATGTTTTTGTCTATTTAATCATGTATGAAATGCAATATGTAGTAGTTGCATATGGATCAAGTATAAACTAAATGCCAATGTTTACACTTGCCATATATGGCTGGCCATTTTGTTGGAAGAATTAGTAAAAATAAATTTTTGTACTTGTTGTAAAAACAGTTATGGTTTTGTTAACTATGTAGAACCAGAATGTAAGTTTGTTCATCAATGTGAACTAAATTAAGATATTCATCAAATGAAATGTCTTGCCTAGTTCCCATTTCACTTGATAGAGAAAAAAATTGTTTACTTTTGTTGCTAAAAAATTATTGTTGGAAACCAATGAATTTGGTGTTTTGTAGTGGTTCAAGGATTTTAGTTTTTGCAAGGTGGCAAAGGATAGTGAAATTTGCACAACAAATGCCCTCTCTTATTGCATATAGGTGAATGTCAATGACATTGGGCTTGTTGTATTTAGATAAAAATGTTTTAGTACATGTAATGTATTTGTCAACAAATGATTCAATATTTTCATTTGTGCTTATTTTTATATTGAAGCATTTTAAATCTATAATAGTCCATGATCATGTTCACTTTCACAATGTTGGAATCAATAACAAAAAATAAGTCAATAATTTTTTGAAAAATACTAAAGTTTTTCTTTATCAAATCTATAAAAGAAAATGTTCAATGGTCATAGCTAGTACCTAAAACATGTAACATGGTCACTTCAAATTAATATGGCTATGTCTACACATTTCAAAACTTCAACTTTGTTTAATGGACAAGGTGCTTCACATTCAATTTTTAAATTACTTCAATTAATGAGTCCCATAATCATTTTGAATTAGTAAATGTCACAAAAAAAATTGATGGACCAAGTTGATGAATGATGGTAAACAAATTATTTTGTAACCCTTCCATATAATCTAAATATGTTCGTAGCAATGTCCATGTAAATATGTCGTTCATCAATAAACAAAACCTTATCTTTTTCATTTCATGTCAAAAAGAATAAATTTAAATTATTCCATAAAATGTAGAGCATATATATGTTTTTTCAACTCCTTCCACCTTGTAAGCCTTACAAGCCTCTTATCTCTTCTTGTATTTGCATTATTTTCTAATTTTGTATCCGAGGGCTCTCGAAGGAGACTTGAGGGCACTGCTTTAAATTGGCTCTTAAGGAACTTTTGCAATTTATGGTATCAAATAAGTTTTGCAAATGACGTCTTAATTTTATATTTTCTTTGGCCAAACCTATATTCGTGCCTTTGCCATTTGGCCAAATAAAATGTTGGTACCTATTCTATTTGGCCAACTTGATTTGGAGTGATGGCTGCATGATCATATTTTTTGCAAATTATTTGGCCTCATGGTCAAAGACGCTACGCACCCTTCCATTAAAAGAAGCTTTCGAGCAAAAGATTTTTTTTTTTTTTTTTAGCATAATTGGTGACGCATCCATAAAACAATCTTACACGAAAAGCATATGATGTAAGCCGAAGGAAAAAACTAACTAGGTCTTGGAATTCAATGTATGATTCAAGAATCTTATAAAAAAAATTGTTTGTTGGTGACATGATTTGCTTTTACGTTTCTACTACAAAATTTTCCTTTTCTAATTCTTATTCAATTTGAATCTCTAATTTTTTTAATACACATTTTTATGCCTTTAAAAACAATGTTTGGAACATTGGTTGCAAAGTAATGATTATTGTGTAACAGTTTGCATTAAACAATTTGTGTGTAGGAAAAATGCTTATAAATTTTAGAGTCACAAGGTAATCCATAGAACAAAGGGGGAAAATTCAACTCCTCACTATATTTATCCTTGAAATAGCTAAAATGATGATTATTTTCACTTGGAGATATAGAGGTGATGGCATTTCATGATCATGTATATTTTGTAATTGTAAAAAAAATTTGAACGAATGCATTTATTATTATGTTGTTTTGATCATGGTCTTCATCAATGTTGTTTTCAAACATTGAAGTATGACTTGAAATTCATTCATCTTCTTAAAGACAATGTTTTGTTTTATGGTGTAGAGCAAATAGACTTAACTACTGAGGATGGACAATGACATTTAATTCTTTGTAAAGTGTGTTTTGAAGAGATTATTCAAAACAACTATCACATGATTTCATAATTACCAAATAAATACTTATACTCCAACTTGTAAATCCTATAATTGCTTCATTGTGAGGTAGTCCAAACAAAATAAATTGTGTCTTGTCAATGTTTTTGCATGAATATTGATCATACTCCCATTCAACTTGTATTTTCCAGATGATAAATTTCTTAAAAAGTAAATCTAAGAGAGATTACTCATTGTTCTAAATATGTTAGGTTTGAATAGATTTGATGACTTGATTTTTTTCTTATTTTTTAATGGTATTTTGAAATGCACTTTTAACTATTTTTTAATATAAAAAGGGGTATATGCATCCTTGGGTGGACCCACTAAGAACCACCTCAAGGATGGTAAAACTAGTAAAACTATCAAAATAATATTTTTGGCTTTTTTAATTTTATGTTTTTCATAGCCATAAAAACAAATTCTCATGTTTATCCATTGCATGCCAAAATACACAATCTAAAGTGTTCATTGGAATAAAAAAAGTGAGAAATATAGCAATTTTGATTTCTTAATTCAATTGCCTTTTTTAGAATCACTCTCCTAAATTTTGGAAATTGATAATTTAATTATACATGCTCAATTAATTACATAATAGTAAATTCAAATAAAATTACTTCTAAAGCAGCTATGAAAATTATTTAAAAATAAAGTATTAAAACATGTTTGAAACTTGTGTTCCTAACCAAAAATTCCAGGAAAAGAAACCATGTGACAATCCTAAATTTTTTTTTAAATGAAATGATTAGGAACATCAAAATACATAATATTTATTGTATCATATTAAAGATCAAAATCCTATACAACCTAATTAGAGCAATCAAAAAAATTTGAATGAAAAGTTTTGTGTAAATGTTTCTTATTATTTTAAAGTTCAATAGGTCTAGTAAAAGGAAAAGATGACACTCCTAGTGGGCCCACCCAAGGATGCTTATACTTGAAGACATTACTACAAATATGAAGATTTTCATGTTATTATTATAATTCAATCATTGTGGAAATATGTATTTGATTCAATAATTCATTTGATATTTTGGTCATTTGTTTCATGAAAAACAACCTCTCACAACAAAAACAAACATAAATGGGAATGTCCAAAACATGCATCTTAAAAACATCAATGAAATAATAATTCATTATAAAATGTAAATCAACTTCTTGAACTAATGGGATTTCATAGTTGGAGTTTGTCTTGTTAAAAATAGTTAAAGCTTATATTTGATGTTTTTTGAACAAGATATTTCATGTTACAAAAGTTTGGTTTTGTTTTGTCAAAATTTGAATTATTGTTTACACATATGTGAGTTTTTTCATTGCAAGACAAATATATATGGGCTTGTTATAAAATTTCAATGGGTGTATGGGCTTGGTTCTAGGAGCTGGGTGAATTTGGACTTGTGATGCAAAAGTTCTTGAATATTGAATGATTTTTTCATTGAAAATTAAATTGAATCATAGCTGAAAATTTTGGAGGAATTGGAATGTGCCTTTGGTGTTGTTGGAAAGATTTTGATGAGCAAGAGTTTATGGAATTTATTTGGTAATATTTGAATTTAAAATGTGGGAGAAATTGATTTTAAAAAATGATTTCTACCACTGAAAATTCAAATAAATTCCAAAAAACCAGGTTTTGGAAGGAAAAATCAGTTAAAGAAGTGGTAACACTTGGGCCAATGGCACATGCCACATTAGTAGAATGTTACAATTGAATTGTGTCAATTTTTAATTTTTTTTGATGGGGCAGTTTAATGTGTTTGGCTTTTTATGACATTAACAAATTCAAATAATCATGAGTTGATATGAACATGCTAGCAAGTTTTTTCTTGGATGAGTTCGGTGAGTCAAAAACACATTGAAATATTTCGTCATCAAGTTTCTTGTTCCAATGGAATCTTTTATTTTTTGTGGAATTTCTTCCATTGCAATGATTGAAAGTCTTAAAGGCTATGAAAGTTATTTGTAATTAATTCTAGTGATGTTGGAACTAGTCTATATGGGGTTCTTTGCAAAATGTTTTGTGTATCACTTCTACATGACCATTCTAGTCATATGGTAATCCTTAGACCATTCCAAAGACAATTAAAAAATAACCACCTCATTTTCAAGCCTAACTACTTCATAACTATTTCATAACTTCTTTCTTTATAACTACTTCCTTTTGTAACTATCTCATTCCTTTCTCCTATCCACCAACATATATGTGTGTGTGTCTTTTCATGTCTATGAAATGTATATTAATTTAAATTAAATTTGACATTGATATAAATATATGAAAACATAAGTAAAAATTAAATAGTTGATTGTCACTAGTAATGCGTAGCATTGCCTAGCTCAAATATATTGAATATGAAAGAATTATTTGAAAATTTTATTGAATATGAAGATGTGTCTTAAGTTGTCATTGGTAACTTTTTCAATGGAACACATTTGATTAATCTCTATGTAGTGTAGCGAAAATGGTTTTATAGGAAAATTTGAGAAAAAATATCAAAGATATGTTCATAACTAGATCAACTGAAACTTGAAAATTGGTAAATGAGGTGAAATTTGAATATTTGATAACCAACATATTTTAAAAGTTAAAAATTCTATCATTTCCAATTAGTGAAATTATAACTTGATAATGAGAGTTGAAAACTATATAATTAGATGTTACAAATAAGAAGGTGATCGGATCTAGTAGATCTAATAACAATTTCTTTAAAGAGGGGAATAAGAAAGTTGGGTCTACAATCAAGCATTAGAAGATTGCCATTTTTAATGAGGTTCAAATCCATGCATCATTATCCATTGCAAAGATTTTTAAACCCTTTCATATTTGGGACAAGTGGAGTCATCAACTTTGCAAGTTGCGAATACGTTTATAACACAAAATGTTACAATTATCCACCAAAAAGTGCAAAAATACTCACTTTGCCTCTCATGGTCATCTACTTGCATCTAATGGCACACATTAGTCTATTTCCATCCATCTTCGACATAGACCATCATTCATGATCTTCTTAATCTCCTCTTACCATGCATAACTTCATTGCTTGACCACAAAATTCCATTCATTAATG
>Ga0116226_10003487_pt1 | contig 13882 bp, 8 predicted proteins | sample S1TSphfallax_FD_89692 | JGI IMG/M metagenome (GOLD analysis project Ga0116226, IMG submission 89692) | Host-associated microbial communities from peat moss isolated from Minnesota, USA - S1T2_Fa - Sphagnum fallax MG | ecosystem: Host-associated > Plants > Peat moss > Unclassified | place: USA...
CCTGCACCAGCTCAAGAAATTATACGTACTCAAGCTTCTCGTGATCAATTTTCTAGAAACTAATCATATGATCTGCTAGCAGCTGCTGCCGTTCAAGCTGCTTCTGATCATTGTCTAGAAATTAGATCATCTGCTGCTGCCTTTCAAGCTTCCGAATATTGTGATCTCAGAATCAGATCTGCTGATCCTGCATTTCAAGCTTAATCTGATTCTCAAGGTGTTTATATCTGTTATCTGTTGCTGCTGCCTTTCAAGCTTCAGATGATTATTGTCAAGAAATCTGCTATATGTTGTTGTCTAATTTCAAGTTTCTGATCGATCTCTAGAGATTATACCAGAGCTGCTGCTGCTGCTGCTGTCTTCTTTCATTAAGCTTCTGATTGTCTAGAAATTTCCATATCTTGCTAATGCCTTCAAAGTTCAAACTTCCAAGCTTCCGATTCTCGAGGAATTCTACCTGCTGGTCGAGCTGCCCGCCTAATTTCAAGCTTCTGCTAGTTCTCTAGAGATTATATCTATTGTCGCACTGCATTTCCAGCTTTTTCCTGATTGAAATGTGCACACAGGACCGGCATAATTCGTATGACTTGGTAAGAAATTATATATATACTTCCATGGTCGAGATTGAGAACTTGTAAGTTGAGCTTTACAAATTAGCAAATTAGAAGGAACTTGTGAGCGAATTCAATAATTCTAGACACTTGAAGCATCAAGCTTGTTCACACCTCAACACATGTTCATGAACAAGAGATTGCTCAAAAAGATGAGCTTTCTTGGGACAAATGAATTTTAAGGTGGATCACTAGTTTTGGTGTCATTGTGGCAGTTTTTTTCTGCAGTGTAGTGGGTGTGATGCAATTGCCAAAAGACAAGAGAGCATTGAAGAAAGTTTATTACAATTGCTGATCTAGACAATCCTAGAGCTCTGAAGTAGGCAGATAGGCTATTGGTTTGTGAATAAGAGTTCAATGCTCGAGTTTAGTGGACAATACAAGTATGTTGACAATAATACTTTGAACAAAAACTTTGGAACAAACACACTTGTTCCTTAAATTCTTTTGAGGCTTTTTCAATTGTGCTGACTGAGGTCATTATTTTTTTTCTCAATAAAATTTGTCTTTTGAGCAATTCATCATTCAAATTGTGTTTTAGAATTCAGCTTCAATTCGAGTACCAACAAAAGCATTTCCATAGTGGTGGAAACTTTATTGGCCTTGCCCACCAAGATGCGTTTAGATTCATTATAGAGTATTATAGTAGCTTAATGGATTTTGGCCCCTGGGTAATAATAGGTCCATTCTTATATGAGGATTTTTGAAAGATGATATTTTGGCTTGTGTTGAAACTTGAGACTAGTTATAATAGAGTTATAATAATATCTTGAAGGATTTTGGTTTCTTTTAGAGGATTTTTGGAAGATTATATTTTTGCTATGGTGAAATATTTGAGTTTCCATAATTCTTCTTCTTTTGCCTTAAGATACTCTTTAATGTAAATGGCAGTGCCACAGTGTGACACACCCCTGGTTTGTTTAGGGTTGGGGAGGGGGGTGAGTAGGGGACAAGTGTCTCTCACTTTAAGGTGTAAAGTCTCCATAATATAATGAACCATTTTCACCAATGGAAGCAGGTGAATGAAATCAAGCTTGAACTTATAAATCACTGTTCAGGAGTTCATACGGAAACAAGCATGTGAACTACACCCAACTTAATATGCAGGAGTCATGCTGTTTACAACTGAAATTACAGTTGAAATCATAGTTGCAGGCTTCAGAACCCCTTTGTTTTTTCTGGAGGATTATGAACATACTACAACTGGGTTGTATTACAAGTGTATCTGCATCCCACAGATTGATCTACTAAGTAATAATTTATTAGTACTGGCAAGTAGAAATCATGACATTATAGCTCAATGTTCAAGAATTATATGGAGGTACCTGCTTTTTGTAGAATATATTGTGAAAGAGTTTTGAACACTGGTTTCAACACTTTCCAGATTTTGTAATCACTTAATGCTTCACTCTAATTGAGTAACATCTAACTCCTATTCTGCTCCACAATATATTTGATCTACTGTAATTTAGGACTGTATAGGTCTGCCCATTCTTGGGTCTATGTATGTCAACTTGCACAGCACAGCCACCTGTATTCCTCCCCCTTAGCCATAACAACCAGTGTTGGGCAGTTCTGGAACTTCTAATGAACCATCAGTTTTGGTTCTTTAACTATTTCAAAATCGAAGGACCACCAGTTTCAGTGCCTCCCCATGCCCATGTAGTTGCGGAACTTGTGAAACATATCCTTTGGTACTAACTTGGTCATTCAATCAGCACACTCTGATTGATTGCGAGTGTGGACATACCATAGTTCTACCTCCTTCATCTCCCACTTCTCACAAATCAAGTAATATTTTGTGCTTGGTCCATTTCTGATGTTTCAAGTTCTTCACCAATTGAATTGCACTTTGGTTATCACTATAGATCATGGTAGGTTTATGATGACTAATGCCAATATTGGAAAGTAAGCAGCATGGTCAAATTGCTTTTTTATTGTCTCATTGGCAACAACAAACTCAGATTCAATTGTGGAATTGGCCGGACAACTTTGGCGCTAACTACACAATGTAATAGTAGCATTAAAAATGAACACATACCTTGTCCAAGACTTGTGGTCATCTTGGTCTTCAACATAATTAGCATCACAAAAACCATGTAAGATGGTTTTTGTTGTGGTTCCATAGTAGAGAAGGCCATAGTCAATAGTGCCTTTTAGGTAGCACAAAATGCATTTGACAACAAACAAATAAGATTTCTTAGGTTGAGTTCACTATACCATAACACCAACTTCCTTCTTGTAAGGAACATCATGAACTACCTTGTCTACTAGTCCAGCTTGAACATTAAATAACATATGGGAAGCAAAAGGAGCAACAATGAGATTTACATGCTCCATGCCAAAATGTTTGATGATGCCTACATGATGTAGTGACCTTGATTGATGAAAATAGACTAATTCAAGGAATCAATGATAATATGAAATCCAACATAATAGTCTACTAATCCTTGAATCACTTTAAAAAAATCTTCAAGTACGCATTTATGTTATTAGCAATTAATTCCTTAACTCCACATAAAATCCCATCATCAACAAAAATCACAAAAATAGTTTCTATAAGACCTTCATTGTGATAAACACAAGGGTCAAGTTCACTAATGACAAGATTATATGCCTTTATAAATGTGTCAAATTTGATGTTCCATTGTCGTGCTTCTTATTTAAGGCCATATAAATGGTTTTTAAATCTACAAACCAATTTGGTTGCCTTTGGTTGCACAGAGCCTTTGGGTTGACCCATATAAATTTCTTCTAACAAATCTCCATTAAGGAAAAAAAATTGCCTATGTTGAATTGGCAAATATGTATTTTATGACTAAATGTTATTACCAAAACAACACAAATAAAGTCATTTTTCACCACTAAAGAATACGTTTTTGCATGGTCAACACCTACCTTCTTTGAATAGCCTTCAACTACTAAATGAGTCTTTTACCATTTAATGGAGCCATCTAATTTGTATTTGAATTTGTGCACCCATTTACAATAAACACATTTCTTCTTTCATCACAAATTTAGCATACGACGAATTAATAATGAAAATCATGTGAGGTTCATTTATTCATATGTTCATTTTACACACAAATATCATGCATTAAAAATAAGTTTGACACATGGATAAATGTGTTGACGGATGAAATATGAACCTATGAATGAACGAATGTCACACAAATTTCACATCTTCTTAAAGATCTATGTTTCAAACATGTTTTCAATACACAATATCAATGTGTAAAACATATGAATTATGAATGAATGCATTTTGCATGATTTTTGTTACTAAGTTGTGAGATGTTAAGTTTGTGATGTTGTATTAATGGCATTAATTCCCAAGTCCCATTTTTTAGTAGCGATGCATATTCCTCATCAATGGCAACATGCCATGATGAAATGTCAAGAAATTGAATGGCTATGTGGAAAGTTTGAAGCTCCATGAATCCATTGAAGCCAAATACCATCAAACCAACAAAAGAATTCTAAATTAATACATCATCATCACCAAGAATGACAACTCTCTTAATTATAGCCATTATCTCAGTAATAGGTTTATAGCATTATAAAAATGGCGGTAATTCATGCATCATTGTATCCTAAACATCTCTTACTACTTGACTATGTGGACTAGTGTCATCTGGTAGTGCTCCCATTGGTTGTGTTTGCGCACATCTTCAATGTCATTATGTTGAATAGATGTTAAATAATGAGTCATTTTGAATTGAATCTCAAATTAAAAAAGGTTGTGCTAGGTGTTACAAGGCTTGTTGATGTATCATTGAACATAACATCAACACATTCCTTCACCTTCTTTGTGTTAGGCTACCATAGTTTATATCCTTTGTTTGTAGTGTTATATCCAACAACATTATATCTCAGTGGTGTTAGCATCCCATTTGGATCGTAATTGTTTGTCAATGAACATGTAAACAAAACAACCAAAGATTCAATAATGTGAGACAACAGGCTTGGTCCCATGCCATGACAAGTTGGATTAAGTTTATTGAAAAAGTATATAGTAGTGTGGATAACATGCACAATGGAAAACTTTTAACGTATAGCATGTTGTGTGCAACTTCTGTGATTGTCCGATCATCATGTTCAATGAATCCATTTTGTTGTGGAATATGATATTTATTAGTCTCATGCATGATGTGTTGAACATAAAGATAAAGTGCAAATTGTTTGGAACATAAGTCACCTATGTGATCAATTTGCAATGTCATGATGTGGCAATGTATCTCCCACTAAATTTGTGCAACTAGATGCTTGAAACAAAAAAAGGTTTCAAATTTGTTCTTGATGTTATAGACAAATTTATAGCCTAAATAATCATCTTTGAACATAACACATTATATAGCATGTTCCACCAAGTGTATCCTCTTGCATAAAACTACAAATGTCCCCATGGAAAAACAAACTAGGAATTTGAAATTGTTATTTCATAATATCAATCTTGTAAAATGTTTTATGATGTTTTCCAAGAGCACATTCTTCACAAAATTGTGTCAATGCAACCATGCCTAATATAGCAAAACCTTTTTAAATTTGGTGTTCATGCAAAAGCCCAAATGCACACACCTTCCATTTCAAAAAGAATTTAAATTTGTTGTTTTGACAACATTGGTGTCATTTTTCAAAAAAAAAATCTTTCTTCTTCTTTAGTGGATGTAGACATTTAGTTGACCAATGGCCAAATTCGCCATAATTGAAACATTTCGTGTGTTGTTTCAATTGTTTCATGTATTTACAATCGTGTCTACATTGTTTTGACTTATAATTGGGTTTTTTAGTTCTTCATGTAAAGGATGTGAATTTTTTTTGATTACCACCATTATCATTGCCTCGTGGTATTTTTTATCAAATATTCATGTTAGAAAAGATGCATAATGATCCCATATATTGTCTAATCACTCCTTGGAAGATTGTCTTAAACAACCATTATGTTATTATAACTTGATGGCATGGCATAAATGATTTTTTTTATAGTCATTTCATCAACGATTAGCTAATCAATGTCTTTCAAAAGTCGCACCATGCTCTCAACCTTCACAATGTGATTAATCATCTTGTCTCCTTTTATTATGTGGTAGTCAAAGAATTATAATTATAAGAAATGCAAATTCTCAATATTTTTTTGTTAAATATAAGGTTCAATTTATTGCACATCATTGTAGTTATGTTACAATTAATGAGTTGATGGATATATTCATAAATTATGCTTGCATTGATTAGCATTCGAGCATAATTGTTATGGTCATCCCATGTGTTTACATCCACTTCTATAATTGAATGCGAATCATGATAATCTCAGTCCCCTACATCTCTTTTTCTAGTGGGTTGTGGTTTTAATCTGTCAACAATTTTCAATATCTTTTTGGCATTAAAAATGATCTCCATTTGGAAATGCTAAAGAGAAAAACCACTTCTATCAAAAACTTTCAATTGGATGTTACCATGTTTTTCCATTATTTGTTAGTAAGTGGTATGTCAAATGTTGTGTGGGCCCATAACATATTGAATTTTGACACATTCAAACAAAGAATCACTTTGCATATGTAAAAATTTGTTTTATTACAAAGCAAAGAATAAGTTCATATCATGGATGTTTTGTATGTCTATAGTACATGTTATTGCCTCTTATAAATCTAATGTATAGTCTTCTTTTACATTTCCTTACATCTTTTATTAACACTAGTACTTCAATTGTCAAACAAAAATATAGATGAAAGAAGAGAGACCAAATACTAAAAAAAACTATAAAAAAATAAGTATTTTGCAACTAGGCTTGCAATCAAGTTTTAATTACAATTTTGAGTTGTAACAACCACTCACAACTCAACATATTTCTACAGCTTGAATGTTAATGATGTGTTGACAAATCATCAATGGACACATGGAAATTCTAAATTTATTTTGATATTTAGTATTTTTATTAAATTAATTTATATCATTCAACTTAAGGCTGATAAGATATTGACACATGGCACTTAGGTTGATAAGTAAATAACCCTAAAGTAGGTAGGCATTACTACCTACATTTTTTAGGCTAAGTAGATAGGTAGTTTAGTCTAAATAGATAGGTAAGTAGTTTTGGCTAAATAGGTAGGTCATTTTGGATAATCCTATTTTATTTTGGGTTTAACCTTTAGGGCAAACCTCTTTTTATTGGTTTATTCCAAATGTCACTTTTTTTTAATACTTCTAGTCCATTTAATTATATATTTTACAAACTTGAAAAGTAGAACAAACAATATGGGAAAAAAATAGTTACATCCTACTTGCGACTCACTTGCAACTCATTTGCAACTACTACAACACAAAGCAATGAGTAAAACTTTAACTTTTAAAGAGCTTTAAATCTTAATACATTATCCATTTGCCTTTCAAATGCAAGAAAACTTGTTTTAGACCTAGGTACATTCAAGTTAAATCACTGGATGTGTAACCAATGTTTGGTTTTTCATGTTTTAGTGTTAAAAATTACATTAATGTTACCAAAAAAATTGTGTTTACATTTAAATGTTTAAAATATATTATGGAAAGACATGAATTTTTTTAAATTAATTTGATGAGGATAAAGTAATCAAAGGCACTCCTAAAGCAATGTAATCAATGATTTTTCAGTGTTTTTTGTTGTTTTAAAGACTATTAATATATTCCTTAATGGATTATAAATGACATGTTTTTTAAAATAACCTTTTAACACAACTTTGGAGAATAATATTTTCTAACATATTTGAGGGTAATATAAATTGTTTGATGAACTTTTCAATTGTGCCTCTAGAATTTTTTTAGGATATTTTTGGAATATTCTAGGGCTAAGCAATGAAAAATGGTGCATTGTTGGCTCCTTTTAACTTGAATTTACCCACCTTGATTTAAAGCACCCACAACTATTTAGATTGTTCAAAAAGGACAAAAAATGAAATATATATGGTTGTTAAAAGTATGCAGGGTCAATGTTTGATCACTAACCTAACTCACACTTGAATATTCATTTTCTTCATGGCTCTTTTGTGTTGTTTCTTTATTTCTAAATTTTAAATAATTAATTAAAATATTAATTTAACACATCCATAACACTTTAGATCACTAAAAATGAACAAGAAACAAAGAAGTTATGAATTTAAAAATAAAAGGTTATTTTTATTTTTAAAAATTATGTGATTTCAACATGTTTAGTGTTTCTACTATGTTGTTTCTTTGCCTTTGAAGTTGCAACATATAATGTAAAGCTTACCTTGGAGTTACCATGATGTTTTACATCACACAAAATAGATCAAAATCTTGAAAATCCCAAATTTTTTAATCGTCTACAACCAATGATCAATGATGAACAGTATTGCCTTAACATAATCTATTTATTAGGTATACTAACTATTATACTTCAGAATAATTAGTAGATAATAATAATTATTATTAATCTAGAATCCAAATAAATAATGTTAATAGTTATTATTATTATTATTATTATTTATACTTATTACTATTACTATTACTATTATTATTGTAACGAATAGTTTGGTATTTACACAAATATCCAATATAATAGTTATAAAATAGTTGCAAAGAAGTTGTTACTAAATGTTCTATTTATTTCAATTGTACTATAAGAATTGGACAAAAAGAACTATGTTCAAGTCCTTGTGCTAAATTAAATTGACAATAGTAGTTTCATAATGTCAAGATGTGGTGTTCTTGACAACTAAAAGAAGTTCTAATGATTTGGAGCTTGCAAAGTTATTTTAAAAAATTGTGAAGAATTCACAACCCCTACTATCTCTCCCAAATAACTTAGTGGTGGGGTTCATATGGCCATGTTTGTGCAATCCCCTATATATTGCATCTACAATTATGTTGTTTTTGGCATGTTAATTGAATTCCAATGCAATCTAATTTGTGAATCATTAAAATGGACAACACTAAAAATGATTTGTTTTGATAATCTAAGCTACCATGAACACATCAATTGGAAAAAATTGCCCAATCTTCCTTCATTTCTTGGCTTCAATTTGAAATTTCATGTTTCTAGTTTCTACTCAATGAATTTTTTAAAAATGATTCAAGCTAGATGTGGACATGAATGAATGCACCCTAAACTTGGATATTCATCCTACATACTATGGAATTTGATGTTTTTGGTAGTTCAAATGTTGCAACCAAACTTAGTTTGGTTATCAATTCTTCAAAGATTAATCAACTCAGGGGTCTAGTTAGGATGTGAACATGATTTGGTCTTGGATTGATCCTTCCTTGAACATTTCTTAGTAGTTTGCTTAACCAAGTTTTTTTAACTACACTCAACATGATTGCATTTCTATTCTAGTGGAAAAGAGTGTTATACAAGGTTGCTTCTTACTTCTCCATGTGATTAGACTCAATCTAAACATCAAAACATATGTAATTGTTGACTTCCAATCATGAACATTGCCTACCCAATCTACATCTAAGAAATTAACTACACTACTAGCTCATCTACCTCCCCTTGATGGTAGCAGATACTTAAATCCATTGTTCCCTTAATATACCTTAATAAATGTTTGGGCAATTGCAAGCTAAGGTGGCTCAATTTTAATGAATACAATACTTCAAATAGTCCATATTTTAACACTAAAATGGAAAAAACCTTACAAACCCAATAGTATATCCCAAATAAAAACCATACACAAAAATGCATGCATATAAAAGCACAAATTGACACCAATCCATATTTTTCAGTTTCAAAAGTCCATTATTATTATTTGATGGATATGTGTTGCAATTCTTTTATATAGACATCACAAATTTACAAGCTTCATGGGTTTGTTTCAAATCCGTGTGAAATCTATTATTTTATAAGTTCATATAATGTAAACATGAATGTCATGCATTATTTAAACACAAAAATCATGTGCATGATTTTCATGTGTAAATAACGTGAATAGACATACAACACCTGTGTCTAAACAATGCGCATGACATCAATGTTCAAATAACACAAGTAAATGAATGGCATCCGTGTCTATTCCATACAAACCTATGAAAAGTAGATTTTGCATGACTATTATTACCAAATCATGACCCATTAAGTTTGTGATGGATATATTTTTATTCAAATTGACAATCTAAATCTAATGACAAATTTAACATATTATTAATTTAATCATGTGTTAATAGCATGTAAATGTATGGCACTCTACAAAAAAATTGCATTGTGACATAAAAGTTGAACCACCTTACTTTGGAACCACCTATTTGACAACATTTAGATGAAAAGTTTAAGGTCAGTTTGAAAATCTATTCACTTGATTCACAAAAATGCAATATTTCGTTGGGTTTGAATGAGAAAGTTCAACTTTCCAACCATCTTTTGGTACATCTAAGAATCCATTTTTGGAGCTCCCATGTCAAGAATCAACTTGAGACCTAACAACATTTCTAGTGATCTTGGGTTACAATTTTCCAACCCAAATTCCTCAAGCATTCTGGTTGCATACCCCCATTAAGTCATTGTAATCCCAATTAGCTGAAATACATATTCTAGTTGGGTCAATGTATGACCTAAGACGGACCAATTTTGGTGTAAAGTAGTCCATTTTATGCTACATAAATTGAATGTCCTATACTCAAATTGTATTATGCATGTGTATATAATTTTTTTAAAGATGAACTTGGTTTGAGGGTATAAACTTAAATATGTACATAAAACAATTGATTGTGATGTTGAATGAATAAAATTACAAAAGTTATGGACTTTTGAAGTTGAAATTAAGAGGTGTAACATTAGCAAAATAAAGTTATTGAACTTTAATTAAGGTTAATGATTAGATTTTTAATTTGTTAAGGATTTTTGGTTTTATTTATACAATGTCATGATGAAAACAATATTGAAATTTTTGCAACATATCAAATGAAATATTGAATTATGGACTTTTGTTAATGATAAAAAATAGTTGTTTCTTCAAAAGCCCATACCATATTGAAAATAAGGCTATTCATGTTGGGATTTTTACATACATGTTTTACTTAATAACCTTTAGATGCAACAAATTTTGAATGGAAAAAAAAACTTTATATTTGTAACTTTGGTATTCCTATGCAATGTGTCACACCAAAAAAATGTGGCATGCAATGTAAAAAACTTTGCAAAATGAACTTTATTGGATATTTTTCTTGTTGATTTGGTCCACCCTAACTTGCACTGACCTAGTCCTGGAAATAGACTCAACAACCCCATGTTCATCATTTCAAATCCTTTTTAAAAATTTAACCTAATCCACTAAAACTTTTTAGTGTGGTTTTTGGTGAAGTATACATCATCAACATATCCTTTTCAAGACCTTTTTAAAAAAGTAATTGTTAATCTTGGTATATCAAGCATGAGGTGCCTATTTCAACCCATATTTATCTACATACCTTATTTTCTTTCTTGGTTCTTCAAAGTGTTTTAGCTATAACAAATAATTTTTTTAACAAATTCACCATTCAGAAAAGTTATTTTTATATCAAGATGAAAAATTGGGCATTCATTGTGTCCAACTAAGGCTATCACCCTACACAACGTGTTGTATTTGGCAACTAGAGCAAAAGTCTCTTTGAAATCTTTTCTTTTGAAACCCCTAAACAATTAATTGAACCTTTTATGATGATTTTGTCAACATGATTTTTTAAATTTGAAAACCTATTTTATGGTGATGGCTTTCTTGCTAAGAGGTAAGTCATCCAAAATCCTAGAACCCAAATGCTATTCTTCTCAAATCTAAATCAAATTTTTTTCATGGCATCAACCCATTTTGGCCTTTGCACTATTTCTACAAACATCACAAGTTTTATTTGTGCTTTAGAAAGACCAACCATCAAATCTTGAAAATGTCAATGGGTTTTCACCATTCTTTTTGTGTGCATTATGATCATTTTTTTTTCATTTGGTGCAACTATTCCTTCTCTATCTTGCAATCTAGGTTTAGGTAAAGAAAATTTGGTGATTCTTTCACCACACTACAACAAAGGTGTCCCTTTACACCAAGTGAATTCATTGGTTATAATGAACAGGACCTAGTGGGGAAGCAATGAATTCACTAGTTTAGTGAACAAGGACTAGTGAATTGCACCCACATTTTGTAGTTCTACCAATAGGGTTTGGAGGTAGCATGTAATTGTTTTGGCAATGAAATGGATAAACTTTTATGTGGTGATCAATTTGTGCAATCTTGGTTGCAATATATATTTCCTTTCATGGTAGGTGAACAAAAGTAGTGACATTCTCTTGTGGAGTTTTAGTTTCAACTAAGGTAAATCTCATGTAGTCTTCATAAAAAATACATCTTTAAATACAAGAACCTTGTTAGTTTTAAGGGGTAAAAGCACATTACAGTGGACTTTTTGGAAGTCATAGTGGCAAATTTTTCTAGGTGAGTCAAATATTGTTGCATTGTATTCAAATATATTTGAGAAACTTGGCAAAAAGAAGACAAAAAATTGAAACCTACATTCTAATCTTTCGAACCTAGAAAAAATTTACCAAAAGGATAAATGTTTAATCCAAGGTGGATTTTACAAAGGATGGTACATGTAATGTTATAGTCCAAACTACCCCAAAAAACTTATCATTATGGATTTTTTTCATCTAGTGGAGTTGGAAACTAAACCTATAACTTTTTACCACCACATGTTGAAGCACAATAACACTTAGGATGAAAAAACCAAGCAAGGAAAAGTCTCTAAAAAATTTTAAGATTTAAAATGAAAATTTCAAATTCATGAAATCCATTTTGAAATCTAAATTGATTTTTTCAAGGCCCATATTTTTAGAGGTTTTAAGAAAAAATTAAATTATGGTGGTATGAACTTGGAAATAAAAAAAATGTGAACTTCAACATCATTTAAATGTTTTTTTGGAAAAATCACTAAGTTTGGATTGTAAAAATGGACTTTTATCCACCCTTTTTGGGTGAATGTAGTGTGCATTTACCATAGGGTGGAAACATCTATAGGCTTTAGTGGCGGTGTCATAACCTATAAGAACATGGCTTTTGAGCTTGGGAAACAATATCAATTTTGGTGTGTTGATGTGAATTAAACATTTGTGCATCAAATAATTCTAAAATGTTTAACATGAAGGACCAAGTTGTAGAGCTTTTGAAAGGATGACTTCATTGTTAACTTTAGTAAAAGTAATGTTGGTAAAGTAATTAACAATATTTACAACTTCTATTGAAAGTCTAACATGAAAATAAGCATTGAATGTTGTAAACCCCTTTTGTCAACATCTAAAACAACTTGTTTAGAAAGTAGACATTATGGGCATTAAACAAGACTTGAATCCCTTATATCTACTAATGAATCTACAAACATAATTTATTTGAAACTCTCAAAACATACAAAACATTTCCTTTTATTTCATCTTTGATGGCAATTACAATGTTGCCCATTTTATGACTACTTGAGACTTCCCCTTGTTGTTTTAACTCTAGTACATCTTCTTTCTTGAATACAATAAACACATCACCATTCCTAGTGACATGTTTAATAACACCACTATTGACATACCATTTTTTTTTGTTGTGTTCAACAAGGTTGAACTCAATAACATCCATAGTTAGCTTTGGAGTTGGGTCAAGACAATCTTGGAAATTGTTGATTTCATCATTGCTTCCACTCTCCAAAAAACTTATGTCCTTTAACACACACGCTTTTGGTCACACTCCACTACGTGTTTCTTGATTTCAATTGATAGCTCAACACAATTGCAGATCCAATGACTTGGGTTGCCACAAAAGTTACAATTCCTTTTAGGTTTGATAATTGTGTAGTGCCTTTTTGACCATTTTCTTTGATTCAACTGAATTTTGACCTTGTGAACATTGTTACATGCTTGGTCTTCTTCCCATGAATATCCTTTTTAGCTTCATCATGAAGCTCCGCCTCTTCAAGTATGACAACTCCTTGAGGATTTGATTCTACAATATCTAGGAATTCATCTTTCTATAGCAACATAGATATGCAAAATTTCCACGTGCTATAATTGGACTTCTTTAGCATGTTACTCTTTCCTTCCTTGAGCCATGGCTAAGCAAAACACAACTATGTTTTTCTTCTTTTGAGTTCACTACACCTTTAGTTCTCAATAACCCACTATAATACCATGAAGTGGATCTGGGATGTAGTCTTTGATAAGGGAAAGTAAAGGTCAAACCTAAATAGAAAGCATTATATAACATCAACAACAAATAGTCATCATGACATGTAGTAACCCTCAGAGATTAGAAACAAACTAAACAAACTAATAGACA
>Ga0116226_10003488_pt1 | contig 13879 bp, 6 predicted proteins | sample S1TSphfallax_FD_89692 | JGI IMG/M metagenome (GOLD analysis project Ga0116226, IMG submission 89692) | Host-associated microbial communities from peat moss isolated from Minnesota, USA - S1T2_Fa - Sphagnum fallax MG | ecosystem: Host-associated > Plants > Peat moss > Unclassified | place: USA...
CCCGACCATCCAGGGTGTGTCCAACTGGAGGTCATTGTGATCCATCCCGGTCTTCTGAATTTTCAGTCTGCAATCAGTATGCATGTAAGTTAGTCTAATGTATATGAACGGGGTTTTCATCCCTGCCCAGCACGTGTACTAGGGGAGATTTCAGCAGGGATGTACCAGTTATTTTGGTGTATAGTGTCCTCCCCAATCAAGGCCAACAGTACTTACAACCTCCATGTTTTGGGCCAGAATGAACCAGCACTAATTAGTGCACCACGTTGGATGGACGAATCTGGACAGAAAACATTTTTTCATTTTCCTTCTGTCCTCTACATAAACACAGTGATAGATAACCATTCACATGTATCTACCTACCTGGTGTACCCATTGAATGCCTTAGCCACTTACCTGCAATGCATAGTAACCAGTCTCCTTTTTTTTTGGGGTGAAAAATCGCCAAAATGGCTGTGACACCCCCATTGTAAAGTTAGGGGCCTAATCTACTTTAGCTCACCTAAACCAGCATCCACCAAGTAGCAACATCCCTCTCGAAACCCTAAACCTAGTCATTGCCAAGTTTTGAGGATAATTGGCCAGCACCTAGCAAATAAAGCATACCAAAAATTTGTTAGCACTTCTATGTGCATAAAAGATTCTATATGCAACAACAATGTTTTGCAGGGGGCTGTACTACTAGTTTGTTAGGGCCATTATTTCTAGAATTAGATTCAAATTTGTTGTTCATGTTTGCAAATTGTAACATTGTTTTCAGAAGTTGAATCAATTTTGAGAACATATGGTTTGAAACTTATGGTATAGGGTTGGAGCTTAGAAGTTTTGGGGGGGGGGGGGGGGGGGGTTTGGAAATGTGAGGAGATACGATGTACAAGGTGGGGATTCAACTTGAGAACACATGAGGCCAAGTTGCCTATGGAAATGCTTCAAATTGAAGGTTGCTCTTGCTCAATTCAAATTTAGCATTTCAAAAATCATTGTTGGGTGGATTCAACTTTTTTATTATGCATAGGCACAGTACAAGGTTGCAACTCCAAAGTTCATACTCAAATGTACTTTTTCATTTTTCAACTCAAAGCCTAGAAACCTTTTCAAGTTTTTATTGTAGCTCAAGCACAATTTACTAATTTGTTTTTAGTATTTTTCAATTGTTTTAGTCAAGATTGAAGCACCTTCCTATAGCCTACTAAGAAAATTCAAGAATCAAGAATGAAGAAACAAGATTCATCTTGGGTTTTAGCTTTTTTATTCTAGAAGTTTGTCAAAGATTGCCAATGTGAAGTGTGCACTCAGGCATGGAAATAGGTTCTTAAAAATTCAAGTTTTTTTTTTTCACTATTTCAATTAAGAGCTTCCAATTTCCACATCTTTTTCTTGGATTGCATTTTTTTTTCTATGACAAGCTTTGTCCACTCAATTCAGGGTTGAAAATTTACATTTAGAAATTAGGGTTTTAATCCTCAACTTTTTATTGTTGCCTAAGTTTTCATTGTTTTTTATTTTTATCTACTATAACTTATAATCCAAATTCCAAAATAATCATAATACGCATTAATAACTACCTACATCATCCATGGCCCCTCGCCAAATGCCAAAAAAAAATCAGCCTATATTTCCTCTCTTCGTACCCATCAAGGTGAGACCAGTCCACCATTTCCTTCACAACCACCACCTTATGTTTTTTTTGTCTATTAATAGCCTACCCATCATCATGTGTGATCCAACTATTGAAGATCCAACAACAAGAAATGAAAATGAAATTATACGAAATAGCAAAAAAGTTTTTCATAAATTGCTTGCTTGCCATGGCTAAAAATATCATCAATGATAAGGGTTTAGTGCATTAGGTTCAATGTAAGATTTGCACCCATGTGGGAGTGGGAAAAACATTCATCATTCCAAAGTTGAATAGATTGTTGAAACATGTTAAAACATTGAGAATGCAAAGTCTCAATGCCTAAAATTGAAACATTTTCGTGCTATTATAATAAGGATTCAATGCATTCAAAAACTGAGCAAGCATACATTATTCATGACTAGCCTTCTATCCTTGACAAGCTTTTGGATGATAGCCCCATTAAAAAAAAACATAAATATGCTCAATTTGTTATGATGACGCACTCCCAACTCCTTGAAGGACTCAAATGTGAGTCCAAGTGAAAGACAACGGCAGGGGGGGAGGAGTTGGGGCATGTTTGCTAGCTCACAACACTTTGAGGGGTAGAGGGGTGTGTTGGAGCTCCGGGATGGGACTAGGAAGAGTTGACAAGCTTCACCCACTCACACGGGCCTGCACATAACCCACACAAGGTGGTTAATACATAGTTGGAGCACCTTTGGTGCTAGGACGAGCCACGGGCAACACGGACACACAAGACTCACCACGGCTCGGACTTGGGGGAAGCCACCACCTTCCCCCTTATAGTATACTTTGGACCTCTCCACGAGGCCCACATCCAAATGGTTTTTCTCTGCTGGGACTCCTGCGTGGGAGTCCCAAAATCGCGCCAGTCAGGACTCCCGTGTGGGAGTCCCGAAATCGCGCCAATCAAGACTCCCGAAACTTTGGAACCCCATAACTTTATGAGCAAACCTCTGATCGAGGTGCGATCTGAAGCAAAGTTGTAGCTCTCGTCGATAGCTTTCCAACGATATGCCGCATGTTGTCTACAGCTAAGTAAATCGGGTTGATTCCTGACGTTTTCTGGTCAAAAGTCAAACTGGCAATTTGACTCCCGACTCTTCTTTTGGCCATAACTTGTGTTTCAGATGTCCAAATGAGCAATGTGAGCCCATTTTAGACATCTACGTTCCAAAAAATTTCCAATGATATAAAGAATGCCACAAGCCATTGACTTTTGACCCCTCAAATTGCTCTCTGAAGTTTCAAGAGTCCACCGAAATTCCATCTCTCAAAATGGGAGTTGCCTTGGAAGTGTGAGGGTTCACTCCCTCACACTTTCCTACACTCTCGGGAGTATGTGATGTGACTCCTGGGCTTCCTCTTAGCCCGCACCCTTGCAACCCCTTTGCCTTGGTCGCGAGCCCAAAACTAGGGTTGCGACATATGATCTTCCACCTTTTTACTCATGGATGTCCCATGATTGATTATGAGGATATGAATCCTTTCAAGTTGTTGTTAAAGATGAAAAACCTTTTCAAAAACATTGGTGTGATAAATTTGGTGGGGACATGGTAGAGGGCATGCATATATGTTGCTACACGTTACAAACATTGCATTTGTTAATGATGCCTTCATAACAATTAATGTGGATGAGGTCGTGATGATCAACATCTAATGGATATCCATCCACTTGTGTATGGTTCAAGCATGGAAGAGGATCCCCATCTTTCTTTGTGTAAAAATAATTGGTGTTTCTAGCAAATCTAACAACATTTTTTTTCTAAGGTTGAAATATATGTTTGCTTGAGTTTGGTGGTTTAGAATTGAAAGAATCAGATGGGAAACTAATTAGTATGGGATGGGATGGGAGTATTGTTTTCCAAGGCAATGAAAAAGGTTTGATGTTGTAGTTCAAAAAGGAGGTTGCCAATTTTGTTAGCAACATTCATTAATTCATTACTTTGTTCATTTAACCAATTTGACAACATTCAATTTATCAAAATTGGATATAATGCATCGTTTGGAAGTTGGAACGTATTTTGCAATTTTTATTTTATTCACATCCTTAAATACTTGTGAAAATTTTAAAACTTACTAACTTATTAAACACAAAGGGCAATAAGGTAAAAATAAGGTCAAAGGAGTCACCCAAGTGAATGGACATTCCTTAAAATTGTAATTTTTTATGTTTGAAATATCACAAGTGAAACATAATAGTTAGGATTGTCACAAAGTTTTTTAGAATATTTTTCATTCATTGCAAAATTTACATGCTCAAAGCTTGACACAAATCAAAAAAATATTACATGTTGAAAGCACTCAAACCTTGAAAAGGGACAATCCTTGTTTTTTTCAAATGTTATTTTTTCTACCCAAACCATTCTTTTTAAAAATTGAAAAGGATTTCAACATTAATGATTAAAAGGGAGAAAGGACTTGAAATGATGAATTTTATTTTTTTATAACCAATTTGAACATATTTGGCCCAAAAGTGCTTTTGACCTGAAAATTATGGATTTTGAGGATGTGATTTTAACAAAAGTTGTTGATGTTTATGTGATAGAAGGCATGGATGCATAATATACATGATATAAAATCAATTTTTAGTCAAAATATATTTATATCTAAAATGCAATGTTAAAGGGGGTATTCAAAATAAAGAATTTAAATTATAAACCAAAACAAGAATGACACATGTCATGTGTAGTCTTTGGAAAAGGACTTTTACCTTAGCAACCATGGCCTCCTTTGACCATGTTTTCACCCAATAAGTATTTCAAAAATGTTACAACAAGGTGGATTTCCATTTTTTCCCAATGAAATGGGTATATGCAAAATTTTAATTCCTCATTTTCAAATAAAGTGCAAACAATGAGGTTGCATTGAGGAACTTGAATGCCCTATGTGACATCAATTTCATTTTTTTGGCTCCTTTGAGTCCAAGCATCTTAAGGAGCCAACAAACATGAAGCCACCATAAAATCTTACAAGTCCATGATTTTGAAAAATGACTAAATTAATTTCAATTATTGAAATGTAAAGAAATTTGTTGTATTTTTTTCATACTTATGGATTTTCATTTGTATGATTCTTGTGTAATTTGAAGATGTTAACTTACTTTAAAGTGATTATAAAGCAGTGGGAATGAAGTGGAAACTATTTTTTATTTTAAAATTCCTTAATACTATTTGAAATTAAACTTTTTTTCTTTCAAAATTCAAGGAAAGCCATATACTAATGATTGTAAAGGCATGGCATTGAAAAGAACTTGAAATTATGTTTTAATTTCGCTCTACATTAAAATATTTTGAACATGCTTTTGAACTCCAAAAGTACATAATCTCATTAACTTCTTTAAAGACTAATTGTTTGTTCTTATTTAATGGAAGCAAATGGGCCATATAACATTTCTTAGTGAATTTGTGTTATTATTATTTTAAACATTTTGTCTTAAAATAAAACTTTAACAACTACATGGATAGTTACCAAATTGTGCTATTTAATGCAAATTTTGGTATTATAAAAAATTAATCTATTGGTAAATATTTATATTTTGTTGAATAAAAATTTCCTTAAGAATTGAAACACATTATGCCAAATTAGTGTTGTAAAAGGCAATAACATTGAAAAACACTTTAGGATCAAAAGATTTTTCATCAATTTATGGATGATAAATACATTATGTAATATGTTTCCATTTAATTTTGGCAAAAATTATTAGGCGTGTAGAAGCTATGTATAAACATTTGTGTTTGTGATTTTGTGAATTCCATTAAGTTGGCCCAATAAGAGCTTTACAAACTTCAATACAATTTGTATGTCAAGTTTGAAAATCCATCTTTTGACAACCTAAATTTTATTGAGGCCTTGACCAATGGGTGAATGCAAGCTACAATGGTTTTGTGGGTTAAAATGAATTACAAAGGTTTTCCATTGGTTCCTTAGGCACTTTTTCCATTCAATTTAAAGTCCATTTAGAGGTCCTTTTTTTTAACACATGTGCACAAAATAATCCCAAAAAAAAAAAAATCTTAATATTTTATGGACTTTCGAAAAAATGTTATTTTTTAGTTGTTTAAAATTTGATCAGTAAAATTTTACAAATGTCATCATGCAAAAGATTTCAATTTACTTTTTTTCATATTTTATCTAACCAAAATCAGGTCCTTAACCAACACATCATAAATGATTGGACCATTTCAAAGTCCATATAAAAATTTGTTGTCAAAATTATAGTCCATAATGTTCAACTTTGAAAGTTCATATCTCTTATTTTTTCTTGATTAAGGAAATTTAATCAATGGAATGTATACATATTCAAGTTGGTATCATTAAACTAAGTCCTTATAGGAAAAAACTTTAATTTACTTATCAAATATAGTCATTAAAAAATGGATTTTCAAAACTTTGTCATGCATATTTTGGATGAGGTTTTTTCTCAGGACATGGTGCATATTGATGATCTTCTTCTTTTGGGAGACGCATAGGTTACATTGGGCATTTTATCTTCATATGTCATTTGTTGACCTTTTTATCTCACTCGAACAATGCCTCCTTCTTCCTTCCTATCTCTTTTGGCGAATTTCAACAAGAAAATTATGTAGGTATGTGGGGACATTATGGGTCCAAGGTCATGGGAGTGTATTCAAGGCCCTTTAATAGGGCATCAAGCTTGACTACCAATCTTTTTTGGTGGTATAGGCCTTTTATCTCTAGAAGATTGTGCCCCATCTGCTTTTCTAGGGAGTTGGGTTTTGGTGGTTCTGTATATGTGCTCTAAGTTTTGTATTTCGATAAACCCATTTTGGAATAATATGTTTTTCAACTTGAGGGGGGCCCACATCTCCTTTAATCATGTTTTTGTGCAACTTGAAATAACCTTCTTCCCATAACTAAAAAGATGCACCCTTTTTTTGAGAGTTTGGTAGTTATTAGTGCCCCAAGTTTGTAGGCATTTTTTATGGACATCCATCATGACACATCCAGGTTTGTCTTAGAGGATGATTCCATTTCCTCTACATCTAGAGCTTGCATTTCCTTTTGTTTAGGCAAGGGGATGGGCCTAGGTTGATTGTTAAGCTATCTATCCATTCATTCTACATCACACACTTTATTTTCACATTAGCATTACATTTTCATTTCAATTTGATTCAACCTTCAACATTTAGTCTTTTCAAATGTGAATGTGGACATGGGTTAAACGCATTTGACATGCATCTAATACATTTTCCATTAAGAGGTTGATGGATAGCCACACATGATGCCATCGAAGTCATCATGTATGGGTAAAAACACATTATGATGAACTTTTTTGGATGTTTTAGTGGTAGTATTTTTTGGGTGAATTGAGTATGGTTGAATTGTATGCAAATCTATTTGAGAAATTTGACAAAAGTGAGGTGCAAAATTGAAACTTAAATTCTAATCTTTCAAACCCAAAAATGTTTTACCAAAAAGATAAATGTTCAATCCAAGGTGGACTTTATAAAGGATGGTACATCCAATGTCCCTAATCCAAACTATTCCAAAAAACTATCATTATGGATTTTTTTTCTTCTAATGGAGTTATAAACTAAGCCTACAACTTTTTACCACAACACATTGAAGTACCATAACACTTACATGAAAAAATCAAGCAAGAAAAGTCTTTCAAAAAAAATTTAATTCAAAATAAAAATTTAAAATTCATAAAGTCCATTTTGATACCTAAGTTTATTTTTGCAAGGCCCATATTTTTAAAGGTTTCTTAAAAAGGTTTAAATTATGGTGGTATGATTTAGAAATGGAAAAAAAATGTGAACTTCAACACTATTTAAATGTTTTTTTAAAAACATTATTGGATTGGACTCTAAAAATGGACTTTGAACTGTCATAAATGGTCCAATGTAACATGTTTTTAATTGTATCTTTTTGCTCAAGAGAAGGGGCATGTTGTGACTCACAAAGATTCAGTATTCATTGTCAATGTGGTGGTTATTGACCCAACACGGGATATGGTGGCTACAAATGTCATCAATTGACTGGAAAGTGCAACTGTGCGTGAAATTTAGTGCCACTATTAAGATTCACAATTATAGAAGGCTTCATGAAGGGCACCACTTTATTCCAATGGCCATGGAGGTGCATAACACACCTAGGCATTTTATCAAGGAATGTGTTTGTTTTTTCCAAAACAGACGATCAGGAGGTCATTTATCCTTGTCTTTTTGCATTCAATTTTTCAAGCAATGTATTAGTATTATTTTTCAGTGTGCCTTAGCCTCTGCCATAAAGAAGTTGATTACATTAATGGGAGATGTTTATTCTAGACCTCCTATTACTATTATATTTCACAATTTGCATGCAAGAGACATTAGAAGGGTTGGGGTGAAATAGCTTCCTACCACAAGAGGGACTAGCTCTCTCCTTTCCTTGGTTCTTGCAAGGTGTGCATCGTTTGGCCTTCCCATATTTTTTCCGGGTGATGGTTCCAACCATTGGTTTTTTTTTTAAAAATTGATGTTATGTCATTAGAATGATAAGCCCTCTATAAAACTTTTCAAAAAGTTCAAACATTCGTCCCCTCATTCTTGCACCCACCCAAATACTAGATCTATCAATATGCTATTGATGGTGTTGAAGATTTGTTACTTGTTTCCAAAGTTGCCTTTAACCATGTTATCAACAAGGTGAAAGAGGAATGTGAGTGGGCAACTTGGAATTTCAAGTCTTTGAACTTCAATGTTGTTTCCAACATCATAAGGTTATGACTACTTTGGGTGTCATTTATCCATAATTCTAAGCTAGGAATCAAATATCTAGGCAAAGAAAAGTTTTCATTCACCTCCATACACCAATGTGTGCCAATTCAATTTGTATTTCACTAGATTTGAATGAACTTGAACAAATTTACCATTGTAAAAGTGATCAACACCTTAATGAACATGGACCAATTGTTATGGACAAGTGAATTCACTAATATCCAATCAAATTAATTGATAATGAATTGGATGAAAACACCTTTGCGTGGTACCACTAGGAACCACCCAAGGAATGGTTAAGGAACCAAAAATGGCCAAATCATTTTCTTGGACCCTTTACTTTAAATTTCATTAATATAAACTATTATTTTCTCAGGTTTATCAATTGCAAGCACTAATGTATGGCTTGAAGTTTATTTTGGAATTAAAAAATCAGAAATTGTTAATAATTTGTATTCTTAATTAAAATGGCATCTTAAAAAATTGATAGCTTTAACTTTGGAAATTCCTCTTTAAATTATAGTTACTCAATTAATTACCTAATTATTTTTTAAAAATAGAATGATTTCCAAATTACCTTCAAAAATAATTCCCAAGAAAATTTTCAAATCATGTTTCAAATTTGTGTTCTTGACCATAAACTTCAAGGAAAAAAACCAATGCTACTTTCTTGAAACATTTTTTAAATGCAATGATTAGGAACATCAAAATACAAAATATTCTTGATATTGTTGAAATTTCAAAATCTATGGAACCAAATAAATGTATTCATTAAAAACAATTATGAAAATATTTATTTAAGTGTATCCTATGATTTTTCAAAGTTCAATGGGTCCAAGAAAATCAAAGCATGATGTTCCTAGTGGTACCACCCAAAGGATGTTTTCATCCAATCCATTATATTTACCTTCTAGTTCATAGTTAAACTAGGCTATGTGGCTAAGGTTAAACACCTAGGAACTTAAATTAAATTAGGCACTTAAAAATTTAGGTTAGATTAAGTGCTTAAAAACCTAGGCTAGGTTAGGTAATTAAAAACCTAAGCTAGCCTAGCCCACCTACCCCACCAACTTAGGTTACAAGTTTGAACTTGTCACCTCCCCTTATTTCCATGTTTAAAAAACAAGTCTTTAACCATTATACCATTTTTTAAATAAATGAAATGATTTGTCATCACATATTATTATTCAATTCTTTTCCCTAAATTTTTTACATGTTACCCTTAGTTATTTTAGGCTATTCTGAGTCATTATATCATAGGTTATTTTAAGATATTTCACCTTAAGTTATATTAGGTTATTTTCAACTATTTTAAATTAATCCACTTTAAATTATTATAAGTTAATTCGCCCTAGGTTTTTGTAAAGTATTCCACTTTAAGTTCTTTTTAATTATTTTAAGTTATTCCACCTTAAGTTGTTTTAAGTTATTGCTCTTCCCAATTGTTTTAGGTTAATCCACCCTAAGCTATTCTTCGTTAATCCACCTTAGCTTATTTTTAACTATTATAACTTAAGCCATTTTAGGCTATTCTATCTTAAATTATTTGTGGATATTTTATGTTATTCCACATAGTAGATTATTTTTATCTTAATTATTTTAAGTTATTCCACTTTAGGCTATTATAGGTTTTTTTTACCATTCCAAATATTCCACCCTATGTTGTTTTTTTGTTATTTTATTTTAGGTTCAACAACTTTCGATTCTTCAAAGCTATTGGACCTTAAATTATTTTAGAGCATAAAATATAATAGCTTAACATATAACCTACAATAGCTTAGGGTGAAATAATAAACTAAAAGTGAAACATGATATTTACATGGTGGTCTTGTAATAACATTATTTTAAACAAGGTGAAACAACTAAGGTGGGACCTATTTCATTTTAAAAATCACATAGTTATTTAAATTAATGAACTAAACCCCACTTTTTGACTAGGTTTATCAAAATTGACATGACACACCCAAATTACATCTATTGTCATGTCAATGTCCATCCAAACATGTATGTTTTGTCCATTAAGATTGACATTGACCATTTTTTTTGGTAATTGAAATTTTCAATTAGACTAGTTTTATTGACTCAAGATTTTAGGTTGCCCAAATTTTTGTCATTAAATTAGGCAATCAAAATTTTTCAATTGCGAAGTTTTATTGTCACTGAACTATGTGACTGAATTTTTTTTAGTCATGACCATAATCAATGACTAGATTTTTCGAATGCCACTTGAAAGTTTTTTGGTCCTTGCGCAGAAATGTTTTGGAAGTTGTCGAAATTTTTTCATTCCTCTGATTGATAGTGTCTGTTGACCCAATGATAGAAAAAAAATTGTTGCCCAAAAAATTTGGTTGTTGCTTATAATCGAACAGTAAAAAATTTGGCAACAAAGTTTTTGGGCAATGCCCAAAAACATTTTAGTCACCATTTGAGAAATTTTAGTCGTCCAATGGACCATGGTTTAATCTCCACTATTGATCTAATAACTGAATGTTTTTAGTATCTACCTAAAAAACTTGTTTGTTAACCAACAAAATATCAATCGCCATAAGGTTTAGGGTGACTGAGTGACACAATTTTCAATCGCCATTAATTATATTTTGGGTAGCTTGCCATAATTTTGACCTAGGTTGACCTAGACTAACCCTATTTTAATGTGACATTGGGCTACATCTACGTCCAAACTAACGTGTCACATCATGATGAACACCCAAATGTTGTGACAACTTTATTTTTGACTAGTACTTGAATATGTTGAAACAATTTTTGTGCGCCCTTTGCAAGGTGGGTGATTATGGAAAATTTGTGCATGTCTTATGGTCAATTCAAACTTTTAATTTGCAAACATCTTTTTCAAGATGATAGTGGTTCATAATACCATTTTTGTGAAAAGGACAATGACTTGAACCCAATCATTAACCTTTCACACAATTTTTACATCCACCATCCTTAACTATAAAACCTTTGAATTTATAAAATTGTCCAATATTAGTGTTGTCCAAGTCCAATTCTATAAAAAAGGGTTCATGGACCTTTTTGCATGGTCAGTTTATCAAAGAGGAATGGACTTTTAGCATGGTTAGTTTCACAAAAAACAAGTTGGAGGATTGGTTCAACAATATTTGAATCTATGCACCAAATTTTATAGCTAATTTTCTTTACAATGCAATTGTTTTTGTATGAGCAAGATGTTATTCAATGGCAATGCAAACTCCATTATTATGTGGATGTGTAGTTGAGTCCTAGTGCTAGCAACAAGTTCATTGAAGTTGTAGATATTTTTGAGGTATTTTGGACAAATTTGGGTGGTAAATCATGGTGTGCCACAATTTATATTTGGTTTTAAAAAGTATATAAAGTACCTTGTTTTAGTTTTAAAATTTGAATTTTTAGTTTACTTTTGTTTCATTATGAGAAAATCATGTCCATTACAACTTCAAGGGCTTATTCAAGGTTGGGGTTCCAAGAAGAGGAAAAAGGACTCCATTACATTTGTAAGTCTATTTTTTGCAAATAACATGTATTTGAAACAAATTTAAGTAGAAAATTGAATAGTTCAATTTAAGATAATTCATGTAACAATGGTGATTTTTCACATGCATATGTAATTGTGTGCCAATATTTTGGTTTATAACTATAAATGTAAAAAATCCCAAAATGAATTTCAATGGACAATCAAACATGTTTTTTGACAAGATTATTTTCTTGCACATGTGACTTGCATTCAAAGCTAGACATTTAAAATCCATTGAACATAATTTTTTTGTGAAATAGTTAAAACAATGAGTCCTTTGCCTTTACATCTTTTCCTCCAAAACAAATTTTTTGTTTGATTTGACTTTTCATCAAGTTCACCCAATGCACATGTACTTTAATAGAAGGGGACATGATTTGTTCTACAAAGAAATTGAAATCTATTGTATGAATTTATGAATTCCTTTTGACTATTTTTTTCTTACAAATGTAGTTTAAACACTTGATATAGTTAGTTTAAAGGACTCAAAATAACATTTAAAAAAATCCAAAGTTGTCTTTGTAATCCTTTAAAAATAGGTCATTAGTTTTTGGTACTCCAATGTAACACCCTTAATGTAACTAAAAAAAATTCAATGCAACCAATTCCTAAGTGCATCAAACACTTTTTAATTGCAATGAACATAATTTTTTCATGGGGTTGTTATCTCCATTTTCAAATTTGGTATGGACTCATGATTGTCTAAACTCATGACATTTTCTATAGTTGCAACAAATTGCACCACATATTTTCAAAGTGTAAGCAAAATTTGAATGATCATTCTCTAGTGCAAGGCACAATTAGCAAGCTCTTGGTAATGTTAATCATAGCCACATGTATGCCCTTGCCAACCCACATGTCACCATTGCTTTTCACCATGATTATTCTGATTGTAGCCGTTTTGTGGACATGTGCAATTGTGGACTCATCATCATAAGCACTCGTTAGTTTTAAAGTTTTAAAATATCACCAAGTGAGCTCCACCTAATGCAAAATTTTAGCCACCTATGCTAATTGATGTCTAAGCTATGTAACCACATTAGCTACTAGGTAGCTACAATTGAAAAAAAACCATTGATGATAAACACTTATATTACCTACCTACCTACTTCTGGTATTTACCCACATATGTAGGTAGTTCATAATTACCCAGGATGTGTGAGGTGGAAGAAAGAAGGTTAACAACAGGACAGCACAGTTATGGCTCATCTACACGAGAGTCACAACAGGTTTCCAATGGATGGTGCACTGGTGGGTGTTGGGTCACATAATCCCATGCTAGGATGATCCAGAGGTTCTAGGTGACCTGTTAAATGCAGGGTGGCTGTCTAAACTGGGCAAGAAATTTTCAAAAATTGTATACTATTTTTGGGTTTTAGGGTTAGGGTTTCGGGTGTGAGGCTCAAGTGTGAGGGGACCCAGGCCTTCAATTCAAAGCCTTCATTGGTGTCTTGCCTTTCTAGAGAATGGCTCAAAAATTGTGGGACCCTTCACATTGAAGGCTAACTTCTTTTCCACTCCTTTAATGTGAAAGGCACTTATTAAAAAAGAACTCAAGAATTTCCAGAGATGTTTATAAAGACTGGATACACATGATTCTTTTGATGGGCACATATCATTTGTTGGGCCTACAGCACCATTGCTGGACTGGGAGCCAGAGTATGTTCTAACCCTAGTTGAATACTAGGTTCAACAAAAATAATATTATTTTTACATTCATGCTAAAATTTTCAAAAACTATTTCACATAATTGAAAAATTAAATTAAAACTCTGGCATCTTTCTGTTGAATATCTCCACCTTTAGCTTTGGAAGCTTGGCTTCTTGCCCTTGGCTTCCAATCAGGGTTTTGTGGTGTATCTGAAGTGGCAATCATCCACAAGATGATTTAGCCAGGTTTGTCTACATATTAGATATGAAAGTGTAAAAACAACCAGAATCCTTCCATATTCTTGGCTACCTACTTGAACTTATCATAAAAAAATCTGGCGATTTGGATTTA
>Ga0116226_10003489_pt1 | contig 13879 bp, 18 predicted proteins | sample S1TSphfallax_FD_89692 | JGI IMG/M metagenome (GOLD analysis project Ga0116226, IMG submission 89692) | Host-associated microbial communities from peat moss isolated from Minnesota, USA - S1T2_Fa - Sphagnum fallax MG | ecosystem: Host-associated > Plants > Peat moss > Unclassified | place: USA...
ACGGGGGTGAAGCTGTGGATCAGGATCAGCGCAGGCGCGGCGCCGGCTGCGGTCGCCAAGTCAAGTTCGGCGACGATGGCCGTGTGGTATGGCGAATGGATAGCCTCGATCCGCGCTCGCACCTCCGTCTCGTTAAGGGCCGCGTTACCTGGAATGACAACCCCATCGGAAACCTCGGGGATCGTGTCGGCGCGACCGGGGCTCCGGTTGCAGTCGATCACCAGGCGGGAATAGGTTTGCTCGATCAGGGGGGCGTCCAGGCGCCGAGCCAGGTCTCTGGACAGCTCGGCCGCGCCGATGTCGTAGGCGATATGCTGATCGAACGCGCGCTCCGCTAGGCCCAGGCGATGAAGCCGCGACGGCGTCGCGCGGCCGGCGTGATCGCACAAGATGAGGGTCCCGGCGCCGGCGCGGCCCGGCTGAACGCGGACCGGCGCCGGGTCGTCGTCGCTCAAAAGGTCCAAGTGCGGGCGTGAACCTGGCAAGCGCGCCTCCACTGATCGGGCGAAAAGCCCGCTAAACCTCAGGTATTTTGCTCTTCGATCCAGGTCAAACCGCTGGACAGCCGATGCGGATGTCGAAATAAGCGGGGCGACGCGTTAAGAAAGGTATTGGGGCGTATGGGGATTACGGTCGCGGTATTGAAGGAGCGGCGCTCGGGCGAGACGCGGGTCGCCGCGACGCCCGACAGCGTCCGCAAGCTGATCGCGATGGGTCTCGCCGTTGTCGTCGAGCAGGGCGCGGGGACAGCGGCCGCCTATCCCGACGTCGATTTCGGAGCCGCGGGCGCCAGCATCGCGCCGACGCTGGAGGCGGCCCTCGTCGATGCCGATGTGGTGTTCTCGGTCCGCGGGCCTGAGCTATCGGCGCTGCCTGCCTTCAAGTCCGGCGCGATCCTGGCGGCGCTCCTGAACCCCTATGTGGAGACCGAGCTGGCTGAGGCGCTGGCCAAGGCCGGTGTGACGGCCCTGGCCATGGAGTTCGTGCCGCGCATCACCCGGGCGCAGTCCATGGACGCCCTGTCGTCCCAGGCCAATCTCGCCGGCTATCGCGCCGTGATCGAAGGCGCGCAGGCCTATGGCCGGGCGCTGCCGATGATGATGACGGCGGCGGGCACCGTGGCGGCCGCCAAGGTGTTTGTGATGGGCGCAGGGGTCGCAGGCCTGCAGGCGATCGCGACCGCGAGGCGCCTGGGCGCCGTCGTCACCGCCACGGATGTGCGTCCCGCCTCCAAGGAGCAGGTCGAAAGCCTAGGCGCCAAGTTCGTCGCCGTCGAGGACGACGAGTTCAAACAGGCCGAAACCACCGCAGGCTACGCCAAACCGATGTCGCCCGAATATCAGGCGAAGCAGGCGGCGCTGGTCAGTGAACACATCAAAAAACAAGACATCGTCGTCACAACGGCCCTGATCCCCGGCCGCCCGGCGCCCAAGCTGATCACGGCGGAACAGGTCGCGAGCATGAAGCCTGGCTCGGTGATCGTCGATCTGGCCGTCGAACAGGGCGGCAACTGCGCCGTCTCCAAAGTCGGCGAGGTCTTCGTCGCCGACAACGGCGTGAAGATCGTGGGCCTTCCCAATCTGCCGGGACGGATCGCCACCGACGCCTCCGCCCTGTACGCCCGTAACCTCTTGAATTTCACAGCCCTCCTGTTCACCAAGGAGGGCGCGCTCGCGCCCGATTTCGAGGACGAAATTCTAAAGGCCGCCCTGATCACCCGCGGCGGCGACATCGTCCACCCGGCTTTGGTGAAAGGTTAGGGGCGTGCAGCGCACCGTGACGATCGACCGGGCGTGCTTTGAGACGCGAGCAAGCTCGCTCCTCAGCATGACGAGCGTTTTCGCCATTCACCCCCTTCGTCATACTGAGGAGCGGCGCGAAGCGACGCGTCTCGAAGCACGCATTGAGAGCATAAGCCATGGAAGCCGTTGACCCGACCGTATTTCGCCTGGCGATTTTCGTGCTCGCCATCTTCGTCGGTTACTACGTGGTCTGGAGCGTGACGCCGGCGCTGCACACGCCGCTCATGGCCGTCACCAACGCCATCTCGTCGGTGATCATCGTCGGCGCGCTGTTGGCCGCCGCCGCCCACGGGGTGAGCGGAGAGACGCCGCCGTTGCACGTCTGGATCTCGAAGGGCGCGGGCGCGGCGGCCGCGGGCCTGGCCGCCGTCAACATTTTCGGCGGCTTCCTGGTCACCCAACGGATGCTCGCCATGTACCGAAAGAAGGATCGCGCCGCCGCGGGCGCCGGAGGGGCCAAGTGAACGCCAATCTCGCCGCCGTCCTTTACCTCGTTTCCGGCGTCCTCTTCATCCTGGCGTTACGGGGGCTTTCCAGCCCGGTCACCAGCCGCCGCGGCAATCAACTTGGCATGGTCGGCATGGTGTTGGCCGTCGGCGTCACGCTCCTGACCCTCTTGGGACAAGGCGCGCTGGACGCCATAACCCTGGGCCTGATCGTCGCGGGCGTGGCGATCGGCGGCGTCGTGGGCGCCGTGATCGCCCGGCGCGTGGCCATGACCGCCATGCCCCAGCTCGTCGCCGCCTTCCACTCCCTGGTCGGCTTGGCCGCCTGCCTGGTGGCGACCGCCGCAGTCTACACCCCGGCCGCCTACGGCATCGCCGATGCGCTGGGCCACGTGAAGCTTGAGAGCCTGATCGAGCTTTCCGTCGGCGTGGCCATTGGGGCGGTGACGTTCACCGGCTCCTTGATCGCCTTCGCCAAGCTGAACGGCAATATGAGCGGCGCGCCCATCATGCTGCCGGGGCGCCATCTGCTAAACATCGCCATCGCGGTGGCGGTCGTGGTGCTGATCGCGATCCTGGTGGTGAGCGGTGGCGAGACGAAGTGGGCCTTTTGGCTGGTGTTCGCCTTGGCGCTTCTGGCTGGCGTCACTCTGATCATCCCGATCGGCGGCGCCGACATGCCCGTCGTGGTCTCGATGCTGAACAGCTATTCAGGCTGGGCGGCGGCGGCGCTGGGATTCACGCTTGGCAACACCACCCTGATCATCACCGGCGCCCTGGTCGGCTCGTCGGGGGCCATTCTAAGCTACATCATGTGCAAGGGCATGAACCGCAGCTTCATCTCCGTGATCCTGGGCGGCTTTGGCGGCGACGCGGCGGCGGCCGGCGGGAGCGGGGTCAAGGAAACGCGCCCTGTGAAGCAGGGCTCGGCGGACGACGCGGCCTTCATCATGAAGAACGCCTCCAAGGTGATCATCGTGCCGGGCTACGGCATGGCGGTCGCTCAGGCCCAGCATGCGCTGCGAGAAATGGCCGACACCTTGAAAAAGGAAGGTGTGGAGGTGAAGTACGCCATCCACCCAGTCGCCGGGCGCATGCCTGGGCATATGAACGTGCTCCTGGCCGAGGCTAATGTGCCTTACGACGAGGTGTTCGAGCTCGACGACATCAATTCAGAGTTTTCGACCGCCGACGTCGCCTTCGTCATCGGCGCCAACGACGTCACCAACCCCGCCGCCAAGACCGACCCGACGTCGCCGATCTTCGGCATGCCTATCCTTGAAGTGGAGAAGGCACGCACGGTGCTCTTTATTAAGCGCAGCATGGGGGCGGGTTACGCGGGCGTCGAAAACGAACTCTTCTTCCGCGACAACACCATGATGCTGTTCGGCGACGCCAAAAAGATGGTCGAGGGGATCATCAAGGCGTTGTAGAGGCGTCGGTCGCAAGCGTCCGGGCCAGGGCGGCGCCGCGCGCCGCGATGGCGCGTTCGGCCGTGCGGGACTGGGGCGTGCACGTCGGAAATTCGCTCGATCCGGCCGCGAAGCCGGCGTTGAAGCTCTCCACAAGCCGGCGGCGAAAGCTGTCGTCGGCGGCCTCCTGGGCCTGGAGCTGCTGCATCCGCGCATACCAGGTGGCGTCGCTCGGCCCCGCGCAGAGACGGTGCAGGGCGTGCGCCTCGCCCAGATCGTAAGCGAGTTGCACCAGGGTGTCTCGCGCCTGAGGGGATCGATGCATCGCCTGAGGGTGGCCGGGGCTCGGGCAAATCGCCAAGGCGCCGGCGATCAGCGCCAGGACTTTCGCCGCGCCGCCTAATCGTCTAGGGATCGCGTCCCTACCCTTCCCCATAGCGCGCCTCCGCCAGCCGAATGATCCGGACGGTTTCGCCCCAAAGGCCCAGATCGTCCAGGCGATCCAAGGGATGAAAGGCCGCCGCCGCGGCGTCGTCTCCGGCCTGGGGCTCGCCCACCGTCCATGCCGCCGCATAATCGACCAGCACATAGTGCGCCGTGAGATCGCCGTCTGCGCCCGCAAACAAGCCATCGACGACATCGAGCAGGCCCAGGAGCTCAGCCGCCACGCCCGTCTCCTCACGCAGTTCGCGCAACGCCGCGTCGCTCGCCCGTTCGCCCCATTCAATCCGACCTCCCGGCAGGCTCCAAGCGCCCTTGAGCGGCGGCCGCCCGCGCCGGATCAGGAGCACCTCTCGACCCTTCAAGCACACAACGCCGACGGCGGCGCTGGGCTTTGATCGCGGCGCCGCACGACCATCATTCGTAGGCGGCATGTTCATTCGTCCTTCCATCCTCACGCTACCGGACCCGGAAGCCATGCCTCGGTTCGAAAACAGAAACGGGGCCGCGACCAACGACCGCATGGCCTGAGGCGATTAAGCTTCTTTTCACCAAATGCCGACACGGTCACAGTCAGTTGCGTTATGTTGACTGGAGTTTTTCAATGCTGAAGCGTCTGTCGGCTGTGACCATCGCCGCCGCCCTCGCCTGCGTGAGTTTTTCCGCCACAGTCCATGCTCAAGGTCTTCAGTGTGCGGAATTCGCCCGCATCTTCTCCGGCATAGAAATTTTTGGCGACGCCGCCACCTGGTGGCAGAAGGCGGTGGGCAAGTACGCCCGAGGCTTCACGCCGGAATCTGGCTCCGTCCTGGTGTTCAAGCCTAACCACGGCATGGCTCGCGGCCATGTCGCTGTCGTCAGCCATGTTCTGACCGACCGCATCATCCAGGGGACCCATGCCAACTGGTCGCCGATCGGCGGCGCCCGGGGCCATGTTGAACAGGACGTCACCGTCGTGGACGTCTCCCCCACCGGCGACTGGAGCCAGGTGAAGGTGTGGTACGATCCCTCCCATAACCTCGGCAATACGGTGTATCCGACCTACGGCTTTGTCTACGCCGCCGCCCGCCATGCCGCGGATTTCGCCACCCGGGTGGCCAATGCGGCGACGGGCCGCGCCAAGGCCGAAGTCGCCAGCGCCACCGTCGACACGGGTTACTAACGCTCTCACCGCCGACGCGTCGCAGCCCGAGATGGGCTCCCCTCGGTGGATGGCCATAGGGATCGCCGGTCTATAAGGAGTCGTGGCCCAATCCGCCCGACGTCTAAGACCGGAGCCTGACAACGACATGCCGCCAGAGGCAAGCCAGCCGCCCCTTCCCCTAAGATTGGGCGTCAACATCGACCACGTCGCCACGATCCGCAACGCGCGCGGCGAAACCTATCCCGAGCCGGTGCGTGCGGCGGAGGCCGCCATCGCGGCCGGGGCCGACGGCATCACCGCCCATCTGCGCGAAGATCGACGCCATATCTCCGACACCGACATTGACCAGTTGAGCGACCTCTGCCGACGGCGGGGTATCCCGCTCAATCTCGAGATGGCGGTTACCGACGAGATGCTGGGGATCGGCCTGCGGCATCGGCCCCGGGCGGCTTGCCTGGTGCCCGAGCGGCGGGAGGAGGTGACGACCGAAGGCGGGCTCAATGTTATAGGTGCGCACAATCGGGTCGCCTCGGCTGTTTCGGCGCTGAAAGACGCCGGCGTTCGCGTATCATTGTTCATCGAGGCCTCGACTCAACAACTGCAAGCCAGCGCCCAGGCGGGCGCCGATGTCGTGGAACTGCACACGGGCGCCTTTTGCGAGGCCGTGCGCGCTGGGCAGGCGGATCAGGCGGCGCGCGAACTGGCGCGTCTGGAGACGGCCGCCGGCATGGCGAGCGCGCTGGGTCTGGAGGTCCATGCCGGGCACGGCATCGATTACGCCACGGTCATCCCTGTCGCGGCGATCCCCCAGGTCGCCGAATTGAACATCGGCCATTTCCTGATCGGCGAGGCGATCTTCACCGGCCTGGACACCGCCATTCGCCGTATGCGCAGCCTGATGGACGACGGGCGTCATGGCCGCCGACCCGCGTCGCCGCTTTGAAGATCGCGCACAGATGATCCTGGGCATAGGGTCCGACCTGACCGACATCCGCCGCATTCAGGCGTCGCTCGACCGCTTCGGCGTCCGCTTCACCCACCGCATTTTCACCGACCTTGAGCGTGTCCGCTCGGAGCGAAAGGCCGATCGGGCCGGCAGCTACGCCCGGCGCTTCGCCGCCAAGGAGGCTTGCGCCAAGGCCTTAGGCACCGGCTTGAGCCGCGGCGTGTTTTGGCGCGATATGGGCGTGGCGAACCTCCCATCGGGCCAGCCGACCCTTGCGCTGACGGGTGGCGCGGCGGCGCGGCTGGCGGCGATGACGCCCCCCGGCATGATCGCGACGCTTCATCTCAGCCTGACCGACGACCATCCTTACGCCCAGGCGTTCGTCATCATCGAGGCGCTGCCGGCGGCAGGCGAGATCAAGGCCGGGTCACCGCGACCCCAAGCGAGGAAAGCGCAGAAAATCCTCGGCGCCCGGCAAAGCCCTGCCAACCCCTGATCAGCGAACAGGCTTGCCCCGTTGCGACAGACGCTTTACCGAGGCGCCATATGTCTCCAACCGACCCCTCCCCGGCCCCTCACGAGCCCACGCCGATGACCTCCGTCCCCACGTCCGCCGCCACCAAGGCCGACCGGCCCACCGGCGGCGAAGGCGGAAAGGGTAAGGGCAAAGCCAACGGCCCTGCCCAGGAGATCGTCGAGCTCGGCAAGACGGTGATCTATGCACTGCTGATCGCCTTTGTACTGCGCGTCGTCCTGTTCCAGCCCTTCACCATCCCCTCGGCTTCGATGGAGCCGACGCTGCTGCCCGGCGACTATATTATCGTGTCCAAGTTCGCCTATGGCTGGGGCCGGCATTCGATCCCGCTGAACCCGCCCCTGGGCCAAGCTCGGCTTCTGTACCAAGCCCCCAAGCGCGGCGACATCATCGTCTTCAAACTGCCCCGGGACGGCCGCACCGATTATATCAAGCGGCTGGTCGGGCTGCCCGGCGACCACATTCAAGTCACCCATGGGGTGCTGCATATCAACGGCCAGGCCGTTCAACGCGAAAAGCTCGGTCCCGGCGTCGCCGACCCCGATGCCGCCTTCACGCCCGTGACCCAGTACAAGGAGACGCTGCCGGGGGGAAAAACCTTCGTCACCAATAGTTATGGACCCGATGGCGGCGCGGACAACACCGCCGTCTATACGGTGCCGAAGGGCTGCTTCTTCATGATGGGCGACAATCGCGACGACTCCTTGGATAGCCGGTTCGACCCCGGCGATATTGCCCCCGGAGAGGCCTCGTGTGCCTGGAACAGCGACGTCGACGCCCATATTCCTCCCGACCTTGGCGTGGGCTTCGTGCCGGCGGACGACCTGGTGGGGCGCGCCGATATCATTCTGTTCTCCTGGAAGCCTGGCGCATCTCTGTTCAAGCCTTGGACCTGGGTGAGCGACGCCCGTTGGAGCCGCTTCTTCCACCTCCTCGGATAATCGTTTTGGCCGCGCCAGATCGTGCCGCCCCAATGTGTTTCACTCGGGGCTGGCGATGAACGCGAGAGTGGTGGCCATCGAAGCCTTGGAGCGGCGACTGGGCTATGCGTTCCACGATCGCCTGCTGTTGGAGCGCGCGCTAACTCATGCCAGCGTCGGCGACGGCGCGGCCAAGCCCGGTCTGGACAACGAACGACTGGAGTTCCTGGGCGACCGGGTGCTGGGCCTCTTGACCGCCGAACGGTTGATCGCGCTCGATCCCGTCGCCAGCGAGGGCGACCTGGCGCCGCGCCTGAATGCGCTGGTCAACCGCCAGACCTGCGCCCGCGTCGCCCGGGCTATCGGGCTTGGACCGGCGCTGCGCCTTTCTGGCGCTGAGACCCGCACCGGCGGCCGCGACAAGGACTCGATTTTGGGAAATGCCTGCGAGGCGCTGATCGCCGCTTTGTATCAGGACGCAGGGCTCGATAACACGCGACGCATCTTCCTGGATATTTGGAGAGACGAGTTCGACGCCCTAAGCGCGCCTCGCCCCAAAGACGCCAAAACTCAGCTTCAGGAATGGGCCCAGGCCCGGGGTCGTCCTCTGCCCAGCTATGCGGTCGTCGGGCGGGACGGCCCTGAACATGCACCGGTCTTCACGGTCGAGGTGACGGTCGAGGGCCATGGCCGCGCCCAGGGCCAGGGCTCATCGCGTCAAACGGCGGAAAAGAGCGCCGCCCAATCTATGATAGATCGCGCCCTCATGGATCGGGCCGGGGTCGATCGCGAAGGCTCAAAATGACCGATGTCCCCTCGTCGCCAGAGGCCCCCTCGCCTGGGCCGTCCTCCACTCGCGCCGGCTTCGCCGCGGTAATCGGCGCGCCCAACGCGGGAAAGTCCACCCTGGTCAATCGTTTGGTGGGGGCCAAGGTCTCCATCGTCACCCGGAAGGTGCAGACCACCCGGTTCCCCGTGCGCGGCGTCGCCATGGATGGCGTAAGCCAGATCGTCCTGGTCGACACCCCCGGCGTCTTCACCCCCAGACGCCGGCTCGACCGCGCCATGGTGCGCTCCGCCTGGGCGGGCGCGCAAGACGCCGACGCGGTCGTGCATCTGGTCGATGCCGAGGGCGAGCTGGCCGACATCGGAGAGGGCGCGACCGCCGCCCAGCATCGTTCGGTAGAAGACGCGGAGAGTATCGTGGACGGCCTGAAAGCCTCAAGCCGGCAGGTGATCTTGGCCTTGAACAAGATCGACCGGGTTAAGCGCGACACGCTTCTGGCGCTGGCCGATCGTCTTTTCCAGGCCGGCGTCTATTCGGAAGTCTTCATGATCTCCGCCGAAAACGGGTCCGGCGTCGCCGACCTGAAGGCGCGCCTGGGCGCCCTCATGCCGCACGGCCCCTGGCTGTATCCTTCGGACCAGACCGCCGACCTGCCCGTTCGCCTGCTCGCCGCCGAGATCACGCGGGAAAAACTGTATCTGCGGGTGCATGAGGAACTGCCCTACGCTGCGGCTGTGGAGACCACCGGCTTCACGGAAACGAAGGATGGGGGCGCCCGCATCGAGCAGACTATCTTCGTCGAGCGCGAGGGCCAGCGCGCCATTATCCTTGGCAAGGCCGGCCAGACCCTAAAATGGATTGGTCAGAAATCCCGCGAGGAACTGGCCGAGATCCTCGATCGACCGGTGCATTTGTTCCTGCACGTCAAGGTCCAGCCCGATTGGCAGGAAGACAAGGCCTTTTACCGCGACACCGGCCTGGAATTCGACGCTTGAGGCCGAAGGTAAGAGGATAGCGCGCCGACGCCGGGCCGGATGGACCGCTGTGGTCGCGCTTCGAAACGGTAGCCAAGCTTGCGATCGATCGCGGCGACAATCAGGCGCGCCGACCACCGGTGGGCGGTGAAGAGGTCGGCGGCCAGAGGACCGGCCAGGGGAATGGCGCTGACAGCGGTGCGACTGAGCATGAGGCCGGCCGCCAGGATCAAGGTGGGCGCCGGCGCCCCCGCGCGCGCGCCCTGCACCAGGATAAAGGTTCCCGCAGCCGCGCTATACAGCTCGCCTAGGCCCGGAATCCAGCTCAAGACCCCATCGACCCCAAGCGACAGAGGCCCCACGCGCACCAGTCCATCCGACAGCCTCCCGACCAGGGCGACGCTATCGCGAATCTTTAACAGCTGATCGTCGGAGTTTGGGACTTTGAACATGGGTTAACACTCGCGTTCGAACGCAGCTCCGGGCCCGAGCGGCCTAACGCTGACGTGGGTTGCCAGCAGGATATAGGGCGTCCGTTGGGACGGCGCCCAAGACGGGCGCCTTGCCAAAGCGTCTAGGCCAAATCTTTTGGCGATTGGCCGTCCGCCGGCGGGACATCGGCGGCGGAAGCATCGGCTTCGCTCTCGGCTCGACCGCGCGCCCATTGGGTCCACCACCAAAACGCCACGCCGGCGCCGGCCGCCAAGACCACAGCGGAAGCGATCGGCGACAGGCTGGGCGCGGTCGCCGGGGCTTTTGGGGGCGCCGACATCTTGTCAGACGCGCGGCGGGGCAGGCCCAGTTTCAGGCCGAACATGGATCAGGTCTCCGCAGTCGGATACGCGAGCAAGCTTTGCAGAACGATCGGCGTTTTAGAACATCACCCATAATGAAGGGTTTCGGCCAGCTCACGATTTTGCAAGCTTTGCGCCGTCCAGGTCACAGACCAAGCCTCCGCCGCCAGCCTCGCCCAGCCGCGACGCGACCCAGCCGCAGATCGCCTGGGCCTGAGCCGCCACATCGGGAACGCCGATCATGACCAGCGCGCAGCCGTTCATGCGCATGGGGTTGCTCAAGGGGCGCAGACGGGCTTCGGCCACCGCCACGTCGGGCAGGCCCAGAGCCTGGAGACTGCGCAAGAAGGCGTCGAAGGTCTCGAGATCTTTCAAGGGTAGCCAAACCAGGGCGCAGGCGCCCGGCGCGCCAAGGTGCTCGCGCCGCCTGATCCCAGCCAGCGTGTCCAACACCTGAGCGTACTCGTCGCCCCGTTCGAAGGGCGGATCGATCAGCAGCAACAGGCGTGACGGGCTCAGCTTCAACCGGGTCGCCGCTTCCTCATAGCCATCGCGCCGCGGCGTTTCGGTCGCGACGCCCCTCGCCTTGGCCAAGCGCGCGATCTCGCGCGCCAAGACGCTATGATCGTCAGGCCGCAGCTCGCATCCGACGTAGGCGTCGCCGGACCTCAAGGCCTGCACGATCAACCAGGGCGAGCCCGGATAAAGGCGCAGACCGCCAGGGGCGTTCAGTCTGTCGACAGCGGCCCTGAGGGGCGCCAACGCTTGCGGCGTCTGCCGATCGGCCATCAGACGCCCGACGCCCTGCGCCGCCTCGCCCGACAGAGTCGCCGCCTCGCCGGTCAGGTCATAAAGTCCGGCCCCCGCGTGGGTATCCACAACGGTCAGCGGCCCCTCGGAGAGGAGCCTGTCCAAGACCTGCAGCAAGATGGCGTGCTTCATCAGGTCGGCGAAATTGCCGGCATGGAAGGCGTGGCGATAGTTCAGGGGCGAAACTCCGGATGCGATCGCCGGGTCGTCGACAGCCGGCCTTGGAACCGCCGGATTCGCGACGGATTGAAGGAGCGACGATAGGCCAGCTGATAGACCAAGCCCAGCCTGCGCCTAGAGCCCCGGATAGCCCGGCGGCCGTCAAGGAGATGTCCACCATGCGCTATCGCCAGCTCGGCCGCACAGGTCTATTCGTGTCTGAAATCTGTTTGGGGACGATGACCTTTGGCGGACGCGGTCGCTGGGGCGCCATCGGCGGTCTGGATCAGGGCGACGCTGAGGGCCTGGTCGGCCGAGCGCTGGAAGCCGGCGTCAACTTCATCGATACCGCCGACGTCTATTCTGAGGGGCTGTCTGAGGAGATTCTGGGACAGGCCCTGCGGTCTCTGGGCGTCAGACGCGCCGACGTCGTGATCGCCACCAAGCTGAACGGCGAGATGGGTCCCGGACCCAACGACCGCGGCTCGTCCCGCGGCCACATCATGGACGCCGTGAAGGCGAGCCTGGACCGGCTTCAACTCGACCATATCGATCTTTATCAGATTCACGGCACAGACCCCTGCACGCCGGTAGAGGAGACGGTGCGGGCCTTGGACGATCTCGTGAGCCAGGGTCTTGTGCGCTATGTCGGCGTTTCCAACTGGCAGGCGTGGCGGATGATGAAAGCCTTGGGCGTCGCCGATCATCGCGGCTGGGCGCGTTTCGAGAGCGTACAGGCCTACTATTCCATCGCCGGCCGTGACCTGGAGCGCGATGTTGCGCCCCTGGTGCAGGACCAGAGCATGGGGGTCCTGGTCTGGTCGCCCCTGGCGGGGGGCCTCTTGTCCGGCAAGTACGACCGCGAAGGGCCTGGACCGGACGGCAGCCGACGGGTGAGCTTCGACTTTCCCCCTGTGAACCGGGAGCGGGCCTTCGCTTGCGTGGATGCGATGCGCGAAGTGGGCGCAGCCCATGGCGTGTCGGTAGCCCGGGTCGCGCTCGCCTATGTGCTCGCCAAGCCGTTCGTCACCAGCGTCATCATAGGCGCCAAGCGCATCGATCAACTTCAAGATAACCTGGCCGCCGCCGACCTCTATCTCACGCCAGACCAGATCGCCAAGCTGGACGAGGTCAGCTCGCTCCCCCCCGAATACCCCGGCTGGATGGTGAAGATGCAGACCGCGAACAGGCCCCCACCGCCGTTCGAGCCTAAGGCGTGATGCGCGTAAACCGTTCGGCAACCGTTGATGTGTAAAGGAACGCTTTAAGAGGACCTTTCTGCGCCATGATGATCGGCAGCTATTCCTATCTGGTGAACCCGTCAGGAATGGGCGGCTTTTACGCTGCGGCCGTCGCGAGCCAGCCTGTCCAGCCTATCGCCGCGGTCCCGGGCCAGACCAACAACGCCGTCATAAAATTCGGCGGCGCGCTTTCGGCTCAGAGCGCAGGGACCTCTGGCGGCCAAACAAGCTCGAGCGACTATACGCCCGGCTCAAAGTTCAATATCAGCGCCTAGCCGCATCCTCTGCGCCGCCGACAGCGTGCGGCTTAGCGATCGACATGACCATCTCATGTTGACTTGGACGCAGGCATGCGTATGGTCCGGCGCTCAATTTCGACCGGCCCCGGCTTGATCAGCCCTGGTTCGCCGGCTTTAGGAGTTTTTACGCCATGGCCAAGCCGGCCTCCATCAAGATTCGTCTGAACTCCACGGCGGACACGGGGTTCTTCTACGTCACCAAGAAGAACGCCCGCACCAAGACCGAAAAGATGGTGGTGAAAAAGTATGATCCCGTCGTGCGTAAGCACGTTGAGTTCCGAGAAGGCAAAATAAAATAGGCGCGCACACCCTCCATCGGGCGCAGTTTCCTGGACCCGCGGCTGGCTTCAGACCCCAAATTGTGCGATAGCTGAGGAGTCGCAGCGACCCTGCGGCGTATGACCAGGCGCCTGACGCGCCTCCAGACTTGAAAGAAGCATCCTATTCTAAAAGATTCAAAATTCACCGACCGCCTGGAAACGGCAGCCGCGGCCAAGAAGGCTTTGCTCGAAAAATTCCAGCCTAAGGCGGCCATCGCAGACCCAGCGTTTGTTAATCGCGAACAGCGCCGCGCCGCAGAACTCGAATCGGTTCGCCAGGCCCGCATCGCCGAACGTGAAGCGATAGCCAAGGCGAGGGCCGAGGCCGAGGCGGCCCAAGCCGCCGCCATCGCCGCCGCCGAACAAGAAGCTTTGGAGCTGAAGCGGCAAGAGCGCAAGGCCCGCAAGACGGCGCAAAAAGTTGACGCCAGCGTCCGTCGCCAAGACCGCCGCGACGCGTTGGCCGCCTACACGCGGCCTTCGGCGCACTGAGCCCGACCCTATAAAGTCATGACCGCTGGCGCGTGTCCGCCAGGGTTATTGAGGCTTATGGCGCGCTGCTGCGCGGTCCTCCACCACCTCCCGCAGTTCTCTCGACATGCTTTCGCATAGGGACGGCGAGGTCGAGGTCGTTTTCATCCCCTGTCGCGTCGCGATGGGTAAATACGCCGGAGGCGGCGTCGCGTAGCGAACCGCGCCTAGGCCGCCTGCCGCACCACCAGATTACGGCCCTTTGACTTGGCCTGATACACCGCCTCATCCGCGCGCTTAAGCAAGGCTTCCGGCGTGTCGGAGTCGCCGAGCGTCGTCGCGACCCCGATCGAGATGGTGACCGTCAGCAGTTCGGCG
>Ga0116226_10003490_pt1 | contig 13878 bp, 12 predicted proteins | sample S1TSphfallax_FD_89692 | JGI IMG/M metagenome (GOLD analysis project Ga0116226, IMG submission 89692) | Host-associated microbial communities from peat moss isolated from Minnesota, USA - S1T2_Fa - Sphagnum fallax MG | ecosystem: Host-associated > Plants > Peat moss > Unclassified | place: USA...
ATCGCACGTATCTGCCACGCGCACCCATCGTTGTCGGAAGCAACGAAAGAAGCAGCGTTGGCTGTGGACAAACGTTCGTTGAATTTCTAATGGACACCTCTGAAAATCTACTGCGCGATCCAAGCTCGAACCTGTGATGCTCACCGTACAGTCGTACAGTTGCACTTCTCGGCTCGACATTGAACCGCTCACTACGATTTTTAGAGGCGCCATGATGATGTAATGCGGCATGCGCTTTCAACACGCATGCCATTGAAATCTTATCTCAAGCGACGACGTCACAGACAGTCGTAAGCTGCCTATGAATGTCGAAGAATATTATCAGCAGGCATTAACCCAACGTGGTTTCTCTGCCGATGCTGCGCAACGTGCCGCCGTCGATAGACTGCAACGTTGCTACGATGAATGGGTTGAATATAAAGCCCAGCGCTCCAGTTCCCTCCGTCGCCTGATCATCAAGCCGGACCTGCCACGCGGCGTTTACATGTGGGGTGGGGTAGGTCGCGGTAAGTCCTTCTTGATGGACAGCTTTTATTCCGTCGTGCCAGTGGTGCGCAAGACGCGTCTGCATTTTCACGAATTCATGCGGGGTGTGCATCGCCAGCTTGATGAGTTGAAAGGTGTTGCTGATCCGCTCAATGAAGTCGCTGCGCGTATCGCCAAGAAGTATCGGCTGATCTGCTTCGATGAATTCCACGTATCGGATGTTGCCGATGCGATGATCCTGTACAACCTGCTGAAAGCACTGTTCGACAATCGCGTCACTTTCATCATGACGTCGAACTATCACCCTGATACCTTGTATCCAGATGGGCTGCATCGTGATCGCTTGCTGCCGACGATAGCGCTGCTGAAGGAAAAGCTGGATGTGTTGAACGTCGATGCTGGCACTGATTACCGCAAGCGCGCATTGCAGCAGGTGACTGCCTATCATGTGCCATTGGGACAGAAGTCCGATCAGGCCTTGCGCGAGACATTCACATCGCTGGCTGACGCGACAGAGGAAGATGCGCGTATCAATATCGAAGCGCGCGAAATCCGCGCCCTGCGACGTGCTGGCGGTGTGATCTGGTTCGACTTTGCGACATTGTGCGGCGGGCCGCGTTCACAGAATGACTATCTGGAAATTGCCAGCCGGTTTCATACGGTGATTCTCTCAAGTGTGCCGCGTATGTCGGTGGCGATGTCGTCGGAAGCGCGTCGCTTTACCTGGTTGATTGACGTGTTTTACGATCACAAGGTGAAACTGATCATGTCCGCCGAGGTCGAACCGGAAGAACTTTATACCGAAGGTGTGCTATCAAATGAGTTTCATCGCACAGTCTCGCGTATCATAGAGATGCAGTCGGTCGAATATATGGAAGCCGAGCGGCGTACAGTCGCTGAAGGCATCGTTTAACTGGAAACTCGAAAGCGGATAAGGCTCGTGGAATTCACTCAGCAGAAATCGTCGTTGACGCGTTTAACACGCATTGCACAAGCGGCGTTGCTTGTGGGATTGTTCGTTGGTATCAATGCCAATGCGCAGGACAAGTCGTCTGCTGATACATCCAGTCCAGCAGCTTCTGCCCCTGCGGCTAAACCTGTTTCGACGGTGGTGCCTGCTGCTTTGGTTGAACCTGATCCTGATTCTGTGGTGACACGTTATCCAAGCGGCTCGATTCAGTCGGTAGATGTTGCCAATAAGGCATTGCAGGATGTTGAAGCGCAACGCAATGCCCTGGATAAGAAATATTCGGCCGAGCAACACGAATGCTATTCAAAATTCTTCGCTACGGACTGCCTGGATGCAGCGAAAGAGCGCCATCGCGTTGGTACGGAAAAGGTGCATAAGGTCGAGGTGGAGGCAAATGCCTTTATCCGTAGTGATCGCGTCGTGCAGCGCGACAAAAATCTGGCAGAAAAGCGTGGGAATGAATCGGCTAATCCGCCAAAGCCGTTGACTGACTTGCCAATCAAGACAACGACGCCGCAGAGCGATGCAGATCGTGCGAAGGATCACCAGCAGCGTATTGCCGATCATGACGCCAAAATGAAGCAAATGCAGCAGGATCGGGCTAATGATGCATCTCAGCGTGCAGCCAATGTAGCGGCACACAACAAGAAGATCCAGGATGCGCAAGCACGTCAAGCCGACGTTGCGAAGAAGAAAGAGGATAAGGCCAAGCAGGCTGCAGCGAAGGCGGCTGCTTCCAATCCTGGCGATACGACGACATCAAAGATTGGCGTGATGCCGGGAGCTTCTGCTCCCGACGCTTCGTCTAGTACGCCATCTAAACAATAAGTAAGGTAACGTTACTTAGACTGCACGGCGCATCTTCTTGACTGTGTAGTCTTTTACTTCTTCTGGTGGTGCCACCAGCTTTACGATTGCCAAGGTGCAATTGTCGGCAATGGAACCTACTGCGCGTTCACGTGCCTTGGTAATCAACATTTCCGATGCCAGCCGTGGCGAATTCATCGCCAGAGCAGCGCCTAATTCAGCGCTGCTGAAGTAATGCCATAAGCCATCAGAACAAAGTAGGAAGGAATCACCAGCCTTCAAACCGTCATGGCGCTTGATTGTGATCTTCAAGTCCGTCGTGGTGTGACCCAGCACGTTGACCAGAAGGTTCGACAGGCGATGGCCTCTGGCTTCTTCGCGCGTGATTTTGCCTTCGGCAACCAATTTCTCGACCAGCGAGTGGTCAATCGTGTGCTCGGCGCAATTCGGGCCATCAAAGCGATACAAGCGGGAATCGCCAACATGCGCCCATACGGCGCTGCCGTCCGGTGTCAATACCAAGACCACCATCGTGCTGTGCGGCTGCTTCTCGGACGAAAATGCCGTGAGATTGATCAGGGTATGCGATTCACGACCGATGGTTTCGAGCATGTCCTCGATCTTGTCGGTTTGTGGCGAAAATCGCTCAAAATTCTGTTGTGCAGTACGGATCACCTGTTCAGCAGCCAGTGCGCCGCCGCTCAAGCCACCCATGCCATCGGCCAGTACCGCCATCATGTAGCCCGGGGCTTTCGGTGCGACGAACAATGCAGAGCGATCCTGCTGCTCGCTACGATCACCAATATGCTGGCCTGTTCCTGCTTCGATCTTGTATTTGCTCATTCGTCTGTGTCGATTAAACTTAAAATAGGATCATTCGTGAAAGTCTTATCACGAATTTGTGGCCTGACGCAATCATTCTATTGAATCGCCGGTAATTTTAACAGCTAGACATACGTTGCCGATTCATTAAGATAGAGTGTTACAACTAATTTGCCAAGGCTGTTGTTTCAAACTCGCATCAATTGCGTGTTGATCTTATAACGCATTCCTCAGAAAATAGCCGGGTCAATGACTACTCCCGGTTCCAGATTACCATGATAAGTTCTCCCGACGACATCAAGCGACGCATCATCGAGCTGGAAGTGGAACATCGTGATTTAGATGCGGTGATCGATACCTTGGTTCGCGATGCGATGCACGAAGAGTTACAATTGCGACGCTTGAAGAAGCGTAAGCTGCAATTGAAGGATCAGATTACCTTGCTCAAAATGCAACTTGTGCCTGATATTCCCGCCTGATCACGGATTGCTCCACAAAAATAGGGCGCTGTGATAGCGCCCGTTTTATTTTTCTACCCGATTATTTTGACAGCAGATACTAACGCCACGACCGTTGCCGGTTCGCACGACGACGATGTCGAACAACTTTTCAGTGCCGATGGTCTGCTGGCGCAAGCCGTGAGCGGATTTCGCCCACGTCTGGCCCAAACAGAAATGGCCAAGGCGATTGCGGAGGCGATTGCGACACAACAAACCCTGATCGCGGAAGCTGGTACCGGCACGGGCAAGACTTTTGCCTACCTTGCACCAGCATTGCTGTGGGGTGGCAAGGTGATCGTATCGACTGGTACCAAGAATCTGCAGGATCAGTTATACCTGCGCGATATTCCCACGGTGCGCAAGGCATTGAAAGCACCGGTGTCTGTTGCCTTGCTGAAGGGACGTGCAAACTATCTGTGTCATTTTCACCTGGAACGCACGCTGCAAAATGGCCGCTTCAGTTCGCGTGATGATATCGGCTATCTGCGTGAGATTTCGCGTTTCGTCAAAACCACATCGACAGGCGACAAAGCTGAATTGGCGAAGGTGCCAGAGACCGCATCGGTATGGGGATTGGTCACATCCACACGTGATAACTGTCTTGGGGCAGAGTGCCAGTATTATCAGGATTGCTTTGTGATGAAGGCGCGTAAGGAGGCGCAGCAAGCTGATGTCGTCGTCGTCAATCATCACCTGTTCTTCGCTGATGTGGCGTTGAAGGATACGGGCGTTGCCGAGTTGCTGCCATCTGCAAATACGGTGATCTTCGACGAAGCGCATCAATTACCGGAGACGGCGAGCCTGTTCTTCGGCGACACGATATCGACATCGATGGTGCTGGAACTCTGTCGCGACGTGATGGCAGAAGGCTTGTCGCATGCACGTGATGGTGCCGACTGGTCAACTGTGACGGGTGTTGTTGATCGTGCTGCACGTGATTTGCGTTTGACCTTTCCGCAAGATGCAGTACGTTTGGCAGTCAATCAGATCGCGCCATCTAGTCCTTTCTTCCCAGCTTTGGAAACGTTGAAGGAGGAGTTGGATGGCTTGATTGAGGTACTGGAACATCAGGCGGAGCGCGCAGAAACCATCGAGCATTGCCGCGTGCGTGCGATTGATCTGGCTGCAAAACTCGCTGCATGGAATGCACCTGCAAAATTGAAGGCAGGCGAGGTTGCGCAGGAAAAAGTGTTGTGGGTAGAAGCGTTTTCGTCTTCCCTGCAATTGCATCAAACACCGTTGTCGATTGCACCGATCTTCAACAAGCAGCGCGAAGGCACATCGCGTGCGTGGATTTTCGCGTCGGCTACATTGGCGGTGAAGAATGATTTCAATCACTACACCGCGCAAATGGGATTGCAGGATGCGAAAGCTCATAGCTGGCCTAGTCCTTTCGATTACGAGAAACAGGGTTTGCTATATGTGCCGACGAATTTGCCCGAGCCGAATTCGATGCAATATAACGATGCAGTCATCGATGCCGCATTGCCGATGATCGAAGCGGCAGGTGGGCGCTGCTTCCTGTTATGCACAACTAATCGTGCAGTGGCACGTGCAGCCGAGCGTCTGCGTGAAGAATTCGCAACACGTAAATGGGATTTTCCTCTGATGGTGCAAGGCGAAGCAGGGCGTACCGAATTGCTCGACCGTTTCCGTGCTGCAGGCAATGGCGTGTTAATAGGTAGTCAAAGTTTCTGGGAAGGTGTGGATGTGCGTGGTGATGCCCTGTCGCTGGTCATCATTGACAAGTTGCCATTCTCACCGCCAGATGATCCTGTGCTGGCAGCGCGTATCGAGGCGATGGAGCGTCGCGGCTTGAATGGCTTTGTGCATCACCAATTGCCGGAAGCGATAATCAATTTGAAACAAGGTGCAGGTCGTCTTATTCGCGATGAAACGGATCGCGGAGTGTTAATGATTTGTGATCCGCGTTTGATTTCCAAGCCTTATGGCAAACGCATCTGGCAAAGCCTGCCTCCATTCAAACGCACGCGTGAACTGGAAGCTGCGATTGCTTTTTTTGCATCCCCAACCAATTAAATTTCCAAGTGCGGCCTTGGCGTTTCAATGTCACAATGGTGGCATACGAAAATATGACGGCATCATCTTTTGATGCCTAGCTTGGAAATAGGGTTAAGGGCCGATGCTGAAGCGAATCGGGGTTGAACATTTGCGTGTCGGGATGTTCCTTCATGAGATGTGTGGCTCATGGATGGATCATCCTTTCTGGCGCTCGTCATTCAAGCTCGAAGATCAGAAAATCATCCAGCAAATCCTTGATAGTAATGTCAAGGAGGTGTGGATTGATGCCTCCAAGGGTGCAGATGTTGAACCTGCTGAATCGAAAGAACAAAGCGAGCCGGAAGAATTGCTTGTTGCGCAGCAGGCGGAAGTAGCAATACGCGTTGTGGTGCCGGAGCAAAAGGTATCGCTGGAAGCCGAGATGGGTCGTGCTGCGAAGATATTCTCGAACGCACGCGGGGCTGTGTCTTCGATGTTCCAGGAAGCGCGCATGGGTAAGGCAATTGATGCCAAACACGCACTTCCCATCGTTGAAGAAATCTCCTTGTCCATCATGCGTAATCCCGGCGCATTGATCGGCTTGGCACGCCTGAAGAATAAAGACGATTATACCTATATGCATTCGGTTGCCGTGTGCGCACTGATGGTTGCACTGGCGCGGCAATTGAAACTCGATGATGCACAAGTGCGCGAAGCTGGCATGGCAGGACTCTTGCACGACATCGGCAAGATGATGATTCCGAGCGCGATCCTGAACAAACCGGGCAAGCTGACCGATTCCGAATTTCTCTCCGTGAAAAGCCACCCTGAAGAGGGGCACAAATTGCTTCTCGAAGGTAGTGGCGTGAGCGAGATCGCGCTGGACGTTTGCTTGCATCATCACGAAAAGATGGCGGGCAATGGTTATCCGCATCGCTTGAAAGGTGATCAGATCACCTTGTTTTCCCGTATGGGTGCGGTCTGCGATGTGTACGATGCGATTACTTCAGATCGTCCCTACAAGAATGGCTGGGATCCATCCGAATCGATACGCAAGATGGCTGAATGGGGTGGCTCGCATTTCGACCCTACCATCTTCCAGGCTTTTGTGAAAAGTATCGGTATTTATCCTGTCGGCACATTGGTCAAACTGGAGTCGGGAAGACTTGGCGTGGTGACCGATCAAGGCGATAAATCCTTGTTGGCACCGAAGGTGAAAGTGTTCTATTCGACCAAATCGATGAGCTATATTCCTCCGCAGATTCTGGACTTGGCTGGCCCTGGCTTGCAAGACAAAATCGTTGGTCGCGAAGACGCGGCGAAATGGGGGTTGAAGAACGTCAATGCGATGTGGCTTGGTGACGCAGCGCGGCCTTAATTACCCTTGCGAAATCATATGAAGCTATACGGCGACGTTCTATCTGGTAATTGCTACAAGGCTCAGTTACTGCTCGAACAACTCCAGCGCCCATTTGAATGGATGCAAATCGATCTCGCAGCTGGTGAGAATCATGCTGAGCGATTCCTTCAAATAAATCCAACAGGCGAGATTCCCGTGTTGGAACTCGATGATGGGCGACTTATTGCCGAATCCAATGCCATACTCTGCTATCTCTCAGAAGCGAGCGAATTCTTGCCGAAGGAGCCTGTCGAAAAGGCGCAGGTCTTGCAGTGGTTATTCTTCGAGCAAAACAGCCATCAACCGTTTGTCGCCTCTGCCAGATATATCGTGCATCACTTGCGCAACCCGGAGCGGCTTGCACAGAAGTTGCAGGAAAAGATAGAGGCGGGATATCGCGCACTTGATGTGATGAACAATCATCTGCATAGCCGCAAATTCTTCGTGAACGATCAGTACAGCATTGCTGATATCGCGTTATTCGCCTACACACACGTGGCTGATGAGGGCGGCTTTGAACTGGGTCGCTTTCCTGCAATTCTCAAGTGGATTGATCGTGTGCAGTCCCGTGCGAATCATATTTCCATGAATCGCGGGCGATTGAGCCTGGTGTAGGAAATCTCTGTTGCCTGGCATGGCAATCACCGTCATTTAATTGGTGATTGCCGTGCTCCACAGCGATAGCAGTGCTTATTCCTGCGGTCTGATCACAACCTTGCCGGTCACTTTACGTGCTGCCATGTCAAGTAAGGCTTGCGGGGTATCGGCGAGCCTGTAGTGTGCTGATACCAATGGCTTGATTTTACCTTCGGCCAGCCAGCCCATCATTTCGCGCATCGCCGCGAAGTTGGCTTTTGGTTCGCGCTTGACGAATTCGCCCCAGAATACGCCGACCAGCGAAGCGCCTTTCAGCAGCATCAAATTCAACGGCAATTTCGGAATTTCGCCATTGGCAAAACCGATGACCAGATAACGTCCGCGCCAACCTATCGAGCGGAATGCAGGTTCGCTATAGCTGCCACCGACTGGGTCATAGATCACGTCTGGCCCTTTGCCATCGGTCGCGGCTTTGATTGCTTCACGCAGGTCTTGCGTGGAATAGTTGATCAATGCGTCAGCGCCGTGGCGTTTGCATACTTCCAGTTTTTCGTCCGATGAGGCGGCGGCTATCACGCGCGCGCCCAATGCCTTGCCGATTTCGATGGCTGCCAGGCCAACGCCTCCTGCTGCGCCCAACACCAGCATCGTCTCGCCAGCTTTTAGCTGAGCACGATCAACCACTGCGTGGTGGGATGTGCCGTAGGTGAGGGTAATGGCTGCTGCGGTGTCGAAATCCATACCCGGCGGCATCGGCACCACAGATGCTGCAGGTACGGATATCTGTTGCGCAAACGCACCTTGACCCGCAAAGGCGATGACCTTGTCGCCGACCTTCAGATTGGCGACGCCTTCGCCAACTGCACGTATGGTACCTGCGAGTTCGCTACCAGGCGTGAATGGCAATTCCGGCTTGAATTGGTACTTATTCTGGATGATCAGCACGTCAGGAAAATTTACGCCCGCGGCTTGCACATCGATAGTGACTTGGCCGGGATTGGCCACCATATCCGGCAAATCCTCGACAACCAGCGATTCAGGTGGTCCCCACGCCTTGCAAACGATAGCTTTCATGCTGTCTCCTTGTAATAAAATTAAAAAAGCACGCTCGTTAGATTTTGTGATTATGCCGCAAAATGTTAAACGCTACACAGTTTCCTGAGATCGCTTTGGCATTGCTTCGGGTAAAATCAGGTTATGCGAATATTAATCAGTAATGACGACGGTTACCTGGCTCCTGGCTTGATCGCCTTGGCTGATGCATTGGCATCGATTGCCGATATCACTGTCATCGCGCCGGAGAGTAACCGTTCCGGCTCCTCCAATTCCCTGACGCTGGATCGGCCTTTGAGTTTGCACAGTACGGCGAATGGCTATTATTTCGTCAATGGTACGCCGTCTGACTGCGTGCACTTGGCCTTGACAGGCATTCTGCTGGATGCCAAACCTGATCTGGTTGTCTCCGGCATTAACCAGGGCCAGAACATGGGCGATGATACGCTGTACTCCGGCACGGTGGCGGCAGCGACTGAGGGTTTCCTGTTCGGCGTTCCTGCCATTGCGTTCTCGCAAGTCGAGCACGGCTGGAAGAATGTCGATGCGGCGGCGCTTGCAGCGCGCGATATTGTTCAACGCCGTTTCGAGGCTTTGCAAAAGCCATTTTTACTGAACGTCAATATTCCCAATCGACCCTATGATGAATTAACCAAGACGGTTGCAACCAGACTGGGTAAGCGTCATGTATCTGAACCTGTCATCAAGATGCAGGACCCCCATGGTCGCGATATTTATTGGGTCGGGCCGATAGGTGCCGCGAAAGATGCGGGTGAGGGGACGGATTTCCATGCCGCGCAACAGGGATGGATTTCCATCACGCCGCTACAGGTTGATTTGACGCATAGTGTGCAATTGTCGGCACTGAAGGAAGCGCTTGCATGAGTGTGAAAGGCAAACGCTTTCCACTGTCCTTGTCGGCAGTGGTCGATAAGCCTGCCAAGCGCGAGGTGCAATCCTCGACGTCAGCTGGTAAAAGCGTTGCCACACCACAGACTGCGACCCAAAACGCCGCGCAGCATGCACGACGTGTCACGCCACCTGTCTTCGAGCCGACCAAGCGGACTACTGCCTCTAGTCCGGTTGTCGAGCGTCCTACGCCGCTGGTGTCGGATGCGATACGTCAAGCCATGGTTGCCCGTATTGCCAAGCAAGGTGTGCGTGATCAAAAAGTCTTGGCGGCTGTCCAAGCCGTGCCGCGTCACCTGTTCCTTGATGAAGCTTTGGCTAGTCAAGCCTATATCGATTCTGCCTTGCCGATTGGGCATCATCAAACCATATCGCAGCCGTATATCGTTGCACGCATGATCGAAGTGTTGCGTAATGGTGGCGAATTGAACCGTGTGTTGGAAATCGGCACTGGCTGTGGTTATCAGGCTGCAGTGCTGTCCTTGCTGGCCAAAGATGTCTATTCCATCGAACGGATCAAACCCTTGCACGAACTGGCGAAGGCGAATTTGCGACCGATGCGCATCGCAAATATCCGCTTGCATTACGGAGATGGTATGCTTGGATTTCCTCAAGTGGCGCCATTTGACGGTATCATCTTGGCCGCCGCAGGAATTGAAGTGCCGCAATCGCTGTTGGATCAGATGAGTATCGGCGGTCGCCTAGTCGCCCCTGTCGGCGCGCGTAATCAGGTATTGCAACTCGTTATACGTCATAGCAAATTTGAGTGGTCCACCGAGACCCTCGAAGGATGTCATTTTGTACCGCTACGCGCGGGTACTGTGTAATAGAAATTTAACCTCATGAGAATGAAAAAACTTAGTTTTATCAGTTTGATGTCGATGGTCTGCCTGCTTGCGGCCTGTTCGTCGGAAAAATATTCTGCGCCTGTGATGGAGCGCAACGCCGACGGCCAGTTGGTCGAAGTGCAACGTACGCAGCCAGCGGCAAAGCCTGCTCCTTCAGCACCTGTACAACCGTCCGGCCCTGGCTATTACACCGTGAAGAAGGGCGATACGCTGACTCGTATCGCGCTGGATAACGGTCAAAACTATCGTGACTTGGTCACCTGGAATAATCTCGCCAATCCGAACGATATCAAGGTCGATCAGGTATTGCGCGTATTGCCACCGAATGCAGATACCGGCAACGGTAATGTTCAACTGGGTAGTGTGCCGACACAAGACACAGCTGTGCGCACCTCCTTGAATGCGCCACCGCCAGCAACTGGTGCAGCAGCGACTGCTACAGCAAATAGTTTGAACAAGACCAGCCCAAGCGGCATCAAACGTCCATACTCGGATGCAGCTTTAGCCGAAATGCAAAAGCCGGATGCAGCACCGCAGGTGGCAGTCGTAGCGCCTACAGCGTCGCCGGTTGCGCCAACGGCGGCAGATACTGCAGCCGAGGCGCCTGCTGCCAGCGATGATTCGGTTACCTGGATGTGGCCAGCTGATGGTAAATTGGTTGGTAACTACGAAGAATCGAAAAAAGGTATCGATATTGCAGGTAAGAGCGGTCAACAGGTTGTCGCCGCTGCCTCAGGCAAGGTATTGTATGCAGGTACGATGCGCGGGTATGGCAATCTAGTGATTGTGAAACATTCAGCCAATTTCCTTTCTGCCTATGCCCATAACAAAGCAATATTGGTCAAAGAGGGACAGTCTGTAACAAAAGGCCAACAGATTGCCGAAATGGGGGATACTGACACTGATTCGGTCAAACTGCATTTTGAGGTACGCCAGCAAGGTAAGCCAGTCGATCCAGCGAAGTTTTTGCCGCCCAGATAAATGACACGCTAAATGACAAGAGATCCTCGTCAGCAATTGGATAGCGACGCAGTATCGGACGATATGTCCGACGATGAGCTGGCGCAAGTCGCCGCTGAAGAGGCGCGTGACGAGGCCGAAGACGTTGCGGATGAGGAATCTGGCATTACTGGCGTGAATGGTGGTATTGTCACGGTTGCCGATGGTGTCGATGAATTGAAGCGGGTGTTGGCAGCGGAGCTGTCAACGGATACAACCCAGCACTACCTGAATCAGATTGGTGCGCGGCCATTGTTGTCGGCACAAGAAGAAGTGCATTATGCAACGCTTGCCAAGCAGGGGGAGTTTCCTGCACGGCAAAAGATGATTGAGCACAATTTGCGTCTGGTGGTGTCAATTGCCAAGCATTACATCAATCGCGGTGTGGTGCTGCTTGATCTGATAGAGGAAGGCAATCTCGGCCTGATGCGTGCCATCGATAAGTTCGAGCCTGAGCGCGGATTCCGTTTTTCGACCTATGCAACCTGGTGGATACGACAAAGCATTGAACGCGCGATCGTGAATCAGGCGCGCACAGTGCGACTACCAGTGCATATGGTGCGCGAGCTGAATCAGATTTTGCGTGCGAAATATCACCTGGAAGCACAGCATCATGATGGCAAGGATGCGACGGCGGATGATATCGCGCATCTAGTCGATAGGCCGCTGGAAGACGTGCAGGATATTCTGGCGTTATCTGAACATGCGGCATCGCTGGATGCGCCATTGGACAATGATCCCCAAGCCAGCTTGATGGATATGTTGCCCAGCGATGCAGAAGATGGGCCAGATTCGCGCGCCGAGCATCACGAAATGACTGCGCTGGTGCATGACTGGTTGAAGAAATTGCCGGACAAACAGCGCGTCGTGGTCATACGTCGCTTCGGACTTGATAACGATGATCCGGCAACGCTGGAGGAATTGGCTGCCGAAATGAATGTCACGCGTGAGCGGATACGGCAGATTCAGCAGGAAGCGCTGGTCAAATTGAAGCGGGCGTTGACAGCGCGTGGTGTTGGCAAGGATGCGTTGCTTTAACGAGGCGTAGGACACAGGTTTGCTCTAAAACGCTCACAAAGCTTCCCTGCACATTGAACGAAATTCGCTGATTCGGGATTTATCCTGGAATGGCATTGGTTTAGCAATATATTCGAAGCAAGTCAACATGCAGCAACAACATACACTCGAAATCGTCGCTCTCGACATGGAAGCCCGTGGCATCGGCCACCTGGAAAATGAAGATGGCAGTCAAGGCAAGGTAGTTTTCGTCGAGGGCGCATTGCCCGGCGAGCGTGTTAGTTTCCAACTCCAGCGCAAGAAGGCGAAATGGGAATCTGGCGTCGTTGCGGAAATCCATCGCGAATCGTCGCAGCGAACCAAGCCGCAATGCGATTATTTTAGCGTATGCGGCGGCTGCGCAATGCAACACCTGGAACCATCGGCGCAGGTGGCAGTCAAGCAGCGCGTTCTAGAGGATAACCTCAAGCATATCGGTAAGGTCAAGGCGGAAACCATGATGCGTCCGATACATGGTCCAACCTGGGGTTATCGCTATCGCGCACGCTTGTCCGTGCGCTACGTCCAAAAGAAAGGCACGGTGCTGGTCGGCTTCCGCGAGCGCAAGTCGCATTTCATCACCAATATGGAATCCTGCGAAGTGCTGCCGCCGAATGTGTCGGCGATGCTGGTGCCATTGCGTGGTCTGGTCGGTTCGCTGTCGATTGTCGATGCGGTTCCGCAGCTCGAACTCGCAGTAGGCGAGGGGCAGGATGGCCTGATCACGGCTTTGGTGATGCGTAATATGGCGCCGTTGAGTGCTGACGATGAAGCGAAGTTGCGCGAATTTTCGGATCAATATGGCGTGCAATGGTGGTTGCAACCAAGTGGCCCGGATAGCGCCTATCAGTTCTATCCGACTGACACGCGACTGCAATACATGCTGCCGGAATATGGCGTCGTCATGCCCTTCAAGCCGACCGATTTCACGCAGGTGAACCATCAAATTAATCGGGTATTGGTTGCGCGTGCATTGCGTTTGTTGGATATACAAAAAGAAGACCGCGTTGCTGATCTATTCTGCGGCTTGGGGAATTTCACGCTGCCACTGGCTACGCAAGCGCGCGAAGTGGTCGGTATTGAAGGCAGTACGGCATTGACCGAGCGTGCACTCGAAAATGCGCGTGTCAATGGTCTGGATAAGAAGACGACTTTTTTCTGCCGAAATCTGTTCGAGATCACTGCCGATGAGTGGGTGGCGCTAGGCAAATTTGATCGCCTCCTGATTGATCCACCACGTGAAGGTGCCTTTGCCGTGGCAACGGCACTGGCTGAAATGACGGGCATGCGCGCGCAATTCAAGCCTAAGCGTCTGGTGTATGTGTCCTGTAATCCAGCGACTTTGGCGCGCGATGCTGAGGTGTTGGTGAATCAGGTGGGCTATCTATTAAAGGCCGGTGGTGTTGTCAATATGTTCCCACATACTGCACA
>Ga0116226_10003492_pt1 | contig 13873 bp, 10 predicted proteins | sample S1TSphfallax_FD_89692 | JGI IMG/M metagenome (GOLD analysis project Ga0116226, IMG submission 89692) | Host-associated microbial communities from peat moss isolated from Minnesota, USA - S1T2_Fa - Sphagnum fallax MG | ecosystem: Host-associated > Plants > Peat moss > Unclassified | place: USA...
CCGCCGCAAGCCCAGGCCCATCCAGATCTACCCCACCCAAACCTGGCAGGAACGCGAGGCGCTGGACCGGGAACTCGCCGAATGGCACGCCAACCGGCGCCCCTACGTCCCGCCCAAACCCTCGAAGATCCCGGGGCTGACACAGCCCCCGATCCAGGAAACACCGGCGAAGCCCCGACCACCGCCCTGGCGAGGCAATATGATGGGGCGATAGAAGGAAGATGTTCTTTCTTGAAAGAAAGAACCAAAGAACTTTTCCCCGTTAAGAAGCGGGAGCGCCTCCACGACCTGAACGGATAAAAGTCTTCACCCCCCCCCGAACAGCCCCGCCCCCTGCAGCCCCCCAAACACCCCAAACACACAGGTGATGACAGCCACGATCACCACCAGCCACAGATACCACCCGCGCAGCCGCACCGCCGGCGGCAGGGCGCGCACCGCCAGCGCGATCAGGAACCCCAGCACCATCGGCAGCAGCAGCGCGTTCATCACCTGCACGCCGATATTCAGTGAGATCAGGTTCGGTGACACCCCCACCGCGATCGCGCCCAGCACCACGCACACCGCATAGGCGCTATAGAACCATTTCGCCTCGAACGGCCGGCACTCCAAAGACCGCCGATACCCGGTCACCTCGCCCAGTCCCCACGCCAGCGCCAGCGAGGACACGATCGCCGCCACCATGCCCGCCCCCAGCACCCCGATCCCAAACACCAGCCGCCCCATCGGCCCGCCCAGGAACGGCGTCAACGCCTCGCTCATCTCGCCCACCGTGCTCAGCGTGGCATTCGGGTTGTGCGCGCCGATCGTCGCCGCCGTCGCCACCAGCACCGCGGCCATGATCACCTGCGTGATCACCGCCCCCAGCGCCGTATCCCACCGCGCCGCCGTCAGATGCTCGGGCCGCAGCCGCTTATCCGCCACCGCCGACTGCTGATAGAAAATCATCCACGGCATGATCACCGCCCCGATATTGGCCGCGACCAGATACAGATACTCCTTGTTCGCCCAGGGGATCTCGACCGACTGGCGCAGCATCGTCGCCATATCCGGATGCGCCGCCCAGGCGACGAAGAAAAACGCGAACTCGAACAGCCCGAGAATGATCGCCAGCCGCTCGACCCGGCGATACGACCCGGTCACCACCACCGCCAGCAACGCCACCGCCGCCAGTGCCAGCGTGATCCCGCGCGGCACGCCATACAGATCGCCGACCCCGGCCACCCCGGAAAACTCGGTCAGCAGCGCCCCGATCGTCGCCACCGCCAACCCCGCCGCCGACAGCCACGCCCAGCCCCGCCCGAACGTATCGCGAATCAGCTCCCCATGGCCGCGCCCGGTAAAAATGCCAAGCCGCACCGTCAATTCCTGGACCACATACAGAATCGGGATCAGCACCGCCTGCAGCAGCAGCAGCCGATACCCCCATTGCACCCCGCTCTGGCCCGCGGTGATCACGCTGCCCACATCGGTATCGGCCAGCATCACCACGATGCCCGGCCCGAACACCGCCATGAAGCGCGTCAGGCGCCACGGTCGACGTACCGCGATCTCATCCTGCACTTGCAAGTCCCTCGCAATTGGTCCGAGCAGCGGGATGGCCTGTTCCCGCCCACGCGTCAACCCGCGCGACGTTTGAATTCTCGTGATCGGCCGCCTAAACACCGCTGGGTGCCGCCATGGGAGCCCGCGCATGGCCGATCGGACAAAGCTCGCCGCTGCCTTCGCCGCCTTCACCGGCCGCCGCTATGATCAGGTGGTCACCGCCTGCCGCCCGCTCGCGGCCCAGGGTTCGATCGAAGCCCAATTGCTGCTGGGCCTCAGCCTCGCAGCCCTCGACCAGACCCGTGAGGCGGCCCGCTGGCTGGTCGCCGTCGGTCAGGCCCGCCCCACCCACCGCCACCCGCTGCTCGATCTCGCCGACCTGCTCCGCGAGCTCGGCCGCCCCGCCGCCTTCGAAGCCCACGCCCGCGCCGCTTTGGCCCTTGCCCCCGCCGATCCCAGGATCACCCTGGCGCTGGCCAGCGATCTCGCCCCCGAACAGCCTCGCGCGGCGCTGACCCTGCTCGATCAGGTGGCCAAACCCGATGCTGGCGTCCATGTCCTGCGCGGCATCCTCCGCGATCAAACCGGCGACCTGCCGGGTGCCGAGGCGGCGTTCCGCGCCGCCATCCAGTCACGCCCCGACCTGCCGGCGGCCTGGGCCAATCTCGGCCGCCTGCTGGCCGACGCCGGCCGCTTCGACGAGGGGCTCGCCTGCTTCACCGAAGCCCTCGCGCGCGATCCGAACGATGTTCAGGTCCGCATCAACCACGCCATCGCGTTGCTGAAACGGGCCCCTACGCCGGAGGGCTGGCGCGCTTATGAATGGCGGCTGCGCCTGCCGGGCCATACCCGGCTGCCCCAATCACGCCTGCTCCCCGATCTCGCCACCATCGACCTCGCCGGCAAAACCCTGCTGCTCACCCACGAGGAGGGGTTCGGCGACACTCTGCAATGCCTGCGCTACGTGCCGCTTCTCGCCGCCCGCGGCGCCCGCATCCTGCTCCACGTGCCCCAGCCCTTGGTCAGCCTCGCCCGCCGCATGGACACCGCCATCGTCATGACCGGCGACATCGCAGCCCTGGCGTTCGACTATCACTGCCCGATGCTCAGCCTGCCCCGCGCCTTCGCCACCACTGCCGCCAGCATTCCCTCGGCCCGCTGCTATCTCGACGCCGACCCCGCCCTCGTCGCCCACTGGGCCGCCCGCCTGCCGCACGCCACCGGCCGCCCCCGCGTCGGCCTGGTCTGGGCCGGCGCTACCCGACCCGACCAGCCCGCCGCCGCCGCCACCGATCGCCGCCGCAGCCTGCCCCTCGCGACCATGCTGCCACCTTTGCTGTCCGCTGGCGTCGACCTGATCAGTCTCCAGATGGGCCCCGCCTCCCAGCAGCTCGCAGCCTTCCCAACCCTGCCCAACCCGATGCCCGACGTGACCGACTTCCACGACACCGCCGCGATCATCGCCAACCTCGATGCGGTCGCCACAGTCGACACCGCCGTCGCCCACCTGGCCGCCGCCATGGGCCAACCCACCTTCATGCTCGACCGCCACGACAATTGCTGGCGCTGGGGCCACGGCACCGACACCAGCCTTTGGTACCAGTCCCTGAGGATCTTCCGCCAGGACCATCCCGGAGACTGGTCGGCCCCCCTCGCGCGCCTCGCCGCCACACTGGCGAGGTGGCGCACATCGCCTGAGTTCCCTACCGCCGCTCCGCCGTGGCCCGCAGCCCGTGCCGGGGGCGCAGGGTGATCAGGGCGACCGGCTCGATCGGCTGATCGGCCACCAGTCGGATGCGAAAATTTTGCAGCATGGTGGCCAGCACCAGAATGGCTTCGGTCATCGCGAAACTGGCGCCCACGCACACACGGCTTCCGGTGCCGAACGGGATGTAGCTATAGCGGTTGCGCGACCGGCTCGGATCGAACCGGTCGGGGTCGAACCGATCGGGGTCCGGCCATAATGTCGGGTTGCGATGCAGCAGCCACGGCGAGATCACCACGACGGCCCCTTTCGGCACGGCGACATCGCCCAACCGGTCGGGCCCCAGTGCCTGGCGCGTCATCGAGTGCGCCGGCGGATACAGCCGCAGCGCCTCCTCGATCACCATGCGGGTGAAGCGCAATGCCTCGATATCCCCGGCCACCGGTGGTCGGCCGTCGAGCACCCGTCGCAGCTCATCGACGAGCCGCCCCTCGGTCTCGGGATACAGGTCCAGCAGATACAGCGACCACGCCACGGTCGCGGCCGTGGTTTCGTGCCCGGCGGTCAGGGTGGTCGCGATCTCGTCGCGGATTTCCCGCGGGCTGACCCCGTCCTGATCGACCGCCCGCAGCAGGTGGGCGAGCAGGTCGTCGCGATCGTCGGGCTGGGCGCGTCGACGCGCGATGATGTGATCGATCCGCTCAGTCAGCCGATCGCCGAACCGGCGCGCTTTGGCATCCCCCGGGCGCGGCACCCATGATGGCGCGCCCAGAAAATCGAGCAGGCTGGGGCGGAGGATTTTCTGATAGGCAACGGTGTCGGCGGCGAGCGTGGTGATGTCGGCGAAACTTTCCGCGCCGAACATCGTGCGGGTGATGATATCGAGCGTGATCACCGACAGCGCCTCGGTCAGATCGAAGCTGCTATCGGTCTCGCGGCCCCATGCGGCGGTATGGGCTTGTGTGGCCGCCACCATCGCCGGCACCAGGGCCGCCATGCGGCGCTGCACGAACACCGGCGCCACCATCTGCCGGTGTCGCTTCCAGGTGGCGCCCTCGGAGGTCAGCAACCCCTGGCCCAGCGCCGGCTCGAACAGCCGCCGCGCGATCGGGCTCTTGTGATAATTCGCCGCATTGTCGAGCAGCACGTGCTTGACCAGCGCTGGCGCATTGGCGGTCACCATCACCCGCCGCCCGACGCGCACCCGGGTCGCGTCCCGCGCGTAGGCGTCGTCCGGCCACACGCCGATGAAATTATCCTGCAGGGCGCGCAGGAACGGCAGCGGGCGCGCCAGCGTCGCGGGCCGGACAGGGCGCGCCGGATCGCTCATGCTACCTCGCAGATCTCCAGGATCACCCGGGTGTAGATGCGGATCATGTCGAGAAAATCGTCGATATCGACGCGCTCGTCCGGCATCGTGTTGTAACGCCCGCCGGGACCGCACACCACGCCCTCCATCCCGCCGCTCGCCTGCAAATGTCCGGCGTCGGTGCCATAATAGCCCGGCGGCAGCACGGCCCCGGTCGGCTGCTCGTGGCCGCGCACCGCGCGATACGCCGCATTCAGCACCCGCACGATGCGGCTGTCGCGCGCGATTTCGAACGGTGGCATCGTCGCGCGTCCCAGGGTACGCTCCGGCGTCAGGGTGGCGACCAGCCCGGGAAAGCGCGCCTCCAGCGCATCGAGCTCGCGACGCATGTCGGCGATCGCGGTATCCTCGCTCTGCCCCGGCGCATAGCGCCCCGAGCCGCACAGCCGCACATAGTCGGCCACCTGCGCCGGCCGCCACTCCGCCAGATCACGGCCCAGCGCGCCATGCACCACGCCGACATGCACCCTGTTGATGCTGGCGTGCTCCGCACTCGGCGCGTCGCTGAACCGCATGGCATTCAGGCGCGGGATCACGTCACAGGCCGCGGCAATCGCGTCCACCGCCGCTTCGCGCTTGGACAGATGGCGGGTTTTCCCCACCAGTTCGATGATGAAGGTGAACGCCGCCGCATGCATCGTCATCGCCGCCAGATCGGTGGGCTCGGAGTTGATGAAATAGTCGGCGCGCAGCCCCTGATCCATCAGCGCCTTGGTGCCGACGCCGCCTTGCAGCTCGCCGACCACGAAGGTCAGGATCACATCGCCCTTCAACTTCACGCCGGCCTCGATGATGGTCCGCAGCGCGCAGAAATACGCGGCGTCCCCGGCCTTCATGTTGGACACGCCGATCCCGTAGATGAAGTCGGCATCGATTTTTCCGGCCCACGGATCCACCGTCCATCCCTCGGTGACCGGGTTGGTGTCGACATGCCCGTTGAACAGCAGGCTCGCCCCGTCGCCGGTGCCGCGCAGCCGTCCGACGGCGTTGACCCGGTCGCCCGGCACCGGAGTCAGCTCCGCGTCCATCCCCAGCGCGCGCATCTGCTCGGCCATGAAACCGGCCAGCGCGCGCTCCCCGTCGGTCTGCGTGTAGCTCTTGTGCTGCACCATGCGCGCCAGCAGCGCCAGGCTCGCCTCCCGATCGATGTGCGCCAAGATCTCGTCAGTCGTCATCAGTCCATGTCTCCGGAATATCGGCTGTGGCAAAGTCGCGGGACAGATAGGCCAGCACGCTGCAGGCCAGGGCGGTAATGTCGTCCAGCGTGGTGAATTCGTCGGGCGCGTGGATCTGCCGGTTGGGGCGGCTCAGCCCCCCCAGCAGGATCTCCTGGATGCCGGCCTGCTGCACCCATCCCATGTCGGACGATGATGAGGCCCCCCAGCGGCGGAATGATTCCGGCGGAAAGCCAAAGCCCAACGCCATCGCCTGTTGCCAGCGCGGCCAATGCGGGCCGGTGGGGTCGCTGACCGGGGCGAGATGGCCGAGCAGCGTGATCTCATGACCGACGGCGTCGCTCCCCGCCAGGCTGTGGGCGACGGTCGCCTCGATCTCGGCGCGGACGTCGGCCGCATCTTCCTCCGGCAAATAGCGCCGATTGATCAGCAGGTCGAAATGGCCCGGCAGGGACGAGCCTTTCTCCCCGCCATGCGCCGCCGTCATATTCAGTCGCGCAATCAGCGGACCGGCGAACAGCGGCGGCGGCGGCATCGCCGAGGCGCGCGCCTGCACACGCTGCTTCAACGCCGCCAAAGCGTTCATTACCGGCAGGGCGGCCTCGATGGCATTCACGCCGCCGGCCCCCATCTCCCCGGAATGCGCGCTGCGGCCAAGAATGCGCACCTGCAGATCCATGCTGCCGAAACAGCCCGCCCAGATGCGCGGCGCAGCACCGCCGTTGAACGACAGCAGATGGCCCTCGATCAGCCGCTGTTCGGCGAGATAGCGAATGCCCGGATACAGCCCACCCTCCTCGTCGGTGCACAGCAGCAACGCGGGATCATAGGCCAGCTCCAGGCCGGTCGCCGCGGCCGCGCGCAACGCTGCCAGAACCGCCGCCACGCTGCCCTTCATGTCCGCAGCCCCCCGCCCGAACAAGGCGCGCCCCTCGCGGGTGCAGGCCAGCGGCGGTCGGGTCCAGCCGTCGCCTGCGGGCACCGTGTCGACATGAAAATACAGCGAGCACACCGGCCGGCCGGCCGGGCGCCGCGCAATCAGGTTGGTCCGCGCGCCCTGCGCGCCGGGCGCCAGCCACAGCTGTTCCGGCACGGCCACCCGCGCGCAGTCAAAGCCGAGGCGCCGCAGGTCGGGCTCCAGCAGGTCCGCGAAGGCGTCATAACCCGCACCCGGCGGAAATGTCGTATCGCAGCCCAACATCCGCTGCATGTCGGCGACGACCGCGTCCTCGTCCCGCTCGATGGCGTCGAACGCCGCTGCCAGCGTCGCCGACACGGAGCTTGCCATCACCAATGCCCTCCTGCTGGCACGATCATTCGATACGGCTGCGCAGGGTGATTTCGGGCAGCCCCAGCACCAGCAGGAACGCCGCGGACATCATGCTGCCGCTCAGCAGGAAGCAGCCGGTCAGCGCGGTGCGGTAAGCGTCGCCGACCGCGGCCTGCTGGATTGGGCTCATCCCAGCGATCGCCTGCATGCCATGTTCAGCCAGAGCCGTGACATCGATCGTGCCGCCCAACGTCGCCAGCGCCGCCGCCAACCGCGCCGACATGATGCTGCCGGCCGCCGCCACGCCCACCGCGCCGCCCAACGAGCGGATGAAGGTCATCGCCCCGGTCGCTGCGCCCAGTTCGGCATGCGCCACGGCGTTCTGCACGGCGGTGGTGAGGTTCGGCATGCCCATGCCCATACCGAGCCCGAGGCAACCCATCGACACCAGGAACACTGTCGGCGAGGCGCCGAGCCAGGCAAACACCGCGAGACTGGCCAGCGCGCCGGCTTCAAGACCGATGCCGGCGAGCAGGAACGGCCGGTTATGCCCAAGTCGCGCGACGATGCGCCCGCCAACGATCGAGGTCAGCAGCATGCCCGCCACCTGTGGCAGCATCATCGCCCCGGCGCGCGCCGGCGACATGCCCAGCACCAGCTGGAAATACAGCGGCAGGAACACGGTCGAGCCCAACATCGCGAACGCCATCATGCCGCCCACGGTCACGCCGCGGGCAAACACGCTGTTACGAAACAGTGCCAGGCGCATCAGCGGCTCGGGCGCGCGGCGTTCCCGCCAAATGAACAAACCGAGGAACACGCCACTGAGGATCACCAATCCCGCTGTCTGCCATGACGCCCAGTCGAACTGGGTCCCGGCCCACGCGAGCAACAGCAGCAAGGTCGTGGTCAGCCCCGCCAGCAACAGCGATCCGCCATAATCAATTGGTCGTGGCTTGCCGGACGGCGGTTTGCGCAGGCCGATGGCGATCATCGCCAGCGCCAGGATGCCCACGGGGATGTTCACATAAAACACCCAGCGCCAGGAGAACGCCTCGGTGATCACCCCGCCGAGCAGCGGCCCGGCAACGCTGGACAGCGCATAGGTGCCGGTAAACAGGCCCTGATAGCGCGGCCGGTCACGCGGCGACACGACATCGCCGATCGCGGCCTGCGCCAGCACCAGCAGTCCCCCCGCGCCCAGGCCCTGCAGCGCGCGGAACAGGATCAGTTCGCCCATCGACCGCGCCGCGCCGCACAGCAGCGAGCCCACTAGAAACATCGTGATCGCCACGAAGAACATAAGGCGCCGGCCGAACAGATCGGACAGCTTGCCATACAGCGGCGTGGTGATCGTCGAGCTCAACATGAACGCGGTGACCACCCATGACAGATGCGTCATGCCACCGAGGTCGCCGACCATTCGCGGCAAGGCCGTATTCACGATGTTCTGGTCCAACGCCGCCATCACCATGGCCAACAGCGCACCGGCCATGACGATGCGCAGCTGCGCGGGTGGCGCTGTCGCGGGGGCCGTGCTGCGAGCGGGTGCTACGATATCGGCTGGCATCGTCGTCAGTCTGGCACGGCGTCGGGCGGCATCAGCGAGGTCAGGTCGATCGCCGCGGCCATCGCCTGGTAGCCGGCCCGGTTGGGATGCAGCCGGTCGCCAGGGCCGCCGATCGTGCTGTCCGGCACGAACTGCGGATACAGGCCGCCGCTGGCCGGATCCCGCGTCGCCGCGTCGAAATCCGCCACGGCGTCGAACACGCCGCTGTCGCGAATGAACGCATTGACCATCCGGCGCTGCGCGTCTTGCGCCGGATCGCCGTGATGGCCACTGCTACTGTCCAGCGCCGAGGTGAGGGTGGCGCCGATCACGCGCACTCCCTCGAGCCCGGCCCGCAACCGCGCGACGCCCTGTCGCATCCCCGCGATCACCTGCGCCGCGGAGTTGCCACCAACCTTGCTGAGGTCATTGATCCCCTCCAGCCAGATCACCGTCCGCACGCCGGACAGCCCGATCACGTCGCGATCCAGCCGATCCAGCGCCGACGGCCCACCGGGGATCGCTTGGTCCGGCGCATAGAGGGCGGGGCCGACGACCTGATTGCCGCCGATCCCGGCATTGACCACGGCGATCCGGCATCCGCCCGCGGCATGCAACCGCTGCAGCAACACATCGGGCCACCGATCATCGCCGTTGATCGTGGTGCCGGTGCCGTCGGTGATGGAATCGCCGAACGCCACGATGGCCACGGTGTCCGGGCTGTTCATGTCGACCGCATCGAGGAAGAACCAGGAGGCGGTGGTGCTCGGAAACTCTGTGACCCCCGCCGCCCCGCCGACCGCGCCGCTGCCCGGCTCGCTGACATAGGAGGTGGTAAGCGCCTTGGCATGCCAGGTCATCGGCCCGCTCTCGCCGACCACGTGAAAGCTGACCGCCAGCCGACGACCGCGCAAAGCCGGGTCATCGGAGGCATGCACGAAGGGCAGGGCCACCGGGTCACTCCAGGCGCTGTCGCCGGGCGGAATGGTCACATGCGGATGGCCGCCAAACGATACATGCCGATTGCTGCCGGGCACGATCACCGAGCCGCTCTGCTGCAGCCCCGCGAACACGCCGTCGAACGTCACTGGCTGCGTGCCGAAACAATTGCTCAGGCGCAGCCGCGCTTCACGATCCCACAGGCTTGGCTTGACCATCAGGCGAAATGTCTGATCGCGGGCTCCCTGTCCGGGATCGGGAAGCGCGAATCGCAGGTCGGGTTGGGCCGATGGGTTGCCAACGGGGTAGGGGCCTTGCACGGAGCCTGCCCAGACCGTCACCCATTTCGGCGCATTTGCCACAGCCGATCCCATGTTGCGACCTAACAGGCTGTCGGCGGCCACACAAGGTCTGGCCTGAGTCGGGTGCTCACAGCAGCCGGAGACAGACTATTGTGCGGTGCCGTTGGCCAGCTCCGGCGGTGGTGCCGTTTCCGCCGCGCTGGCGCGAGGGAATTCGCGGTGACTGACGGGATCGAGATTAATGCCGGTGCAAGCGGCCACCGCCAGCGTCGCGAGTGCCGCTACCAGGCGCAGCGCAGGCCCACCAGGCCCGAAGTCCCACACGCGGGCACGGCGCACCTGGTCGCCAGTCACGACTGACTCGGTCGAGATCATGGGGTGTGTGGTGGGCATCCGTCGTATCCTTGGTGTTGCTTGAGCGGGGGTGTTGCTGGGGTGGGCGTCGTCTGCGAGCATGACGCGGCGTAAGTCATGCCACTGGTATATCGCCCTTGTTTGCCATTGCAAAAGGACAACAAACGTGGATGTGATCGCGCAGGTTGACCTGCTGCCCTTGCCAGCCCGTCGCGCCGGGCGACTGACGCGACCGGGATGCGAGATTTATTATGAAGTGACGGGCGAGGGGCCGGCCATTGTGTTTGCCCACGGACTCGGCGGAAACCATTTGTCCTGGTGGCAGCAGGTCGCGCATTTCGCGCCGAATTTCACCTGTGTCAGCTTTGCGCATCGCGGATTCGTGCCGTCTTCGGCGCTGCCTGGTGGACCCGATCCGGCCGACTACGCCGACGATCTCGCGGCTCTGATCGCGCATCTCGACCTCGCCGATGTCCGCGTCGTCGCGCAATCCATGGGTGGTTGGTCGGCCGTGGAATACGCCCTTCGCCGACCGCCTGAATTGCGGGCCCTGGTGCTGGCCGCGACCACCGGCTCCGTTGATCCCCAGCGTTTGCCGCAAGCCGACCGAGAGGCGCTCGCCCGCTGGGCGGAGACCTCTGCGCGCGAACTTGCGGCCCTCGCCGCCGCCGGTATTCACCCGGCAGCGGGACGGCGCCTGGCCCGCGAGCGACCGGACCTGCATCTGCTGTACCGTCATATCGACGACATGAATGCCGGGCTGGACAAGCAGTCGCTAAGGCACAAGCTGATGGCCGGGCGCGTGCGCGACCCTATCGCGCTGGCCGAGATCACCTGTCCTATCCTGATGATTTCGAATGACGAAGACGTTGTGATTCCACCGATGGCCGCCGACGGCATCGCCCGCTTGCTGCCGCAGATCAGCGTGGCACATATCCCGGCGGCCGGGCATTCGGGGTATTTCGAGCGGCCTGATGCGTTTAATGGGCTGCTGGAAGAGTTCTTTTTTCTGGAAAAAACGGTCGCAACCAATGACGCCAGGTAGATGAAAGTTGTTTGGTTCTTTCCTTCAAGAAGGAACAACTCTCCCTTGCTTGCGCCATAGCCGCTGGTCCGCTGGTAACGAGCTGTACTGATCACGGGCCGCGAGTTCGCTGACATAGTGATCGCGATAGGCCGCGTCATCCAGCGACGCGAGATCATCGCTGGTCAGTCCGATCTCCGCGTAGATGTCGAGATTGGTCAAGTCGGGCCGAGGAATCCTGCCGTCACGCGCATCCTGGCAGATCTGTCGGAACAGCTCTTCCAGTCGCTTCACCAACAGTGCGCTATCGAACAGCACGCAGCTGTCGCGGCCGAGATCGAGCCTGGTTCGCAGCGCTGCGCAGGCCCCGCGATCCCGACCGAGCCGGATTGCCTGCTCGACATATATGTCGAGGCTCGCACAGACCAGGTCTGGCATGCCCGCGGCGGACACCAGGCTGCTGCACACGCGCGATGCGAAGCTGCGGCCGCATAATGTCAGCACCGGAACCCCCATCCACAAAGCATCAGATGCCGTGGTGTGTGCGCCGTACGGGGAGGTGTCGAGAAACAGATCAGCCAATCGGTAGCGCGCCAGATGCTCGGCGTTGCGGAGTTTGGCCGCGAAAACCAGCCGTTCTCCGGCGATCTCGTCCTGTTGGGCACGGTCGATCAGCCGCGCCTTCAGGTCGTCCGCGGTGTCGAGTAGCCATAGTACGCTGTCTGGTACTGCTCGCAGGATTGCCATCCAGGCCTGCCAAATCGGGCGGGTGATTTTATGCGCGCCATTGAAACAGCAATACACCATCGCCTGCTCCGGCAGCCCGGCCTCCAGGCGGCTTTGGCTGATGGCTGCCACGGCGCGGTGCCGATCATTGGGCTGATAGCATGGCAGGCGCAGTACCTTCTCCGAGAAGAAGATCTCGTTTTCCGGCGGGATGATGATCGCATCGGCGATGATGTGGGTATGACAGGGGCTGCCCGTCGTTCCCGGATAGCCAAGCCAGTTGACGATCACCGGTGCCGGACGGAGCGCCAGCAGCTTAGGGCGGGCGCCTTGTGTATGACCATTCACGTCGATCAGGATGGCGATTTGATCTTCGACCATCTGCCGAGCGACATCATCGTCGCTGTGCGTCGTGATGTCATGCCAGCGATCGCACCCGGCCTTGATTCGCTGCTGGATCGCATCGTTGGACTGTGGCCCGCAGTGATAAATGACAATTTCGAACTGACCGCGGTCGTGCAAGCCGAACATCTCGGCCATCAGAAAACCGATCGCATGCTCGCGGAGGTCGGATGAGAGATAGCCGATTCGCAATATGCCCAACCGATCGCGGGGTACGGCTGGTAGGCTACGTCTGATCGGCTGATTTGTTGGTCTGGGCATTTCGCCGCGCGCATACCGTGCCGCGTGGCCAAGCTGCAGCAATGGATCGTCCATTGTGACCGCCATCGACAGCGGTGACAGGCCTGCGAGCATCTCGGTTCGCGTCAGATTGGCCAACGGCTCGATCAACGGCCACTTGCACTGTCCATGCCGAAGACTGAGCCAATGCTGCAGAATATCCGCCTGGTTGGGAACCAGCTCCAGACTCATGCGCAGAACGGCTTCGGCGTTGGCATAGAGATGGGCGGCTTCCAGCACCCGGCCGATCTGCTTGAGCGCCACGAGCTTGTGGTTGATGCTCTCGGGTGTGATCGCGTGGAGTTGGTTGATGACCCCCAGCCATTGCGAGGCGGCATCGCTGGTCTGGCCGAGGCGTTCCAGAACGAATCCCAGATTGATCTGTGCCGCAACAAATCCGGGCGCCTGCTCCAGCGCTTTCAGCAGAACCGGCTTGGCCGCTGCGGGATCGCCATTGTTGCTCAGCAGTGCCGCGTAGTTGAAGCATGCAGCATGCAGCAGCGAGTCGTTGGGGTGATCGTCTATCCAGCCCTGGTAGAGTGCTATGGCTAGATTCACGTCCCCACTGCTGCCGGCCTGCTCGAACAGTTCGAGGACGCTCATATCGGCCAGCGGACGCCGGATTTCGTCTTCGACCGCTCCAAGTTCCATTTTGGAACTCCTCAATATCAGATTCGCTGCGCGTGCCTTGGGGATCCGACAGTCCGGACCACTTAGCCGGCCAGGATGCTGATTTGTGTCGTCGTCATGCTGCCCAGCTGAATGCTGCTGAAAGCTGACTGCTGAAGCGTGGAAAGTGCCGCCAGATCGGTTGTCGACAAAGCTGGGATTTGTGTCGTGGTGAATGCGTTGACCTCGGTTGTGGTCAGTCCGTTGATTTGCGTTGTCGACAGATTGGCCAGTGTCGTCGTGGTGAGTGCTGCGAGCTGGGTGGTCGAAAAAGCGCCGATCTGGCTGCTGGTAAATCCCCCGACCTGGGTCGTCGTGAGAATATTGATCCCGGTCGTGCTGAGATTGCCCACCTGGAACGTGGTGAGTGCGGCCAGCTGCGTCGAACTCAAGCCGGCAAGCTGCGTGGTCGACAGGCTCCCGATGTCCGTGGTGGTCAGACCCTTGACCTGATTGGCCGAGAGGGCGGCGAGCTCGGTGGTCGAGAGCCCTGCCACCTGGGTGGTGTTGAGGGTTGCGATTGCCGAGGTGGCGAGGGCTGCCACCTGTGTGGTGGACAGCCCGA
>Ga0116226_10003493_pt1 | contig 13870 bp, 15 predicted proteins | sample S1TSphfallax_FD_89692 | JGI IMG/M metagenome (GOLD analysis project Ga0116226, IMG submission 89692) | Host-associated microbial communities from peat moss isolated from Minnesota, USA - S1T2_Fa - Sphagnum fallax MG | ecosystem: Host-associated > Plants > Peat moss > Unclassified | place: USA...
AGGGACAGGACGCCGAAAATATCGTCGTATTGCAGGCCGGTTTTGGTGAAATAGGCGAGGCTGGCCTGGAGGGCGTAAAGCGGGCTGGTGCCGATATCCCCGTAGACAATACCAAGCACGCCGACGAGCGCGGTGATGCGCAGGCGATCTTGCGGGCCGTTCAAATCGGGTGAAAGGGCTTTCACGCGGGCCAGGATGTCGCCATGGAGGTGATGCTTTAGCTTGTTGGGTTGAGGCGGGCAATCGGGGGAGGGATTTATTGAAAGGCAGGCGGTCGCTTTTCTAAAGAAATCCGCCAAAAGACTTTTGCGAGGTTGGTGTGGCGCGAGTCATCGGCGGGTTTCACCCGCCCTACTTTCCAGAGACGGGATTTGGCGCGAGAGTTTTTGGCCGGTCGGCCAATCACTTGGCGGGTATGCCGATGGCTGGGGTGGTTGGTGCGATGCCGGCGAGGATTTCGGCGATGTGGCGCACTTCTGTCTTGGCGTTGCGGCGGGAAAGTGTCCCGGCCAGATTTAAGAGACAGCCGAGATCGCCGGCGAGCAGCAGCGCGGCGCCGGTTGCCTCGATGCCAGTGGCTTTGTCGGCGGCCATGCGGGCTGAGATGTCCGGGAATTTGATGCAGAAGGTGCCGCCGAAGCCGCAGCAGAGTTCCGGCTCGGCCATTTCCGATAATTCCAGCCCCGGCACCGCCGCCAGCAATTGTCTGGGCTGCGATTTGACGCCGAGTTCGCGCAGGCCGGCGCAGGAATCGTGGTACGTGGCGAGGATGGGCAAGGGCGGCGGTGCCGGGGTGAAGTGCATGACGTCGACGAGAAAGGTTGTGAGTTCAAAGGTTTTTGCGGCGAGCGCGTCCGCCGCCGCGCGCAAATTTGGATCTTCCCCGAACAGTTCGGGCAGGTGCCTGGAGAGCATGCCGGCGCAGGAGCCGGAGGGCACGACGACATAGTCATAGGCCGCGAAGGCGGCGATGATGCCACGGGCCAGGTCGCGCGCGGTCGTGCGGTCCCCCGCATTATAGGCGGGCTGGCCGCAGCAGGTCTGGGCTTTGGGGATTTCGACCTGGCAGCCCGCGGCTTCGAGCAAGGCGATGCTGGCAAAGCCGATGCTGGGCCGGTGCAGATCGACCAGGCAGGTGACGAAAAGGGCGACGCGCGGGGGGTTCATGCGGTTGGCCTCGGGACCAGGATATAGAGATGGCCGGATTGGCGCATGCCGCCCGCCGTGGCTTCGGCATCCGGGCCGGCGCCGAAGAAGAGCTTCGCCTCGGTGGCGCCGTGAATGCCGGCATCGGTATCCTGAGCGATGGCCAAGCGGTTTAGGGGGGCGTTGGTGATGGGGTTCGTCGTGGCGAGGAAGACCGGCATGCCCAGCGGTATGGCGGTTGGGTCGATGGCCACGGAGCGGCCGGCGGTGAGTGGCACGCCGAGCGCGCCGGGTGCGCCTTCATCATCCGGCAGGGCGCCGAGCGGGCGCAGGTAAACATAGCGCGCGTTTTGTTCCATGATGGATTGCGCCTGGGCGGGGTGGCTTTTCAGCCAGGCGGAGATGCTCTGGAAGCTGACATCATTGGATGCCAGATCACCCGCGGCGACGAGAATGCCGCCGATGGGGGTGTATGTTGAGTTGTTCTGCCCGTCGAAACCGACGCGCAGCGTATGGCCGTTCGGCAACAGGATGCGTCCGGCGCCGTAGACTTGCAGCATATAGGCATCGACCGGGTTGGTGACATAGGCGGTGACGGGCGCCTTGCGGTACAGCGCGTTGTGGTCGATGGCGGCGCGCGGTAGATTTGCCAGCGCCGGGTCGGCGGGCTTGGCGTAAAGCGGGACGGTGTAGCCGGGCGCCAAATTCTTGGCGCCGGGATATTGCGGCTCGAAATAGCCGGTGATCGAGGCGTTGCCGTCGATGCTGTAGGCAACGAAAAAGGCTTCAAAGAATTTGCGCGCGGCATCTGGGTTGCCGGGGGTGGCGTCCTGCGCGCCATTGCAGGCATTCTGCCAGGCCCCGGCGGTGCCGGCGGCCTGTTTGGCGATCCCCGCACCGCCGAGCGCCTGGTCCGGTGGCATCAAGGCCAGGGCCTTGCAGCTCCGGACAAAGGCGGCAAGGGCGGTGGCGGTGTCGTCCGCGGCCCAGCCGGGCAGCGCGTTGACGGAGATAGGCGTGATTGGGGCGGCACCCGGAAAACTTACCGGCGCCGGCGCCGGGGGTTGTTGGACGCAACAGGCGAGGACGAGCAACAGCGCGAGCCAGGCGAAGCGCATGCTCTAGCCACTCCGCGCGGAGGCCAGGCGCCAGACGGGGTCCTTGCTCTTGAGATTGCGCTCGAAGGTCCAGAGATCGACGATTTCGGTCACGGCTTCCGTGCCGATGACCGGGTGGCCGGCGGCGTCCAAAGTGAGGTTGATCTGGTCCGAGGTGAAGCGGACGATGACGGCGGCCTGGTCGCCGAGGAGTTGCGCATCCTCGATGATCGCGGAGAGGATCGCCTTGATTTCCGTGCGGTGGCGCTCGCCCGCGGTTTCCCGGGCGGCGATGGCGGAGTCAAAGGTTTGGTAGACGGGATCGCTCAGCAGGGTTTTGAGGGTGGCGCGGTCCCCGGCGGCAAAGGCCGTGACGATCATCCGGAAATTGGTTTCCGCGCTGTTGAGGAATTTGGGCGGGTCGAATTGCGGGTCGCGATTGACGATCTGCATCAGGCGTTCGCCAAGTGCGGATCGCGGGTCCGGGACGGCGCGGCCGGGTTGCGCAAGGGAGGCCTGGCCCTCGATGATCGGTCCCGTGGCGAATCCCGGCGTTTGACCGGGGGGGAGCGGCGGCCGCTCGAACCCGACGCGCTTGCCCAATACGCTACGGAGACGCAAGACTAAAAAAATCGCGATGCCCGCGAAAATGACGAGGGCAATGGGGAAATCCCCCAAGTTTTGGTACACATTGGCCTGCACGGCGCTCTGATCCCTTGATTAAAACTCGCTCCGTCGCGAAGATGAAAACATGCGCCCTGCATTACGCTTCACGAGCAGACCCTAGACACTTGATGACGGTTCTAGGACATACGGCCATGCAGGCGGCCCCGCAACTCCGGGGCTGCGGGCGGCCAGCCGGCACGAGAGGATAGGCTATGTTTCTGCTCCGCCATGGGCAAAGCTATTTTAATCTGCATTTCAGCGAGACCCGGGTTGATCCGGGCATCGAGGATCCGGAATTGACGGAACTCGGCCAGGCGCAGGCCGCGGAAGCGGCCATGCTGCTGCGCGAGGCGGCGATTACGGCGGTGATCGTGTCGCCCTACACGCGCGCATTGCAGACAGCGGAGCCGATTCTCGCCATGCATCCGGTGCCGGTTGAGGTGATGCACGAGGTGCGGGAGCGGACGGCATTTGTGTGCGATGTCGGGAGCCATCCGGATGTATTGCGGACGCGGTTTCCGCGCTACGATTTTTCGCATCTGCCGCCGCGCTGGTGGCATGAGGGCCGGGAGTCGACCCAGGAGACGATTGACCGGGCAAATGGTTTCAGAGCCGTGATGGCCGAACGGGAGGATAGTGCGACGACGCTGGTGGTGAGCCATTGGGCGTTTATTCTGGCGCTGACCGGGGTCTCGGTCACCAATGGCGAGGTCCTCGAATATGATCCTACCACTCCGGCGCCGGAGGAGATTATATGGCGTCCGTGACGGGGGATGACGTGAAGCTGCTGGGCGAGGACGAACCGCCGGCGTTCACGGTGCTCAATCCCGCCGGGTCGAGCCCGTTTCTGCTGACGGCGGACCATGCCGGGCGGCGCATTCCGCGCGCGCTGGGGGATATGGGTGTGAGCGCCAGTGAGATGGAGCGGCATATTGCCTGGGATATCGGGATCGGCGCGGTGACGCGCGGGCTTGCGGCCGCACTCGGCGCGACCGCGATTTTACAGACCTATTCGCGGCTGGTGATCGACTGCAACCGGCAGCCGAGTGTCGCCAGCGCCTTTCCGGTGGTGAGTGAGGCGACGCGCATTCCCGGCAATGAAGGGCTCGATGCAGTGGCCAAGTTGGCGCGGCGCCGGGCGATTTTTGACCCGTATCATGCCGAAATTGCCAGGCTGGTTGAAGCGCGGAAGGTGATTTACGTCGCGATGCATAGCTTTACGCCGGTATATTTGCAGGTGGCGCGGGGCATGCATGCCGCGGTGTTGTATAACCGCAACCCGCGCGCCTCGCATATTCTGGCCGGGCTGCTGCGCGAGGAGGCTGGGTTGGTGGTGGGCGAAAATGACCCGTATCAGGTGACCGATGAGACCGATTATGGCGTGCCGGTGCATGCCGAACGGCGCGGGCTAGATTATGTCGAGATCGAGATCCGGCAGGATTTGATCGCGGACGCGCGCGGCCAGGCGGAATGGGTCGAAAGGCTGGCGCGGCTGCTGCCCAAAATGGCCGAACAGATATTTTCCCATGATGCGAGCGCAGGACCATGAAAAACTTCGGACTGAATCGAAACATTCCCGTATTGCCGAGGCAGACGGCGCTGTTGATCATCGACGTGCAGAACTACACGATGGAGGCGGGCGGCGAGTATGCCGGCATGGAGCCGGCCGAGGTCGAGCGAAAATACGGGTATTTCTTCCGTGAGATGCGCGGCCGGGCGATCCCGAATATCCAGAGGCTGTTAACGTGCTGCCGGGGGAAGGGGATTGAGGTGATGTATACCGTGATTGCCAGCCTGACGGAGGACGGCCGCGATTTGAGCCTGGACTATAAGATTTCCGGGATGTTCTGTCCGAAATCCTCCCACGATGCGCAGGTTATGGAAGAGGTGGCGCCGCTTGGCGATGAGATCGTGCTGACTAAGACCTCCTCCTCGGTGTTTATTTCGACCAATATTCATTACATTCTGGGAAATATGGAGAAGAAGCAGCTGATCATCGCGGGGGCGCTGACCGACCAGTGTGTTGATTCGGCGGTGCGGGATGCTTGTGATCTGGGTTATTTGGTTACGCTGGTGACCGATGCCTGCGCGACGCAGAGCCGGGTTCGGCATGAAAATTCCTTGGCGAATAATGCGGGGTATTGCCGGCAGATCACGACGGAGGCGCTGTTGGCCGAGATTGCGGCCGCGCAGTTGGGATGATGGAAAGTGGTTTAAAGCAAGCGGTCGCTTTTTTGAAAAAAAGCTCCGCAAAAAACTTTTGTGACCTTTACACGGGATGTTTCAACGTCCCCCGGCGGAAAACCAATAAAAGTTTTTTGCTTCTTTTTTTCAAAAAAGAAGTTCTTTTCCTAGACTTGCCGGGCTAGCGCTAATCATGGCCAAACGAGCCGTGCCCGCCCCGGCAAGCAAGCCGTTCGGGTTCCTGGATAGGATCGACGAGGCCGGCGTGGGCGGCTGGGCGATTGACTTCGCCAGGCCCGAGCAGCGCTTCCGCTTGCGGATACTGATTGATGGCGTCATCGCCGAGGTTATTACCTGCGATATGCAGCGCGATGACGCCGCGGCGTTGAAATTGCCGTCCAACCGGATTGGATTCTACTACAATATTCCGCCGCGTTACCATGATGGGTTGCGGCATGTGATCACCTTTGCGTCGCTTGAAGGCAAGATGGTGCCGATGGGGTCGCGCAAGGGCAACGCCATCGCGGAGTTGCAGTTTTGCCTGGCCAAGCCGGTGCGGATTGATGGCGCCATGGATGGGATGATCGATGGGTTGATCCAAGGCTGGGCGTTGCGAGTCAATGACCATGAGAAGACCAAATTGGGGGGTGTGCGGATTTTGGTGACCTCCGGCGGTCAGCCGGTGGCGGAGCTTGTGGCGGACCAATATCGCGCGGATGTCGCCCAAGCGGTGGGCTCCGAGGCGGCCTGCGGGTTTACGTTTGCGCCGCCGCCCGAACTGCGCAATCGCAAGCGCGCCGAGTTCCGTTTTTTTGCGATGCCGGCGCGGCAGGAATTGCCGGGTAGCCCGATTGAAGTGACCTATCCCGAGGAGGGCGAGCGCGAGCGGCTGGCGGCCATTATCACGCGCGTGGATGAACTATTCACCTTTGCGTATCATTTGCGCAAGGAATTGAAGGGTGTGTTGCCGAGCGAGCGCTATTTGTTGAGTGATTACCCGCGTTGGGCGGCAAAATCCCGCCCGCTGGCGCTCGCCCGGGCCAAGGCGATGTATCCTGTGGCGCCTGAATCTGATCCGCTGGTCTCGATCATCTGCCCGGTCTACCGGCCGGCGCTGGGTGATTTTTTGGCGGCGGTGGATTCGGTGCGGGCGCAGACCTATCCGAACTGGGAATTGCTGCTGGTGGATGATGCGAGCAAGGATGCGGCCTTGAGCGAGATTATGAGTCAATTGAGCGAAAGCGATCCGCGGATAAAATTGGTCATACTGCCCAAGAATGGTGGGATTGCGAAGGCGAGCAATGCGGCGCTCCAGCGCGGCAAGGGAAGCTTCGTGGCGTTTTTTGACCATGATGATGTTTTGGAGCCGGTCGCGCTGGAAATCATGCTGCGCGCGCAGGCTTCCACCGGGGCGAAGCTGCTATACTCGGACGAGGACAAGGTTGAGCGTTCCGGCGCGTTATGCGAGCCGCATTTTAAGCCGGATTTCAATTACCGCTTCCTGTTGGAGGTGAATTACATTTGCCATTTGGTGCTCGTGGATGCCGGACTGGTGCGCCAGGCCGGCTTGCTTGATCCGAAGTTTGACGGGGCGCAGGATCATGATTTGTTGCTGCGGCTAAGTGAGGTGTTGAAGCCGTCGCAGATACATCACGTGCCCGAAATACTATATCATTGGCGCAAGACGGGGAGCTCGACCGCGGCGGCGGGGACGGCGGCCAAGCCGAAGGCGGCGCAAGCGGGGGCGGCGGCGGTGGCGGCGCATTTGCGGCGCCGTGGCCGGCCGGCGGAGGTGGTGAGCCGGGAGGGGCTGACCTGCTACCAGGTGAAATGGCGGCCGGAACCAGCCAAGAAGGCGGCTGGCCGTGTCTCGATCCTGATACCGTTCCGCGACCATGTTGAGATGACGGAAGAATGTGTGGCCGCGATCCGCAAATATACGCGCGATGTTGAGTACGAGATCGTGCTGCTGGATAATTGGTCGACATCCGCGGAGGCGGAGGTATTTACGGCGGCGCAGGCAAATCTGCCGCGGACCAGGGTCGTGCGGATTGTCGAGCCGTTCAATTTTTCCAGGATTAACAATATCGGCGTGCAGGCGGCGCGGCACGAATTTTTGTTGTTCTTGAACAATGATGTGATTGTGAGTGAACCGAACTGGCTGCGGACGATGCTTGACGAATGCCTGGTGAATGACCGCGCCGGCGCGGTGGGGGCAAAGCTGTTATATCCGGACGGCACCGTGCAGCATGCCGGCGTGGTGCTGGGGGTTGGCGGGGTGGCGGACCACGCCTTTAGGGCGATACCCGGCCAGGCGCCGGGCTATGTGATGCGGGCGATGGCAGCACAGGAGGTTTCCGCCGTGACCGCCGCCTGCATGCTGGTGCGGCGTACCGCATTTGATGCGGTTGGGGGATTTGATGAGACGGAATTGACCGTTGCGTTCAATGATGTCGATTTATGCGTGAAACTGACCGGCGCGGGATGGGAGATTATTTTTGTGCCCGATGCGGTGGCGGAGCACCGGGAAAGCACCAGCCGTGGCGATGATTTTGATGACACGAAAATTGCGCGGTTTATGTTTGAAAACGAGGTGATGCGGCAGCGCCATGCTGCGGTGCTGCCGTATGATCCGTTCTATAACCGGCATTTTTCCCGCGAGGGTGGTGTTTACCGGGAGTTGCGCTTGTTAGGGCCGGAATATTTGTAGCTCAGCTCCGGGCCAGGCGGCGGGCGGTTTGTAGCAGCATCCGCCGGTCCTCCGTGGAGCAGGCGCGATATAGACGCATCAAAGCAAGCTCGTCCCCCAGCAATGAACCGGTTTCTCCGGAAACCAGATAACCGAGCGATGTGTTAAGGACCTTGGCAATTCGTTCCATATTGTCACGGACCTGACCGGCGCGATCCGTCTCCCACTGGGCGATGGCCGAGCGGGAGACGTTGAGCTTCGATGCGAACTCGTCCTGGGTGAGGTTCGCCGCCAGACGTAAAGCCCTGATACGGGCGCCGACGGTCTCTGTGGGGGGCTGCTTCTTAGATGCCATGACGGCTTATTAACACGTGGCGGGCCGCAACGCCATGTTAGTATTTGTTGACATAAACTGTTAGTTATAATAACAAAGATGGCGCTGTGTTAGGGAGAAAAGTTATGCCGGTGGCGAGGGAATGGACGGAACAGGCCGATGGGACGATTCGTGGGATGCGGGGTGGGGGTGCCACCTGGGCGGAAATTGGCCGCACGCTGGGGTTGTCGCGCAACACGGTGATCGAACGCGGCCGGCGGCTGCGGGCCGAAGCGCCGCCGAGGATGGCGCCGCCGCCCAGCGCGGAGGTTGCGGTGGATGATCCCAACCGGGGTGCGTTGCCGGCGGGACATAAGCTGACCTGGGGCTTGCTCACCAGCGAGCCGTATCCGGAGGGGGGACTCAAATGAGCCAAGTGGTGCGGGTGCTGGAGCGGTCTGAACTGCTGGGCTCGGGCGTGCGGGAGCGCGGGAGGTTGCCGGCGGGTGGGGGCCCGGGCCTGGACGGTGCCGCGATTATCGCGCGCCTGGAAAGTGCCGGGGCGACGCTGCTCGCGATGCCGGCGCGCGGGTATTCAACCCAGTTACGGCAGATGAAATTCGACATCGTGCATTCCGCCCTGGAAGCGTATGGCTGGCAATCCGCGGGGGCGCGGCCGCCGATGCCGAGTGCGGCGGAAATTACCCGAATGGACGAAGCGTTTACCTGGCTTGGTTTGATTCCGGAGGAGAAATATGTGCTCCGGCGCATTCTTGGCGCGCGGGCGCTGGTTCACCCGTTGACCGGGCGGCATATCTATCCGTGGCGGAGGTTGGCGGCGCTGCTTGGGGCGGACCATAAATCCGTGCAGCGCTGGCATGGGCAGGCGGTTGCGATGCTGGTGCAGGCGCTTGGCTGACGGCTGGTCAAATTATCGGAAGTAAGAGGTCGCTTTTTTGAAAAAAAGCTCCGCAAAAAACTTTTGCGAGGTCGATGTGGCGCGAGTCATCGGCGGGTTTCACCCGCCCTACTTTGAAAAGATGGGATTTGGAGAGAGGTTTTTGCGGAGGCGAGGCGGGATGGAATCCGGCGTAGTGTGACATTTTTACGCTGTTTTCAAAGGACTGCTTTCGTTACAAAACTAGCTTTTTTGGACAAGGTCTGGATGGATGTGGCGGCGAGGCGCTTTGCTGGGCGGAATGCTCGCGACGGTTGTCGCGGGGGTTGCGCGCGCGGCACCCCCGGGGATATCGGCGGATGAGAGCGTCGTCCGGCTTGGGCTGACGGGCGGGTATACGAGGTACGAGGAGAATATTCAGCCGCAGGACACGGAATCTGGTGCGCTGCTCGGATTCGACGCGGGGCTGAGCGTGCTGAGACCCTCAGGTATTGGCCGGTTTGGCTGGCCTGATCTTTATGCCAGCGCGACCTATCAGTTTTCAGCCGGATTGCTCGGCTATCATGGGAATTTAGATGGCCAAGCCGAAACTCCTTATTCGGCGCGCGACAATGATTTCTACAATACCGTGATTGTGCGGCTTGGGTTTGGCCGGCCGATTGCGGCGGCCGCCGAGATTATTCCATTCGCGGCCGGCGGGTACCAAAACTGGAGCCGGAACATACAAGGCAGTGCGGGCTATGGTGAGTTCTATCAGGCCGGCTTGATGGGCGGCGGGCTGAAGCTGGACCTGGCGGCCTCCCCCTTGCTGGTGGTGAGCGCGGTGGCGGAAGGTTTTGCGGTGATTGGCGGGTCGGTTTCCGCGCCATCCCAAAACTTTACCGCGGGATTTGGGGCTAGTGCCGAGGAACGGGTCTCCTTGGATGCGGATTACCGGCTTAGCGATGCGTGGCATGCCTTTGCCGGCGTTGGGTTGACGCATTATGGTTATACTGGCTCTAAACCTGGTGGCGAGGATGTCTACGAGCCGCTCAGCACGACGTTTCAGGTCAATTCGGTGTTTGGGTTTGCTTACGGGTTTTAGTTTCGTTAAAAATAATAACTAAAAGATAGAAAAAGTCCTTGCCCAGTTTCCCCATTTTGGATTATACCTTTTGGCATACTGGTTCTTAACGCGCGGTAACGGGTACACCTTAAAAATTCATGGCGTTAGAGGCGGGGTTTCTGGGTTTTGCCCGCCACGCGATGGCGCGGTTTTCCAAATCGCCGGCGCGGCATCATGAGCTGCTGATTGAACACCTGCAGAAGGTCGCGGATGGCAGTTGCGACCGGCTGATGGTGCAGATGCCGCCGGGATCCGCCAAGTCGACTTATGGCTCCGTGCTATTTCCGGCGTATTTTTTGAGCCGGCATGTGGATGCCCAGATTATCGCGACGGCGCATACGGCATCGCTGGCGGATTATTTTGGGCGGCAGGTGCGCGGCACCGTGCAAGAGCATGCTGACCTGCTAGGTCTGAAGATTGTCGCGGATAGCCGGGCGTCATCAAAATTCGTGTTAAGTAGTAAGGGTGAGTATTTTGCCGCCGGCGTGCGCGGGCCGATTACCGGACGGCGTGCGGATCTGATCTTGATTGATGATCCGATCAAGTCATGGGCCGAGGCGGAGAGCCAGACAGCGCGCGATGCCTTGTATGATTGGTACCGGGCCGAGCTTTCCGCCAGGTTGAAGCCGGGCGGGCGGATTGTGTTGATTATGGCGCGCTGGCATGAGGATGATTTGGCGGGAAGGCTGGCGGCCGCTGAACCGGTTTGGAATTGTTTGAGGCTGCCGGCGATTGCCGAGGCCGGGGATGCGATGGGAAGAGCGCCTGGCGCGGTGCTTTGGCCGGAATGGCAGGATGAGGCGGCGGTTGCACGGCAGCGGCTGGAAGTTGGCGAACGGGCGTTTGCGGCTTTGTATCAGCAGAGCCCGAGGCCGCCGAGTGCGGCTTTATTCAAGACGAGCCAAATCGGGATATTGGCGCAGATTCCAGCGTTAACACGGAGCATCCGTGCCTGGGACCTGGCATCGAGCCTACCGGCGCCGGGGCGGAACCCTGACTATACGGTTGGATTGAAGCTGGGCGTGACCGAGGAAAAAAAGCTGGTTGTGCTGGATATTATCAGGTTTCAGGGTTCGGCTTCGCAAGTCGAGAGCAGGATCATCGAGACCGCGCAAGCCGATGGACCTGCTACGTTAGTGGCCCTGCCGCAAGACCCAGGACAGGCCGGGGCCGCGCAGATCGCCATGCTGAGCCGCGGTCTTTCGGGATTTAATATTAGTGCGACGCCCGAGAGGGGTACGAAGGTTATGCGTGCGGACCCTGCTGCCACGCAAGTAGATGCGGGAAATCTAAGTTTGCTGGCGGCACCTTGGAATGAAAATTTTTTGGCCGAGTTATCGGCTTTTCCGGATTCGGCCAAAGATGATCAGGTGGATGCGCTCTCCCGCGCGGTGAATACGTTGGCGACGAGCGATTTCCCGCCGGCGCGGCGGATTCATATTCCGTTGCTGGCCAGATAGGCGGACGAACAAAACGATTGTGAGGCGGCATGTTCGAGACCATTTGCCAGACCGTGCCAAGCGACGGCGATCTGCCCGCGCGGACGGCGCGGCTGGATATTTTGCGCCGGGTGCTGGATGGGACGATTTATGATAATCTGCCCTATCAGTTCCATGAAGAGCGCAATGGCGCGGGCGAGTATATTCCGCTGCGGCTGCGCCGGCCATCGGTACGCTATGGCCTCTGCCGAATCGTTGTTGAGGATTCCGTGGCGCTGCTGTTCAGCGCGGCGCATTTTCCCGCACCTGATTGTGATGATGTAGAGCTGCTTAAATACTTGGGCGATCTCATCAATGAGACCAGGCTGAACGAGGTGATGATTGATGCCGCGATTCGCGGCTCGGTTGGCTCGGTTGCGATTTTACTTAGGGTGCTGAGCGGCCGGGTGTTTTTCTCCGTGATGGATAGTTTGTATCTCACGCCGGTTTGGAGTGCCGCGGCACCCGATACGCTCAGCCGCGTGAGCGAAAAATACAAGGTGAATGGCGCGGACCTTGCCGCGCAGGGTTATGAGAATGTCAAGCCCGACAGTATTTATTGGTTTCAGCGCGTGTGGGATGACCAGGCGGAGACGTGGTTTTTGCCCTGGGAAGTCAATGATCCGTTGAGCGTGCCGATCCGGGACGATGCACGGAGCGTGGTGCACGGGTTGGGGTTTGTGCCGATCGTGTGGATACGCAATTTGCCGGGTGGTGATGGCATCGACGGCGCTTGCACGTTCCGGCCAGCAATTGAAACGAATATTGAGATTGATTACCAGCTTAGTCAGGCTGGGCGGGGATTGAAATATAGTTCCGATCCGACCTTGCTGATTAAGGAGCCGGCGACGAGCGATTCCGAGATCGTCAAAGGAGCGGGGAACGCACTTGTGGTTTCCGAAAAGGGTGACGCGAAGCTTTTGGAAATCGGCGGTACGGCCTGCGAGGCGGTGATTAGCTATGTGCGTACGTTACGAGAATTTGCGCTTGAGAGCGTGCATGGCAACCGTGCCAGCGCGGACCGGTTGACGGTGGCGCAATCCGGCCGGGCGCTGGAGTTGATGAATCAAGGATTGATCTGGCTTGCGGATAATCTGCGTATTGCTTACGGAACCGCTGGGATTTTGCCGCTGTTGCGGATGGTGATTAAGGCATCTCAGGTGTTTCCGCTGATGGTCATGGGCCAGGAATTGCCGCCGTTGGATGGGACAAAGCGGATTAGCTTGCGATGGCCGCGCTGGTATCCGCTCTCCGCAGATGACCGGTTGAAGGAGGCGCAGGCAATAGCGACCCTGGCAAATGCCGGACAGGTTTCGCGACAGACGGCGGTAAAAGCCGTTGCGGCGTCGCATGATATTACCGATGTCGAGGCTGAATTGAACGCCATAGATCAGGATGCGCCATGACCGATGAGATGAACCCCGCGGCAGAGTGGCAGTTGCGTGCGGAAGCGGCCGAGGCGGCGCTGAGCCAGGCGCGGGCGGAGGCCAATGCAAGATTGATCAGAGCCGAGCTGAAGGCCGAGGCGTTGCGAGCTGGCATGGTGGACTTGGATGGTTTGAAGCTGCTGGATACCGCCGAGGTAAGGTTGACGGAAGCCGGCGAGGTTGCCGATGCCGCTGGGCTGCTCGCGAAGCTGAAGCGGGCCAAGCCTTGGCTGTTTGGTAATGGCGTGTCGAGTTCATCGGCGGCGCATCCGCCGCGGCCGGAGCCGCCGCGGGTTCGGCATGCCAATGAGCTGAGCCACGAGGAGTGGGTGGCGGCACGCGCCGCGCTGTTGCGGCGGCGCTGAAGCAAGCCGTTGTGGCGATAGCCATCGGTGGGTTACGCCGCGGCGCAAGCGCGCCGGACGGCGTAACCCACCCTACGGCCGGCGATTTGGGTTTTTTACAAAAGTTTTTTGCGGAGCTTTTTTTCAAAAAAGCGACCGCTTTTCTTTAATCACGCCTTAGCATGAAGGACGCTTGAGAGATGGGGATCCAAAACTTTCCTGCTGCGCTGCAGCCGATTATCCAACAGGGTTTTCTGGAGCGCGAATTTCAAACCGCGCTGAGTTCGCGGCTGGGTTACCGGCTGATTGCCGACCGGGAAGAGTTTTCGGTGGGGATCGGCGAGACCCTGACGAAGACCCGGGCGGGTTTGAAGCCGAGTGTGACGGTGCCGCTGGCGGCATCCACCAATACGAATCTGGATAATGGTTTGACGTCGACCAATTGGGGTGTGGAGCAGTATACGATTTCGCTGAATTTTTATGCGGCGACGCAGGATTTGAACATGGTGACGAGCCGGGTCGG
>Ga0116226_10003494_pt1 | contig 13865 bp, 12 predicted proteins | sample S1TSphfallax_FD_89692 | JGI IMG/M metagenome (GOLD analysis project Ga0116226, IMG submission 89692) | Host-associated microbial communities from peat moss isolated from Minnesota, USA - S1T2_Fa - Sphagnum fallax MG | ecosystem: Host-associated > Plants > Peat moss > Unclassified | place: USA...
ATAGGTGAGTTTTCAAACGGACCCTTAGATGTGATGGGTTTTCTACGAGGAAGGGTGAGGCGGAGCGCGCCGCCGCTCCTCACCACTCCTTGTAGAAGACCCCTTGCGCCTGGGAGTTCGAAGCGGCGTGTGCCCCTTTGCAGGTCTGGGCGGAGGTGGCCCAAGGTTCCGCTCGACGGCGTCGTCGAGTGGAATGGCCACCGGAGGGAGAGCCCAGCCTTGCTTGCTTCCGATGGTGCCCCCCCCAGCACCCATCGGTATCAAATGTCGTCCCGCCTAGGCCGCCGTTTTCTCGGCGCGGAAGTCTTTGATGTCGCGGAACGTCAGGGATGGATTGAGTTCGGTGGTACGGCGCATCATGAATGCGCTGCTCGCTAGGTAGACTGGGTCGCCGTCGACATCGTCGGCCATCGAGCTGCGTTGTTCGCCGGCGAATTTTTCCATGGCCGCTTTCGTGCCGGTCATCCAGCGCGCCAGTTGGAACGGGGTTTGTTCGAAGCCGATCCGCACGCCGTATTCGCCTGTCAGTCTGGCCTGCAGCACGTCCAGCTGCAGGGTGCCGACCACGCCGACCATGGGGGGTGCGCCGTCCTGGGGTCGGAATAGTTGCACCACGCCTTCCTCGGCGAGTTCCTGCAGGGCCTGGCGCAATTTCTTGGCTTTCATCGCGTCATCCAGCCGCACCCGGCGCAGGATTTCGGGCGCGAAGTAGGGCACGCCCACGAAGTTGAGATCCTCGACCTCGCTGAGCGTGTCGCCGATGCGCAGTGTGCCGTGATTGGGAATGCCGACGACATCGCCGGCGAACGCCTCCTCGGCCAGCGCGCGATCGCGGGCGAAGAAGAATTGCGGCGCGTGCAGGGGAATGAGTTTGCCGGTGCGCACCTGCTTGAGGCGCATGCCGCGCACCAGCCGCCCGGAACAGACGCGCGCGAAGGCAATGCGGTCGCGATGCTGCGGGTCCATATTGGCCTGGATCTTAAAGACCAAGGCTGTGAGATTGGGTTCGGTCGCCTCGACGATACGGGTATCCGCCGGCTGGGCGCGCGGGCGCGGGCCGTATTCGGCGAGGCCGTCGAGCAGGTCCGCGACGCCGATGTCGCGGATGGCGCTGCCGAAGAACACCGGCGTCAGGTGGCCGGCGGCGAACGGCGCGATCTCGAACTCCGGCAGGGCGCCGCGCACCAGATCGAGCTCTTCGCCCATGGCGATCATGCGGGGATCGGACTGGTCGATTGGTTTGGTCAGCCGGTATTCGCGTTTGCGCAGATCGTAGGTGCCGACGAAATCGGCGCCGCGCCCGACCGGCCATGTGACCGGTGCGGTGTCCAGCGCGAGGGCAGAGGACACCTCGTCCAGCAGGGCGAACACATCCTGGCTGTCGCGGTCCATCTTGTTGATAAAGGTCAGGATGGGAATGTCGCGCAGCCGGCAGATCTCAAACAGTTTGCGGGTGCGCGCCTCGATGCCCTTGGCGGCGTCGATCACCATCACCGCGGCATCGACGGCGGTGAGGGTGCGGTAGGTATCCTCCGAAAAATCCTCATGGCCGGGTGTGTCGAGAAGGTTGAACACGCAGCCGGCGTGTTCGAACGTCATCACCGAGGTGACGACGGAAATGCCGCGATCGCGCTCGATGCCCATCCAGTCCGAACGGGTGCGCCGGCGCTCGCCCTTGGCGCGCACGTTGCCGGCGAGCTGGATGGCGCCGCCCTCGCGCAGCAGGCGCTCGGTGAGCGTGGTTTTGCCGGCATCGGGATGGGAAATGATCGCGAAGGTGCGGCGTCGCGCGATTTCGGTGGCGGGATCTGTGCTCATGGCCGGCGCTTATACAGCGCCAGCGGCGAATTCACAGTACGGGGCGCGCAGGGCCGCTAGCCCAAAAAAAGCCCGCCACACGAATGTGGCGGGCTGTTCAATCGGCGATAGAACCAATCCTCAGCGCGAGTAGAACTCGACCACCAGGTTCGGCTCCATCTGCACGGGATAGGGCACATCGCTCAGTTTCGGGGCGCGCGCGAAGCGGCCTTTCATGGCGCGGTGATCGACCTCGATATAGTCCGGCACTTCCCGCTCGCCGCTCTGGGTGGCGTCGAGCACCATAGCGAGCTGCTTGGATTTCTCCTTCACCTCAATGATGTCGTCGTTCTTCACCAGATAGCTGGGGATGTTCACGCGCTTGCCGTTCACAGTCACGTGGCCGTGGTTGATGAACTGGCGCGAGGCGAACGGGGTGATGGCGAATTTCATGCGGTACACCACCGCATCCAGCCGGCGCTCCAGCAGTTCGATCAGGTTCTCCGAGGTGTCGCCCTTGCGGCGCACCGCCTCGTCATAATATTTACGGAACTGCTTCTCGCCGATATTACCGTAGTAGCCCTTGAGCTTCTGCTTGGCCATCAGCTGGATACCGAAATCAGTCGGCTTCTGCTTGCGGCGCTGGCCATGCTGGCCGGGGCCATATTCCCGCTTACTGATCGGTGACTTCGGGCGACCCCAAAGATTTACGCCCAGACGGCGGTTGATCTTGTACTTGCTTTCGGCGCGCTTGGTCATGCGCGTGGCCTTTCTTCTGGTGCCCTGCCCCATCTTGTGACGGGTGCGGATGGCTTGTTGCACCGGTAGTCTCTTGTCCAAGTGACAAGAGCGGGCGCGAGCCCCGAAGGCCCGTCCACGTTCCCGGCAGTGGCGGGCGTATAGGGCGCGCGCCCCTGCCTTGTCAAACGCGCCGGCTCGCCCTTAGCTATGCGTCATGATCAACCGCGGTGACATCATCATGCTCGGGCTGACCGCTGGCGTGACCGGCGGGATCATCGGCGGCCTGCTATTGGGGCTCGGAATGAATCTGATCGTTCAAGGGGTCAATATCGGCTGGCTGATTACCGTCCCCGCCGCCCCCCTGAGTGCGGTGATCGGCTGGCTCATGGCCCGAAGGCTAGCCGCGAAACTCCCAAAATAGCCAAAAGTTTTTTGGTTCGTTTTTTCAAAAAAGAACCCCTTCCTGCCTTTCCTTCGCCGCCAAAGCCGCCGACCAAGGCGACATGGCATCACTGATGCCATGGCAAGTGCCATCCGGTCGCCGGATTATGACATTTGGACAAGCGAAATTCCCCGGCGAAGCGGTATGCTCTACCACCAGAGTAGGGCCATCCTGCTGCAGGGCCGAGATCACCTCCGCCCCGAGCCTGCGATCGGCGGTGACATCCTCGGCGTTGGACACGTCGATGCGCGGATGCGCCGCCGCCTGATCCGGCGACATGCCGAAATCGGCGACGTAGGTCATCAGCTGGAATACCGAGGACAGGATGCGTCGCCCGCCCGAGGCGCCGACGGCGAGAACCGGCCGGTCCTCCTCGCGCATGATCATCGGGCACATATTGTTCAGCGGCCGCTTGCCCGGCGCGATCGAGTTGGGCTGGCCCGGCCGCGGATCGAACCACATGACCCCGTTATTGAGCAGCACGCCGGAGCCCGGCAGCACCACCGCACTGCCAAAGCTCGACAGCAAAGTGGTGGTCATCGCCACCATGGTGCCGGCGGCGTCGCACACGGTCAGGTGGCTGGTGCAGGTTTCGGCGGCCTTCGGCTCGGTCTCCCCAAGTCCCGCGAGCCGCTCGGCGTAGGCGGATTTCAACACCCGGGCGAGCACCGCGTACCAGCCGACGTCCGGCGTGTCGGCGAAATGCAGATCGCGCATCTGTTCCAGCACCCGCGCCATGGTGGGGGCCGCGGTCAGCCCGGTGGCGAGCTGCATCGTGCGGCCGCCGCGCCAGGGAACTTGCATCGACGGCACCAGGCGTGGCTGGCAGGCGCGCAGGTCCTCGGCGTCCAGCACACCCCCGCGGGCGGCGACGTCGGCGGCGATGCTGGCGGCGATGTCGCCCTCGTAAAAATCGCGCATCCCGACGCGGGCCAGCCGCTCCAGCGTGTCCGGCAGATTGCCCAGGCGGAAGAACGAGCATGCCCCTTGATAGGGCGGCGCCGGCGGCAACCCGTCCGGCAGATAGATCCGCGCCGACTCCGGATAGCGCCGCAGCAGCTTGGCCGACGTTGCGATCTTCACCGTGGTGAACCAATCCTGGGCCAGTCCGCGCTGGGCCAGGGCCACCGCGGGCGCCATCACCTCACTGATCGGCAGCCGGCCCCAGGTCTCGTGCAGCTTGTGATAGCCGGCGACGGCACTGGGAATGGCGAATGACAGCGGGCCATGAATGTTGGCGTCGCCCTCAACTTCCGGCCAGGCGAACAGATCCTCGGTCATGCGACCGGTGAGCTTGAAATTGGCTGGACTGAGATGGCGCGGCGCGACGGGGCCGAAATCCAGCACCTCCGCCCGCGCCTCGCCGGCCCGGTGCACCACGGCGAAGCCGATGCCGCCGAGGCCGGAATTCCAAGGCTCCACGGCCGCCAGCGACAAGGCGGTCGCCACGGCGGCGTCGATCGCGTTGCCGCCCGCCTCCAGCACCGCGACGCCGGCTTCGGCCGCGCCACGCGCCTGCGAGGCGACGACGCCCCGCTTGCCCGAGGCCGACGGCTTGGTGACCAGCCAATGCTGCGTCGTGTGCGGCGGCGGAACGTAGGTCATGGCTGGGCTCCGGTGCGGAAACGCTCGATGCGATAATGCGGGTCGATCGGTTCGTTTCGCAATATCGCCTCGGCGGTCAGCCGCCCGGCGATCGGGCCGAGCGTGTAGCCATTGGCGGTGATGGCGTTGAAGAAGCCAGGCAGGCCGGGCACGTCGCCGAGCAGCGGCGCGCGATCGATCGCAGTGTTGATGCCGGTCCAGCTGCGCACGATCGACAGGCCGCGTAACGCCGGCAGCACGCGCGCCGCGACCCAGAGATTGCCCTGGATGTTGCGGCGCAGATTGCGGCTGCGCCCGTCGGCTTGGTCGAAGCTGCCGAACCAGCCGCCGCCGATCAGCAGGCCGCCGCTATCCTGCTGCTTCAGCGACAGATGGCGATGCGCGTACGCGACGAGATGCTCGACCAGACGCGGCGCCGGCTCGGTGACGATCACCTGCTGCACGGTCCCGGTGACCGGCAGATCGAGCCCGACCATGGCCCCGATCACGCCGCCCCATGGTCCCGCGCAATTGACCACGCGGTTGGCGATGACGGTGCCCCGCGTGGTCCGCACGTGCCAAGCGTCGCCGTCCCGGATGATGCCGGTGACCTCGGCCCCCTTGAGCATGCGGGTCCCTTTATCCCCAGCCAACTTCGCCAGCGCCATGGTGCCGCGCAGCGGATCGATGCGGCCCTCCTGTGGGCAGAACACTGCGCCCGTCATGCCCTGGGAGAGGTCGGGGGCGAGGTTGCGCAGCTCGTTGGCGCCGATCACATGGGTCTCGATCCCCCAGCGCTTTTCCATCGCGACCTTGGCATGCAGCCAGGCCATGCCGGCCTCGGAATCCGCCAGCATCAGGCCGCCCTGGGTGGACAGGCCGAGGCTTTCCCCGGCCTCGGCAGCGATCTCGTGCCACAGCGCGATGCTGGCGGGGCCGAGCGGCAGCGTATGCGCGGCGGCGCCTCCATCCTCGGGCATGCCGGGCGCGCCGAAATCATAAGACAGCAGCTGCACGTGCAGGCTGCCGGCATTGGCGGTGCTGGCGGCGAGCCCGGTCTCGCTGCGATCCAGCAGCGTGACGTCGGCGCCCTCGCGCGCCAGATAATAGGCGGTGGAGAGTCCGACCGCGCCGCCGCCGATCACCAGGATATCGGCATGTCGCGTCTCGGTCGCGAGATCGGACACCGGCACGCGGCGCTGCGGCGGACGGGGCGTGGTCAGCAAAGGCGCCTCGAACTCCGGCGCTTCGAACATCAGGGCGGCGGCCGGCACCGGGCGGATCGGCAAACGGGGGGCGGCGAACGCGTCGGCGTCCGGCGGCGCGGGACAGAGCCGCGCCACACTGGCCGCACAGAAACGCCCCTGACACCGGCCCATGCCGGCGCGGGTGGCTTTCTTGAGGGCGGCGAGCGAGACCAGGCCGCCTTCGATCTCCCGGCGCAGGCGGCCGGCCGTGACCTCCTCGCATCGACACAGGATCGTCGCGTCGTCGATCGGGGCGGGTGGGATGGGCGTGAACAGCGACCACAGCGCCTGTTGAAACAGCTGGGCGCGGGCCAGCTCGGCGCGGGCCGATGGGTCGTCCGGCGCGGCCAGACCGAGTTCGCGGGCGGCGGCGAGGCCGGCGATCCGCCCACGCGCCAGCGCCACCCGGGAGCCGCCCAGCGAAGCGCCATCGCCGACTGCGAACACGCCGGCGACCGCGGTGCGGCCATCCTCGTCGGCCTCGGTGGCGAGATGGCCGATGCCGTCATCGACGAAGCGATGCGGCACATCGAACGCGCGAGCCAGCCCGACCTCGGGCTGGAACCCCTCATTCAGCGCGACGACATCGGCGGCGAATTCGCGCGCGCCAGCCGGCGTCATCACCATGGCCCGCAACCCCTCAGTCTCGCTGGCAATCGCAGTCAACCGAGCGCCCCAGATCACCGGCACACCGGCGCGCCGCAATGTCGTGAGGCTGGACAACCCCTTACGGGCGAGCCCCGGCGACGCGCGCAGCATGCGCCAGGCATCACGCAACGCGGCCAAGCCCGGCTTCGTGGCCGCCTCGATCACCCCGGCCACGGCCACACCACCCGCCAACAGCTCACACGCCAATTGCAGATTGAGCGGGCCGTTGCCGGCAATGACGACGCGCCGGCCGGGCGAGACACGCTGGGCGCGGGCCAGCGTCTGCAACGCGCCGGTGGTCATCACGCCCGGCAGCGTCCAGCCCGGGATCGGCACGGGGCGTTCATGCGCGCCGGGGGCGAGCACCAGGCGGCGCGGGCGAAATGTGACGGCGACGCCGCGAATGACCGCGGCGATCTCCCCTGCCCCGAACGCCCCCCAGACGATGGCGCCGGTCTCGATGCCGACGCCAGCGGCCTCGGCACGCGCCCGCAATCGCGTGCCCTCGCGAAACTGCGCATCCGGCTGGGGATCCACATGACTGAGTGCCAGCGGCTTGTGATACTGCCCCCCCGGCGCATCCCGCTCATCGAGCGCCACCACGGCAGCCCCGGCCTCAGCCGCGGCGATGGCGGCCGACAGACCGGCGGGGCCGGCGCCGACCACCAGCACATCACAGACCCGCTCGGGCGCATCCTCGCCGGCCGGCGCGTCGGCGAGTGGCGCCGGGTCCGTCGGCATGCCCGGCGTCACCACCATGCCGTCGCGCACCTTCTCCAGGCAGGCGCGGCGCCCGATGCGGCCATCGATGGTGACGACGCAATCGAAGCAGGCGCCCATGCCGCAATACAGACCGCGCGCAGCCCCGCTTGGCGTCTCGCGAAACGCCGTGATGCCGGCTGCCGACAATGCGGCGGCCACGGTCTCGCCCTCGATCGCCGCCATCGGCTGGCCGGCGAACAGGATCGCGACCGCGCGACCGGCGGGGCGGATGATGTCGTGCGTCAGGCGCATGGGCTGTCCTTGCGGGGGGCCGATAAATCCGCTGCACTGTCAGGGTGACAGAGCGGCACCACAAGACAAGGGTTTGGCATGGCGGACTATGACCTGGTGGTGCGCGGCGGCACGGTGGTGACGGCATCGGACGTGGTGCGCGCCGATGTCGGCATCTCCGGCGGGCGGATCGTCGCGATCGCCGAGAGTCTCACCGGCGCCACCAGCATCAATGCCGACGGGCTGCTGGTGCTGCCGGGCGGTGTCGACACGCATTGCCACATCGAGCAGCTGCAGGAAGGCGGAGGTGCGGACGAGGAAAGTTGGGTGACCGGCAGTACCTCATGCCTGGCCGGGGGCACCACGTCGGTGATCACCTTCTCCACCCAGTTCAAGGGCCATGGCATTCTCGCACCGCTGGCCGAGTATCGGCGCCGCGCCGCCCACGCAATGGTCGATTACAGCTTCCACCAGATCATCACCGATGCCAGCGACGCGGTGATCTGGGATGAAATTCCCCGCATCGTCGCCGAGGGCGTGCGTAGCCTGAAAGTATTTTTGACCTACGATCCGCTGCAACTCGATGACCGCGCCTATCTGCGCGTGCTCGCCGCCGCGCGCCGCGCCGGCGCGTTCGTCACCGTGCATTGCGAGAATTACGAGGCGATCCGGTGGCGCACCGAGGCGCTGCTGAAGGACGGGCGGACCGCGCCGAAATACCACGCCTGGTCGCGCCCGCGGATGATCGAGCGGGAGGCCACACACCGCGCCATCGCACTGGCGGAAATGGTCGACCAGCCGATCCAGGTGTTTCACGTCTCCTGCAGCGAAGTGGCCGACGAGATTGCCCGCGCCCAGGCGCGCGGCCTCAAGGTGTGGGGTGAGACCTGCCCGCAATATTTCGTGCTGACGGCGGACGACATGGACCGGCCGGGCTTCGAGGGCGCCAAATTCATGTGCAGCCCGGCACCGCGCGCAGCCGGGGACGCCGCCGGCCTGTGGCGGGACATCAAGCGCGGCACGCTCGACATCGTCTCGTCCGATCATAGCGGCTGGTGCTATGGCGGCACGCGCGGCAAGCAGGTGAACGGAATCGACGCGAATTTCCGCGACATTCCCAACGGCGTGCCGGGGCTTGCCGCACGGCTGCCGATCCTATTCAGCGAGGGTGTGGTCGGCGGCCAGATCGACCTTAACCAGTTCGTGCGGCTGACCAGCACGAACCCCGCGAAATTGTTCGGCCTGTATCCGCGCAAAGGCAGCATCGCCCCCGGCTTCGACGCCGACCTGGTGCTGTGGGACCCGGCCCGGAAGGTCACGCTGACCAACGCCATGATGCAGCACGTGATCGACTACACGCCGTATGAGGGCCTGGAGGTGACCGGCTGGCCGGTGGCGACGATCCGCCGCGGCGAGGTGGTGATGCGTGACGGCCGGGTGCAGGCCGAACCCGGCAGCGGGCGGTTCCTGCCGCGCGGCCCTTACGACATGATCAAGCCGACCGGCATGCTGCCCGACGGGTTCGACGCGGCATTGTTCGCATGACGCCATTGCTGTCGGTACGTGGGCTGACCCGCAGCTTCTACGGCGTGCAGGCGCTGCGCGGTGTGGATTTCGACGTGATGCCCGGCACCATCACCGCCCTGATCGGCCCGAACGGCGCGGGCAAGACGACCACCTTTCAATGCATCAGCGGCGTGGTGCCGCCGGATGGCGGACGCGTCACGTTCGACGGGCACGACATCACCGGCTGGCGCGCCGATCGCATCACCCATGTCGGACTGACCCGCACGTTTCAGATCGCGCGCGGCATCTCCCGGCTGTCGGTGCTCGACAACCTCCTGCTCTATGCGACCAACCAGCCGGGGGAGCATGTGCTGACCGCGTTGGTCGGCGGCGGTCGGGCGGCCGAGGAGGCATCCCGGATCAGGGCCGTGGAGATCGCCCGGCGACTGAACCTGCTGCATGTCGCCAACAACCCGGCCGGCGCGCTGTCCGGCGGCCAGAAGAAGCTGCTGGAGATCGGCCGTGCGCTAATGGCCAGCCCCAAGCTGATCATGCTGGACGAGCCGATCGCCGGCGTGAACCCGACGCTCGCGGAGCATATCGCGGACCATCTCCGCGCCTTGTGCGCCGACGGCATCAGCTTCCTGGTGATCGAGCATCACATGGACCTGATCGCGCGGCTGTGCGACCCGGTGATCGTGATGGCCGAGGGGCGCAAGCTCACCGAAGGCAGCTTCGCGGCCGTTGCCGGTGATCCCGATGTACAGGAAGCCTATATGGGTCGCCGCAAATGGGCGTGACGGCCGGGGTGGGGACGGCCCACCTGATGGCGGCCGATGGCATCGTCTGCGGCTATGGCGCCGCCGACGAAATCCTCAAAGGTGCTGCGCTGCATGTGCGCCCGCGCGAGCTGGTGGCGATCATTGGCCCGAACGGTGCTGGCAAGTCGACATTGCTGAAGGCGGTCGCCGGACTGCTGAGGCTGAAAGCCGGCACGATCGATCTCGAGGGTGCCGCCATCGGGGCGCTGCCGGCGCGTGAGAGGGCGCGGCGTGGCATCGCCTTCGTGCCGCAGGAAGCCAACGTGTTCGCCGCCATGACGGTGCGCGAAAATCTGGAAATGGGCGGATTCCTCGAACCCAGGACGGTCAGCGAACGGATCGAGGCGCAGTTCGCGCGGTTTCCCCTGCTCGCCGAGAAGCGCCGGGCCGCCGCGCGCACCTTGTCCGGCGGCCAACGGCAGGTGCTGGCCATGGCGATGGCGCTGATGGTGCACCCCCGCCTGCTGCTGCTCGACGAGCCCTCCGCCGGCCTGTCACCTAAGGCCGCGGAACTGCTGTTCGACACGATCGCCGCGATCCACGCCGAGGGCACCGCGATCGCCATGGTCGAACAGAACGCGCAGGAAGCGCTCGCCATCGCCGACCGCGGCCTGGTTCTGGTAGACGGGCGCAGCGTGCGGGAAGGCCCCGCGCGCGACATGGCCGGCGACCCCGAGGTGCGCCGGCTGTTTCTGGGCGGGTAGGAGCGGCGACAAAGATGGCGAGACGTGTGGCAAATGTGATGCTGCTGCGGATGAAAGTGTGGGACGCGCCGATCCGGCTGTTCCACTGGCTGCTGGTGCTGCTGATCGCCACCAGCTACGTGAGCGTGAAACTCGGCTGGATGCAGACTCATCTGCTGTCAGGCTACAGCATCCTCACACTGCTGCTGTTTCGCCTGGTGTGGGGGTTCGCCGGCAGCGACACCGCGCGCTTCGCCAGTTTTTTACGCTCGCCACTGGCTGGCATCGCCCATTTGCGCGTGCTCGGGCGGCGGGAACCCGACCATGAGATCGGTCATAACGCCGCCGGCGGCTGGATGGTGCTGGTGATGCTGGCGTTGATCGCGGCGCAGGCCGTTACCGGCCTGTTCTCGAACGACGATGCGCTGACCGAGGGGCCGTTGAAAAAATATGTCGGTCAGGAGCTGAGCGACCGCATCACCGATTACCACGCGTTCAACTTCAACCTGCTGCTCGCTGCCATGGGCCTGCATGTGCTGGCGATCCTGGTCTACCTGATGGTCAAGCGGCAGAACCTGATCAAACCGATGATCACCGGCTATAAGCGCCTGCCCGCCGCCACCCGCGCGCCGCGCATCGCTCACCCCATCGCAGCGCTGCTCACGTTTGCCGTGGCAGCCGGACTGGTGTGGGCGCTGGTGAGGTTTGCGTGACAAAGTAAAGCGGCAGAAAGAGGCCGGGCGGGCCGGGTCATTCCCGGGCCCCGCCCGCCCGACATCACCGCGCGCGGTAGGCCCGGTGGCACGCGCCACAGGTGGCGCCGAGGGCCTGGAACTGAGTGGCGAAGCCGGCCTTGTCGTCCGCAGCCGCCAACTCGGTCAGTTTGTCAGCGGCGGCGGCCATGTTGGCGGCGTCCTTCTCGAACCCGGCACGGTCCGTCCAGATGGCCGGCAGCGCCTTGGTCTCGTGGCCGGTGTCAGATCCCGCCGGGAACATCGACGGAATGGCCTTGCCCCATTTGGCGATGGCCGCGGCCGAATCCTTGAAGGATTTGACGTCGGCCCCCGACGTCACCCCGGCCTTTATGTCACCAACCACGACATTCATAAGATCGTAACCCGCTTGCCGGGCAATAATCATGTCCGGGGCGCTGACTGATGGCACCGTTTGCGCGAACGTCGCGCCAGTGAGGCCGACAGACATCAGGGCCGCCGCAAATACCAGCCTATTCATTCGCCTAAACCTCATGGTGATCGTTGCAATAAGTCAGGATGCTTGCACCTCACAGGGCCGCGGTCCACCACATTTCGACCTTCGCGGCGCTTGCCGAGCGCAACAGTCGCAAATCCGTGTGTTATTGCAGCACCCGTGCCCTTGACCTGTATCAACGCGGTATTTTTCGTGTGTGGGACAGTCAATCACGAGCGTTTCACAGGTTATCTGTCGTACAGGGATCAATGGCATGTCCACTATGAACCCAACCGCGAGACCGCGCCCCCAGGACGCGCGCGCCGCCGGGACGCCGGACCGATCGTCGGATGGCGAGCGCAAATTGTCCGAGTGTCGCGAATATGCGACGCGGCAGATCGCCCGACTGACGCCGCGTCAGCATGATATCCTGACATTGATCCTGGCTGGTTCGCCCAACAAGAACATCGCCGTCGATATCGGCATCAGTCAGCGCACGGTGGAAAATCATCGCGCCGAGATCATGCGGCGCATGGGCGTGAAATCGATCCCTGCCATGGCGAGACTCGCGATGTCCGCGGGTTGGACCTGGCCGGACGAGCCGCTCGCGCACTGCGTATTCAATCATAAAAGCCCGGATTTCGGACCCTCTGACGCGTCCGACCGTCCCGAGTGTCAGACCGTCGCGGGGTATCGGGGCGAGTTGGCGCGCGCGCGCCAGGCCGAGTTCCGGCTGCGCGAGATCGTGGCCGCAGACGAAATTCTCATCATGGAGCAGAACCAGGCCATCGACGACCGCACGCGGCAGGTCGGGGAGGCCGACCATCGCCTGGCAAATCACGTGCAGGTGGTCATCAGCCTGCTGTCACTCCAGGGCCGCGCATCCCATGATGCGGCGACTTCCGCGACACTCCTGGCCACAGCAGACCTTATCGCCGCTATCGCACACGAGCGACTCCCTGGCCCTCAGTCAAGCCCATATAAAAACATCGCCGGCCGCAACCATTCGACCTTCATGGATAAAAGTCTTTTTGCTTCTTTTTCGCCAGAAAAAGAAGATTCTTCCTTAGGGATTCACCAACAACACCAGGTCATTTGATTTTCTGGCTGAGCGCGTCGCGCAATCCATCGCCCAGGATATTGAATGCCAGCACCACCACCAGAATAGCGAGACCGGGAAATAATGTGATCTGATCGGCAACGCCGAGATAGCTGCGGCCATCCGCGAGCATCGCCCCCCATTCCGGGCTCGGCGGCTGTGCGCCGAGGCCCAGAAAGCCCAGGCTGGCGGCGACCAGGATGTTGTTTCCCAGACGCAGTGACACATTCACGATCACGCCCGGCAACGTGCCGGGCAGGATATGCACCAGCATTTGGCGGAATTTCGACACCCCAATGCTGCGCGCCGCCTGCACGTAGATGCTCTGCTTGAGCGCCAGCGTGTCACCGCGCACCAGCCGGGCAAACACCGGCACGCTGAACACCGCGGTGGCCCAGATCACGTTGGACACACCCGGGCCGAGCACGGCCACCACGCCGATCGCCAGCACCAGGCCGGGGAACGCCAGCAGCACGTCACAGAAACGCATGATGCAGCTATCGGTCCAGCCGCCGAAGAATCCGCTGATCAGGCCGAGCACGATGCCGACCACGCCGCCGACGATCACCGAGATGAACCCGACCGACAGCGAGATGCGCGCGCCGAAGATGATCCGGCTCAGCAGATCGCGGCCGTAGGAGTCGGTGCCGAACAGATGCGCGAGCGTCGGCCCCGACAGGGTAGTGTCGTAGTCGGGGGCGGACGGATCGTAGGGCGCCACCCACGGGGCGAAGATCGCCGCCAGCACGATCAGCACGATCGCCACGGCCGCCGCCAGCGCGAGACGCTTGCGACGGAACCGACGCCAGAATTCCAGTAGCGGGCTGTCGATATGGGTCGAGATGACGGCGCTCATCGCAGCCGGATCTCCGGGTTGACCGCGGCGTAGAGCAGATCGACGGCGAGGTTAATGAGAATGAACTCGAGCGAGAACAGCATGATCTCCGCCTGGATCACCGGGTAATCGCGATACGACACGCTGTCGATCATCAGCCGGCCGAGGCCGGGCCAGGAGAACACCGTCTCCACCACCACCGCGCCGCCAAGCAGAAAGCCGAACTGCAGGCCGGTCATGGTGATCACCGGGATCAGCGCGTTGCGCAGCGTGTGGGTCCA
>Ga0116226_10003495_pt1 | contig 13865 bp, 8 predicted proteins | sample S1TSphfallax_FD_89692 | JGI IMG/M metagenome (GOLD analysis project Ga0116226, IMG submission 89692) | Host-associated microbial communities from peat moss isolated from Minnesota, USA - S1T2_Fa - Sphagnum fallax MG | ecosystem: Host-associated > Plants > Peat moss > Unclassified | place: USA...
CCCGATCCAGCTCGGCTACAAGAGCAGCAAATGGGTCCGCAAAATCACCCTCGCCTCCACCTTCAAAAACGTCGGCGCCGGCAACGGCGGCTACTGGGAAGACAACGGCTACGCCTGGTACGCGGGAATCTAACCGACAGACCGCTCGTCGCACGAAGCGAACCTGACGTCGCACGAACCGAGCCCGACGTTGCACGAAGCGAGCCCGGCTTCGCACGACGTTGAAACCCATGCGTGTCATCCTGAGCCTGTCGAAGGATGGGCATGCGATGCGGATGCCAGCCCCGGCCACGATCCTGGCATAACGCGCCCTCTGCTCGCACGCCCATCCTTCGACAGGCTCAGGATGACACGCGAAGAGTGACGCCATTTATGACGCGATATCCGCGATATCCGCGATGCCGTGATACGCGATTCGGCGGTGAGTTACAAGCCGAGCGCCAGGGAATCGGCGCGGGGGTCGGCTCCGCCGGAGAGGGTTCCGCGTTCTTGGTCGATGGCGATTGCGTGGGCGTGGCCCATGGCGTTTTCGTAGGGGCCGAGGGGGACGACGGTGTGGCCTTTGTCTTCGAGGCTGCGCAGGACGGCGGGATCGAAGCGGGACTCGACGAGGACGGCCTCGCGCGGGTCGATGTCGGGGCGTTCGGTGAGCGTGTGGCGGCCGTAGATCCAGCGTGGCTGATCGACCGCGGCTTGGACGTCGAAGCCGCGATCGTAGTGGTGATGCAGCACTTGGAGCTGGATTTGCGGCTGGCCGTCGCCGCCCATGTTTCCGAACACGAGTTCCGGCGCGCCGTTGCGTAAGAACATCGGCGGCGAGAGCGTATGCAAGGGTCGCTTTCCGCCCGCGTAAACGTTGGGCGTTCCCGGGACGGTCGAGTAATTCGCGCCGCGGTTTTGCAGAAAGACGCCGGTGCCCTCGGCGATGAGGCCCGAACCGAAGTTCATGTAGAGGCTCTCGATGAGCGAGACGGCCATGCCGTTCTCGTCGACGACGCAGAGGAAGATCGTGCCGCCGCCAAGCGGCGCGAACTCCGCGCTGCGCGCGCGCTCGGGATCGATTTCGGCGCGCAGCTCGGCAAGGCGCTCCGGGCGCAGGACGTCAGCGAGATGCGCGTCGCCGAAGGCCGGGTCGCAAAAGGATGCGTCGCGAATTTCGAGCGTGCGTTTCATCGCCTCGATGCCGAGGTGATGCCAGAGCGGCTCGTCGGCGTTACGATCGCCCTCGAGCATACCGCAGCCCATCAAGAGGCACGCGCCTTGCGAATTCGGGGGGTGCGCGAGCAGTTCGCCGCCGTTCCACGCGAGGCGCACCGGTTCGGTCGGCTGCGTGCGGTGCGATGCGAGATCGTCGAGCGTCATCCGGTTGCCGCCGGTATTGAGTGTCTTCACGATTCCGGTGGCGGTTTGGCCGGTGTAGAACGCATCGGCGCCGCCCTTGCGGACGCGGGCGATCGTATCGGCGAGATCGGCGTTGACGAGCCGGTCGCCGGCCTTCGGGATCCCGCGGCCGAGGTAGAGGCGCGTCGTTTCGGCATCCGCGCGCAAAACGGGCGCGTTGAGCGCGAAGTAGTCGGCGACGACGCTCGTCGCCGCGAAGCCGTCGCGCGCGTAGGCTTCGGCCGGCGCGAGCAGGTCGTCGAGCCCGCGCGTGCCGTGCGCGGCCGCGACGTCTTCCCACGAACGCACGGCGCCCGGCACGGTAACGCTGAGCGCACCGCGCTGCGGGAGCATGCCGCCCGGCAGATCGCCGAGCGACGCCCGCTGCGGCGTGCGCCCCGAGCCGTTGTACGAAAACTGGCCGCGTTTCGGATCGTGGATGATCCAGAACGCATCGCCGCCGAGTCCGCAGCTCGCCGGATACACGACCGAGAGCACGCCGTTCGCCGCGATCGCCGCATCGACGGCGTTCCCGCCCCGGCGCAGCACGTCGGCGCCGGCGGCCGTCGCGAGATCGTGCGGCGTGGCGATCATTGCCCGGGTCGAGCGCGCGACGGCGCGGGACGGCCTCACTTCAGTTTCATCTCCCAGGCGTAGATCGCTTCGTCGGGTCGCGCGTTCCACTGCAAGCGTTTCGAGGTCGCGTACAGATCCTCGAACTCGAAGAGGAACAACCACGGGGCGTCCTCGTGGATGAGCGCCATCGCCCGGTGGTAGAGCGCCGCGCGTTTCTTCGGATCGAGTTCGTAGAGCGCCGCATCATTGAGCCGGTCGAGCTCGGGATTCGCGTACGTCGAGACGCCGCCGCCGGTTGAGAGCAGCGATGAGATCGTGTCGGCCGCATCGTAGGTGATGTTGCCCCAACCCAGCTCGTACATGTTCACGAGTTGTTTTTGGCTGGCTTGCCGGAAATAGCTGACCCACTCGCCGGAATGCACCGTGACGGCGATCCCGTAGTTTTGCAGCTGGCCCGCGACCGCGAGCGCGACTTCCTTATCGGCGTTATAGCGGCCCTGCGGCGTGTTGAGCGTGAGTTCGAGGCCTTTCCCGTCGGGATAGCCGGCCTTTGCGAGCAGGGCGCGCGCCTTCGCGTCGTCGTGCACGTAGGGCTTGAGCGTCGGATCGTACCCGAAGAAGTTGGGCGGCACGGGTTGACCGAGTTCGTAGCCACGGCCGCCGAGCACGGCTTTGATGATCGCCGGAACATCGATCGCATAGTTGAGCGCTTGGCGCAGCGTCTTGTTGTTTTGCGGGCCGGGCTTGACGAGATTGAACGCGATGTAGAGCACGCGCACGCTGCGCGCGCTCGTCATGCGCGTCGTTTGCCCGCCGGTGAGGCCGAGCGCATACTGAAACGGAACGTTCGTGATCAGATCCGATTCGCCGGTCTTCAGGGCGGCGACGCGTGCCGAGGCATCGGGGATCGGACGAAAGATCACGTGCGGGATCGCCGGCTGCGGGCCCCAGTAGTGCGGGTTCGCGTCGAGATCGAGTTCGTCGTCTTTGCGCCAGGCAGCGAGCACGTACGGACCCGTGCCGATCGGATGCTCCGCCATATAGGCGTCGCCGTGGGCCTGCCAATACTTCGCGTCGACGATGTACAGAAAGCGCGTCACCGCGGGTGCGAGCGGCGTCGGCCGCTTCGTCGTGATACGCACGAGATCGGGCGCGGGCGTCTCGACGCGCGCGACCGTATCCACGCGCGGCTCCTGTTGCGACTTGTACGCGGGATCGAGGACCTTTTCGATCGTGAACTTCACATCGGCGCTCGTGAACGGATCGCCGTTCGAGAACGTCACGTTGTGGCGCAGCCGGAATTCCCACACCAGCGGCGAGATTTGCTTCCACGAAAGCGCGAGCGCCGGTTTGAGCGAGCCGTCCGCCGTGCGCCAGGCGAGCGGCTCGAAGATGTGGCCGTGGATGTTCGCCGAGGGCGTGACCGAGGTCTTGATCGGGTCGAGCGTGTCGGCATCGACGCCCTGCGAGATGACGATCGTGCCGGCTGCTGGTCCGGCGCTCGCGGCCGCGGGGCACGCCAGAACCGCGCCGGCACAGAAGACGGTGATCCAGGAGCGAAAACTCATGGAACCGACGATAGCGGATTTAGCCGGCTAAGGCTAGCGTCCCATCGTACGTCGTGAGGCCCGTCGATACCACCGATGTCCGGTTCGCGTCGCTCTCGAAGACGAACGCCCGGCACAGATCGTCGAGTCGCGCGGCTTGTTGCCGTAGCGCTTGCGCGGTGGCGTCGATTTCCTGAACTCCCGCCGCGAGTTCGCTCGACGAGAGCGCCGCCTCGCGAGCGGCCATCGATTGCTGGTCGGCGGTGAAGGCGATCGGGACCATCGTCTCGGTCACGCTCTGCGTCGTTATCTGCATCTCGCTCGCGGCGGCGGCGTTCTGACCGATCGCCGAAGACACGCTGTTCACGCTCTCGGTGAGCGTCGCCGATGCTTCCCGCATGCTGCCGGTCCGCGTAGCGAGCTCGCCTGCGACGCGGGTCGTGCCGCCGCTCGCATCGTCGACGGCTCCCAGCGCCTGGGCGGCCCGCTCGGCGAGCGTGAGTCCATCGCTGACCGAATCGGCCGAGATGCGCATCGCGTCGGCGGCGGCCACCGTCTCCTTGCGGATGGCGGAGAGAATCGCGGAGATTTCACGCGTCGCGGTCGACGAGCGTTCCGCGAGCTTGCGGACTTCATCGGCGACGACGGCGAAGCCGCGACCGTGATCGCCGGCGCGCGCCGCCTCGATCGCCGCGTTGAGGGCCAGCAGGTTCGTTTGATCGGCGATCTCTTCGATCGTCGCGACGATTTCGCCGACCGCGGTCGAGCGCTCTTCGAGCGTGACCATCGCTGCGGCCGCGCGTTCCGAGGTCTCGCGCAGCCGTACCATCGCGTCGCGCGTCGAGGCGACGGCCCGGCTTCCCGCCGCCGCTTCGCCGCTCGTTTCGCGTGCCGACGTGACGAGCGTCGCACCGTGCGCGGCAACCGAGTTGATCTCCCCATCGAGCCGGCCGACGGCTCCCACGGCCGCCTCGAGACGATCGGATGAGTCGCTCGCGGCCTCGGCGATTTGTTGCGCCGCCCGCGCCAATTCTTCGATGGCGGCGCTCGCTTGCGCGATCCGCCCGGCTTGATCCTGGGCACCGCCGGCTACGCGATCGATGGCGCGCGCGATCTCTTCGACGGCGGCGCTGGCTTGGTTCGAGGCAGACGATGACTGTTCGCTTGCGATCGAAAGACTGCGTGAGGTCAGCGCGACATCGCGAATGAGTTGCCGGAGTTTTTCAAGCCCGACCGCGAGTTCCGATGCGATCGTCCCGAAGCCGTTGACGAGCTCGTTGTAGGTATGCATCACGTCGGAAATTTCATCGCTGCCGCCGCCCGGCAGGTGCTGGGCGGAACTCTCGAAGGGCGCGCAGAGGTTGCCGTCGGCGAGCATCTTGAGCGCGTTCGAGAGACCCGAGAACTCGTTGCTCGCGATCGCCGCAAGAGCGTGCGATACGGCGCCCAGTCGAATGCGGATGCGGCGCGAAAAGAGGATCAGCGCGACCGCGGTCACGACGAACGCTAGCGCCGCCGCGGCGATCATGACCCATTCCAACTCTTGCTCGACCGAATCGAATTTGCCATAGGCGGCGATCGCGCCCTGCTTCGCGACGTTCGCGATCCGTTCGGAGGTGGCATTTAGCGTATCGAAATTCGTGCGATCCTGAAGCGAGAACGCGTTCGTTGCGTAGTGCATCAGGAGCGACGGCCGATCGCGCCGGGCCTCGTCGATTGTATGTTGCGAGTTGCGCACGATGGAATCGGTGAGCGTTGACATTGCCGCAACGTCCTTTTCGAGACCGGGCATCGTCGGTTCTTCGGAAACCAGCGCCTCGACGTTTTGGAATGCGGCATCGCGCGCGGTTGAAAACACGTCGATCGCGCCAGGTAGTCCGGTGAGAATATAGCCCCGGGTCGCGACTCGCGCGTCCGAGAGATGCAGGAGCAATTCGCGCGCGTTGGTCTGGAACGAGTTTATTTCATCGAGCCGGTTCTTGACCGCATCGAGCCGCGCGAAGCCGATCACCGCCATGACGACGACGATGACGAGGGAAGCGAGCGGAATAGCAAACAGAAGCGCGAGCTGCGTGGTGATCCGAAATTTCATGCCAGTGTCCAAATGCCGAGCCGGAGGGTGGGATTCACGGCTCTGAGGCCCAGGATACCAGCGGCTCGCCGCCTTGTGCAAGGCAGATTTGCAAGCTTTTGGTCAGGACGAACGATCTGCTACATGCGAAAAATCCCGAACTCCGGGCGCTCGGCGCGTCGGTAGCGCGCGGCGGCGAGGCCTGCGGCGAGCACGGCTCGCGTGTCGAGCGGATCGATGATGCCGTCGTCCCAGAGTCGTGCAGTCGAATAGTAGGGGCTGCCTTCGGCCTCGTATTTCGCGAGAATCGGGGCCTTGAACGCCGCTTGTTCCGTGACGTCGAGCGGTGCTTTCGCGCCATCCATGCGGACGGTGAGCAAGACGGATGCGGCTTGCTCGCCGCCCATGACGGAGATGCGCGCGTTCGGCCACATCCAGAGTTGCCGCGGCGAATACGCGCGGCCGCACATGCCGTAATTTCCGGCACCAAAACTGCCGCCGATCACGACGGTGAACTTCGGCACGCGCGCGGTCGCGACGGCGGTCACCAATTTCGCGCCGTCGCGTGCGATGCCGCCGTTCTCGTAAGCCTTGCCGACCATGAAGCCCGTGATGTTCTGCAGGAACACGAGCGGCGTGCCGCGCTGCGCGCAAAGTTCGATGAAGTGTGCGCCCTTGAGCGAAGATTCCGAAAAAAGGATGCCGTTGCTCGCGATGATGCCGATCGGATGGCCGGCGAGATGCGCGAAACCGCAGACGAGCGTCGTCCCGTAGCGCGCCTTGAATTCGGCGAAATCCGAATCGTCGACGATGCGTGCGATGATCTCGCGCACGTCGTAACTCTGCCGGTTGTCGGCGGGAACGATACCGTAGAGTTCGGCCGGATCGCGTTTGGGTGGCCGCGCTTCGCGCACCGGCCACGGATCGTGTGGCCGGCGATTGGTATTCGCGACGATCTGACGTACGAGCCCAAGTGCGTGTTCGTCATCGACCGCGTAGTGATCGGCGACGCCCGAGATGCGGGTGTGCACCTCGGCGCCGCCGAGTTCTTCGGCGCTGACGATCTCGCCGGTCGCGGCTTGGACGAGCGGCGGTCCACCGACAAAAATCGTGCCGGTGTCTTTGACGATGATCGATTCGTCGGCCATTGCCGGAACGTACGCGCCGCCCGCGGTGCACGATCCCATCACCGCCGCGATCTGCGGGATGCCCTGGGCCGACATCGTCGCCTGATTGAAGAAGATGCGCCCGAAATGATCGCGATCGGGGAAGACGTCGGCTTGCAAGGGCAAGAACGCGCCGCCCGAATCGACCAGGTAGACGCAGGCGAGGCCGTTCTGCTCCGCGATCTCCTGCGCGCGCAGATGTTTCTTGACCGTCATCGGGTAGTACGTGCCGCCCTTGACCGTCGCGTCGTTGGCGACGATCGCGCACATCACGCCGGAGATCGTACCGATGCCCGTGACGATCCCCGCCGCTGGCGCGGCATCGTCGTACATGCCGTTTGCCGCGAGCGCCGAGAATTCGAGAAACGCGGAGCCCGGATCGACCAGCCGGTCGATGCGCTCGCGAGCGGTGAGCTTGCCGCGTTTGCGGTGACGCTCGACCGCCGCGGGTCCGCCGCCGCCGCGCGCGCGAGCGAGCGCCCCGCGCAGATCGTCGACGAGGGCGCTCATCGCCTCGCGATTGCGCGTAAACGCTTCGGATCGTTCGTCGATTCGGCTGGAGAGCACGCTCATAGCAAGCGCGTTTACGCGGCCTCGGCACGACTTCCCGGTCTGAAGCGCGCGTTAGAATTGACCGTGCGCCCTATCGAATCGCGATGCGCTCCCGTTACGATGGCAGCCGACCCCCGCCGCCCCGAACACTTCTCGTCACGGAGTCCGCTATGAACGCCCCGACCGCCGTCGCCACACCATCACCCGCGCAGTACCGCCCCGCCGGAGCGCTCGATCTCGCAACGGCGCTTGCTCCCTATTCGGCGCCGTGGAACGACCGTCTCGCGGCGCATCTCTTGCGTCGTGCCGGCTTCGGCGGATCGCCGGCCGACGTCGCGCGCGTCGCCGGCGGGTCGATGCACGCGGCCGTCGATGCGCTGGTACGCTTCGATGCGAGTGCGCTGCCGCCGGGTCCGGATCTTCAAGACGAGCGCTATTCGGCGCAAGACCGGATGCTGCTGCGCCAGCAGCACGTCGGCGCGAACAGCGATCAGATCGCGCTGGTCAAGAAGCAGATCAACCAGCTGCGCGCCAAGAACCGCGCCGCAGCGCAGCTCTGGTGGCTCGACCGGATGATCGCGACGCCTACCCCGCTGCAAGAGAAATTGACGCTCTTCTGGCACGGCCACTTCACCAGCTCGTGGGAGAAGGGCACGACGACGCAGGCGATGATCGATCAGAATCAGCTCTTCCGGCGCAGCGCCCTGGGCAACATCCGCGACCTCACGCTCGCCGTCGCGAGCGACGTCGCGATGCTGCGCTATCTCGACAACGCGCAAAACGTCAAAGCGCACCCGAACGAAAACTACGCGCGCGAACTGATGGAGCTCTTCACGCTTGGTATCGGCAACTATAGCGAGGACGACGTGCGCGAATCGGCGCGCGCCTTCACCGGCTGGTCGATCGACCGGCAAACCGGAAGCGCGGTGTTCCTGCCGCAGCGTCACGATGACGGAATGAAGACGTTTCTCGGCCGCACCGGCAACTTCGACGGCGCGGCGATCGTCTCGATGATCTTCGAGCAACCCGCGTGCGCGCGCTTGTTCGCAACGAAACTGCTGAGCTTCTTCGTTTATGACGATCCCGAACCGGGCTTGGTCGACGCCGTCGCGCGCGAATTGCGCGCGAAGGACTACAACCTTGCGCCGGTGATGTCGACGCTGCTTCGCAGCAACGTCTTCTATAGCGAACGCGCCTACCGGGCGCTCGTGAAGAGCCCGGCCGAATTCGTCGTCGGCGCCTACCAGCTGTATGCGATCCCGGCCGCGAAGCCGATCGCGCTGCAAGCGATGCGGCGAATGGGCCAAGTGCTGTTCTATCCACCCAACGTCAAGGGCTGGGACGGCGGCGCCGCGTGGCTCAACAGCCAAACGCTGCTCACGCGCGAGAACTTCGCCTCGGGCCTCGTGAATCAAATGACCGGCGACAGCTGGCTCGATACCGCGATGAGCTCGATGCAGCCGAATCAAGTCGCAAAAAATCTCACCCAGACGATCCTCTTGGGCGATGTCGCGCCGCAATCGATCGGCCAACTCGTTTCGTATCTCGGCGGCAGCGGCGTCTCCGCGCTCGCGTCGCTCTCCGGCGAAAACGCCGACGAACGCGTCCGCGCAGCCGCCTATCTCACCATGGCGATGCCCGCCTACCAGCTCTCATAGGCCCTTCGACAAGGCTCAGGATCAAAAAGGCCCTTCGACAGGCTCAGGATTAAAAAGGAAAATTAAAGAAGATGAAACGGACGAATTTTCTTATCGGCGCGGTCAGCGGACTTGCGGTCGTCGGCTCCACCGGAAACATCTTCGCCGAGGCGCTCGCGCGGGCACCGCTGCCCGGGCTTCCCGGTAGTGCCGATCGCGTGCTCGTGATCGTGAACTTCCAGGGCGGCAACGATGGCTTGAACACGATCGTGCCGTTCGCAAATCCGGCGTATTACACGTATCGGCCGACGCTCGGCATCGCGGCCGGCGATGTCGTGCGCCTGAACGATCAAATCGGCTTCAACCCCGCGCTCGCGCCGCTCAAGGGGCTCTACGATTCCGGCAAAGTCGCGATCGTGCAAGGCGTCGGCTACCCCGATCCCGTGCTCTCGCATTTCCGCGGCACGGAGATTTGGCAAACGGCCGCGCCCGACAAATATCTCTCGACGGGCTGGCTCGGCCGCTATCTCGACGCGGCGAATCTTCCCGCCGACAATCTCTTCAACGCGGTCGCGCTCTCGGACGTCCTGCCCGAAGTGCTCGTCAGCGAGAACGTCGACGTGCCGGCGATCCAGCAATTGCAGGGCTACGGACTTACCAGCGACCGCAACGTCGCGAACCGTGCGGCGTTTCACGAGTTCGTGCAAGACAATCGCGTGCCGTTCGCCTCACCGTATCTCGCGCATGTCGCGGAGATCGAAGACCACGCGCAGCGCGGCGCCCAGGAACTTCCGAATCTCGTCGCGGGCTACAAGACGGAGGCGACCTATCCCGCAACGCCGTTCGGCCGCAGCCTGGCGCTAGCGGCGCAAATCATCGGCAGCAAACTCGGGACGCGCGTGCTCTACGTGACGCTCGGCTCGTTCGACACGCATACGACGCAACGCGCGACGCAAGATCGCCTGCTCGCGGATTTCGCGAATGGCATGACCGCGTTCTACGCCGATCTCGCCGCACACGGGAACGACGGGCGCGTCCTCACGATGACGTTCTCGGAGTTCGGCCGGCGCGTCGGCGAGAACGCGAGCCGCGGAACCGATCACGGCACGGCGGCGCCGGCGTTCTTGATCGGCGGCAACACGCGGGGCGGCATTTACGGCAGCCACCCCTCGCTCGACGATCTCGATAACGGAAACCTCAAATACGGCACCGACTTTCGTAGCATCTACGCGACCGTGATCGAACGCTGGCTCGGCCGATCCCCCGGGACGATCGTCGCGGGCAACTTCCCCGCGATCGGGGCGCTCGCATAAACGAGGTTAATCAACACCGTTTCCCCGAAGTCCCTCGGGTCATGCGGTCCCTCAAGCGGGGGGCGATTGCGCTCGCGGCCGCCGTTGCACTCCTCGGGAGTGCGCCGGCAAACGACCAGGCTTCGGAACTCATTGCGAACTCAGCGGCGCGCATGGCGCCGCTTCACTCGTACACGTTCCAAATCCATGTCGACTTCGCGCTCAAAACGTTCCCCTACGTGAAATTCCACCTCGACGGCGACGGCTCGTTCGTGCGGCCGAACCTTCTTTCGATCCACTTCCGCAAGGTGCCGTGGTTCGCGAAGGGATTCGAAAGCGTCAGCCTTGATCCGCTCGAACCATCGACGTGGAACAAGACCTATGATTTCACGCAAGAGCAGACGGTCGGCGACCGGCTGCACCTCGAGATGAAAGATCGAACCGACGGGCACCTCAAGGACGTGAACGCCGAGCTCGACGCCGACGGGCTGCGCCGCGTGCAGTGGAATTACCTCAACGGCGGCTGGATCGCGGTCGAGGTCAATCCGATTCACGTCGACGGCTTCCCGCTGCCGCAGTCGGAGAACGCCGAGATCAAGGTGCCCGGCTACCACGTCGAGGCACACGCGACGTTCGAGAATTACCAGCTCGTGACGGACCCAGCCGCTCGTGGCGGCGGCTGACTCGCCGCGCCGTTCGGGATTCCGAGCGGTGCTACGCACCGCTTGGGGCGCAACGCAGTTCCACTTCCCCCTCAACGCCCTCTGGCTTGCGGTCCAATTCCAGGACGGCGCGCTGCTTGCGATCATCATTCCGGCCGTCTTGCTGCGCATCGATCCGGCTCGGCACGTGTGGGCGCTCGCGACGCTCACCACGCTTGCGGCGGTTGCCGCGACGATCGTCCCGCCGCTCGCCGGCGCGTATTCCGATCGTGCGGCGCGGCGCGGCGGTGATCGTCGCGTCGAAACGGCCGTCGCGCTGCTGGTCGATGCGATCGCGATCGGCGGCCTCGTTTTCGCGACCAAGACCTGGGAAGTCGGCCTCGCGCTGATCGCCGCGACGCTCGCGCTCACCGCATCGACAACGATCTATCAGGCACTCTTGCCGGAACTGGTCCCGCGCACGCAGTGGGGCGCGGCGACCGGCATGCGCGGCGCGCTCACGCTGCTCGGCACCGTGTTCGGCCTGGGCATCGCGGGCGCGCTGCCGGCGACCGCGGCGCTCGGCATCACCGCCATCGTGCTCGTGCTCGGCGCGCTCTCGTTGCGCCTCGTTCCGGCTCGCGGCAACGAAAAGCCCGCGCACGCGAAGGTTCGCGACCATCACGATTTGATCGTGACCCTGTTCGCGCGCGGCTTCATCATCCTTGGCATGGCGCTGCTCAACACCTACGTCTTATATTTCTTCACCGACGTGATGGGCGTGCACGACGCCTCGTTGCAGACGGGTCTGGTCGCCGGATCGGCGCTGATCGGCGCGATCCTCTCGAGCGTCGTCGCCGGTATCCTCTCCGATCGCATCGACCGGCGGCTCGTCGTCGCGGCGGCCGGGATTCCGATGACGCTCGCGGCGACCGGTTTTGCCGTGTTCCCCGACTTGCACTATCTCTTCGGTTACGCGATCCTCTTCGGGCTCGGTTTCGGCGCGGTGTTCTCGGTCGGCTGGGCGCTCGCGCTCGACGCGATCCCCGAACTCGGCGACGTCGCGCGCGATCTCGGCATCTGGGCGACGCTCTCGAATTTGCCGATGGTCGTCGCGCCCTTCATCGGTGCCTTTCTGCTCTCCCACGCGGCGACCGAGAAGCTCGGCTTCCGGAGTCTCTTCGCGTGCTCGGGCGTCTGTTTTGCGCTCGGATCGCTCGTCGTGCTGCGCGTCGGCGCGCGGCCGCTCGCGCCGTGGTACGGCTCGCTCATCGTGCTCACGAGTAAGGTCTTTCGCGCGCCGATCGTCGGGCGCCATATCCGGATTCGCCGCTGGGGCCGATTGCCGTTCCGGCGCGGTGCGACGGTGCTCGTTGCGAACCATCAGCATGAGGACGAGGGCGAAGCGATCGTGCAGCGCGCGCTCTGGGACGGGCCCTGGCTGCGCCCGGTGTTCACCGTGTCGTCGCGGCGGATGTACGAGCCGGGGTTTTTCGCCGATCGCTTTCCGGCGCTCGCACCGCTTTTCTGGCACATCAACTTCGGATTTTTGTTTCGCGCGATGGGCATGCTGCCGGTCGAGAATCAGCTCTCGTCGCGGCCGCTGCGCAGCCTCGCGCGCGCGCTCGAAACCGTGCACGGCGATCTGCCGCTCGTCGATGTCCTGAGCCCGGACGTCGTCGCGCAACTGATCGGCTCGCCCGTGCGGCTCGCGGATGCCCGCTCCTCGAAGTTCGAGGCCGCCGCACGGCAGACGATCAAACTCTCCCATCTGCGCGAGCCCTATCGGCGCGAGATGCTCGAGGCGACGCGCGCGCAAATCGACGCCGACATCGCCGACATCGTGCGCATCGTGCGCGCCGGCTCGACCTTCTACATCAACCCCGAGGGCACGTACAGCCTCGACGGCCGCATGCACCCGCTCAAAGGTATCTTGAAAAACGTCGCACCGTATGCGACGGTGATGCTCGCCGCAGTGGCCTACGATCCGTTCCAGCCGCATCGGCTGGGGATGCTCTACCGCACCGTCTCGCCGGCGGATCCGGGCGAGATCGCGCGGTCGCTCGCCGCCGCCCGGCCGGTGACGGCAAGCGCCCTCGTCGCGGCGGACCTCGTGCTGCGCGACGGTTCGTTCACGCGCGCGGAGGCGGTCGCCGCGTTCGTCGCGCGGCTCGAGGCGTTACCGCCGGGGGCGTTCGTCGATCCCGACGTGCTGGCCGCACCGGCGGCGGCGGCGCAAACGGTGCTCGATGAATTGCTGCGGCGCGGCGTCGTCGTCGCCGAGGGCGATCGCTTACGCCGCGGCGCGCCACAAGCCGATCCGCGTTTTCCGACCTCCATGGACATGGTCGCGTATCAGGCCAATTTTCTGTGCGAAACGATCGATGCGCTGGAGCTCCTCGCGAAGGGCCGTGCCGCGTGAAGCGCATCATCGTCAACGCCGATGATTTCGGCCTCGCGCTCCCGGTCAACGCGGCCGTCGAGCGCGCGCACCGCGAGGGCATCGTGACGACCGCGAGTTTGATGGTCGCCGAGCCGGCGGCGGACGATGCGATCGAACGTGCGCGTGCGCTCGGCACGCTGCGTGTCGGCCTGCACGTCGTGCTCGTTCACGGTCGGCCCGCCGCGCCGCCCGCGGCGATCCCCGACCTGCTCGAAGCCGACGGGACGTTCTCGAAGGATCTGGCGGCGACCGGCGTGCGATATTTTTTCCGGCCCGGGATTCGGCGCCAGCTCGAAACCGAAGTGCGCGCGCAATTCGCCCGCTTCGCCGCGAGCGGCTTACCGCTCGATCACATCAATGCGCAGTGCCATTTCCATCTCCATCCGACGGTGCTGGGGATCATCTTGCGCGTCGCGCGCGACTACGGGCGGCCGCCGGTGCGCGTGCCGTACGAACCGTTCGGACCGTCGTGGCGCGCGCAGCGCGACCGCTTCGGGTTGCGATTTGCGAACGGGGTGCTCTTGGCGCCGTGGGTCGCGCTCATGCGCGCGCGCTTGCGG